>Ga0233431_1001441_pt1 | contig 41315 bp, 41 predicted proteins | sample SI_118_April2016_FD_179867 | JGI IMG/M metagenome (GOLD analysis project Ga0233431, IMG submission 179867) | Seawater microbial communities from Saanich Inlet, British Columbia, Canada - SI_118_April2016_200_MG | ecosystem: Environmental > Aquatic > Marine > Inlet | place: Canada: British... | reverse complement strand
CTCCATGTTTTATTAAAATTAAGGGTTTAACAAAACAATGGGGTTACGCTATTTGTGTACCAAAGTTACAAGATCCGCCGCGATAGCGGCTTCGTCCAATAAGTGTATCAACCGGGGCGTCAACCAGAAATAATGGAACAATCGGAATACGCAATTATAGAATTGGGACAGAATTATATTAATGTTACTCTGAGGCGTGTTCCATTTAACCAAAAAGATTTTTGGGGGACTATAAAGAACTGTAACAGCCCTATCCAAAAGCTGTTTCCGGGCTAAAGAAAAGTAGATTGGGTTTCTTCAGCTTCAGTAAGAACATCATAAAATACGCTTTGCTCAATTCGCTTAACATTTGCATTCATCGGAGCGCCCCGTCTCATCGATAGTGTGACTGCAGCGCTCTTGGCAAAAACAACATTAATGGAAAAATCAGCTATGCGCCCGGTGAAACTGGTGTTAACAAGTTATTGTTCAACCCGATTTAATGGAGTTATAAATGGATGCATCGATATTGGAACAGACGAAGGCTCAAGCTCAGGTACTTTTACCCGTTTACAAAGAGCTTAAATCGGAGTTAGGTGAAAAAAAAGCTAAGTCCATTATGCATCGAGCCCTGGAAAAATGGGGAGTGGAAACAGGAAAGCAAATCAATAATATGATTCCAGGAAATCCGGTAGAGAAGATTGCTATAATAACACCCTACTACGCAGCAGACGAAGCATTGGAATTTGAAATCCTAAAAAAAACGCCTGATGAGTTTGAATATAGAGTTACAAGGTGTCAATATGCAGAACATTACAAAGAACTTGGAGAATCTGAACTTGGATATAGATTTGTATGCTCTCATGACTTTTCAATTGCGGCTGGGATAAGTCCGGATTTGGAGTTGGTTCGGGATAAAACGATCATGCAAGACGATCAGTATTGTCACTTCTGCTACAAACTAAAAAAATAGCTTGCTAACGAATTTAATGAGCCGTCCGTAAAAGCGTGCCTTGAAGGCAATAATTTGGATCACCGGTAACATCCAAAACTATGATTAACGGTCTCTGGCTAAAACGGCAGAAACAGTTGTCGTTAGGAAAAGCTATGCTCCGCATTGGTTTTTTCATATAACTTACTTGAAGCTACAATAATAGATCAGGAGGCTTATCATGAAAAATATCATCCATACCGTGATGCTGCTGACCCTCTTCGCAGTGAGCCCCATTATAGTGTCAGCTAATCCTCTGCCTGCCTATGAAGGAAGAGGGCTGTATGTCTCTTACTGCCAGTTATGTCATGGAACCAGTGGCAAGGGGGATGGTCCTCTTGCAAAGGCGATGAAGATCAGCCCGGCGGATCTGACCACTACCGTGCGCTCTAGAAGTGACACTATCCTTCTAAGAATCATCACTGGAAAAGGTCGGCAGACCATAACGGGTCGTGACCGTCACAACCTGCTTAGTAATGCCATGCCGGAATGGAAGGATATCTTCAGTAAATCTCAGCTCAAGTCACTGATCGCATATCTTCGCTTTTTAAGTAGCACCAAGCATGATCTGATGGGGGACCCTAAGATCGGTCTACAACTATATCATCAATATTGCCAGGTCTGTCACGGCATAGAAGGTGATGGTGATGGAATCATGACGAAACTCATCGGAATCATACAGATAGATCTCACAAACTCAAATGAGACCGACCGCATCAGTAATGTGGATCTGGTTAAAAACATTCTTGATGGCAAAGGGAAGTTTATGCCAGCGTGGCGTGGCATCCTCAGTCAGGGTGATGTTGAGGCACTGGTTAGTTTTATTCGACTTCTCTCCCACTGAGCTTAAAAAATGAAAGTAATAAAAAGTTATCATTAGGTTAAATCCTAAAAAAAACAATCAATTCCTAACGTTCAACTACATCTGACTTTACCGCTAGCGCTTCGCACTCTGGGCAAAGCGGATGAGTTAATTGTTAGTCGACGATATGTACAGCGGGCCTTTTTCGTCGCTTCGCTTCTTAGAAGGACGTTGACACCAGTGTTGGCGCCTTCATGTGAAGAAAAGATTACTACAGTCAGCAGAGAGCAACCTATTCTTTTTCGGTACTGGAAGCTGCGACTGGGATGAGCTTATCAAGATTGACAATCGATTGGCTCACCAAACCCACAGGGATGCATGAGAGTCGCTGGGTATCTCGGCAATGGCTTAAAGACTCTCATGATGCCAACAAGATTGGTTTTGCTGCATCTGCAAGAGATCTAGCAAAATTTGGATTATTGATCCTTGCCAATGGAACATGGGATGGACATGCAATAATTAAAAAACCCAAGTTTCTATTTGAAGCGCTGGAACCATCGCAAGACCTAAATCCAAATTATGGATTTCTTTGGTGGTTGAACACTAAGAATAGGAATCCATATGTGCCAAAAGATTCGGTCTGGGCGTTGGGTTATTTGAACCGAATTGTCTTGATCATTCCCAGTAAACGGTTTGTTTGTGTAAGAATTGGAAACAAAGCAGAAAAAAACTTTAGGCGTAAATTTTCGAAATTGTTTAATGCTGTTTTACCCAACTGAAAACTCAAATTCAGAGTAAGGGATCGTACAAAAATAACTTAGCATAATCTGTCCGCAAGGGGATCGTTATAAAATAACTTCACTTAATCTGTTTGAAAAAGTCCCAAAAGCCGGACATTTTGCAAACAGAACGTGACAGCGACGTGTTTCCTTTTCATTAATGGGAAACACTTGACTAATTTTTAGCCGACCCCGAAGTACCGTAAAGACTGGACATTTTGCAGACAAAATGCCACAGCAACGTGTTTCCTTTTCGCTAAGGGGAAACACTTGAGTAATTTTTGAGCCAACCCTAAGCTATTCATCGAAAAAATTTACAACAGGATACACCGGCCCAATTAGGCGCCTCGATATACGGAAGTACAGTGTTCCTGGTAAGTTTATCAATTATCAACCATCAGTGCAGGGCGGGTGACCCGGGCGTCGGAGAATTTTTAATGAGGATACAGTGAATTTCAAAAGGACCGTTATTATTCTGGTTCATGCCTTTTTTGGCTGGGTGCTTTGTGCCGCGACAATGGGCATTGGTATGGCAACCATCTCGATGGAAGCCACTCTCATTATACATGCGATTGGAGCTCCAATTTTTTTTGGTATGGTCGCTTTGATTTATTTTAACAAATTCAATTATACATCACCGTTGTTGACTTCATTGATTTTTGTGGGTTTCGTAGTTTTAGTTGATTTCTTTTTGGTCGCCCTTTTGATTAACCGGAGTTTGGAAATGTTTACAAGTCTGCTTGGTACTTGGTTGCCTTTTATTCTAATCTTTCTATCGACATTTTTAAGTGGGTTATATGTTCATGGGAGGAGAGATAACTGAATTTGCATCAAGCCTTGATTTTTTTTATATTTTTGCTCTTCTTCCAATTCCTTTTATACAAGATTTTACCTCCAACAATGGTTTGTAGTGAACGGTTCCGCGCATTTTTCGGCCCATTAGCATAAAGGGATTAATAATAGGTCTATATTGAATATCAATTTTTACTAAAAGACAGGTTGCTATTATGAAATTTAATTTTTTAGTGATAATTTTTTCCGGTATCAGTATTTCATTTGTTGCAGCAATTATATTGATTTTACCAGCATCTGCCAAACAGCTAGTTGAACGTAATATGGAATACTTTCTGACAATCCCGCCTATTTCAGTTGCAAGTTATATTCTTGTCTTTAAGTACCTTGAAAAATTCCAGAATAATGCTCCAACGATGAGGGAATTATTCAGTAAAATACTATTTGGGTCTATTGCAGCATTTGTTTTCTTTTTTTTAATGGCAATTATTACTGGATTTCTATTTAAACTATACATTGTATACACAAAATGAAGAATCGTTTTATTCAATTTCACCGTTTTGTGTGACATAAAAACGTTTCCTTTATCCCGCTGGGAAACATTGTTGCCAGGCTGGGAACTGTACAATAGAGTATGTAGTTATGGAGATGCGCAAGGTGTCACTTTCCTTAGCCTTGTTTGACGCAAGTGACTTTTGCATAGAGCTTGGATTCGCTATCCAATTCCTGATGAAAACGCTAATGTATGGATGGTACAAGAGCTGGTTTCAGGAGCAATTGAAAAAACAAATGGCAATGTTACATGTGCAGATGCGTTAAACCAGCCTGATCATTGGCGTGAATAAGAGATGAATTGCAATGAATAAAAATAGGTTGTGCGAAGCCACAATCTTATCCTGATGTTGTACCAGCCCGAGGGCTATAGTCCGCAGCCAGTGGTTGTCAGTCATTTTATTCTAAGGGTCGACTCAAAAATTAGTTCACATTCTATTTGCAAAATGTCCAGTGTTTTGGAGACTTTCTGCAAATAGATTATGTGAAGTTATTTTTGAACGATCCCCAAGTATTCTGTTAAACCACGTTTATCATAAAAAAAGCAAGAGATATGAATATTGAATTTAAATTCGAATTGAACGGTATCAATTGGTTGGAGGCAGCAGACGTATTTAAACGAGCCCCTTTAGGAGTAAGAGACCCGGCCAAGCTTTGTAGATCGTGGGAAAACAGCTTCCTGGTTTGCTTTGCTTTTGATGCAGACAAACTCATTGGTATGGGCAGAGCCATATCTGATGGAGAATACCAGGCTGTTATTTATGATCTTGTTGTTTTACCGGAATTCCAATATAAAGGGATAGGTAATCAGATCATGAGAGAATTGCAGAAACGTTTACCGGTAGAAACTATTATTCTGTATGCAGTACCCGGGAAGGAGGCGTTTTATGAGAAATTGGGATACAGCAAAATGCTGACTGCAATGGCCAAAAAAACCAAAGAAGAAGAAAATTTTCGATTAAGCGGTTATATCAAGTAAAACCGCTTCAAACAAATCGAGGAATCTAAAAACCTATGGCATGCCAGCCATTCAATACCAAAATAAAGTCTGTAGTCAGATCTGTGAAAATGGTTTTTCTACAGGCTCGCAAAAAATAAACCCATGGAATTCCAATATTACATATGTGATGTTTTCACTGACAAACGATTTGGTGGGAATCAACTCGCTGTATTAACAAATGCAAGAGGTTTGACTGATATACAAATGCAGCAGATTGCAAGAGAATTCAATTTTTCTGAGAGCACTTTTGTTTTTCCACCAGAAGATGGTCACACACGAAAAGTTCAAATTTTTACGCCTGCAACTGAAGTCCCCTTTGCAGGGCATCCAAATATTGGGACTGCATTTGTACTGGCATCAATCGGTGAACTAGGGGCGTTTAATGAAACAACTGAAATCGTGTTTGAAGAAAAGGCAGGTATGGTCCCAATTACTCTAAATAGACTTCATGATGAATCTATCTGGTGTGAACTTGAAGCTCCCCAAAAAATTTCATTAGGAGCGACTGTTTCTATCGAAACAGTCGCTGATGCACTATCTCTGACAATCAGTGACCTGATTGCAGAGAGTCACCTTCCACAAGTTGCATCAGTCGGTCTCCCGTTTTTAATAGCAGAATTGCGCAATAAATCCGCTCTGGAGCGAGCTAGAATCAATATAGAGGGATTTGAAAAAATAGCTGCGCAAGGCATCACACCCGATATTCATGTTTATACTAAGAGCAATGATGCCTTTGATATCAGAGCTCGTATGTTTGCTCCGTTTGATGGTGTGCCGGAAGATCCTGCTACTGGCAGTGCAAATTGCGCCTTAGCTGGTTTACTCAGTCATAATAGCGTTTTAAAGTCTGGAAAGTTCGAATGGAAAATTGCTCAAGGTGTAGAAATGGGCCGTCCCAGTCTATTAAAAGCAAGATCTGAGAAAAAAAATGGTGTGGTTACCTCGACCTGGATTGGTGGCAGTTGCGTTATGATTAGTAAAGGAGTGATTTATATCTAGCCCGCCACGGTTTTTATCTCAGATCTCCTTTGCCAACGCTTCACACTGCTCTGAGGTCAATTGTGTCTCAACAGTCAATTTTTCGTGCTCCACACCGATAGCTACCGGTGCCTTCCCATCCATAGTGAATCTCAGGTATTGAACAGACGAAAGTCGGTCATCCCCCACCTGCTTGGGGTCATATTGTGCAAAGATTTTTTCTCCTGACGTGACAGCCAGATAGATCTTATCAGACAATCCAAGCCACTCCTTTAATTTTACGTCACGTTCAGCCGGATCGTCGATCTCAATCATCAATGTGCAGCCCAGATCTCCAGGTTGGCCTAATATTTCATTATAAGTGTCAATTTCATGCTGGATGTCGGCTTCTTTAACAATTTGCTCGATACGCATCATTTCCTGGATCTGATATTGGATCGTATCATGGTTTTCAAACAGGAAGGTCAGGTTGTTTCCCAGGTGGATTCTAAGCGCCCCTTTGATTTTGAGGACCTTTTCGCGGAATTCGTCACGCTGCTCCACATAGGTCACATAATCTTGAATTTCTTCTCGTGTTACCCGTTTCATCTCAAATCCATTTTATTGCGTAGCTTGGGTATAATACCCCGCCGCTTGCGGCGTTGTGCATTCAAGTAAATTCTGTTGTTCTAACGAAAAGCTATTAGCTATTAGGCGTTAGCCATTGGAAGCTTATGCTAATCGCTTAAAGCTAAAACCTAAAAGCTGAATACCCCGTCCGCTTGCGGCGGGGATTCTTTTATTTTTTAAAACCATTCTCCCGATAGGCCCTTGCCAGAAGTGAAACGGGATGCATAGGCTTGATACCGGTGAATTGTTTGAACTGGATAGCGGCCAGCGGGCAATCCGTTATCCAGATGTCTGCATCTGCTTTCTTCATGGCATCGAACGCTTTTTGGCCGATGCGCCCGGAATCTTCAAAGGTCTCGGTTTTCATGGCGTAGGTGCCGTTATGACCACAACATTCTGTGACTACCTTGACTGCTACTTCCGGCATCTGTTTAATGATTTCCCGGCTTCTGAAACCAACCCTCAGGGAACGAAGGTGGCAGGAGATATGGTAGGCGATGGTCTTTCCCGGAATACTATTAAACTCTTTACAGAATCTGTCCTCTTTTCTGATGGACCATAGATATTCGCCGGGTTCAACCATTGCGGCCGATAGTTTTTCTGCTCGTTCCCGGTCGGCGCCTTCCAGCAATTCGGGGTATTCACGACGCATCATCATGGAACAGGTTGGGTTGATGGCCATGACTTTAGACCCTGCTTCCACGAAAGGCATCATCAGATTTAGATTGTGATGGGCATTTTTTCGAACTGTATCCAGGTCCCCGATCTCCCAATACGGCATCCCACAACATTTGTAGCCTTCCAGGCAGGTGTACTTCACCTGGTTTTTTTCCAGGACCTCAATCAGATCTTCACCGATATCGGGTTCGTTGTTGTCTACGTAACAAGTTTGAAACAGAACGACTTCTGTGTCCGGTGCTTTTTTGATCCAGCCGTTACGTTTGGCAATGCTTGTAAAGGTTCTGGCAGCGAAATCAGGCAGCAACTTCTGACGGTGAATTCCCGCAATTTTCTCCAGAATCCAGCGCTCTGGCGGAAATCTATTGGCCAGATTTGCCAGACCCAGACTCAGCCGCGCCAGAAGACCAAGAGTGTTTGTATTACTCAGCATCCACTCACCCAGGGTTTTTCTTTTCCCTTTGGCCTGTTGAGCAAAGTAACGATGAACCAATCTGGGGAAGTCGAGCTGATATTCGTGCTGGGCGGCAGGTGTATAAGGACATTCCACTTCACACAGTTTGCACTGGAAACAGAGCTTCATCGTCTTTTTGATTTCAGCCGCTGCTAACTGAGTGATGTCCCCATCTTTCTTGTCGATCAGGTCGAACATGACGGGAAACAGGTCGCAGTATTTGAAGCACATTCTGCAACTGTGACACAACGCAAATGATCTGTTGATCTCTTTTTCAAGACTTGCGGGATCCCAGTACTTTTGTTCTCCGGTATCGTAACACAAGCCCTCACTTGCCTTAAATGAAACAGGTTTGTCGCTGGTTGTCATAATCACCTTTGAAATCAAGAGTTAAAGCCGACGTGATCGAGTCGGCTTTATCCTATCTCGATCAACTAACTAGGTCCAGCATTTTCTGAAAGCGCCCTGCGTGGGACTTCTCGGCTTTGGCCAGAGTTTCAAACCAGTCGGCAATTTCACTAAAACCTTCTTCTCTGGCGGTTTTGGCCATTCCCGGATACATATCGGTGTATTCATGGGTTTCGCCAGCGACTGCGGCTTTTAGATTTTCAGCAGTGTCGCCGATGGGTAAGCCGGTAGCAGGATCTCCGACTTCCTTAATATAATCAAGGTGTCCATGTGCGTGACCAGTTTCCCCCTCTGCTGTTTCTCGGAAATTGGAGGCAACCTCCGGATAACCTTCAATATCGGCTACTTTGCCGAAATAGAGATAGCGCCGATTCGCCTGTGATTCTCCGGCGAATGCGTCTTTTAAATTTTCCAACGTTTTTGAGTCTTTTAGTTCAGGCATGATTCCTCCTTAAAGTGAACAGATTGTAGCAAAGATTAGCCTACATTTTTCGTGAGTATCATCTCATTTACCTGAAATAATTGTGCCAAAAAGGAGAACTGCTGGAGCAGTGAAACAGAGCCGTTCAGGGCCCCACTTGATCATTTGAACACCCGTATGTTTTTCTGCGGGGGAAGTGCGGATTTAACTTTTTTCTGCGCGGGATTTATTGCGATCGTAAGTGGGGTATGTCACAAAATCCCAGCTTCGAGTTTGGCTTCATCGCTCATCATATCCTCGTCCCAGGGCGGATCCCAGACCAGGATGACATTCACGCTCTTAACTTCGGGGAGGGCGTAGACCTTTGTTTCAACATCTTCAATAATCATGGGTGCGACAGGGCATCCCGGTGCTGTAAGTGTCATTTGAATATCAACATTATTCAAATCATCAATACTCAGTCCGTAAACCAGGCCCAGTTCATAGATATTGACTGGGATTTCAGGATCGTAAACGTCGCGAAGTTGTTCGATGATCTTTTCTTTCAGCTCGTTTGTGTCTGTTGGGTCAGTCATTTTTGTCTCTCTTATTTTTCACTCTGTTGTCACCGCCTGTTCCGTATTTTTCAGTGCCGCGTTCAAGACATGCCAGGCCAGGGTCGCGCATTTTATTCTCATGGGGTATTTGCAGACGCCGTTCAAGACTTCGAGTTTTCCAAACTCAACGGAATCTGATTCATGGGATCTGTCACCGGTCAGCATACCGTGCAATCCCTTGAATAACTCCGTGGCTTCCATTTCGGTTTTCCCCAGGACGCTCTCCAGCATCAGGGATGCGGAGGCCTTGGAAATTGCACACCCGCTTCCTTCAAAGCCAACACCTTCCACAATCCCATTCTCGACCGTTAAGTGAATGGTATAATGATCACCACAAAGCGGATTGTCCCCTTCCGCTGTGCGGTTGGAGCCTTCCGGTATATTATTAAAATAGCGCGGATTTTTATTGTGATCGAGGATGATCTCTTCATATAGCTCAGATAGTTCGTTCATTTGATTAATTTGGTTTGAAAATTCTTAATACATTTTGAAGTCCGCTTAGCAGACGATCAATATCTGTAAACGTATTGTATAGACCGAAAGAAACCCGGGTCGTTGCATTTATTCCCAACCTCTCCATCAGGGGCATGGCGCAATGGTGTCCGGCCCGTACTGCAATCCCGGATTGATCCAGAATCGTGCCGATATCGTGAGGGTGAATATCATCCAGTACAAAGGAGATGATGCCAGCCTTATGTTCCGCCGTACCGATGATTTGTAATTCCGGAATCTGCTGCAGTGCGTTCGTGGCGTATTCCAGCAATTGGTTTTCATGGGCGGAGATCTGGTTCATCTCAAATTTTGACAGGTAATCAATGGCGGCACCCAGTCCTATAGCCCCACCGATGTTCGGTGTGCCTGCTTCAAATTTGTGGGGGATCTGGTTATAGACCGTTTTGGATTTAAAGGAGACCCGTGTGATCATGTCCCCGCCACCTTGATAGGGAGGCATGGTTTCGAGTATTTTTTTCTTAGCATACAGAACACCGATCCCGGTGGGAGCGTACATTTTATGCCCTGAAAAGACATAAAAGTCACAATCGAGAGCTTGTACGTCAACCCCAAGGTGCGCCGTGGCCTGAGCACCATCTATTAAGACAGGGACTCCCACCTGGTTCGCCTTTTGTATAATTCTTTTGATTGGATTAATGGTACCAATGGCGTTCGATACATGTGAAACAGCCAATAGTTTTGTGCGCTCATTCAACATTGCATCCAACTGTTCGATCTGCAGTTCGCCGCTATCTGACATTGGAATAACGCGCAGTATCGCCTCATTCTGCTCACACAGGATCTGCCAGGGAACAATATTGGAATGGTGCTCCAGTTCGCTGACAATAATTTCATCCCCTTTTTTCACAGCTAATTTGCCGAACGTCTGCGCGACCAGATTGATCGCTTCAGTTGCCCCTTTCACAAAGACAATCTCTTTGGCATCACGGGCATTGATAAACTGGCGGACTTTTTCCCTGGCAGATTCATAAGCCAGGGTTGACTGTTCGCTCAAACTGTGAACACCTCTGTGAATATTGGCATTTTTACTCGTATAGTAGCTGTAAAGTGCTTTGATTACAGATTGTGGCTTTTGAGTCGTCGCCGCATTATCCAGATAAACCAGCGGTTGATTGTGAACCGGTTTGTAAAGGATGGGAAAGTCCCTCTTAACATACATCAAATCGACTGTGGTTGAGTGGATCATTGCTTCATCCGGGTGATGGTAGTGTTTGTCTTTAAAGTTGACATAGGCCATTAGTTGATCTCCTTGCGCTCGTCGGTCGCGGAAAGTTTGACGTTTAACGTATTTCTTAACTGGTCGCGGAGTTGCTCGAATCTGACTTTCTGTATCATCTCCTCCACAAAAGAGTATATGAGCAGATCTCGAGCCTTCGTTTCGTCCAGCCCTCTCGACCTGAGATAAAAGACCGCTTTTTCATCCAGCTGGCCAACCGTGGCGCCGTGACTACAGCTGACATCGTCCGCATAAATCTCTAACTGCGGTTTGGTGTCCATCTCTGCATTTTTTGATAACAGCAGATTGGTATTTTTTTGAAAAGCCTTTGTCTGCTGGGCATCCGGATGCACATAGACCTTCCCGTTAAACACACCCCGCCCATTTGAATCCAGCACCCCTTTATACAGTTCACGGCTGGTGCAGGAAGGTTTCTTATGATCGACACGGGTATGGTTATCGATATGCTGATCGCCGTTAGCCATAAACAAACCATCCAGCGAGCATTCGGCCTCCTCAGCATTAAGTTCGATGTCCAGATTGTTGCGGGTCAAACCCCCACCAAAAGTGAAAACCTGTGATGCAAAATGACTCTGTTTGTTCTGCTGTACCCGGATCGTGTTGATATGGGACGTACTGAAATTCTCTTCCTGAATTACCAGGTGTTCCAGTTGTGCATGTTGATCCAGAAATATTTCTGTGACTACGTTTGTCAGGTAATCGCTGTTTTGATTCAGACTGATGAATCGTTGAACCACAGAGGCTTTTGCGCCCTCTGCCAGGATGACTAAATTCCGTGGTTGAGATACGACCGGCTCCTTTTGAGAAGTCGATACAAATACCAACTGAATCGGTTGTGTCATCTTAGCGTTTTTTGAAAGATAGATAAAAGACCCGTCATTCATAAAAGCGGTGTTCAAATCTGTAAATACATTGCTCCCTGTTTCGGAAAACCGAGTCAGATGTTTTTTCACAGATTCCGGATTGACCGTTAAAACATGTTGCAGGCTTTCAATAGAAATGCCATCGGGAGGCTTTAGAGAATCTGAAAAAAGAGGCGTATAACGGCCATCCAGGAAAATCATGGGATAGCTGTCCGTAAAATCCAGCCCCAATGCATTCAGCTCTTTCCAGAGAAGGGTTGGTGCAGTTCCCTGTACCGGTTGAAAGAAAGTGTCTGCAATACTCGAAATATCAGTGTACTTCCACTCCTCATGCCTGCGATGGGGAAATCCATTTCTGTCAATCGACCGAATGGCCTGCTTGCGAATGATATCCAGCCATGGGAGCGCCGGACCTGGCAGGTTCGCTTTCACATTCGCGAATTCAGAGACGTATTGTTCTACAGGTGTTGTCATCATTAGATATCAGACCTTTTATGCGCTTTGGGAAAGGTCATTCAGACCGTACCCTTTTTCTTCAATTTCCAGAGCCAACGCTTTATCCCCGGAGCGAATGATTTTGCCTTTAGCCAGGATGTGAACATAATCCGGCACGACATAATTTAATATTCGTTGATAATGGGTCACCAGAATAATCGATCGATCAGGAGAACGCAGACTATTAATCCCTTCGGACACGATCTGTAAGGCGTCCACATCGAGCCCTGAATCGGTTTCGTCTAAAATTGCCAGTTTGGGCTCTAAAATGGCCATCTGCAGAATTTCATTTCGCTTTTTCTCACCACCAGAAAAGCCTTCATTGACTGAGCGGTGCAACAAACCCTCATCCATCTTTACGGTTTTTATTTTTTGCCGGATCAATTTTAGAAAATCAGCCGCATCCAACTCTTCCAGCCCCTGGTGACTTCTTTTTGCGTTTAGGGCCGCTTTCAAAAAAACCATATTGTTGACACCCGGGATTTCAATGGGATTTTGAAAAGCGAGGAAGACACCCTCTCTCGATCTCAGTTCAGTCGACATCTCCAAAAGGTCTTGTCCACCGAATTGAATCTTGCCATGAGTCACTTGATAGGTCTCTCGTCCTGCCAGCACATTTGCCAGTGTGCTTTTTCCGGAGCCATTTGGCCCCATGATGGCGTGCACCTCTCCGGGTTTGATGGTCAAATTCAGACCGTCAAGAATCTTCTTATCCTCTACATTCACATGCAGATTTTGAATTTCTAACATAGGTTTCCTGTTGTTATTTACATGCCGCCGTTCAGAGTTCACGATGGGTCTGAGCTTGAAAGGTGTTTTTTTTATTTTCATCCCACACTTCCCTCAAGGCTGATGGATAATAATTTTCTAGCCTCGACTGCGAATTCCATGGGTAGTTTTTTGAAGATCTCTTTGCAGAATCCATTTACAATTAACGAAACAGCATCTTCAGCTGAGATGCCCCGTTGCTGGCACAAAAAAAGCTGATCTTCACCAATTTTCGATGTGGTTGCTTCATGTTCAACCTGGGCCGTGGGATTCTTAACCTCGATATAAGGAAAGGTGTGCGCACCTGATTTGTTTCCCATCAATAAAGAATCGCATTGACTGAAATTTCGTGAATTGTCTGCATTTTTAGCTATTTTTACCAGGCCCCGATAGGCGTTTTGTCCATGCCCTGCAGAGATCCCTTTTGATATGATTGTGCTGTGGGTATTTTTACCAATATGGGTCATTTTGGTGCCAGTATCAGCCTGCTGGTAATTGTTCGTTAGAGCGACTGAATAAAACTCACCGCTGGAATTATCACCTTTTAGAATGACACTCGGGTATTTCCAGGTAACGGCAGAACCGGTCTCCACCTGAGTCCATGATATTTTAGCATTGTCTCCCTTACAGATTCCACGTTTGGTGACAAAGTTGTAGATCCCGCCTTTTCCGTTTTCATCTCCCGGATACCAGTTCTGGATGGTAGAGTATCTAATCTCAGCACCTTCCATGGCCACCAGTTCAACCACCGCAGCGTGCAACTGATTCTCATCTCTCTGAGGGGCTGTACAGCCTTCAAGATAGCTGACATAACTGCCCTCTTCGGCAATGATCAACGTTCGTTCAAATTGCCCTGTGTTGGTCGCGTTGATGCGGAAATAGCTCGAAAGCTCCATCGGACACCGCACCCCTTTGGGTATATACACAAACGCACCATCACTGAAAACAGCCGAGTTGAGCGTGGCAAAAAAGTTGTCGGTTTGTGGCACTACTGTTCCCAGATATTTCTGGACCAGATCAGGGTGATTTTGTACAGCCTCTGAAAAAGAACAGAATATGACCCCTACCTTTTCCAACTCTGCTTTAAACGTAGTGGCGACAGATACACTGTCAAAAACAGCATCAACCGCAATACCGGATAACGCTTTTTGTTCTTCTATGGGAATGCCGAGCTTTTCGTAGGTTTCCAAAAGTTTGGGATCGACTTCATCCAGGCTTTTAGGGCCATCTTCCAGGGATTTTGGCGCCGCATAGTATGAAATTTCCTGATAGTTGATCGGAGGGTGATGGATCGTCGACCATTCAGGTTCGCGCAAGGTCAGCCATCTTTCAAAGGCCTTTAACCGCCATTCCAATAGAAATTCCGGCTCCTTTTTAATAGCTGAAATTTGACGTATGGTCTGCTCGGTCAAACCTGGCGGCAGAAAGGACTCATCTACGTCAGTTACAAAACCGTGTTGATATTCCTGTTTTAAAACCGAGTCGAGGTCTGTTTCAATCGTTTCCATGTTTATTATTTTAAAACCAATTTTTAATAATGACGCTTCCGGCATAAATGCTTAGGGATCGTTCATAAATAACTTCACATAATCTGTTTACATAGGGATCGTTATAAAATAACTTCACTTAATCTGTTTGCAAAAGTCCCAAAAGCTGGACATTTTGTAAACAGAATGTGACAGCAACGTGTTTCCTTTTCAGCGACGCGTTTCTTTAACACTAATGAGAAACGCTCGATTAATGGGAAACACTTGACTAATTTATGAGCCGACACTTACCTCTTATACCTGAAAGTTCCGTGCCATTGTGCATTTTGCGCGGACTCAACGTTTTCAGGTGTTTGCCGACATTGGTTTTTGTACAGGCCCGAAATAAATGCTGCCTTAAATTAAAAATGAACCTATTTTTAACCTGGAGTACACTGAGACGGCGTTTTGCAGAGAGGTAGAAAAGACTGACAGGGAAGGATTTCCTGCCCGGGTGGATTTGGAGGTGGTTCTCGTCTCAGAGTATCGGAAATTCGTTGGGTCAAGCTTGGAAAGACGACTGGCGCCCCATCAAAATCGCTTCAATGGCCTGCTTAAAATTCGGATAATTAAATTGAAATCCAAGCTTTTGAAAATTGTCTGGCAACGCTCTTTGACTATTGAGCAGAGTCGCGCCGTACTCACCCAGCACGATTTTTAAAGCAAATCCGGGAACTTTCATGAAAGAGGGCCGTTTGAGAACGGAACCCATTAATTGGGCCATATCAACGTTGCGGATCGGGATGGGTGCGCACAGGTTAAATATGCCTTGTGCTTTTTTATTTTCAATGGCATACATGAAAGCAGCGTTTAGATCGTCAATATGAATCCAGGAAAACCATTGGTTTCCGCTTCCCATTGGTCCACCCATTAAAAAGCGGTAGGGCAGCAACATTATTCCCAGAGCCCCGCCATTGTCACCAAATACGACGCCGAAACGCATTATGATGGTTCGTACACCTTTATCTTCGGCTTTCAAAGCTTCTGCTTCCCAGTCACGACACACCTCTGCCAGAAAATCGCTCCCATTTGGTTCCGCTTCTGTCAGAATATCATCACCCCGTTCTCCATAAAATCCAACAGCAGACGTGCTGAGGAAAGTAACAGCTCTATCCTTGGACATGGCATCTACAATGTTTCTGGTAGTTAAAATACGGCTATCATAAATTGATTTTTTATATTTCTTAGTCCAAAGGTGAAAAATGGATTGGCCGGTTAGATTGATAATGACATCGGCAGATAGAACTTCCTCCTGCCAGGGTCCTGGTTGAGTGGTATCTGCTGAAATGCAGTTAATCCGAGCAGTGTCTGCCAGATTCGCTACAGCGGATCTACCCACGATGGTAACGTCATAACCTGCATCAATCAGCTCATTTGTCAGGTTTTTCCCTACAAATCCGCCGCCGCCTGCGATAAATGCTTTCATTGGAAATGTCCTTTGCTATAATAGACTATTGTTAGAAAAACGAGTGTTTAGGCCTCGCTGTCCGGGAATCTGAGTTTTATGTCAGTAAATTCTCTTTCGATAGATATAAAAGCCTCTACGACAGCTGGATCGAAGTGAATGCCTTTTCCTTCCAGGATGATCTCTTTTGCTTTGTCGTGGGAAAATGCAGGTTTGTATACCCTTTTGCTGACAAGGGCATCATAAACGTCTGCCAGAGCCATCAAGCGGGCTGGAATTGGGATCTGTTCTCCTGACAGATTGTTTGGATACCCCGTGCCATCCCATTTTTCATGATGGGCAATGGCTATATCACTGGCAATGTTTAAATAAGAATCAAATCCGAGTCTCTCAATGGCAGCATTGAGTGCATCCGCACCGAACTGTGGGTGCTGCTGCATAATACTGAACTCTTCTTTGGAAAGTGCACCAGGTTTTAAGAGAATTGAATCGGGGATCCCGACTTTGCCAATATCATGCAGAGGAGCTGATTTAAAAATATATTCAATCGTCCGATCATCCAGAAAGTGTTTGAAACGGGGGTGGGATTTTAAAGCTACCGCCATTGCCCTGGTGTAGGATCGAGTTCGCTGAATATGTTCACCTGTTTCAGGATCTCTGATTTCTGATAGTCCACCCAGACATAAAATGGTTGCATCCTCAGTTGCCCTTAACTCTTCTGTTCTTTTTTCTACCAGTGATTCGAGATTGCTGTTGATATCCTGCAGCTCTTTTTCAATGGTTCTCAGGTAGGTGATATCCGAGCCGGCGAAGAGCGCTGTTTCATCTTCCTCAAAAGGCGAAATTAAATAGCGAAAGACCTTGTTTCCCTCCTTGTACTCCACATCAATGGATTTTTTTTCACGAAGACTTTTATTGGCCAATTCAGCATAATTTTCTGGAAGCAGTTTATCCAGGCTGTGTCCAAGCAGCAGCTCTTCTTCCATTAATTGTTGCACAGCCGGGTTTATATAGATAATGCTACCTGTGGCAGAAATTTTATAAACAGGATTTGAATTTATTTCTGGAAACCGGGCCAGAACCTTTTCTTTCCTTATATACTCATTCACCAGCAGCTCATGGTGTTCCGAATGGTATTGGACTGCTCCCAGTACATACATCGTCATCAATGCCCCAAGCGGCGGAATTAAAATGGGGGGCAGCCAGAAAAAAGTCCACACTTGAAACTGAAACATTGCGAGAATAACTGGTAACGAAATCAAACCAAAAGCGCCGATGGCGGCCACCGGGGCCAGCGAGTAGTATGCTCTGTGATCCGAAAACCGACTGAAGGCATTGGCATATGCTTTTGCCAGACGTCCGGTGATCAGTTCGCAATAGGTATATTCTATCCGTAAGACGCCACGCTCTTTTATAAAAGAGGTATTTGCACAGAACCGATGAAAGCCCTCTTTCTGCAAAATTCCAGATGCTATCTGCCTCCTGTTCCAGGTATGATTATCGACCTGTTTTGAGTCCGCTGTGCCTATGAACGGCAGGGCGTATATATATAAGATCAATGTATCGATCAGTTGATTACTCTCCAGAAAAGTATCCAATTCCAGGCAGGTGATTTTGTTTTTCAGTAGAAAAGCCGTGAACAGTCTCAAACCTGGAAAAGTAAATGACAGTTCTCCAGATACGGCTACGACAGTGTTTTTTTCTTCATCTCTCTCATCGATTTGCAAGCGTAGCGATTTTCTTCTTTTTTCTTTTAACTCCGGAAAAACCTGTTTTTCCAGATGATCGGCCAAGGGCTTAAAATTTGAAATCAGCCGCCTGTTTTTTACCTTTATAAAAGAAAAAACAAGTGTCCCCCAAATCAAATTGAGAAAAAACTTTATTCGACCTGTCGCAGAAGTTGGTATTTCATCATAAAACTCGCCAGTCGACATTATTCCATCGACCATGTTCCGTCGTATATCAAGCATGTCGTTGCTTTTCATATTCTTAAGGTCCTTCATTTGATTATAGTTTTGACTCAGGGTTGGTTCTCTCCCTTTACAATCCTGGAAGATGGGATATGTTCCTCACCAATCGGTTTCGCATAGTCAGAAACTCTTTTATTACCGTTCTTTCGATATTGGCAACCTCAATCAGGATTTGACGATTATTTTTCAGAACAATGAATTCAGGAAAATGAACAGGCCTTTCATTAAGTATAAGATAGGATATTTTGGAAAGCAATCTTCATTTAAATCTTGAAGAATGCAATTGAGAAACAGCAATGTCCAGTTAGTATTTTGCAAAACATAAGCTGAATGAGAAATCCAGAAACCGCCAAATTCGCTCGGGCCTCGCTCAAACAAGGCTGATTCGCTACAGAAGCTTGAGAAAATCTACTAAATCCTTATAAGCTCGACCCAGGATTCATCATTCAGCTTTTTGCAAAAACCGGACATTGCTGCTTGAGAATAGGACATCGAACACTAAAACAAAAACGACAGTGTCATGCTGATCATAATACGTTCTGGTTTGATTGTCTCAAATAGAAATCGGTAATTTTTGTGAGACAATTGTGGTTCATTTCAATTATGCAAAACCGGGCAGACATTGTTGAATAAGCCAGATAGACGGAAGAGATTGCGCATGAAACATCTATTTGGTACACTTATGTCTCGTAAAAAACAAACGAACTAGTTCGTTAACCTTAAATTTATCCAGACTTGATAGCCGCTTGATGCAGCCAGGGAACAAAGTGTTTATGACTGAAAGACCATGAAAGCTTTCGATACTGCGGTGGAAGGGGCGAAAAGATTCATGAAAAGCAACCTATCCGCTAAGATAGTAAGAGCAATGGAAAAATAGATTTAAAAATGGCATGATTCTTCCAGACAGTATTCATAGCATCAATTGCTGTTAACATTTGTTTTATAATTAATAGATAATTCAAGCGACCAGGTTATTTGCAACTTAGAGGAATACATAGCATATGAAATGGGACAGTGTTTTTCCTGAAATAAATTCGATCAGAACTGAGGACGCTAAATCTTATCTCGAATCCGCTGCAACGGGATCTTATCAACTGGTTGATGTCAGGCAACCTAATGAATTTATGAGACAACACTTGCCTGGCGCGTTGCTGGTGCCTTTAAACGACCTTGTTGCTGAAAGAGTCGTTCTGGATAAAGAAAAACCGACCCTGGTTTATTGTAAAAGTGGAGAAAGAAGTCTGGCTGCTTCCCAATGGCTGATTGGTGAGGATTTCAAAGATGTGCGACATATCCTGGGTGGGATTGACGGCTGGTTAGGAAACAGGGCGTTCGGCCATTATGATCTGAATCTGGGATTGTTAAAACAGGACACTGAATTTTCCGATGCCATCAGTATGGCTTTTGCAATGGAAGAAGGGATGCGGTTGTTTTATTTAGAGCTGGCCAGAGAAACCAGTGATGAAACCTTTAAAAAACTGTACCGGAAATTGGCCAGCTTTGAGGTCGAACATAAATCCGATCTGTCTCGAAAATATCTGGCGGTAGAAGGAAAAGAACTGATTCAAAAGGAATTCGAAGACCGACAAATACAAATAATGGAGGGTGGTGGCTCGGCCGATATCACATTGATCAAGTCGCTGGCAGGTACTGAAGATGCGCTGGATATATTCGGATTGGCTCTGGCGTTTGAAATTCAAGCATACGATTTTTATGTCAGACTGTCTCGGCACACTGTTCGACCGGAAGTAAAATCCTTTTTTCTGGAGATGGCAGATGCCGAAAAAATCCATTTGGCCTTTATATCGAATGAGATGGATACATACTTAAAAAATCACAGCGAATAAACTAACAAACATCATGGAAATACAAAAATCCCTCGACAAACTATCTTTTTCTGATGGAATATCGAATAGTACGAGCAGATTTAATCTGGTCTGGGCAGAAAATATTGCTGGATTCTATATCTTTGACATCCAGGATCCCAATGGTAAAAACGTAGCAATTGGCGATGATGCTGATTATCTGCAGCTCTTTATGACCATGTCCGACAAGATTCTGAAACACCAGAACGGAAATTTTAGACCGCTGGTTATCGCCAGCGACGCAGGCGGAAAAAGACTCTTTGTCAGGCTTTTTACCGAATCCGAAAAGAAAGAATTCAAATATGCCTATGTCGCCTTGGGGCATGCTGCCAGTAAACTGCCGGAAACTGCCATAAATGGGAATTTAAGCTTCTTCAGTGAGGTTACCCTGGAAAGCGCATCAAAAGAGGGGTTCGAGAAAGAAGCCAGGAAAGTTGCACGGACATTGAAAGATGACATCAAGCAAACCTGGGAGAAAGTGGTTCAAGAAAAAGCAGACTTTTTAAAAACCGATTTGTATGTGTTTCAACTTCTTAAACTTTATTCATGGGGATTTCAGACGATTAACCAAAGCGGAGAATTGTCCTCCGAGTACAATTTTGTCCGTCCCCAACCTGGTAAGCCGAGAGGAGCCAGCCGCCGTTAATCATCATTACAGAATTTGATTCGGTTGTAATGGCCGTTGTAGCTGGAGTAAGGGATCGTACAAAAATAACTTTGCATAAGCTGTCCGCAAAAGTCCTCAAAAGACTGGACATTTTGCCGACAGAATGCCAAGTAATTTTTGAGCCGACCCTAAGGCAGCAAAATTACTCTGAAGACCATTCCCGATCAATGCCGAAATCTAATCAGGAGAGAAATTATGAACATTGAAGAGGCTATCAAGACGTCAATTGAGTATGAAGAAAAAGTAACTGACGTTTACAACAAATATGCAAACAAGTTCGAGTCGGAAATTGGAGCAAAGATTTTTAGACTGCTTGGTAAGGAAGAAGATGATCACGTGGCATATTTGAAGGCCAAACTGGCTGAATGGCAGAAGTCCGGCAAGGTCAGCATTGATGAAGTGAAAACAGTCGTGCCTGATGCGAAAGTCCTGAAAGAGAATGTTAAAAAATTAAAAAAAATCGCTAAACAGGAAAACATTGACAATGAAATTGCATATTTTCAAAAGGCATTAGAGATGGAGATCAAAACTTCCAATTTCTACAAAGGCCTGGTATCTCAATTGCCAAAAGAATTTCAACCGATGTTTGAACGGTTTGTCGAAATCGAAGAGGGTCATGAAGCGATTGTGAGTGCAGAAATCGATAATGCCAGAGGATTGGGATTCTGGTTCGATTTCCAGGAGTTCGATCTGGAATCAGCGTAATAGCTGACGTTAGGCCGTTTTCTCCGCCAGCTACTGGCACGGTCCTTAGCAACGAAGATGACAATACAAAACAAGGTGAATCAAAATGCTATCTCAAAATATGGAAGAAAAGCTGAACGAACATACCAATGCAGAATTCTATTCAGCTCATCTTTATCTGTCCATGTCAGCCTACTTTAAGTCTGTTGATCTATTGGGTTTTGCCAATTGGATGCAGGTCCAGTTCGAGGAGGAGATGTCTCACGCCATGCGGTTCTTCGAGTTTGTTGACAGAATGGATGGTCGTGTCAAACTGACTGCGATTCCGGCCCCTCCGGTGGAATGGGAGAATCCGATTGCTGTTTTTGAAGAAACATATAAACATGAACAGACGGTTTCAAAGAGTATCCACGATCTGGTCAGCCTGGCGATTCAGGAGAACGATCACCCGACAAACAATTTTTTACAATGGTTTGTGTCCGAGCAGGTTGAAGAGGAATCTACAGCGAAAACCATTCTGAAAAAACTCAGGTTTATAGAAGATTCCAAATCCGGTCTGCTGATGATCGATCAGGAACTCGCCGGTCGTGTTTTTGCTGCTTCAAGCGATGAGTCTGCTTCTGCCTGATAAGATTGTTCCCCCGAAAAAAGATCTATGGGTGTGCCCCCTTCTGCAGGGGGCTAGTGGTGACGTTTATCTAACATGAGCCCCAAGGTATCCCGGTCCAATAGAATCCTTCCAGACAATTCTCAGGTCCCAAAATGCTTCCTGAATGAACGCCAATCTGATTACAAAATTGACGATCTGACTCTTTACCTCGTACACTGGTCCGAGCTTGATCCCTAAATGTCCCCTCTTTCAATAAAACAGAGCCTCTTAAAAATTTTACTTCTGAAACAAAACTGTCAATGAGAAGAGAATGGAGAGACGTCATGACACCATATCGGACTGTTTCATGGATGATAGTTCCCATGAAGAAATTTTGTATTGGGCTGATATTTCTGTTGTCCACTATTTCCTCCGGTATTTCTGCCGATACCGGATCTAGTGTGGGTGTACCGCAGAATTCACCACTCAGTGAGGCCACTGAAGACTGTCTGGGGTGTCATGAGGACGAAACCCCCGGCATCGTTGCAGACTGGCTCGCCAGCCGGCATGCGAGGGTTTCCGTTGCCAGTGCTCTGAAAAAACCTGTGGTTAGCAGACGCGTATCGGCGGTTTCCGTCCCTGATTCGCTGTCAACGGTTGCCGTGGGTTGCTATGAGTGTCACGGGCTCAATCCCGCAAAGCATCAGGACAATTTTGAACACAACGATTACAAAATTAATGTGGTTGTCACCCCTCCTGATTGTAGTACCTGCCATCCGGTCGAGGTTGAACAGTTTGCTCACAGTAAAAAGGCTAATGCCATTGCTAACCTGGAAAAGAATCCCCTTTTCCATCAGCTGGTCAACACCTTGACCCAACAGAAAGATCTGGATAATGGATCTCTGAGGTTGAAAGGTGCTGCGCCGATGGCCAAAGCAAAATCCTGTTTTGCCTGTCATGGCACACACGTTAAAGTGAAAGGATTGAAAACCGTTCAGATCGAGTCTGATGAAGTAGAAGTCCCTGACTTAACAAACTGGCCCAATCAGGGAGTAGGACGCCATAATCCGGATGGCAGCTTTGGTGCCTGCACAGCCTGTCATCCCCGTCACAGTTTCTCCCTGGAAATAGCTCGAAAACCATACACCTGCGCTCAATGTCATCTTGCACCGGACGTTCCGGCCTGGGAGGTGTTCAAAGAGAGTAAACACGGAAATATTTTTCTGAGTCAATCCAGCAAATGGAATTGGGATCGTGTTCCCTGGCGGCCGGGTGAGGATTTTAAAGCGCCGACCTGCTCAACTTGCCACAATGCGCTACTGGCAAATAAAGAGGATGAAATAATTGTGGAGAGAAACCATGATTTTGGGTCGCGGCTCTGGGTCCGAATATTCGGCCTTCCCTACTCTCATCCTCAACCCAAAGATGGTCGAACATTCCGGATCAGGAACGCAGATGGACTTCCGCTCCCGGTTACGTTCGCAGGGAAACCGGCGGCACCTTATCTGATCTCTGCATCAGAACAGAATAAACGACAGCAGCAAATGAAAAGGGTCTGCGGATCCTGTCACAGTACTGACTGGAGCAATCAATTTTTTATGCAGATGGACAAGACGAACCGGGAAGCAGATCAGATGGTCAGAACAGCCACTAAATTGATGCAGATCGCCTGGGGAAACAAACTGGCAGACCCTGCCAATCCGTTTGACGAGTCTCTGGAATTGAGCTGGGTTCGTCACTGGCTGTTTTACGCCTCTTCAGTTCGTTATGGGGCTGCTATGGGTGGTCCTGACTATGTGGGCTTTAAAAACGGCTGGTGGAACCTGACCAAAAATCTGACCGATCTCGAAGAACAGGTACAGGCTAAAACGCGGCAGAAAAAAACAAAAAAATAGTCTTAACCAACAATAATTCGACTCTTTGCGATTGTTGAACATCTATAGTAACTATTCAACTCATACGCCCCGCCGAGGGGATCACGATTCAAAACACGTATGAATCCATCCCTGGAGTCATGTGTTTTGAATCGTGATCCCCTCGGCTCAGGCATTGTGGTGAATAGTTACCATTTATATGCAACAATATGTACTGTTTCTGCCGATCTATTACAGACCATTGGCCTTTTGTGGGCGGGGGAAATCAATAGACAAAATAGTTGAATACAAGCTAGTTTTTTCAATGTACGATGTTAAATCTAGAGTCGTTTTTATCAATCTACACGAATTCGCGAAAATAACTTGGGGATCGTTCAAAAATAACTTCACATAATCTGTCCGCAAGGGGATCGTTAAAAAATAACTTCACTTAATCTGTTTGAAAAAGTCCCAAAAGCCGGACATTTTGCAAACAGAACGTGACAGCGACGTGTTTCCTTTTCATTAATGGGAAACACTTGACTAATTTTTAGCCGACCCCGAAGTACCGTAAAGACTGGACATTTTGAAAACAGAATGTGAACTGATTTTTGTACGATCCCTATGAGTGCAAAGGAGAATTGACTATGAAAAGTTTGAAAGGAACTGAGACAGAAAAGAATCTTTTAGCCTCCTTTGCCGGAGAGTCGCAAGCGAGAAATCGCTATACTTATTATGCCTCCAAGGCGAAGAAAGAGGGATACGTGCAAATTTCCGCCATCTTTACCGAAACAGCTGATCATGAAAAGGCACATGCCAAGACGTTTTTCAAGTTTCTGCAAGGGGGCGATGTTGAGGTTACCGCCACTTTCCCGGCTGGAGTGATCGGGAGTACCGAAGAGAACCTGGCTGCAGCCGCAGCTGGCGAAAATCACGAGTGGACGGTTTTATATAAGGAAGCGGCTGAAGTTGCTGACCAGGAAGGATTTGACGAAGTGGCTGAAATCTTCCGGAGAATTTCAATGGTTGAAGAACAGCATGAACAACGGTATCGCAAGCTGCTGCAAAATATTAAAGACGGCAAGGTGTTTGAAAGAGATACTTCCCGCAAGTGGATGTGTCGCAACTGCGGATATGTGCATGAAGGAAAAACGGCTCTGAACATGTGCCCTGCCTGTCAACATCCCCTCGCTCATTTCGAGATTAAAAAGGAGAACTATTAACTAAGACAAAATGACCGCTCTCAGGGGCGTCACTGTCAGTTAAGAAAGGCGCTTTCTCTTGCGCCTTTTTTTCTTTTTGCTGCTGCGATCAATGTAAATACCAGACTGAGTATTATGGAACCTTTTGCGCTTCAGACAATTACGTTTGCTCTTGTTTTGGGAGTTGCTTCTTACATTCTGTCCCGTTGGCTGAGAGTCCCAGCGATTATTTTTTATCTGCTGGCAGGATTGATAGCCGGTCCTGTCGGGTTGAAGTTAGTTGATACAGATTCTTTGGGGCGTGGCTTGCTGATCCTGGTGGAGATAACGGTTGCCATAATTCTATTTGAAGGTGGACTGTCTTTGTCTTCTCGTAGCTTTAAAAGCGAATCATCTGCAATTCGTCGTATGCTCTTGGTGACATTACCATTAACCGGGATTGGAAGTGCGGCTCTTGCTCATTATTTGCTGGATATGCCCTGGCAGATCGCTGTTTTTTTTGGGGCATTGATTGTTGTCACCGGACCAACAGTGGTCGGGTCAATTCTAAAAAGCGTTTATCTAACCCGCCGCCTGGAAATTATTCTGAACTGGGAATCGATTTGGGGAGATGTGATCGGTGTGTTGTTAAGTGCAGTTGCCCTGGAATTGGTTGATCTGAACCTGCAGGATTCCTGGGGAAATGTCGGACTGACGCTGCTCTTGAGAATTGTCGGGGGAGTCTTGCTGGGGATTGTCGGCGGGTACAGTTTAACCTGGATTATCAACCGTGTTTGTCGTCTGCGGGATACGACCTTGCCAGGAATTGTCAGTATTGCCGGCGCCTTGGCCATATTTTATACCGCTAATTTTGTGATGCACTCGTCCGGGCCGTTGGCGGTTGCCATAGCCGGATTCATCCTTTCCAAGCTGAACGAAGAAACCCTACACGAAATCCGCCATTTTAAAGAGCAGATATCGAGCATTTTTATCAGCACGATGTTTGTTCTGCTTTCAGCCTACATCAACCCTATGCCACTGTTGGATCAATGGCCGATGCTGCTGCTGACGGCGCTGATTATGGGTGCGCTTGTGCGCCCGTTCTCAGTGGCTGTTGCTTTATGGAAGACCCCGGTGCTGCCATCGGAGCGAGTGTTCATCGGACTGATTGGCCCCCGAGGGATTATTGCTGCCTCAACAGCTGCATATGCTGCTTTGACCGTTTCCGGTTATGACGGAGATATGACGCTGGTTCTGAACCTCACCTATGCGGTCATTTTCTTCTCAGGCGTTTCCGCGACACTTCTGTGTCGACCCTTAGCCCGGTTTTTAAAGGTCCTTATCCCTGTTTCCCGCTCTGGATTGCTGATTGTGGGTGTCAATAGTTTCAGTTCTGCCCTTGCCGACTTTGCTGGAAATTACGTTCCCGTTTCGTTTCTTGAAACCAACAACACCTCCTGTATTTTGGCTGAACACCTGGGACACGATATTATCTGCACCGATCTCTTAGACAGCAATATTTACGAGGAGGCGATGGAAGACGGCTTTGGGCGCTTACTGGCTGTGACACGAAACGATGCGATGAACGAGTTGATTGCAAAAAAAGCGGCAATGCATCTGGAATCAAACAAAGTTTACTGGGTTGCTGCCAAGTCTGACGAGGAGTCGATCAATCTGGTGACATCATTTCGCAGCAATCTTGCTTTTTCCAATGATTTTTCACTGATAGAAGCAGTCAATCAACTGGATCACAATGAAGCGGTGCTGAAAGTGTTGAAACCTGAAGAGATCCAAAAAGAGGGTGTAATTCCGCTGTTGGAAATTCTGAAGAAAGGACAGGGCCTCAGCGTGGTTCTCTCAGGTCAGACAGTGCGGAATGACGCGCTTTGCTATGTCCCTTCCCTTCAATGTGCCACTCCGGGCACAAGCAGCTAAGATAAACCTGCCGGGAATTTACCTTTTCTGACCTGTTCCGGATTTTGGAAAAGGGTTCAAATTGTCTCACTTTTTTACAAATGGCAGGTTTATCTGCAGATGTCGGATACCGGGCAGACCCTCTCATCTAAACGTGTAATATAGCATTAACGGAATCATCGACTTTGGCATGATTATTTCAGTAAACGTTCATATATATAATGAATGCGACTGCTAATTTAATTGCAAAAGCAGCCGTACTTCTTTTCTAATCAAATGCGAACATTACTGAGAGTGATGATTCAGCAATAGCTAAAAAGGGAACCATGAAAAAAAGAATCAACAGACGATCAATGAGAAAATCTGTAAAATTCAAGCCCAGCCATGATTTTCTTAGTCAGGCAGTCAGTGAATATCTGGCAGACGGCGGTACCATCACAAAACTGGAATTTGACGAAAGAAGTTTTAAAGATTTTATTGCCACTTCAGAATCACCGATGGCAGTTGATGAGTTTCTGAATGGAAATTAGTAAAATGGAAAAAGCAAAAATATACCACAATCCCAAGTGTGGCTGCAGTAGAAAAGCGCTTGGTTTAGTCGAACAAACTGGTCTTCAATTTGAGATTGTTGAATACCTGAAAACCCCGCCCTCTAAGAATGAACTGGGCGAAATTGTGAAACGTCTAGGAATCCATCCTACCGAAATCATACGGGAAAAGGAAGATCTGTTTAAAGAGTTGGGGCTTTCAAAAAGCGACCAACGGGAAACGGATGAATGGTTGACCATACTGGCGGATAATCCCATTCTGCTGCAACGACCCATCGTATCGTATAAAAATAGATCCATTGTGGGTCGGCCACCTGAAAGTGTGTTGGAGATATTGAACTAACAGATCGAATTGTCGATGATTTCTGAATACCTAAATTTGTTCTCTTTGGCAATTTGTATCAATCTGTTTGACAACATTGCTGCCGCAATTGTAAAAAGCGAGTAACGCTTTTTTTCTGAATTTTCGCCCTCGAATCTGTGACCCGTCTCCACAAAATGTGAAAGTTGGGATCAAGCAGATATGGATTGGCTCCTATCAATTTTCGGTGGGGGTGGAATGATTCCGAATTTTACTATAAACAGTGGGTTTTAAGGCTGCTTTAGACACTTAATACTGGTGATAAAATTGAAAAATGATATTGTGGTAATCATCGGGGGTGAGGCCGGGCAAGGGATTCAGACAGTTGGGGATCTGCTGGCAACCGTTTGTTGGAAGATGGGGTTATATATCACTGTTGTCAATGATTTTGAATCGCGGATCAGGGGGGGGCACAGTTTTGTCCAGCTTCGTATCAGCGATCAGCCCAATTCGGCTCCCAGCGATAAGGTTCACATACTGGCAGCCCTTAACTCAAAAACGGTAGAGTTGCACAAAGGCGACCTGTCTGAAGGCGGCTTGGTGCTGGTGGACGGTGAAGAAAGCACTGCAGCGGGTGTCACTGCTATTCCCTTTTCTAAAATAGCCAGGGAAGTCGGTGGTAAAATTATGACTAATACCGTAGTCGCAGGGGCTATCATGGGATTATTAGGCACTCCTTTTGACATATTTGAAGAGTTACTGGTCAAAAAATTTGGAAAGAAAAGTCCTGAAATTCTGGATAATAATATCACGGCTGCCAAGAGAGGTTTTGAATCGATTGGAGAAAATTCTTTCAAAAATGGGTTTACCTGGGAGAAAAAGATCCCGCTGGGTCTCTTACTTACTGGTAACAAAGCAGTCGCATTGGGTGCTGTTGCTGGAGATTGTCGATTTTCGGCTTTTTACCCGATGTCTCCCGGGACAGGAATTATGAATGCACTGGTCGCTCTGACCGATGACTTCCCTCTTGTTGTGGAACAGGTTGAAGATGAAATTGCAGCTGTAAACATGATTCTTGGGGCAGCCTACAGCGGGGTCAGGTCTATGACCGCCACCTCAGGCGGCGGATTCAGTTTAATGGTGGAAGGGTTGGGCCTGGCTGGAATTACTGAGACACCAATACTAATCGTCAATGCCCAGAGGCCTGGACCAGCAACCGGTCTGCCAACCAGAACCGGCCAGCCGGATCTGCAATTTACAATCCACGCATCACAGGACGAATTCCCCAGATTTGTTTTTGCTCCCGGGACACCAGCGGAAGCTTTCGATCTAACGGTCAAATCTCTTCATCTGGCTGATAAATACCAGGTTCCGGTTGTGTTGTTGACGGACCAGTATCTGACGGATTCTTTATTTACACTTGATCGGCCGCTAAAAGTTCCTGATTCTATTGACCGATTTATTATCACAGATGAGGACCTGGATAATCCCGAATCTTACGAGAGGTACGCATTTACTGAATCCGGTGTATCTCCCAGAGTGCTGCCTTGTAACGGGAATGCGCTTTGTGTGGCATCTGGTAACGAACATACGCCGGATGGTCATCTTAATGAAGATGCTGATAATCGCAAACGGATGATGGATAAGAGAAATGCCAAACTACCTGCTATGCAGAAGGAAATGTCCGCGCCATCCGGCTATTTCGAAGATAGTGATATTTTACTGGTTGGGTGGGGTTCGACTCAGGGAGCTATCAGGGAAGCGGTAGATCTGTTGCGAGAAAGGGGGCAGGAGGTCGGTTGTCTGAACTTCACCGATATGTGGCCGTTTCCGGTGGAACATAGCCAACGGTTGCTGGGTAGGACAAAACGGTTTATTATGGTGGAACAGAACAGTTCATCGCAACTCGGATTGCTGATTCGTGAACAGACAGGGTTAAGCTTTGACGGAACGGTGCTGAAATATGACGGAAGGCCGTTTTTTCCGATTGAAATTGTGGAAGAGACACTGGCGATCATTGGGTAAATCTATTTTTGGTGTTATGATATGACAACAACACAGGATTTTGACAACGATTTTGAAAACAAATGGTGTCCGGGCTGTGGGAATTTCGGGATTCTGGATTCGATGAAGAAATCATTCTCAAATCTCGGTCTGGCTCCAAAAGATGTCCTGTTGATTTCGGGGATTGGCCAAGCCGCAAAAACGCCTCACTTTTTGAAATGTAATATGTTTCACACCCTTCATGGCAGAGCGTTAGCGGTAGCAACGGGGGCTAAAATTGCCAATCATGACTTGACGATTGTGGTCAATTCTGGGGATGGTGACTGTTACGGTGAGGGGGGCAATCATTTTATGAATGCCATCCGGCGAAATATCGATATTACTTTGCTGGTGCATAACAATCAGGTCTATGGCTTGACACAGGGTCAGGCGTCACCAACGTCGAAGATGGGATTTGTGACAAAAGTGCAGAAACACGGCGTGATTGCTGAACCTTTTAACCCACTGACAATTGCCCTGAATCTGGGAGCTGGATTTGTTGCACGCGGATTTTCCAACAACCGGGAACACACCCGGCAATTGATTGAAGACGGAATCAAGCATAAAGGATTTTCCTTGATAGACATCGTTCAGCCCTGTCCCACCTATAATAAGATTAGTACTCATGGCTGGTACAAGCAGAGAGTTGAGGATCTGTATGAAAACAACTATGTGCCAGACGATCTGGAGAATGCTTTGGCAATGGCACAGGAATGGGATGAAAAAATACCCATTGGGGTTTATTATCAGAAAGAAGGTCCGACCTTTACAGACAGGATTAAAAAACTGACTGAGGGCACGCTCATTGATAAAAAATACGATGCAGCTAAATTGGACGGTTATCTGTCTGTTTCCTGATATCGCTGGAAACAGTGTAATTAATGCAGCATTTTGAATGGCTCTTTCACCTTTTGGGGTTAGCCGGAGGAGCCCTGATTTTATGGTAGTCTAACTGGGGAGTTAATATGGATTCAAAAATCAAATCGATAGAGATCGCTTTAAAAAATGAAATGCGGGAAAGGGATTTTTATTTAAAGCAGAGTGAAAAATCGGCAGATCCACTGGGTAAAAAAATGTTTGCCACCCTTGCCGAGGAAGAAGAGGAACATTATAAATATCTGGTTGAACTGCACAATGAGCTAAAAAGTGCCGGGAAATGGCCGGAAGAAATCTCCGTTGTGATTAACGAAACAAATGTTGGAAAAGTGTTGGATGAGCTGGTCGATAGGGTGAACCCCAGCAACATCGCAACAGCGGATGATAAAGAGGCGATTAAAGTAGCTATCAATTTTGAGAAGGAGGCCTATGAGTTCTATAAGGGCCTTGTCAATCAAGCGGGTAATCCTGACGAAAAAACACTTTTTGAGCTGCTGGCTGCTTTGGAAATGGAGCATGTGGTCTCTCTGGAAGAGACCTTGTTATATTTCGACGATCCGGGCGAATGGTTTGCCCAGTACGAAAAGCCTACTCTCGACGGTTAATTCAGAGACTGATTTCCCGATTCGGAAAACAAGGTCTCGGCTGTCTGTTTTCCGAAAATCTTTATCTTCAACAGGTAGTACTATGATAAGGTATGTCTGCCCGGACTGTCACTATACGTATGATGATGAAGCTGGGATTCCCCCTCAGGGGATTGCTGCGGGGACCCCTTTCAAGGACCTTCCTGATGACTGGTGCTGTCCCGAATGCGGGGTTCCGAAAGAGGAGTTTCGAGGCTTTGAAATGTAGTTTTCGGATATCCACACCGTTTGTCAGGTGACACCTGCCAGAGAAATTCCCGTCACTTCTAATAACTTCATGCCACCATTGGAAACAGGTAAACTCAGTCAGAAACTATTGCACTGGTTTGCTGAAGAACAGCGTGATCTTCCCTGGCGGAAGACATCAAATCCTTACTTTATTTGGGTTTCTGAGGTAATGCTTCAGCAGACTCAGGTTCAGACAGTGATCCCCTACTATCTCCGCTTTATCGATCGTTTTCCCACAGTTGACTCGCTTGCTGTAGCTGATTTAAATGATGTTCTCAAAATATGGGAAGGATTGGGATATTATGCAAGAGCCCGAAATCTCCAAAAGGCTGCAAAAATCGTGTCTACAGAACTTAACTCTCAAGTACCTGAAGATTATAGCGGGTTTCGCACATTGCCCGGAGTTGGAGACTATATAGCAGCAGCAGTGCAGAGCATTGCATTCGGCAGGCCGATTGCGACTGTAGATGGAAACGTCAAGCGTGTTTTATCCCGCCTCTTCAGGATTAACCAACCTGTTAACCTGACAACCGCCAAAAATCATTTTGTCGAAGTTGCTGCTGAAATTCTGGATGTGAAAAAGCCGGGGGATTTTAACCAGGCAATGATGGAGTTGGGGGCCCTGATCTGTAAACCGTCAATCCCGGTTTGTGACCAGTGTCCGGTGTCTACGTTCTGCCAGGCTTTTGAATATAAAAAAACCGCTGATTTTCCTAAGCGCAACAAACGTAAGCAGGTTCCAACCTATCAGATTGCGGTGGGCGTGGTCTTGAAAAATGATCGTATGCTGATTACGTTGAGAAAACCAGAGGGGTTACTGGGGGGGCTCTGGGAATTTCCCGGTGGCAAAACAGAAGAGGGTGAGTCAAGCGAACAGGCCTGTCTGCGAGAAATCAAAGAAGAAACCAATCTCGATATCCGGGTTGAGCGATCACTGGCCATGATCAAGCATGCCTATACCCATTTTAAAATTGTCATGGAAGTGTTTATCTGCCAGCATGTCTCCGGTCGGGTTCGGCTGAATGGCCCTGTTGATCATCGCTGGATAAGCTTTGAACAGATAAAAAAATATCCCTTTCCCAAGGCCAATCACAAGGTCTTTTCCCTGCTGGGGAGCCATTTGGCGTCTGAACGAAAAATTCCTGTTTCTGAGTAAACCACCAAAAAGGCATTCATTACATCTTCATTCTACGTAACCCATCACTGGCGGCCACTTTATACGCTGCTGATAAAGTGGGGAAATTGAAGACATTTTCCAGAAAATACTCGATCGTTCCCCCCAGGTTCATCACTGCTTGTCCGATGTGAATCAATTCGGTTGCCGATTTCCCGCAAATATGAACACCTAAGACACAATGGGTGTCACGGTGAAATAGGAGCTTTAACAAACCCCTTCTATCTCCGATAATTAATCCTCTAGCGAGGTCTTTAAATAAGCAGATCCCTTTTTCATAAGGGGTGCGGTTCTCGATCAGCTCCTGCTCTGTTGCGCCGATCAGCCCGATTTCGGGAATGGTGTAAATTCCATAAGGGATATCTCCGGTAACGCGTTTGACATCAGTTTTCAGAACTGCGTGTCTGGCTGCTAAGCGGCCCTCTTCATTACTGACAGAAACCAGGGACGGAAAACCAATGACGTCTCCAATCGCGTAAATATTGGGGTTTTCAGTTTGGTAATTATGGTTAACGTTCAGCTGGTTTCGTGAATTCAGTTCCAGACCGCAGTTTTTCAGATTCAGCTGTTCCGCAGTTCCCTGCCGACCGTTGGCGTACAGCAGGGTGGATGTTTCGACCCGTGTTCCGGATTTCAGTACTGTTTGTACCGTGCTTCTATTGGATTTAATAGTCTCGTAAGTTTCTCCGAGTAGAAGGTTAATTCCACATTGTTTCAAGATATCAGCCAGTATGATGGAAATCTCCCGATCCAGAAAACTGAGCAGGGTTCCCCGGGTGTCAATCAGGTGGACCTTTACCCCCAGCAGAGCAAAAATGGATGCATATTCACAACCGATCACCCCGCCACCATAGACAGCCATTGAATCGGGAATTTTGTCCAGGGATAGAATAGAATCAGAGTCGAGAATACAATTTCCATCAAACTCGATATCAGGTGGATGATAGGGGACTGTTCCAACAGCAATGATCGTTTTTTTGGCTCTGACAACCTGATCCTTTTTGTCAGACTGTTTGACTAGTAGTTCACCAGGCGACAGGAAACTGGCTGCTCCAAAAATAAAGTCTACGTTTTTACGGTTATATGTATCGAGTATATCCTCGACTCGTTGTGATACGACAACATCCTTACGATGCATCAGTTCCTTAACGGATATCGGGCGCTTAAGGCTCAAATTAATTCCACTGATGTCTTGTTGTGCCAATGTCATCATGTACTTAACAGTTTCCCTCAGGGATTTACTCGGGATGGTTCCGGTGATCACTGAAGCACCGCCGGGCTGGGTGCTTTTTTCGATGATAATAACTTTCGCGCCCGCAGACGCGGCCTCCAAGGCCGCTTTTTCTCCAGCCGGACCGGCACCGATTACTGCAATATCGTAGATTTGTTCTTCCATTTTTTTTGCTCAGATAATGTTAACAGGAAATCTTTCTAGCTTTTAATAGCCTGGGATACTACTGTCATCGGGGATAAGGGTTGGCTCAAAAATTACTTGGCATTTTGTCTGAAAAATGTCCAGTCTTTACGGTGCTTCGGGGTCGGCTAAAAATTAGTCAAGTGTTTCCCATTAATGAAAAGGAAACACGTCGCTGTCACGTTCTGTTTGCACAATGTCCGGCTTTTGGGACTTTTTCAAACAGATTAAGTGAAGTTATTTTTTAACGATCCCCTTGCGGACAGATTATGCCAAGTTATTTTTGTACGATCCCTAAACCAGATTAATCAGGCACTGAAGCGTGCAAGCCGGAGGTAAACTTATTTCTTCAGACCATGTCTGGCCCAGGCACGACGGGCACCTGAGCTTACGGATCTATCGTAAATAGAATAGAATTAAACCACAAGGGCTAAATCAGGAGATCGTTGAAGCGGGGCAATAGACCGGGGAACTTCTCTGGTATGCAATCGGGGTGCTCACCCAAATAGTTTTAGGGTCGGCTCAAAAATTACTTGGCATTTTGTCTGCAAAATGTCCAGTCTTTATGGGACTTTTGCGGGCAGATTATGCCAAGTTATTTTTGTACGATCCCTTAGAGCGGGTGAGTTTAAAATTGGATCTAGTCGCCCTGGGCGGCCATGTAATCATCATACATGGTTTCAAAGTAGTTTTTATGTTTTGCTTCTTCCTGGGCCAGAATTGTAAAAACGTTGACTTGTTCGGTATTTTCAGCGGCCTGGGCCAGTTTTTCGTATAGACTATGTGCTTTTTCCTCTCGTTTCATGGCCAAACGCATGATTTCCATATAGGACATGCCTTTTTGAAATTCCAGATCTAAGAGGTAATCACTTCTTTTGATATCCTGGATTTTTTCAAACTTGTATTCAGAGATTTTGGTCTTGTTGTTTTTTAGATTTGTCAGCATCATTTCATGCTTTCTTTCCTCTGCAGCATATTCTTTCAGGACCTCAGCAGTACTTTTGACATCCTCATTTTCAGCAGCAGTCTCATAAAAATCAGCCGCTTCGACCTCCTTTTCGATGGCAAAATCAACAATATCATCAATCGTCTTAAACTCCATTTATCCTCCTTTTTCATTTACAGGTTTTAGATAGAAAAAACGGCAGCTGGCTGAACTCTTCAAACTGCCGCTCAGAATTATTTAGATTCCCAGAATCCATGCAGGTTACAAAATGCCCTGGCTTTGATCTCCTGCTCTTCGATCAGGAATGTCGCTTCTGCGGTTCCATCGCCTTCACTGAAATCATGACGGTACACCTTTTTACCGGCCAAAACTTCGATGAATAAAATATAATGAGCGGCTTCCATCGGATGAGGATTCTCTCCAACTTTGACGGTCACACGGTTCCCATCTCTTTCGATGACAGGTACATGCTTCTCGGTAGCGGCATCTACCGAATTCGCAACCAATTTTACCATCGGTTTGGCACAGCATTTAACAGGCTGTTTGCCATTCCATAAAGACTCAACCACATTGTGGCACTCTTCACAATAGTACACTTCTGCTTTTTCGACCATGATTTTCTCCGTTAGATATCAAGCTGGCTGATAAGATTTGAATAGGGTTTCAAAGAATATTTGCTATCGATTTCCAATAAGATATCATACACATTGAAAGCGATAACTGCAATATCAATATATGTTTCATTGAAAAAAACGTGCCAAGAACATAATAATGGGCAGATAGGCAGCACAAGTGTTTTGTCACAGACAGGGAGGAAATAAACCCTGCAGGTTTTCCTGCTTTTGTGTAAGTTCTTGTGTTTCCAAGGACAATAATTCGGTTCATAACTGATAGGGAATTTCTTTATGAATACGAATTCCATTTAAATTAATGTCCACATCATATACGAACATTTCAACACCGTTATCCGCTGCTCGTCTGAGTTCCCGGCCATACTCCGGATCAATAGAGTCCGCAGGTTTGAAAATGTCTGCATCGGATCTTTGAATTAGAAAAAACATTGCACAACGCGTATTTGCGTCTTTAAGCTGCTGCAGTTCTCTCAGATGCTTCTGCCCTCTGGTTGTGACGGCGTCTGGAAACGATGCAATTCTATTCGTTACCAGTGTGCAATTCTTTATTTCGATGAAACAGCGGTCCTGTTCGTGATTCCAAAGAAAAATATCCAGGCGTGAACCACTCTCAAGCTTCTTCTCAGATTTGATATGTTCATACCCCAACAACGATTGAATGAGTCCCTGCTGGATAGAATGGAAAACCAGCTTATTTGGAATTGCCGTGTTCACTCCCACCAGAGATGTTGGCATTTGAATCAGTTCCCAGGTATATTTCAATTTTCGCTGCGGATTATCATGATAGGAAACATAAACAGGGCTGCCGGGCAGGCTGCACTCTGTCATGCTGCCTGTATTCGCACAATGGGCGGTAATTGTCTGACCGTTATCCAGCCTAATATCGGCTAAAAACCGTTTATAACGTTTGACCAGGGTTCCAGAAATCAATTCAGGCCATCTTAGATAACGGTTGTCAATCTTGTTTGGAATTGAATTTTGTGCTCTCATTTTTTGAGTTTTGCAGTGGGTGATATCTATTTGTTTCGTTGCAGCGGTGAAAAAACCGAGCTGAACTGTTCATGAAATTGCACTGTGAAAAAATACTTTTCCTGCTGATTTCAGCAATGTCCGGTTTGGTTTTTGGAGAAAGCTGAATGATGAAACCTGGATCGAACTTATGCGCAGAGACGGGTTTTATTATTCCGCTTTTGTTTTGCAAAAAACCTAACCGGACATTGCTGTGCTGATTTAGACAATTGCAAGATTACAACCAATTCTTATCAGCTTAACTTCGTTTGACAAGCCCCCCTGGAATTTGAAATGATATTACATAATTGAAACTATTTAAACACTGCTGTTGATGGTTGTTTAGATACGTTTATGACCCAAAATAAAAAACGGTCTAGGGGCATTGAAAACAATACTGCTGATCGACTCTGGAGGAAAACCTTTCAGGGCTCTGCAGATGACTCTGACGTTTGTACAAAACAGATAAACCCTGATTATAGATCCCGATAGAATTAACGGCTTAAAATTGATAACATCGCTAAGACTCTAAAATGGAATTCTTCAAACTTTTAACACCGATCACTTACTGGATATTGATCATTTTCTGGTCATATATCCTCTGGTTCTACCTCACGCGACTGCGTACCGGAAAGATCAGGACAAGTCTCACGATAACGCTGCTGATTATTTTATCGATTGAAGCATTTCGAACTCTGTTTGAGAGCCTCTATTTTGGAGCCTGGTATACATCACTGCAGGGATTGCTGCCCAAAGAGGTGCATCTATTTTTAGTTCAACCCAATTTTGTCATTATTCCAAAACTTTTAAATGTTTTCGCTGCTGTGACAATTATTGTTATCTTGATCAGACGCTGGCTTCCACAGGAGCAGGCCCATGGGGCTGAGCAGAATCTGATGATCGAAAAGCAGACTAAAGATCTACTCATTAAAAACGAACTATTAAGCAATGAAATTGCGCGCAGAGAAACAATTGAGCAGCAGTTGAGCGAACACAGGGACCATCTCGAAAGTATTGTTGAGAGTCGAACGGAGGAGCTGGCATCTTCAAATGAGCAGTTGAAAAGGGAGATTGATGAGCGGAAATTGATTGAAAAAAGCCTGGATAAAGCCTACCTCGAATTGGATCAGATCTTTAATAGTGCGGCTATTGGAATTCGAGTGATCGATAATAACCACAATGTTCTGCGGGTCAATGACAATCTTCTGGAGATTACCGGTGAGTCAAGAGAAGAGATCATGAAAAAAGAGTGCAGCGAGCTGTTTGGGGGGGCAATCTGCCATACGGTTAATTGTACTCTCCAAAGGATTAAGACAGGCATCAGACGACATGAAGCTGAGATTGAAACAGTGACCAAAGAAGGAAAAGTGGTTCCTTATCTTGTCACAGGAGCACCCTATTATGATGTTGAAGGGCAAAGAGTTGGTGTGATTGAGAGTTATCTGAATATCTCCAACATTAAAAAGATTGAGAAGGCTGTTAAGGAAGAACGGGATCTTTTCATGGAAGGTGTTGTTGTGGTTTTCAAATGGAAAAATACAGAGAGTTGGACAGTCGACTATGTCTCCCCGAATGTATCTAATATATTGGGTTATCATCCGGATGAGTTTTTAAATGAAAAGATCCAGTACAAAGATATTATTGATGAAAATGACCTGCCCAGAGTTATTCAGAAGAAAACGGAATGTTTAAATGATGGTACCGAATACCTGGAACATGCGCCATACAGGCTTCGGCATAGAAACGGGAAATTAATCTGGGTCCTGGATTATACCCGTTTTGTACGAAATCAGGATGGAGAAGTTGAATTTCTACATGGTTATATTATCGATATCAGCCTCTATAAAGCTACTGAAGAGAAGTTGGAAAATCAGGAGCAATTAGCTCACACAGGAAGACTGTCCGCTTTGGGAGAAATGGCTTCGGGGATGGCCCATGAATTAAACCAGCCTATGACTGTCATTCGGCTGGCAGCTGACGGCCTGAAAATGTATTTTGATTTCAAGGAGCCTGACACGGCAGAATCCGAATCGGTAGACGATATCATTACCCAGGTAAAAAGAGCGGCCAAAATCATCAAGAATATGCGATCTTTTTCCCACCCAAAATCTGAATTGGTACGCCCGGTTGATATCTCAGAGCCGATCGAAGACGCGCTTTCATTCTTTAATGAACAGTTCAGGATCCACCAGATTCAAATTAAGCGAAGCATCGAGAAAGATCTTCCCAAGGTCGAGGTCGACCCTCAAAAATTTGAGCAGATTGTCGTAAATTTGCTGTCAAACGCCCGTTATGCCGTAGAAAAAAAGAATGAGTATGCAGGACACGAATATTCAATGGAAGTTGATATTCGTCTTTATCTGTCTGAAAACAAGGATTATGTTATTTTCAAAGTCAGGGATAACGGTATTGGGATGTCGCCAGAGGTAGTGCAGCGGTGTATGGAACCATTTTTTACGACCAAAGATATTGGTGACGGTACCGGTCTGGGGTTGTCTATCATTCACGGGATTGTCAAAGAATTCGATATGAAAATTGAAATCACCAGTGAAGCAGAAGAGTTCTGTATGTTCGTGATTCGAATACCAATCCTGGAAACATCTGCAGAATAAACGGATCCCTGCGGGAGGGTTTCTCCTGCACGATTGTTTCCTTCTCCTCTTGAATCTTTTCGGGGATCGTTGCTACGAAAAGTGGAAGAGAGAGAAAGGGCAGAGGCCCAGGAACTGTTAAATTTCTATTTTATTGAATATATGGGCATATTTTAAATGAAGCGTATGGTACACTCCTTTCAAATACAATTTATTACTTCCAGAATGACAACTTTTAAATATCTGAGGATATAATGAATAAACCCTTCATAACCGACCTGCCGATTCTATTGATTGATGATGAAGAAGTAGTGCTCAAAGCCATGAAAAGAGCATTCAATCTTGCGGGAATTACCAATATTATTACAGTCAACGACAGTCGGGAGGTTCTTTCAGCCATGGCTCAGCAGGATGTGGCTTTCGTTCTGCTGGATTTGTCCATGCCACATCTGACAGGGGATGTCTTGCTTGAAATGATCATCCAGAGCCATCCCCAGGTTCCTGTGATCATGGTTACCGCAAATGATGATGTCTCCACCATTGTCTCTTGTATTAAGAAAGGTGCCTTTGATTATATCGTCAAGCCAGTCGATACCGGTCGGTTGTTGGCTGCCGCCCGCGGTGCTGTTGAAGTCCGTGAGCTGCGCAGTGAAAATGCCATCCTGCATAAACGGAAACAGAAAAAGGGACTTAAAACTCCGGATGCCTTTGATGAAATGTTGACACGAAATGAAGAGATGATCTCAATATTTCATTATCTGGAGGCTATTTCTCACAGCTCCCAGCCGTTTATCATCACTGGAGAGACTGGCGTTGGAAAGGATTTGATCGCTAAGGCGATTCACCGCTTGAGTGGGCGTAAAGGAGACTTTGTGGCGGTGAATGTGGCAGGACTGGACGACAATATTTTTGCAGATACCCTTTTTGGTCACATTAAGGGCGCTTACACAGGAGCTGAAAGAGATCGCGGTGGTCAGATAAAAAAGGCGGCTGGAGGCACCCTGTTTCTGGACGAGATTGGAGACCTCAGTATGGCTTCCCAGGTGAAATTATTGCGCCTGATCCAGGAGCGGGAGTATACACCCCTCGGCTCTGATAAACCAGAGTATACCGACACCCGCATCGTTGCTGCCAGCAACAGGAACCTGGACGAACTGAAAGAGACGGGTGAATTCAGAAAAGACCTTTATTTCAGAATTTGTGCACATCAGGCCCATATTCCGCCATTGCATGAACGCCTTGAAGATTTGCCGCTGCTGGTTGAACATTTTCTTAAAAAAGCTGCCTTGGAGTTCAACAAAAAGAAACCAACCGTCCCGGACGAGATATATGTTCTTCTCAATGCCTATCATTTTCCCGGCAATATCAGAGAGTTGAGGTCCCTTGTCTATGACGCAGTCAGCAAACACAGCTCTGGTGTCATGTCGTTGGACACATTCAGAAAAGCGATCGGTGGCGGAAAACAGGGAAGCACTAAGAAAAGCACCACTCAATCGATGCTGACGTTTGGCTCGCAGCTGCCTTCGATGAAAGAGATCAGAAGGCTGTTGGTTGATGAGGCGCTGAAAAGAGCCGAGAATAACAGGACAGTGGCAGCCCGGTTAATTGGTATTACCCGCCAGTCGCTAAGTCAATATCTTCAGCCCGATTCTACATGAGACACAGGTGTCTCATGAAGGACTGTGAGACACCTGCATCTATCAAAATTTTCTAAAAATACAAATAATTACGGCACGAGTTGCATTTGTTTCAAGATGACTATGGTTTCATCTTGAAACAATGTGTTCTGATTTGTTAAAAAAAAGTTGGAATTATTCTTTGACATTTCCCTCGCTTTTATGTTTAGGTAGATGAAATTACAGGGCTAACAAGTTTATTTTCCTCCGAGGCACACTACTTGATATAAGAGAAGTAGTTTTTATCGAAAAATCATTTAACCGCCCAAGGCGGTGAATCGTTTCCTGTTTTTCTTTAAGGTGTGTCATTGTGAAGAAGGTTGATCAAAATATCAAAGAATCGCTGAAGCTGGCCGATGTCATGGTTGAGCTTGCCAACAAAGGCGACGCTGAGAGAGAAGACAGTGGTTGTGGGGTATTGTACGGTGTCATGCTCGATTCTGCCTATAAAATAAAAAAACTGGCAGAAACGGAGAAAGAGGCACATGCTAGAAAGGGCTGGTTCAAATGAACCGGAGTTTGTTTTTTTTGATTTACTGTTGTGAAATCAATCTTTTTAATTTTTTCTATGGAGAATAAAATGAAAAAATGGGTATGTTCAGTATGTGGATACGTTCACGAAGGCGACCAGCCTCCTGCAGAATGTCCGCAATGTAAAGCGACTG
>Ga0233431_1001433_pt1 | contig 41382 bp, 40 predicted proteins | sample SI_118_April2016_FD_179867 | JGI IMG/M metagenome (GOLD analysis project Ga0233431, IMG submission 179867) | Seawater microbial communities from Saanich Inlet, British Columbia, Canada - SI_118_April2016_200_MG | ecosystem: Environmental > Aquatic > Marine > Inlet | place: Canada: British... | reverse complement strand
TTGTTGAGCATCCCATTACTGTTAAACGTTTTGAGTTTGAAGCATTACAAACTATGAAACTTATCGAAGATGGAGTTTTAAAAGTTTATGATAAAATTCCAAAAAAAAAGGTAGACGATTTGATTAGTTTGGCTAATAGTTCTTTTAAAATTGGAAATAAAACTATTGATCTTATTCAGTCTGGAGAGATGGAAATTATTGCTGCTGCTTTAGAAACGAATGCAGATGCAGTTATTATTGATGAAAGGACAATAAGGTTATTTATTGAAAATAATCGAGAAATGGAAAAATTGTTGGAAAGACGGTTTAGAAAAAAAGTTACTTCTAACAAAGAAAAGATGGATCAGTTTAGTCAACAATTTAAAAGTTTAAAAATTATTAGATCGGTAGAGTTAGTAGCTACCGCGTATAAGTTGGGTATGTTAGATATGTACCTTCCTAAACAAAGTGGTGCTAAAGAACTTCTTCTTGATTCTGTACTTTGGGCTACTAAATATAATGGTTCTGCGGTTACAGGTGGAGAAATTCAAGAAATTAAAGATTACTTATTAAAATGAATAAAAAAATTAAACTGATTTTCTTTGATATGGAAGGGACCATATTTGAAAAAGTAAGTAAACTAAGTAAAGGAAAAATTGCTCCTAGTGCTTGGACAAGATTAGCAGAACATCTTGGTAAGGATGCTTTAGAAGAAGAGGAGTGGACTAAAGAGAAATGGAACAATGATGAATATGCTGGTTATGTTGAGTGGATGGAAGATACAATTAGAATTCATCAAAAGTATGGATTAGATCAGAAATTCTTTGAAAAAGTAATGAGGTCTATCAAGTATCATCAAGGTGTGAAAGAAACTTTTAAAGAATTAAAAAAACAAGGATATAAAACAGCCTTAATCTCGGGAGGGTTTAAAGCACAAGCTGACCGAGCATTAAAAGATTTGAAAATTAATCATGCTTTCGCTGCTTGTGAATATCTCTGGAACAGGAATGGTAAACTTATACATTGGAATTTATTACCTTGCGATTATGAAGGAAAATTAGATTTTATGAAATTGATTATTAAAGAGCACGGATTAAGAAAAAACCAGTGTGCTTTTGTAGGTGATGGTAGGAATGATATCCCTTTTGCACAAGCTGTTGGGTTATCTATTGCTTTTAATGGTGCTCCAGAATTACAAAAAGTTAGTACTTATTCAGTTAATCAAAAAAAAAATAAAGAAGATTTCAGAGAAATTCTTAAGTATCTTTAACTGTTTGATGAAGAAACATTTTTAAATACTCTTTTCTTTTTTAAAGATAGATGGGAAAGAAATGTATTATTTGTGATGAGGATGCGATTTACAAAATAAAAGATACTTCTGATTATTACTGTCAAGAATGTGCTGAAGAAAATTTTGCTGATTTAACATTATTAATGAATGTTGAAGAAGAAGCACAACGACTTAAAGAATTTTTAAAAGGAAAGATGGACGATATTCTTCATGATGAAGAAGAATTGGATAAATTGATTACAATAAAAGAAAAGAACGAAGAATCAGATAACGATAATCATGAAAACGTATAAAAAAATTCAAATTGGGAGAATTAAAACTTCTCGGACAGAACTTATTGATTTAACTAAAGCGTGGCTTGCCATTTCTTTAGCGTTTACTATTGCGTCAGTAGGACTAAGATTTGATATTAATTTTGGTATTATCTTTTTAATCTCTGCATTTACTGTAGGTGTTGGTTTTCTTCTTCATGAATTATCTCATAAATTTGTAGCGCAACGTTATGGTTGTGTAGCGGAGTTTCGTGCTTTTGACCAAATGTTATTGTTTGCAGTAGCATTATCTTTTTTAGGATTTATTTTCGCAGCACCCGGAGCAGTAATGATTTCGGGGATGATAACTCGTCGTGAAAATGGAATTATTAGTTTTGCAGGACCGATAACTAATTATATTTTAGCGATGATTTTTTTAGGAATATCTTTAGCATTCCCACAAACTGGATTCATTTTTTTAAGAGGTTTTCAAATTAATCTTTGGTTAGGTTTGTTTAACATGATTCCGTTTGGAAATTTTGATGGTATTAAAATTATGCATTGGAATAGATATGTTTGGATGGGTATGATTGCTTTCGGAGTTTATTTCTTATTTTTCTTTTTATGATTTTTTTCAAAAAAACACTCTTTTTCGACGAAAAACTACAAAACATTTAAATATTATTTAGTTTTACTTTAAAGATTAGGCGAGTTTAAAAAAAGAAGGTGCAGATAAAAATAAAGGTGTTAGTTTTTTTCTGAAACTTCTATTAAAAAAAAGAAGGTGAACAAAAAATCAAAAGATTTTTTTAATCGTTCTTTAAAAAAAAGAAGGTGCAAGAAAATAAATATTTTCTGGGACCTTTTCAAAAAAAAAGAAGGTGGTAAAACTTGAGCAAACAACATGTTTTTCAAGAAGTAAAAAAGTTTAAAATCCAACGGTGCTGTAAAAGGTGTGGCAAAAGGATAGTTGTTGAGAATGCAAATCGGTACTATTGTACTGAATGCCGAGGATATTAATTCTTTTATTTTTTCTTTTTTTTTAGAAACGTTTTTAACTGGTGTTTATTCTTAGACAGAGATGGAAATTTCAACTTTAATATTTGATTTAAACGTAGTATTGGTTACTTATGAATATTCTAATCAGAGACGGGATTATTTGGATTTATTGGGTGTCACGGAAAAGCAATTTTGGGAAGTAGGAAGAACCCATTTTATGGCTTACAATTGTGGTGTTATTGATAATAATACTTATTATTCTAGAATATTTCATAGTCTTGATTTAAATCCTGAATTAATTCCAGATGCACAACAATTACATTGGGATGCATTATCTCCAGTTAAAGGAATGAAACCAATATTAAAAAAATTGAAAGGACATTACAATATGACTCTGTTAGCGGGTGATGGTGGGGAATCTTTAGCTTATAAAGTAAATGATTTAGGGTTTATGCATTTTTTTGACACCATTTATGCAACTTGTTTTGAAGGTATGGCTAAAGATACTCCTGAAATTTATCGGAGATTATTATCACACGAGGGAGTTAAACCAAAAAGTTGTTTATTCATTGACGATTTAGAAAAACATATCGTTGCTGCTTCTGAAGTTGGAATTAATTGTATTCATTTTGAGAATCCACAACAAATGCTTCAAGAAATGAAAAAGTATGATATTCAATTAGGACGAAAATAAGAAAATAAAAAAATATTTTTAATTTATTGTTGTTCTTTCAATGCTTTGTAATTGATAGCATTACATACAGTCATAAGAATTTGTGGTAATCCTAATCCAACGATATTAGCAACAATTCCAGTTTTGGCTCCAGCTACAAAGCCACCCTTATACATATTTTTCCTTGTATCAAAAGTTACATGTCCTGCTTTTCGTTCTAATTCTCCTATTCCACCGTGTGTTTTAATTCCGTAAAATCTAGTTGCACCAGCACCTACAAGATCTATTCCTGTTAAAAGGCCATGTACAAATCCTGTTCTTCCACTTTTATCCATTTCTTCATAATGAATATTTGTTCTATAGTCTGCCATTTTTATATTTCCTCCAATATCTCTTTTTTAAGCTATATGTTTAAGCAATCGTGCACAACGAAGTGAGTTGTTTATATCTCTTTCGGTTTTAATTAAATATTCTTTCAGAACTTTTATATACCTCAAAACTAAATTTTAATTAAAATGGTACATGGCGGACATTATAGGATTGAAAATGATGGTGAAAAAGATGGACAAAACATAACTCCTGAAAATCCTTTTCATAAGGACAGAGTAATAGAAGCAGCAATGCCTGAAATTTCAACTGCAAGAAGAGATTTCAGAAAAAGTCTTAGTATTGGAGATATAGCTAAGGGATTACTTGTTCCTGGGATGACATACACAAAGTTTCATCGTCCATGGAATAAAGTTAAGGCTAGTATTGGAGATTACCAAACGCAAAACTTTTTTGTTAGTAATTGGTTACCTGTAGAAGGAGTAAAATTAGCTGGTTATGCTGTTGGAATTGGTTATCTTGCCCATCAAGTAGGCAACTATATTAACAATTTTCTATAACTTTTAACCTTTTTTTTCTTTATTTTTACATTGTTTAATCGTACTTATTCCTCTATTCATTAATAAAGCAAGCAAAAGATACAGAAACCTTTATAAACCAACACTGAAAATTATAGTTAAAATATAATAATAATGGGGTTCATTAAGTATGTTCTACAAAGTCAAAGCAAAGGATTTCATCAGGGTACCGCCAAGCATGTTTAATCTTAAAACTAAAGAGGCCGTACTAGCGAACGTTAAATCTACCTATGAAAACTTTATTTCTAAAGAAATGGGTTTTGTAGTTAACGTAATTGATGTCGGTGATGTTAAAGAAGGAGTAATCGTACCTGGAGATGGTGCTGCTTATTACGATACCGAATTTGAATTATTAACATTTAAACCAGAATTGAATGAATTAGTATTTGCAAGAGTTCGTGATATTACTGATTTTGGTGCTTTCTTAGATTTGGGTGGAACAGAAGGAATGGTTCATATCTCTCAAAGTATGGATGATTTTGTATCTTTTAGTAAAGATAAAGTTTTACAAGGTAAGAAGAGTAATCAAAGTATTAAAGTTGATGATAAATGTAAAGCAAGAATTATTGCAGTAAGTTATAAAGATCTTAACAATCCAAAAATTGGGTTAACAATGCGTCAAGAAGGACTGGGAAAACTTGAATGGTTAGAACAGCAGAAAGAAGAAGAATCTAATAAAGAAGAAGTTAAGGAGTAGATAAAATGGCAAAGAAAAAAGCTTGTAAGAAATGTAAACTTTTTGTTGAAGGGGACACTTGTCCTAATTGTGGTTCTAATGCTTTCTCTACTAATTGGCAAGGAAGATTATTCGTGAGTGATGTTAATAAATCAACGATTGGTGAAAAAATAAATATTAAAGTTAAAGGTGAATACTGTATTAAAGTTAGGTGAATATCATGCAAATAACAATTAATGAAAAGAAAGATAATCCACTTTTACAAAGATTGGAAGTTAGTGGAAGAGTAAAATTTGATGCAGAAACTCCAAGTAATGCACAAATTGCTGAATCAATTGCTAAAGAATTAAAGTCTGAAATAAGCTTATGTGTAGTTAAAAATATTTATACTGAGTTTAGTTCACAAGAAGCAAAATTTTTAGTATTAGTTTATGCTAATAAAGAAGCAAAAGATAAAGTTGAAATGATGACTAAACACATTAGGAAAAGTGTAGCGGAAGAGAATAAAAAAGCAGAAGAAGCAGCAGAAGCTAAAGCTGAAGAAAAAAAGAAGGCAGCTGAAGAAGCAGCCGCTGCAAAAGAAGCTGAAGCCGTACCTGAAGAAACTCCTACTGAAGAAAAGAAAGAAGAAGCACCGGTAGAGGAATCAAAAGAAGAAGTTAAAGAAGGGGGCGAACAATAATGGCAAAGAAAGGCGGAGCAAAAAAATCTGATAAAAGTAAAACAGTTGTTAAGAAGGAAGGCAAAAAACTTAGTGCTTTGTATAATCTTTCTGGCGATAGTATAGAACGAAAAAACAGATTTTGTCCTAAGTGTGGTCCTGGTACCTTTTTAGGAGTTCATAAAGATAGGTTAGTTTGTGGTAAGTGTAAATATGTTGAATACTTAAACAAACAAAAAGAAGAACCTAAGGAAGAATCTAAGGAAGTTGAACCTAAAAAAGAATAATTTTTATATATTACTTCTTATTTTATTTCTTATATGTCTTTAACTAAACTTAAACAACATTATTCTCAATGTAAAAAATGTACTAAACTTTGTGATTCTAGGACTCAAGTGGTTTTTGGTTCAGGTAATGAAAATTCTGAAATATTGTTTATTGGTGAAGCTCCTGGAGCTAATGAAGATAAACAAGGTATACCTTTCTGTGGGATGAGTGGGAAAATTTTAACTGAGTTATTAAATTCTGTGGGATTAAGTAGAGAAGATATTTTTATTACTAATACTGTTCTTTGTCATCCTGAAGGTAACCGTAACCCTGCAAAAGATGAAATTGAAAATTGTCGTGATCGGTTAGATCAAACAATTAAATTAATGCAACCTAGAGTAATAGTTACTATTGGTAACTTTGCTACGGAAAGAATTATTGGAAAAACGGGCATTAAATCTATTCGCGGGAAAATATTTGAGTATAACAACACCAAAGTTGTTCCTGTAGTGCATCCTGCATCATATTTATATTCTGGAAGAAACCCTGAAATGTTTGCTCAGATGAAAAATGATTTTTCTGTAATTGCATCGTTATTAAGTGCGAAAAAGAAACAAAAAAATTTAAGTGAATTTTGATGGAGATTTAACTGTTCTTATACTCATATTAATATTACTCTTCGCTGATGATATGATCTAAGACATAAATTGAAACTTGTCTTGCACCTTCTTCATTGTAATGAAATTTTTCTTGTAATCTATTAATTAAACGAGTAACGTCCTCTTGAATACGTTTATCATAGCTAGCAAATTTTTCAGTATCGTATTCTCTTATTGCATTTCTAAAATTATCGTTACCTAAAAATGGATCAAAAACATTTTCTTGTATATTATGTAAGTATTGTTGGTATAAATCCTTATATTGTTCGGTTTCAGTTATGTTTTTTCCATCAAAATGAATTTCTGGGATGGTTTTAGATACATATTCTTTTTGAGTTACTGTTCTCATTTTCATCCTTTCTTTTTTGTCAATCTTTTTTCCATAAAGTAACAATTCAAAACGATCAAAGAAATCTCCGGTAATTTCTATTATCTCTTGAGTATGTGGACATACCTCTTCTCTCCTAATTGTCTTTTTAGGATAAAAATTGATTGCATGAAGATAATTTTTAATATCATTAGAAACTCTTTCTTCGTTCTCTTCATATAATGCTTCTTTCATTTGTTCTAAGATATTATAATCATATGAACTTAACAATTCTTTATTAAATTTATTTGGAAGTTCTCTTCTTAATTCGTCATTTTTTGAAAAAAAATTATGGACCATATTCATATTAATAAGTTTTTTTGCATCTTTATATTTGGATAAAAAATCTCCCAAAATTTCTATTGACCTTCTACCTGAAATTCCAGAAAATCCTTCATTGTTTGCTTCTCCGATAATCGCTTTTCTAATCTCGGCAGTAAAATTGTTACGATCCTTTACAGATAGCCAAGGAGGTATTTTTCCAGTATAAAGCTCCATACGTAGTAATAACATATTTTTATCACAAAAATTATAATATTCTTCATGATCATCAATCCAACTAAGAACGAGGTTTGATTCTTGATCTAGTCTAGACGATACTACTAGTTTTGCAAAATTTTCTAACACTCCTGGTAAAAAATAATTTTCTAAATCTACACCAAATTGATCATGGTAAATGTTTACTTCTGCATTATATTCACGTTCGTATGGTATCTCAACCTTAATAATTCTATCCTTGAATGAATCACTTTCAATATGCTTTTTATCTTCTGGATTGATTAATCCGATAAAACAAGTGTTAATATTTTCTTCAATTGATCCACTATCAGAATTTACTTTATGTACTCCATCACTGATGACTCCATGTAACTTTTTAATTCTTTCAACGTTATGTCCTTTAACATCCATAATTACGTAAATCCCATGATTTGTTTTTGCTAACTCTGAATGAACATACTTTACAGCATTACTATCTCTTAAAAGTTCATTTATATCCTCTTGTATTTGTCGATTACCAATGGCATTCTTTAAAGGTTTATCTCCCGGACTATAGACACTGATTCCTTCTCCTTTTCTTCTGTCAAACCACATTCTTCGTGCATAAAGCATGTTAAATATGTCTTTTGAATCATCAAGACGGTCTGCTAGTGACTGATAAATAGAACTGCAGATAGTACAGGGCTCTTCCTTGAGAATCCATTCATATTCTTTACTAGTAAATAAATCTCGTTTGAATTTATTATTTTTAATCAGTTTTTGCAAAAATTCTTCTCGGTATTCTTTAGGTATTTGTAATATTGGATGATCATGGCTGGGACAAGGAACATCTATTTTTTGTCCATTTCTAATTAGATTAGTATTTTCGCCAACCCTTACTTTCTTAAATTTTTCTGGATCTAGTCTCCATACAGTTTCATATGTGGCACCCTCATCAAGCCTAGTATAAATGTTAAAGCTATGTAAAAATGCATCTAAAAAAGTACTTTTTCCACTTCCTGGAGGGCCTTCAAATAAATATAGTCTATTTTGTCCTGCTCCTTGTTTTGAAGAATCCACTAATCTTATAAACCTGTTAGAAAATATTCTATCCGCAAAATATGGTTTGTTAACTCCAGTAACAAATAAATCTTTACAATCATAATTTACAAAATTAATTGATTCAGGATCGTTAGGATATTCATCAATGCCTTGTGGAACAAAATGATGTATCATATCGTAGATTAACTGAAAGATACTTCTGAAAGAGCGCCATGGCTGAGCGTTAGCGCGTTCTAAAAAATTATCAAATGTAAGATATTCACGACTTTTTTTCTCTTGAAGTGTTTGTTCTAAACTTAATCGTGCTTCGTTTACCATCTCTTTTTAACCTCTTTATTTATTACTAGTTTATTCTTGAACAAATAGTTTGTCTACTTTTCTGTCTCTTACTTCATAAATTACTTTTCTTTCAGTATGTTGTTCGAATTGTTGTTCTTTAAACCATTCAATTGTTTCCAACTTAACTGGTCCTCCCCAAATATATTCTATTCCTATCATCGTATGGGGGATATAACTAGCTTCTAATGGTTTGCCTTCATAGATATGTTTTAAATATAATGATCCCTCTTTTGATTTTTCTTCATCAATGATTATTTTTGGTGGATGGTATAAAGAATCTAAAAGCATTTGTTTATAATCTTCTGCCTTGCGACTTTTAATATAATATTCCCATGTATCCTTTTCAAAATTAATTCTTTTACCGGCAACGAAAAGGTTATGTTTATCTACAAAATCTTGATCAACAAATTCGTTGATTAATTGAAAATCTGAATAATTTTTTCTTAAATGAAAAATAAATTCATTTCCTTTTTTTGTTTTTTTATCAAAATTTCTTCGATCGTAAATATCGCGTATTAATTCAAAATCATGACCTAATTTTCCTTTATCTGCTAATTCTTCAGCATATTGAATCAGTCTTAATCCAATAGCATACGGATTTAATCCTGCTCGTTGCAATGAAGTGACTCCAGCATCAATCTTTGCAAAATCAACTTCATGGCCGCGAATTCTGTCATCTTCTAAAAATAGATTCTGGTGCCAATAACTTGCCCAACCTTCGTTGATAATCTTTGTTCTGATTTGTGGTTGAAAGTACAATGATGTAGTACGTACTATCTCCATCACTGACTTCATCCATCCATTTTCTTTTCGATCTAATTTTGGAGAATGTGATAGTAAGAATTCCATTAAATCTTTAGGCTTGGATGTTTTTTTACGTTTAAATTTTTTAAATTTAGACTCAAATTCAGGATGTTTACTTTTAACTTCAGCAAAGAATAATGTTTCTGCCAAACTTTGTTCTTGATTAGATTCTCTTGCTTTCCTAATGGTTTGATTATATCTTTCAATTTCTCGATTATAATCTGTAATGTGTACTTTTTCAATATTTTGTAAGAATTGATCAAAATAAAAATTAATTCTGTTCTGTTGATAATTTTTTCTAAAATCTTGTGCTTGTGAAATCTCTTGATGAAACCCAGCTAAATTATCTATGCCTCTACTGAATTCTATCACATAATCTAACCATCTACCATGTTTTAATCTTAAATTGGCAATAGTTCTTTTATGAGCTAATGCTTGTGCTTTAAAATCATCATCCCAAGTGTTCGTAAATAAATAATTGTTTCTGAAAAAATCAATATGACCTATAACATGATAAAAAATAAACACATTCACCCAGTCAGGATTATTATCGTTATAGAATGATATTGATGGACGAGTATTGATAACTGTTTCGTAAGGATTTGAAGGAAAAACTTCAAACCTTTTTTGCCCTTGGATAACTGCAACATCATTTGCCCAATAATCGTAAAGTGTGGGTATCATTATTTTTGGACTTAATTTAATCATATCTTGATTTGTAACAATAAATTCTAATGATTCTCCACCATCATCTAAACCTTTTGCTCTAGCTCGAGATTTACATTCTTCCATGATTCCTTTTGTGTGTGCATCAATTATTTCCATTTTCTTAAGGAGTAGTTTGATAGATTATACTTTTGATAATCCTATCTTCATCCATTTCTTTTCTACCAATTGAATCCATTCTGAAATGTTTTTTGTCTTCTAATAATCCCGATTTATTGATGTAAGTTTCTACTGCTGATTTTCCTTTTTCACTATATCCCCAGTCACTTTGGACAACTGTGATGCCTAACCTATTTACATAAGATAACATTTTTCTAATCTCTGGAATTGTTTCTTTACCGTCACCGTTCCAGTCATCCCCATCTGTCCCATAGAATACATAAATATTGTAATCTCTAGCTAAATTTTCTTTTTCAATAATCTCGTTTATATATTGAAATGCTGGTGCAACTCTTGTCCCCCCACCCGTTGTAGAATTATAATAAACATTAAAATCGGGTACTTCTTTAGCTTTTGTATCATGAAGTATAAAACGAGGTATTACCAAACCTTGATATTGATACATTAACCAACTATTAATCATTAAATCTTTTGTTACTATTACTTTTGTGGGATTTCCTTCCATTGATCCAGAATAATCTCTGACAAAGAAAACAATTGCTTGCGATTGATATTTTCTCTCTCTTGATAAAACTCTATACACTTCATCATCCGGAGAAATTATTAATTTACTGGTGTCAATTGGTTTATTTTTATCAACTCTACCTAAAATCATATTTGTAATGACAACTCTTTCTAAAGTTTCTTCTTCATCCAAGTGTTGTCCGCTTCCTTCATTACGATCAGTTAATTCGTAAATGTACTCTTTAAAAACAGTTTTTTTACCTTTATCTTCGAGATTGGGAAGATTAAATTTTTCAGTTAATATTTTTCCTAATTCAATTGGGTCTGTCTCAATACCGTGGTCTCCTTCTTCGTCTCCTCCAGGTTTATTTCCTTGCCCAGAACCGGAAGAATGCATCGGGTTTTCTCCAATAACTTCTCCTTCATCTCCTTTTCCCGAACCCCCTGTAGGGTTAGATTCTCCTTCATCGTCAACATAATTGTCATTGTGGATAAATTTTTCTTCTGTGGTTGTTGGAACAATAACAATTTTTCCTCCCTTACCCGGTCTTCCAATTTTACCAAGTTTAATTTTTCTTTGAAACCCGTCTTCTACTCTTTTTTTATCTTTTTCTAGAAGTTCGTCAAAAGTGTAAAGTGCTGTTAAGGGATCTGGTCTTGAAGGGATATATCCATTCAATATCTGTGGGTCATTGCGATGATATATTTGAAAAAGATTACTTGTAGTAAAGAGATTTAATGGATAATTTATCTTATGTTCTCGTGCAGATTCTAATTCTAACTTCATAATTTTTTCTTGTTGTGGAGATAAACCCTCCTTGCTTAATTGTAGATAAAGTTCCAGCACCTTGTCTTCCATTAGTTTTTCCTCATTATTTAATTATTTTTTAATTATTTGGATACGTTAATATGTTAAAAAAAGAAAAATTAACTTTCGTCTTCAGGACGACAATAATAGTCAATTGTTTTTTGTGCACAGGTATTACAATATCCTCCATCTTTAGTCATGGCATCGAGCACCTTTGAACGCATTTCTCTATTTTTTTCATTATGGGGATTAGAAAGTATACCAATTAAACTACCTGCCTCTGCAAAGTCTGATTTTAGTCTTACATTGGTTACTGCCTTTACAAGTATATGGTTGTCCATAAAATCATAGTTTGGCTCAACAGGTATTCTTTGTCCATAAAGCCTACGGATAGAACCTCTAAATGACTCTACATGTTCACTATTACTTAAACCCATTCTACTCTCTACAGCTTTCATAAATCTTTCATCAATTTGTAATGGTACTCTCTCTTTAGTTTGTGGATCAGTGTATCCCCACATCTTATCTGCTCCTAAGTTTGTAGCATCTATTCCAATAACCATATTGACGTAACGTAAGACATCATCTTTAATGGCATCTGGTTTTTGCATATAAGCATTGAACATTGATACTTCTACTAAATCTCTGTATAGTCCTTTAGCCAGTTTTATGTCACTAAAAAACTTTTCTCTATCTTTAGGGTCTTGTATTACATCATAAATAATAGATTCTAATGCTATAAATGCATCTTCTGTAAACATACAACATCCTTCATTAGTGGTTGACATTTCCATTTGTGTCTGTAATGCAATTCCTAAATCACGATGACCTACACCTTTTTGTCCAAATCTTTCATTTACTTTTGGGTTTCTATTTTTTTCATCAACAATTTCTTTTAGTAGTTTTATACTTTTTTCTCCAGCTTCCTCATTTGCTGAAAGTTTCATGAATTCTATTGGGGGCAATCTTTCTGATCGAGGAATTCTGGTTAAAGTAGTCGCATAAGACAATGCTTGTATTAAATTAGGGTCAATATGTAGTTCTTCTCCAGAAAATGTGGTTTTTTTTTTATCTCCTAATGAATAACTCGTTAATGTTTTTTGTAATTTATAATTAGTGTTATGGGCTACAAAACATCTTCTCAAACGGTTTAAAATTGGAGATTCTTCTTTTTCTGATGCAAAACGATTATACTCTTCGTTGTTACTGGTAGCAATGATTAATGTGTCGATAGGCCATTTGTAACCTCTCACTTCAATTAATCTATCATTAATAACTCCCAAATAAATTTTGACTAAATCTCTTTTATTCTTTAAAATTTCGTCAGCAAAATGAATTCCTCCTCCCGCAACCCTTGCTAGTGCACCAATACGGAGATCAAAAGTGTAGGGGTTACTACCTTCGGGAATATTTAATAATCTTGGTAATGATTGTTTTCCTGTTAAATCAGTAGCGGAAGAAGTAATTTTATCTCCAGAAGGATATTTTCCTGTAACTGTTCCTGAAGTTTCATCAATATCTATGTTTTCAATTCTGATGAATTCCTTCATCTTTTCAATATCTCCTTTACAATGTTTACGTAATTGATTCAAGATATATGTACTACATGCTCCCAATGGTCGATGATTCTCAAATAATTTTTTGATACCTTGATCATCAAATCCAATTGATTTTAAATGTTGAAGATTCTCTTCTCTATTCTTAGAAAGATTCATGATTAATCTCATTGGATCTTCGTAAGTTTGTGACTCAATTTCTTTAATTTGTCCATATTCTCCAAAAGCATTAGGATTTTCAATTACAAATGTGTATTTTTGATTTTCGGGGTGAGACAAAAAATTACGATATAAATCACAAACTTGTTCAACAAAAAAAGTTTTACCATTACCTGGTTCGCCTATTAATACAAATCCCATTTCTTTTGCAGAACCACCTTCAGCAGCATTCTTAACATAACCTACAAATTTATTAATTTCATCATACATTCCAATAATATGTTTTTTACCTTCTCTAAATATTTGGTAATCATAAGTTGGATTACCATTAACATTAACCTTCTCGTAATCTTTCTCTAATATCATTCGTATTACCGATTGAAATACATTTTCGAAACTTCTGTTACCTTCTAGAACTTGTTTTACATGATAATCTAATGTCTGTTGCTCATCTACCATCATCCTTACCTCCTTTAAGTTTAACAAGAGCGAACATTCTCCGAATGGTTATTGTTGCCAATCAGAATTATTCAAAAACTTGTTAATCTTACTGCAATAGGTAGCATATACAATATATTTAAAGATTTGTATATTCAAGAAGTCATTATCACTTTTTTTAATTTTATTTTATCGACGACAGAAATAACCTTTTTTTACCCCTTAATAAAGTTAACGACAAAAATATTTTATTAATAAAAAAGCAATTTTCATAAATTTTATATAATCTAATTCTTCCAGAATGGGAATGGTAATTAAATTTTACAGTACTGATGAGGATTATGGAAATTTCTCTAATTTTTCCAGACATCCAATAACTTTGGATGATAGGGTTTGGCCTACTTCTGAGCATTATTTTCAAGCACAGAAATTTATTGATTCTCCTGGATATCAAGAACAGATCATAACTGCTGAAACTCCTCAGGAAGCGGCACAGTTGGGTCGTGATAAAACGTATTCTATCAGAAAAGATTGGGATTCTATTAGGAATGATGTGATGCGATTAGCAGTATTACAAAAGTTTTCTGAACATCAAATTCTTCGTGATGAACTTCTTTCTACGGAAGAAGAAAAGATTGTTGAGGTTACTACTGACGATTATCATTGGGGTGAAGGAAGTGAAGGAACCGGAACTAATATGTTAGGTATAATCTTGATGGAAGTTCGTTATGCTTTAAGAGAAGAAGAAAAGTATCTTAAAGATAATCGGGATCTTGATGTTCCAATTCACGAAGATAATCCTGCTTATCAATATCAAAGGAAAGTTTTGAACCGATTAGGATTATAAAAACATATTTTTTACAATTTTAAATAATCTCTCAATTCTTTTTTTGTAATGTCTAACTTATGAGAGAAATGTTCTTCCAATTTTGTTCTAACTAAATGGTTCAATGTTCCATTACCAATAACTTTTTTCATCAATTCACTATCTTTTGCAGACATTACTGCATCATATAAATCATGAGGTAACTGTTTAATTCCTAGTTCTTCTCTTTGTTCTAAACTCATTTTGTAAAGGTCTGCACTTATTGAGTTAGGTAACTCATAATTTTTTTCAACCCCTTCTAATCCTGCTCCTAACATTGCTGCAAAAGCTAAATACGGATTACAAGCAGCGTCAGGAAATCTTAATTCAATTCTTGTAGCATCTTCCTTACCTGGTTTGTAAACGGGAACTCGAACCAATGCTGATCTGTTACGTTCTGCCCAAGCAATATACACTGGCGCTTCAAATCCTGGGATTAATCGTTTATAAGAATTTGTCCATTGATTAGTTGTTAGGCACATTTCTGAAGCGTGTTTAAGTGTACCTGCAATAAATTTCTTTGCTAGTTCAGAAAGATGTTTTTCGTCTTCATGATTATAAAATTTGTTTTCTTTATCTTTAAACAACGATAAATGTACATGCATCCCCGATCCATTTTCTTTTGCCAACGGTTTAGGCATAAATGTAGCGTGTACTCCGTTTTGTCGGGCAATTTCTTTAACTAACCATTTATATGTTAACAAGTTGTCGGCCATTCTTAACGCTTCTTTATATTTTAAATCAATTTCATGTTGTGATGGAGCAACTTCATGGTGGTGGTACTCTACTTCTATTCCCATGCTTTGTAATGCAAATACTGTTAATTCTCTTAAACTATCACCTACATCGGTGGGATTAAGATCAAAATAGCCTGCTTCATCAATAACTTGGGGTGAATTATTCTCTTTAAAATAAAAAAATTCTGCTTCTGGTCCTACATACATTGTAGTTAAATCATGTTTTTTTAGTTTTTCTAAATTTTGTTTTAAAATATTTCTTGGGTCTCTAGGATATAGTTCTCCTTCTGGAGTTTGAACTTTAGCAAACATTCTAATTGCTTTACTTCCACCAATCTTAAATGGGATTAATTGTGTTGTTTTTGGAATTGGCATGGCAATCATATCACTTTCTTGAATTCTACTATATCCTTCAATACTAGAACCATCAAATCCCATCCCTTCATTTAAAGCATTATCTAATTCATTTGAAGTTATGGAAAATGACTTTAAGAATCCGATTGTGTCTGTAAACCAAACTCTAATAGAATCAATTTCGTGTTTTTTTACATACTCTTTAACTTCTTCTTTGCTTTTAAGGTTTAATCCATTAGTTGCATCATTTTCTTTAACATAATTTTTCATCTCAGTTCTGTATTCTTCAATTTGTTTCCTAAAATCTCCGTTCATAATTAATTCACCTCTTTTTTGGTTTATTTTTATACATTTATTAACTTTTTTACTAATTTGGCTTACATTTGTAACTAATTTTACGAAAGATTTAAATAAATGTTAATCAAAAGCCTTATTAAGTTTAAATAATTAAACAATTGTAAATGAAATTATGTTAAATCCCAAAGATAAAAAAATATTGAACATACTTTTAGATAATTCTCGTCTTTCTTTTAGAGAGGTTGCTAAAAAAGCTAAAGTTTCTGTCGTAACTGTAATTAAAAGAGTTAAAGAGTTAGAGAAGAAGAAAATATTGAAATCTTATACTACTGAGCTTGATTATGAACAGCTTGGTTATGATGTTGAAGCGATAATTATGTTGCAAATTGATAAAGGTAAACTATTTGAGGTTGAAAGGAAACTTGCTCATGATAATAATGTATTCGCAGTTTATGATACCACTGGAGATTATGATTCAATGGTAATTGCTAAATTTAAGAATAGAAAAAGTTTAGATTTATTTTTGAAAAAGATTCAAAGGTACGATTTTGTAAAGAAAACTAAAACTAAATTAGTCTTGAACACAATTAAGGAGAGGCAGATTAAGGTAGAATGATATCAGATAAAAAGGGACAAGTAACAGTATTTATTATACTGGGTGTATTGATCTTGGCTGTATTTGCATCATACTTTTTTTTTAAAAGTTTTACAACAACAGAATCATTGTCTGCTCAAGAAATTATTGTTGATACTACACCCATACAGTTATATGTTGAAGGTTGTTTAGAAAAAACAGCACAAGATACAATTAATTTTATTAGTTTACAGGGAGGATATTATCATCTCCCTAAAACTTATTTAGACTATTCGTTTGTTAAAATTCCTTATTATTTTGACGATGGTAATGAAAACTTCCCTAGTAAAGAAAATATTGCATCGGAGATGGAAAAATATTTTAAGATTAATTTACCTAAATGTATTAATAATTTTTTAGCCTTCAAAAGTAAAGGTTATTTGATTCAGGAAGGCGAGATTGAACCAGAAATATATTTTGGAAGTCAAGTTTTATTTAACATTGATTATCCACTGCTAATCACTAAAGGTGACCCTATAATTAACAACGAAATTATTGATTATTCTAACAATTTTAATTCAATAACTGAACAAAGTGGTAAAATAAAAGAATTAAATAAATTTTCTACACAAGTAAATTTAGATTTTGATCAGATATATTCAATTATTAATGATACTGTGTTGGAACATCGTAAAAATATTAATTCAGTTCCAATAGGTCATCTTTCTTTATCTGCTTATGAAAATGATTATAAATTTAAATTAAACTATCCTGAAGATGATATTGTGGTATATTCATTAATTTTTGATGATTATAAAATTAAAAATGAAAATTATTCTTTCGTTTTTGCAAGTAAGTATAATTGGGAGGACCTTAAAATTGAATCATAAGATTAATTTATATTTTGTATTCATCTTATTCTTATTAAGTTTAGTTATTGCTCCTTGTCCTCCCGATTGTCAAGAACAACAACAAGAATATACCTCTGATAAGTTTGCAGAAGATTTTAAGAATGATCCAGTTGGTACTGCTAAAAATCATCCTCTCTTGTATATGGATTATTTGAAAGAAAATCCAAATGCTGTTATTCTTTATCCAGAAGCATATAAAACTGTAATTACCGATCATCCTGAAAGAATAAATCAAAACAAACCTGCTTTTGAACAGTACATTGCTGCAACTGAACAATTTACTATTTCAATTCAAGGGAATATAAAAGGTTACGACACAACTAATGGAATTATTGAAACTCGTGGTGCCGGAAATGAAAAAGTTTCTTCTTTTACAATGGATTCTTTAAGGGGGATTGAGAAATCTGGTGGTCATAGTTTTAGAGTAAATCAAGATGGTAGATTAGTTTACAAATCAATAGGTGTTACGGGAGTTGAAGAAGATTTTTTTGTTTCTGGAGAATTGAATTATGATGATTCTCTTAGCTTAAGTTATCTAGTGGATGGTTCTATCTCTCTTGCTAATGATGCTTTTGAAATTGAACTTATCGGAAAAACAGAAATGAGATTTTCCAATAGTTGTGAAAAAATAAGTGGTATTAAACCTTGCGGTTTTCTTTTTGTCTCTAATGGTGATCCAATAAGTTTGCCTTCAGGAGTACTTACGAAAGGGAGTGCAATAATAAGAAATACTTATCCCTGGGATGTTGACTTAATGAGTGATTCACAATTTATTATTGGAGGAAAAACAGTTATCGAAAATACTCAACCTTTACATATCACTGATAAAGTTAGTTCTTGTAACAGATTTGATGCAAGTTGTATAGTTAGTGATTTATTATCTTCAAAATTACAAGTAAGGGCAATTGATAATAATGAAATTAAAATAACTACTGAAGATAAATTTTATGATAATATTGCAGTAACTCCATTAAGTGGTGATGCAAAGGTTAATTTACGTTTACAGAAACAAGATGGTAATTCTGCAGTTGAAATTGAATTTTCAAAAAGTAAACCCTTGTTGAGGGGAAACCTTCAAGGATTAAAAACAAATATTGCTCATTCCTTCCCAGATGAAAAATTTTCAAATAATTATAATTATTGGTTAATATATGGTGGTGAACCAATTGAAAATACTATTGGTGAAACTAATCAATTGAGATTGGATAATATATTAAAAATGTTTGATAATTCTGAAATTAACGAAGAAGCGTTATTTCTTTTGTTAGACACACAGAAATCTATTGATGAGGGTGACACTAAACTTTTGCTATATCATTCTAGGGATAAAGATATTAAATTTATTGAAGAAATTTTAAGTCATTATGCTGTAAGTTCTTCTACTGAAAATGAAAAAACATATCGTCATCTAAGAATTATAATCTCTCTCAAACAAGGTTTGGAATCAAAGGGAGAATCAAGTCAAAATATTGATCTAATGAATAATTTACTTCTGGAACAACTTGATCAAGTACCTCCTAGTGAAGTAGATGAACTCATGAAATTATTAGTAGACGATCCTGAATCACAAAGATATTTTTTAGAAAATAAAGTGTTTGATATTTCTCAACCAGATAAAGTACTTTCATTAATTAACTCTGATGAACTGAAGTTAATGGTTATTGAAAGAACAAAAATAATTGATATTACTTGTAAAACTTGTATGTATTTTGATCGGACTATAGAACATTTATCAAATTATTTAGATGAGGTAAGAAAACTTGAAGAAAGTACTGGCCAGGATGGTTTAATTGAATTAGCTATTAATAATCTTAATTTTGAAGCAGGTGTATTTAAAGATGATTTAGGAGTAAAAGGACAAGCTTTTAGAAAAATTTTAATAACCATTAAAGATGACCGAGAATTATTATTGAGAACTTTAGAAAGAATACCCTCTGATGATGACATTGGTTTTAATCCTAGATTATTTAAAGAAATTTATTTCAATTCTTATTTTGGACAAAAAATGGTTGAAGAAAATATTGATCAACATGCAATTTCTTTTTCTATTGCATTAGCTGCTCAAAGATATTTAGATGAAAGAGGTATTCAAAGTTTTTCTGCAACTGATGAAAATATTAAAAATGCTGTTGATTTAATTATTAATGAAAGAGAAGATTTTTCTAAGAGAGAAATCCTTGGTCCTAGTACTTATTATATTCCTTTTACACATAATGAAGTCTCTTTTAGTAATGAAGAGATGGTTGCTCGTGCAAAATCTTTTGGAGTTACTAATTTTGCTGGAACTGACTTTAAAGGTCAAGAACATAAGGGAAATATCTTACGTTCAATTAGTGAAAGTAGGGATAAAGGACTTACTACCATTCACTTTCAAGGACATGGAAGCCCTACTTTATTGGGTTTATCTCCACCTTTAGGAACATTTGAAGAGAAGGATGAACTTAGACTTCCAGATGCAATTAGTTGGTTAGAGATGGGTGAAGCTTTAGAAGAAAGAGGAGATTTGCTTGAAGTGACTATACTTGTTGATACTTGTAATGGTTATTCACAAATTAAAAAAACCTTAGAATATCTTTCTGCAAGGGGTATTACCGAATTACCTACTGTAATTACTAGTTCTAATCGTGGTTCTTATGGTTGGGAAAATAGATTTAACTGGGGATTAGATAGAGTCCCGACAGACAAAAAAGGGTTAACTGGTTCAGATATTCTAAACATTGTTGAACCAGCTTCTTATGAAGATCAAGATATGTCAGTTACTGTTCCAAGAAATGGATTTCCTCAAGAGGTTGTTAGTCCAATTGATGATGCTGGTTATTCTGGAGAACCAAAAGAGGAAGAAGATGATTATGAAAATAGAAATTCTCCAGTAATAGAAATCTCAAAAATTGAACCAGAAATGCAAGATATGCTTGATGAGATGATAGTTTAGTAAATGAAAATGAATAAAAAAGGGCAAGTAACAGTATTTATTATACTCGGAATATTGATAGTCGCAACTATCGGCACTTTTTTAATTTTAAAAAGTAGTTCTACAACAGAGGTAGTTGAAGAAAAGCAAGAAGTTGTCATTAGCGGAACTCAATTATCTGGGGGTGTACAAATATTTATAGAACAATGTATGAAAAAAACTGCACAGAAAGCGGTTACTTTTATTGGAGAAAGAGGTGGGTACTATAATTTACCTGAACAATCTGATAACCAAATTTTATTGCCTTTTTATATCTATAAAAATGATAAATTTATTCTTAGTGAAGAAGAATTAAAACAGCAACTTGGTTTATATATGGAAAAAGAATTACCTTTTTGTTTAAGAAATTTTGTAGTTTTTAAAGAGCACGGTTATGAAATTAAACGAGAAGATATCTCTGCAAAAATTAAATTGGGCAATGAAAATATTTTTTTCCTAATTACCTTGCCTATTACTATCTCTAAAGATGTCATCACTACAGAACTTTCTATTTTTGAAACTTCTTTACCTTCCAGGTTGAAAACTATTTATGGGGGAGTGAAAGAATTTATTCAGAAAGAAAGTAATCACTCTATTTGTATAAGTTGTTTAACCCAAATTGGAATAAAAAACGATTTACAAATATTGGTAAATCCAATAGGAGAAGATAAAATGATGTTTACATTTATTGACAATCAAACTTTATTTGATGGGGATGTTTATGAATATACTTTTTTAAACAATTATAATTTTGTTGAACAAGAAAAAAAAGGTTAGAAAAATGAAAAGAAATATTATTATCACTGGACTGTTTTTTATGTTAATTTTAGTTACTTTTGCATCAGCAGAAGTTGACCATTATTACAAAATTGATTTAGAATATTCTTTTGGAGAAATTACTTATCAAAATATTGAGGTTGTACCTTCAACTAAGGAACTTAAAGTAGTAGAAGGAAAATATGTTGCAGAGTTGGTTTCTTTTGATAATGAAATATTAGATATAACTTTCTTTGCTTTTCCATTAACAATTTTGTGGGATAGCTGGGATGAAGAAACAGGAGAAATTAATGGTGGTGGAATAACTAATCTTAATGAAACGGAAACAACAATTTACATCCCTTATTCTGAAAATGCTTTAGAGATTGATATTTATGATTGGGACTTAAACAAAAAGTTAATTATTCCAGTAACTGAATTCAGTGAAGAAACATTTATTGAAAAATTTGAACAAAAGGAAATTGAAAAAGAATTTTTTGGAGAAAAACTAAACATTACAACTAAAGAACGAGAGAAGTCTGAACAAAGTTATTTGTGGTTATGGATTCTACTGGGTGTGATTGGATTATTATTGATTATAATTATTTTAGTTATTAACAAAAAGAGGTCTAGCAATATTCAATGAACAAGAGAATCATTTTAATTGTATTAGTGTGTCTTACTTTACTAGTAAATATTGTTATTGCTGCAGAAGGTGATCCTCAGCAAGAGTTTGATTATACTAATGATGATTATACTAATATCAATTGGGCTACCTTTACAGATTGGAACAAAATTCCTCCTGAAAGAATTGTTGAAATTCCTGCAGAAATGTTAGATTATACTCAGTTAAATTCTGCACAACGTATGCAAATGAGTACTATTCAAATAATTTCTAACTTTGATAACATTGACGATTTAACTACTGACGTTGATCCAGAAAAAGCAATTGAAGCAATAAATGAAAAGTTTGGTCTTACCATTACACAACTATCTTCAGGAATAAATGTTAAAAATGGAATTTTGTCTTCTCTTACTGATCTAAACCATCGTGCAACTTTAGAAGATTATAATGGTTGGGAAATGCGTGTAGAATCTAATGGAGAGATTATTTTAATTCCACCAGAAGGAAAAATTTTTGTTGTTAACGATAAGGATTCATTAATAGTTGATACAAATAGTAAAATTATCAATTATCAAGGTAATTCTATTTTAGGTATGGTTGGTTTTGATAGGGGTTATGCATATAGTGTGGGTCAAGGAAATATTTTTAATGGAGTTAAGATAATACCTGAGAATCTTGATGAGAGAATTTATCTACATTTTGATGGAGAACACCATGCTGGTGGTTATATTTCGTTTGATCTTTCAAATGGTAAATTTGCATTTGGAAATTATATTGAAGGTAATGATTTTGAACTAAAATTTACGGAAGAAAGCCCTTTTTTTGATGTTGAACCGGAAGATCAATTGATAATTAATTCTGGATTTGGTTTTGATTTTACAATTCAAACTAGAACTGATTTAATCCCTTTGTTAAAAGTACAACAAAGAGATGAATCTGGTAAAGATGCACATATTAATAATGGGGGCAATATATTTCACTTTGAAGAAAATGGTTTTACATTGTACAATTATATTAATGTTGATGATGGTGATGTTAGTGTTCCTTTTACCGTATTATTACAAGATAAAAATGGTGATGATTTGTTAGGAAATACAGAAAAAAATCATAAATTAGTTATGGATAATTCTGGAAATTTTGTTGTCATTGATTCATCTTATCCTTTAGAAGTGTTTGAATGTATTAAGTGTGTAGAAGATCTAAAACAGAGTGGATCTGTTTATCAATTTGCTTTTAAAAGAATATTGGAAATTAGCAGTATATCTGGTATTTCTATGTCTGGTGATGTATTTTCTGTAGTAAAATTAATGGAACAATTGGAACAATTACCTTCCGCAATTAGAAATAGCCTTGAGCGTATATCATTTCACTCAAGAGATGAGTTGGATGTGGTATGTGGTGAAAATGCGGCCGGTTGTATTTATAGAGAAACTAAATCAATTCATTTTTTAAACGATTTTGATTTTCCTACGTTATATCATGAAGGGGCACATGCACTTCACTACACTTTAGATAATCCTGTTTCAACTGAAAAGGAAATAAGAGAATTATCTTTAAGGTTGCGTCGTGAACATGATTTTGATAATCTTGTCTTAGATACTAATGAAAATGGAGAATTTATTGTAGTGGGTTATCGTGGAAGTGAAGAGGTTCAAATTCCTGTTGAAGATCAAAAGAATTATCTTGCTTTAAATTTTGCTACTCGTGAAACTGGCGCATTTACGAAACAATGGTCAGCAATAAATATAAATGGCAAGGATGATTATGAAAGAAATTTAGGACCAATGCGAGGGACTAGTCTTCCTAATCGTTGGGAAGATGGCACTTATGGGCCAAAATATGGTTTTTTTAGGGCTTATGGTGCAAATGAAGTTGAAGATATAACAACTACTGCTGAGATGTTTGCAGATGAAACTAACATGAACTTAGCTCGTCAATTAATTAATTCAGAAAGTGATTTTTATCTTAACAAAATGGATCTACCTATTCTTCGCACAGAACCCAATGATGTAATGACACCGGAGATTGCACAACAATGGGCTAAAGTTTATCGAGAAAAGATTGATTTTTTATATCGTCATGGGTTTATTACGAATGAAAACTATCAAAATGTTGTACTTCGTTCTTCTGTAATCGCTAGTAATTAATTTTTTAGCACAAAATCAGCTAAAAATATATAAATCATCATAATTTCTTAACCCTCATGAAAGCAAAAGAACTTAAACAATTATATTTGAACTTTTTCAAAAGTAAAGGACATGTAATTATACCTTCAGCACCTTTAATCCCAGAAAATGATCCAACTGTACTTTTTAATACGGCAGGAATGCAGCCGTTAGTTTCATTTTTTTTAGATAATGAGCATCCAATGGGTAAAAGAGTTACTAATGTACAGAAATGTATTAGAACTGGTGATATAGATGAAGTGGGAGACACTACTCACCATACTTTTTTTGAAATGTTAGGTAATTGGAGTTTTGGAGATTACTTTAAGGAAGAAGCTATTAAAATGAGTTTTGAATTTCTTAATAAGATTTTAAAATTACCTTTATCACATTTAGCTTTTACTTGTTTTAAGGGAGATAAAAATGCTCCCAAGGATGAAGAAGCTGCAAATGTTTGGTCATCTTTAGGAGTTCCTGAAGAAAGAATTGCGTTTTTAGGAAGAAAAGATAATTGGTGGGGTCCAGCAGGAACAACAGGTCCTTGTGGTCCCGACAGTGAAATGTTTTACTGGGCAGCGAAAGAAGAACCTCCAAAGAAATTTGATCCAGAAGATTCTAGATGGGTAGAAATTTGGAACGATGTTTTTATTCAGTATGAAAAAACAAAAGAAGGTAAATATTTACCTCTTAAAAAGAAAAGTATTGATACTGGTTTAGGTGTAGAAAGAGTCACTGCTTTAATGCAAGGTTTAGGTGATAATTATCAAACCGAACTTTTCTGGCCAATAATTCAACTAATTGAAAAATTAACTAAATTTGAATATGGTGACAAATCAGATTATGAATATATTAATGAAGGTAAAGAATGTTGGGTTGATGTCAGAAAACAAATGAGAATAATTGCTGACCATATTCGTGCATCGGTGTTCATTTTAGGAGATGAACGTGCAGTAACTCCTAGTAATGTTGATCAAGGTTATATCTTAAGAAGGTTCATTAGAAGAACTATTCGTCATTTGAAAAAACTAGAAGTACCAATAGAAAAAATTGACTTAACTAATTTGGCAAAGAAAATTATTGAAATATATAAAGAAGATTATCCTAACTTGAATGATAAAAAAGATTTTATTCTAGAAGAGTTAAAGAAAGAACAAGATCAATTCAAAAGAACTTTAGAGAAAGGTCTTAACAAATTTGCTAACATTACTAAAGATCAGAAAGAAATTAATGCTGAAGATGCTTTTTTATTATTTCAATCTTATGGGTTCCCTATTGAGATGACTGAAGAATTAGCGAAAGAAAAAAGTATTACTGTTGATGTAAAAGGTTTCCAACAAGAATATCAAAAACATCAAGAATTATCTCGGAAAGGAGCTGAACAAAAGTTTAAAGGTGGTTTATCAGACGCTTCTGAACAGACAACAAAGTTACATACTGCAACACATTTACTTAACGAAGCATTAAAGAAAATTCTTAAAGCAGACATTAGACAACGGGGAAGTAACATTACTCCGCAAAGGTTAAGGTTTGATTTTAATTTTGATAGAAAGTTAACGAAAGAAGAATTGCAAGCTATTGAAGATGAAGTTAACAGAGTTATTAAAGAAGAATTACCTGTAATTCGGGAAGAATTACCTTTACAAAAAGCTTTTGATTCTGGTGCAAAAGGAGAGTTTGGTACTAAATATCCTGAAATGGTTTCAGTTTATACTGTTGGAGAAGATTATTCTAAAGAAATTTGTATGGGTCCACACATTAAGAATACAAAAGAACTAGGACATTTTAAAATTAAAAAAGAACAATCTTCTTCCGCAGGAGTGAGAAGAATTAAAGCGGTGTTAGAATGAACCCTTCGTACAAATTCCTTGAACATACTGCGGATGCATTATTCTTAGCGGAAGCAGAGAATTTGGCAGAACTTTTCGAACAGTGTGCTTTAGCTACTGAAGAAGTAATGATTAATTTAAGTGAGATAGAACAAAAAGAAAACATAACCATTACTGGGAAAAATAAGAATGTTGAACATTTATTGTTTGATTTTTTGGATGATTTGGTATTTCATAAAGATTCTGATCAATTAATTTTTAATAAGTTTGAATGTAATATAGAAAAGAATAATGAATTATATCAACTAAAATGTGTTGCGCACGGAGAAAAAATAAATCCTGAGAAACATGAACAGAAAGTTGATATTAAGGCTATTACCATGCATATGTTTGAAGTTAAGAAAACTGATGAGGGTTGGGAAGCTAAAGTGTTAGTTGATATTTAACAACAACTTATATAAATAATAAAAACTTACTTCTAATCATGAACTGGGGTATATTTCATTTACATCAAAGAAAAAGAAAACATAAACATTTAGAACCTTTTCCTCATTCCAATAAATATAAACGTTTATTAGATAATACTTTATTGGGGGTAGCAGTTATTGGACCAATGATGAATATACCACAAATATTCAAAATTTATTATTATCAAAATGCAAGTAGTATCTCGTTATTTTCTTTCTCCTGTTTTGCTTTTTTTAACATTCTTTGGTTAATGTATGGGATAGTACATAAAGAGAAACCAATAATTATAGCGTACATTTTGTGGTTGATAACTAATATTTTTATTATTACGGGAACAGTATTATATTCTTAAAATGAAACAGAAAAAAATTTATGACTTAGCTGAAGAAATAAGAAGATGTACTTCTTGTTCTCTATGGAAAAAGAGAATGTTAGCAGTTCCAGGAGAAGGTAAGAGTAATGCCAAAATAATGTTTATTGGTGAAGTTCCGGGAATAGAAGAAAATCGTCAGGGATTGCCATTTGTTGGAAAGTCTGGAAAGTTTTTAGATGAATTATTACAATTAATAAAATTAAAACGAGAAAATATTTTCATTACCAATGCAATAAAATGTCATCCTGAGAATAACAGAGTTCTAACAATTAAAGAAATTAAGACATGTAAAGAATTGTGGTTAAATAAACAAATTGAAATAATTAACCCCAAATTGATTGTATTGATGGGGAATGTTGCTGTAAGAAGTATCTTTGGAAAAAGTAAGGTATATGAATTACATGGTAAACTGATAAAAAAAGATTATTTGAACTATTTTATTACTTATCATCCTGCTGCGGGGATAAGATTTTCTAAAATCAGAACAGAAATGATTAAAGACTTTAAGAAACTGAATCTTCTAAAGACAAGAAAACTTTAAATAGTCCTTTTATTTAATTATAATATAAAATGATTAAAAAGAGGTTGTTAGTGTTTGCATTGTTATTAATTTGTAGTTTCTATTTCGTTTCTGCAGATATTAATATTAATTTAGAAGAAGTTAACCTTGATGATTTATTAATAGGTAATGAGGGACATGAAAAGATTGTTCTTACTTCTGATTCTGATGCTTTAGTAAAAATTGATGTGGGAGTATCTGACCATTTAGAAAACATTGCTACTATCACCCCAGAAAAAAATACTTACTTAACAAAAGATGTACCTTTGATATTAGATTTAATTATTAAAAGTAATGAACCAAAAGATTTAACTGGCAAAGTTTATCTTTTCTTTGAAACGGTTAATAAAGGTCAAATCACTTCTATGGGAGATAACTTTTTTACTCTTGATTTTTCTATGGTGCCCGGAGAAAATAAATTTGGAGAATTAGAAATAATTGATGTTTCTTTGTCAAATGTTGAACTTGGAGAATTAGTGGATTTATCTGTTACTCTGAACAATAAAGCAAATTATGAAAAAAATATTAAAATCATGATTTCTTATGGTGATGAAATTAAAGAATTACCTTTAATTGTTCCTGCTTTTTATAAAGATACTCAACATTTCTTTTTACCTGTGAAATTGTTAACTGGAGAATATTTTGCTAACATAATAATCTCTTCTGAACAAGACAATCTTTTTGAGAAAGAATTAAAATTAAATGTTCTTAATGATCTTTACTTATTGAAAAAAGTTAATATTTTACAAGTTTATAATGATAAAGATGAACAGAATAATTATTTAACCACTGTTTTGGATAATCAAGGAAATATTCCTCTGAAAGTTAGTTTAGAACATAAGATTTTTGATAAAGATGAAAATTTAATAAGTACAATATATAATGATGGATATTTAACAGAAAATAAACAAACTCGTTTTGAAACCATTTTAAACTTGTTAGAACAAGGAGAGTATAGTGTCGAGACTGTTGTTTATTATTCTGATACGTTCACTGATCCTACAATTATTAAATTTAAAGTTACAGAAGAAGGAAACCAAATACCTTTATCTGCAGGAATTTGGGTAATATTTATTGGGATAATTGTACTATTTTTATTTATTAAAATGAAGAAAAAATGAAAATTATTTCGTTAGGCGCGACTATTGGAACTGCAGTTGTTGTAGGTGGTATGTTAGCTTATATTAAGTATATGAAAAAGAAAGTACGTAAGTATGTTTTACGTAATAATGAAATTAAAAAATATTATAAAAAATAGTCGATAAAACATATTTCCAAAGGTTTTGCTAAAAACAAAAGTTCAATTGATTGAAAAAAAAGAGGTAGTTTGATGGATTACAAAAAGATATTTTTATGGCCAGGAACACAAGTATTTTTAATCTCTTTGCTAGCTTTTTTGTTTATACCTAATGCTGTAAATCTTTTATCTTTTTCAGGTGATCTTTTTTTACAAGGAGATGTATGGAGATTCATTACTTTTCCCTTTACTCATTTGAATCTACAACATTTATTTGAAAATTTAGTTGCTTTAGGAGTAACTTCTTTACTTGCCTACGAAGTTGGAATTAGGGGTAAACAGTTTACGTACGTTTTCCTTGGAGCTAGTTTATTGTTAGCGTTAACAACATTTTTATTTATGCCATTAATTGTCATTGCTGGAGCAAGTGCAGGCATTTTTGCTTTATTAGGTTCAATTACGAGGAAAGGCACAGAGTTTATTTCACAATGGTTATTTGTTCCATTAATTAGTTCATCAGTTTTTGTTAAATTGTTTATCTCCTTTTTTTCAATGAGTTGGAGAGAAGCGTTGTATCCACAGTTTTTGCTTCATTTTTTAGGTTTTATTTATGGGATAATCATTTTTTCAGTAATAATTTATTATCGATCAAATAATGTTAAAAAAATATTGCAGGTGAGTAATTAAATGAAAAAAATATCTTCAGGAATACCTGGGATGGATGACCTTTTGTATGGTGGTTTTTTAGAGGGTAAGAGTATACTTTTAACCGGAACCTGTGGGACCGGAAAAACTACCTTCGCTGCACAGTTTGTAATGGGCGGTTTTAAAAATAAGGAATCATGTGTGTTCATTACTTTTGAACAAGAAGTAAACAAATTAATTGAAGATATGTCTTCTGTAAATGTAAATTTTAAAGATATGATTAAAAAGAAAAAATTAGCAGTTATTGGCGGTCCATTAGGTCAGGTTAGCTTTTTTAAGAAAAAAACTAAAGCATTAGTAGAAGATATAATCAATGAAATCATAGAAGTAGTTGAAAATATGCGTGCATCAAGGGTAGTAATTGATTCAATTAACCTTTTTAATATGCTTTTTGAAAATGATTCTGAAAGAAGGAATGCTATGACTTTGTTAACATCTAAACTTAGCGAATTAAATTGTACTACTCTATTAATCTCAGAAGTACCAGAAAATAGTAAACGGTTAGGTTGGTTTGGTTTTGAAGACTTTGTAGTTGATGGAGTGATTAAAGTTTCAAGAGAAATGAACGAAAATCGTTGTTTTAGGACAATAAATGTCATAAAAATGAGAGGAAGTCCAATTATTGCTGATTTAAGAGAAATGGAAATTAACAAAAAGGGAGTATTAATATCATCTAGAAAGTTACCTTCATCAAGTTCATTATTTTAGTTATTTGTTCAATTATATAGTATTTCATCAATTAAGTCACACAATTTATATAGTAATGTTATTTTAGGCATTACTTATAATAGTATTAATACGTCCTTACAATGTTATCACCATTTTTAAAAAAATTGATATTTGTCCGGAAGTTTTTTATTATTGACGGACGGATTGAAATATTGGGTCAAAGGCAGTTTTTATTACCTTCTTCTGTTATGGAAAGCTTTAAAGGAGAGGATGCATTTGAAGTTTTTAATTCTGAAGTTAAAAAAACTATGGTGAGTTATGCTAAATCTATTGGTGCTTCTTCGGGTGGAATGGTTAAATCTGTACAAGATATTTACGAAACGATGGGTTTAGGTAAAATGAGGATAATTAAACTTGATGCTGATAAAAAAAATGCTGTTATACGGATAGAAAAGGCGAATACTAATAATTCAGATCTAATTGGTGGAGTTATTAGTGGATTATTTTCCTGTGTTTTTACGAAAAATTTAACAAAATCAAATGTATCTGTAAAGAAAAAAGTAACTTATTATGATGTTTCAATAAAATAAACCTAAGTGATTCAAAAATAGTACACTAAAATAAATGAATAGAAAATGAGCATAATTTCAAAAATAAATCAAATTTAATTGAGGTGCAAAAATGGCAAATAAACATATTAATGTTGGTGTGGGATTTTCAAAAGAAAAGGATTCTTACAAAGCTGTACAAAGTGCGGTTAAACAGGCATTAAAACCTTTGAAAGGTAAGACTCCTAACCTATCTTTAATTTTTTATGCTGGGAAAGATTATGATGCAAAAGAAATTAACAAAGGCTTAAAAGAACTTTTAAAAGGAACAGAGTTTGTTGGTGGTTCAACAGACGCAGTAATATTCAAAGAAGGTCTTTATCCTGAAGGAATTGTTGTAGCTTCTTTACAATCCGACTATATTCATTTTGGAGTTTCTTCAATAGAAAATGTAACTAAAAATCCAAAAGAACTAGCTAAAAAAGCAATTACTGAGGCAGTAAAGAAAATTAAATTGGATAGTTATGTCGATTCTTATATGGCTTTTTCAAGAGTTAAAAAAGGTGATATTACTGAATTAATTAGGATACCTTCATTTTTTGTATATACATTTACTCGTGGTTATAAACCAGATAAAATGGGTAACGAAGATTTAATTATTGATGGTATTGGAGAACAAATTGGAAAGTATATCCCTATTTTTGGTGGTAGTTTGGGTTCTGATATGGATAATGTGTTTAATAACACTCCTTATGAGATTGTTTCTTTTCATTCAGGTAAGATTATGAAAGATGGTTTGATAACTGTGTTTGCACATACTGATTTAAAATATGCTTGTTCAATTGCCCATGGTGGGGTTACGCACGGAAAAATGGGATACATCTCTAAAATTGAAGAACATGGTTTTGTAGTTTCAAAAATTAATGATCAACCCGTGATTGATTGGTATGCTAAGCAGGTTGGCGTTAGTAAAAAGTTATTTTTATCTAAGCTATTATATTATACGCAAAAATTTCCTTTAGGATTTCCAGATGGATATGGTAACATAATTATGCGTGCTGGTGGCGTACCACATCCAAAAGGATTAGCTTATATTGCACCTTTCAGAGAGAACACTCCAGTTTGGATGATGAATATTGATGATAAGAAAAATTTGAAGAAAACTAATGAAGAAATTACTAGTGATATTAGTAATCATATTCATAAAAAAATCATCCCCGAATTTAGTTTTTTAGTATCTTGTTCATCAAGAAGGAGGATCATTGATCACAAAATATATTTAAAAGAGATTAATAATTTCAGTAAAAGGTGTAAAATCCCATTATTTGGGTTTTGTAGTTTTGGGGAAATTGGTTGCAAGTCTGCAGAAGCATGTCATTTTCATCATTTGAGTAATGATTTGTTTGATTTATACGGAGAACTACTATCAAAATGAGCAAATTGAATGATATTAAAGATCATGAACTTGGATTTTATACTGGAACTAAAGATTTGTATGATTTAGATGCGTTAGATTTACCTGTAGAGATTGCTGGATTAAATGTATGGAACTCTATGGAACAGTCTCATCAGAATAGGGTTTTGGGAGGTCTGTTAAGAAACTTAGCATTAAGAACCTTTGAAAATGTTCCATTATATCGAGAAACTGTTTGGGCTAATAATGATGAAGTTGGTTTTAAGAGAAATATTAAAGATATTGAATCAATCAAAGATATTGTTAATCTGCCAGTATTATCTAAGGATTCTTTGCCAGGTACGGGAAGTAATAGTTCTTCTGGTGTACATGGGTTTAGAAGTTTAGCTATTGAAAATCCAAATATTTTGGTTCCTTTTAATTTTAGAGAGGTTATTTCTCGACAAGAACATGCTAATTCAAATCATCAACTTATTCTTGAAAAATATCGTGGAGAGGGTGTTTTAGATTTTGGTTCTGGTGGAAGTATGGGAACATCTACTAAAACTCGTTTAAGTTATCTTACTGTTGAGATGGAAGCTTATGCTTTATCAAGAGCTTTAACCATGAACGGGTTAAAGGAAGGACAAAAAATTGCTTGTTTGTATAATAATACTCATAAAGGAGGATTACAACTTGAACGTGCTGCAGATATAATGGGTATGGACTTTCATTCTCGGGATAAAATTATGAATTGGATTAAAGATGAAGGTTACGACTTAAATGATGATGCTCAAATACGTAACGGTATAAGGCAATATGTTCAGAAAAATAAAATTGATATTATGGAAGCAGTACAACCACCATTATCTTTTATTAAAAAAAATGTTAAGGGTGGAGGTTTAGCTTTTATGACTATGTATGAAGAAGATCCTAGTGCATTCAGTTCAGTATCTCACGCATTTTTAACGGGGTTTCCTGTACCTTCTGAAGCTTATGAATTATTGAGAAAAGATGGAATTAATGTTTCTACAACATGGGGCGCATCAGAAGCAATGGCTTTGGGAACTTATGCAAATGAAAATTATAGTTGTAGGAGAAGTAATGTTAACGATTTGGTAGCTACTCCATTTCCAACAGTTGGATTAGTTGGTAAATTAAATCGGGAGACTTTACCAGAAAAATTAGTTGAAGTTTCTTCTGGTGATGATGGTTTATTATTGATAAGTAGCTTGATTGGTGGTGGTTCAACTTATATTAATTACTTAATTGGTGATTTATGTTTTAAAACTGGTAATGGTTATGAAAATATTAATCGGGCAAAAATGGATTTAAGTACTATTCAGGGATCTTGTGGTTCTGATGCTTTGTAATTGATCAAAATTAATGAAAAAAATAAAAATGAAAAAATTAACACACATTATTTGTGGACAAGAAGTCACAGAAAAACCTTTTATCTCTAGAGGATTTGATGAAAATTATGAGATTGGTGTACCACGCTTAACTCAAGAAATTGCTCGAGATGCAATAACTGCAACTAAAAATAGATTAAAAAAAGTACCCTCACTTAAAATTCGTAAAAGAGCAATAGAAAGTTTAATGGATTATGAACCTAGTGAAGATGTATTAGAGGGATTATGCAGAATGTCTGGACATCCAGTAACATTAGTCAAAAGATTACTAAATCATTCTAAACAAATGTTAAATAAATTTTTGAACCATAATTCTTATGATTCTAATAGAACTTGTTATATTGGAATTCCTCCTAATGATCCTAGGGAAAGTTTCTTTTTTATTGGACAATCTTTACTTGCAGGATCGCCCGTAATAATAAAACCAAGTGCACGAGAACCAATTTTAACTACTGAGTTAGTTAAATATTTACATCTAGATGCTTTAAAGGATCATCCTGGAATGTTAAATTTAATTCATGCTGACACAACTAATAATTTGGAAGGAAAGTTGTTGGAAGAATTGATGAGGCGTGTTGATGTTCCTATTGTTATGGGAAGCACTTTTGTTTGTCCACAACAAATTTCTTTTAATGCTGATCATTCAAGAGCGTTAGTATTGGATGCAGATAAAGCAATTCCTCATTTAGAAAATTCAATTTTATTTCCTCATTCTTGTTTAGCTGAACATAATTATATTGTTGTAGGTAAAGAAAATTTTGAAAAACTAGCAGAATCTGTAATTGAAATTTATAATAAATTAAAATCTGGAGATTTAATGGATCCAGAAACAAATATGAGTCTTGTTAATCAAGAAGTTTTGGAAGATATTTCTGCGAGTATTAGAGTGGGGGAGATGTATGGTAATGTTAATGCGTTATACCCAAATAATAACAATATTATGAATGCAAGTAAAATTAGTCATGGTGTTGTTGTAGAACATTTTTCAGAAGATAAAAAAATAGGGGTAAATCCTTTGATGACAACATCGTTACCTTTATATATAACCTGTCTTAGATTTGTAGAACACATTAATGAAGCACTTTTAGATCTTAATGCTGCACGTAATGAAATTAATATTAAATATGGTGTTGAAAAAAGTATGGCATTAGGACTTTATGGTGAGATTAATAGTGAAATTTATGAATTTGGAAGAAAAATTGCTTTTGATGTTCACATAAATGAATCTCCTTACAATGTGGGGTTAAGACATCAAAATATAGATTTAAATAAGAGGTTAACAAAAAGATGAACATAAAACACATATTTATATCTGCATTAGATATTGACGAACAATTACCTTTTGCTGTTAATAAGAAAAAATATAAATCCCTACAAGAAAATTTTAAAGATCAAGAACAAGCGTCTAAAAAACTGAACTTGTTTGTTAGTTCTTTAGAAAAAATGTTTAAAGAGAAAATATATTATATCGGGATGGATGTTATTGGAGAAAAATCTTACGAAAGATTTATGTTTAATAACTCTGGTTTTTTTGAAGTTATGGTTGAACCACCAATAGCTATGAATGCACATTTTCCTGACCAAAAAAGAGCTAAACATTTTTGTAATGCTTTAAAGAAGACAATCTCTAAATTACTTCCACCAACACCTCAACGAGATATGTTTATAGATTCAATTGAAGTTAATGACGAGAAAGACACTTCTTTAACTGTTGAAGGTTGGAAAAAAATTAAAAAAATTCGTAATTAATTTATTTTCTGACTACAATTCCACAATCTGTTATTTCTAATGGTACTGGATCACGACGGTGTTTAGTTCTTCGCATTTTAACTACTCTTATTGCTCTATCTGCTTCTCCACCTATTCCCGAATTGTGTAATGTGGTAACTGAATCGGCGACAAATTCAACCATGCCATCACGACTTAAAGGTCCGCCCTGAGTAACATCTAATGGTGCTTCACCACTTATTTCCGCAGTTACAATTGTTGTACAATTAAGACTTTTAAGCAAGTAAGTTAACTTATACAACTCTTTTCTTAACTTATACTTATCTTCTCCAATTGCCATTGAAAAAAATGACATTGAGTCTATTACTACACGTTTAACTTTATTTTTTTTAATTGCATTAGTTATATCTTCTTTAATTGCTGCATTTTGAAAAGGATCAAAAGCAAGAAATGCACATTTTTTCTCTTTCTCTAATTCGCTAAAACACCACCCGTATTGTAAAGAGTCTTCTTTTAGTCCACTCAGATTTTCATCGAAAGAAATCACTAATCCATTTTCATCAAATTCTTTGATCCCATTGTATATGAATTGTAAACAAAACGTTGTTTTACCACATCCCGGACCTCCAGAAACAAGGTTTAAAGAATTTTTAACAAATCCACCTTTAATTAAATCATCAAAACCAGTGATTTTTGTTTGCACACGTTCTACTACGGGTCTAACCATACTATCCTTCTTTTTTACCATATTGACTATAAAAGTAAGAGGGATATTTAAATATTGTCTTTAGTAATCATATTTAATGATACTACCCAAAAGTGGCGAAAGATTTATAAGTGGTTTTTAATTTTTGTTTTAAAATGTCTATTAATAATGAATTAGAACGGGAAATTAGTAGTTATGAAAAAAAATTAACATTTAAACAAAGGTTAAAATATATCTCTGTGGTAGGTTTTAGTTTATTAACATTAAGTTCTTCTCTCTTTTTTGAAAAGAATAATCATTCTCCAAATGTTTCTTTAGAAAATAAAATTCAAATTGAAGAAACTGAACCAATTGAAGAAACAGAAGTAAGCATTAACACTCAGTTAGTAAATAATAATGTAGATAGTACTGAAGATAACTTATTACCTCAAAAAGAGATTATTTCCGCAAAACCATATACTTTAGTTTCAAGTAAAAGATTAGACGTTGGATTGCATTTATATGAAATAATACCACATCAAAGATCAACAATTGGTGATTCTAAAATTACTATACTTAAAATAAATCCTGATAATTATGAATTTGGTTTTTATACTACTCAAGAACATGATAGAATTCCTATTCGTCTTAGAACTTTATCCTATTCTCGTTGTAGAACCGCAGAAGAATGGGCAAATGAATTTGATTTAGTTACTGTAATTAATGCGGGAATGTATGAAGGTGATGATTCTAGTACTGGATATATGGTAAATTTTAATGAAATAATTACACCTAATTTTAAACCAGGGTATAATTCGGTACTTGCTTTTAATAGAAATGATTCAAATGTGCCTAGAGTAAAAATAATTGATTTAAAAACTGATAACCTTAATGATTTAGAAGGTCGTTATAATTCTTTTCTTCAAAGTATGAGAATGATTGGAAATAATCATAATTATTGGTCACCTTCACATCGTAAATGGAGTATTGCAGCTTTAAGTACAGATAAGGTGGGGAATTTATATTTAATACATTCAAGATCTCCGTTTTCTGTGCATGAATTCAATGAAGTAATAATGAATTTACCTATAAACATAGATCGGATGATGTATCTAGAAGGTGGGCCAGAGGCTAGTTTATATATAAATTCTAATGGGAATATTTTTAGAAAAATTGGTAGTTATGAAACAGGATTTTGGGAAAATAACAATAATCGTCGATTTTGGCCTTTACCAAATGTAATCGGATTAAGAAAACGCCATTAAACTATTTGAAAAATTATATTTTAAAACTATTCTTCTAGTGCGAGTAATCTTGCTGAATCTATTGGTGTTAATTCTTCTATTTTTCTAATTGCAAGGAGTGTCTTTTGAGAGTTATAATATGCGTTTGTAGCTATTCCATCTTCGTTTATTTTTGGATCATATTGTCTATTTAATGCAGAGTATAGTGTTCTAGCATTTATTGCATGTATTAATTTATCTCTTCCTGTTCCTTTTGGATCGCCATGATCTGCGTGACTTCCAGAGTTATAGTAAATGTATGTCCAATAATTAAGTACATCTGGAGGTATATTGCTTGGGTTATATTTTGTTCCACCAAATTGTACTAAATCTTTTATTACTAATTGTTGTCTCCTTTTTAACATTGCTCCAAATGCTTCACTAGCTCTCTCTATATCTTCAAAATAAACTTTTCTAAATTCTTCTCCTCTCTCTCCCTTAACGGTTAGTATTTCACCTCTTTGATTCTTTCCATATTCAAAATCTGTTCCTAACCTAAATGTTCTTCTAATGCATCTTCCTTCACCAGAAGAACTTCCTGCAGAAGAGATACAATTCTGTCTTCTTAAATATGTGCGATATTCTTTCTCAAATGCATCTATCCCCATGTCACTAAAGCTGTCTAATTGACTATCTGGATTTATACTGTATCTTTTATCTAACCATAAATTTAATCCTTCTCTAAATGCTGCGGCAGTAACTAACTCAAATGATAATCCACTTTTTTCTGCAGCAGAAGCAAGAGCTTCGATTACTCTTAACTCTTCTGGATCATCTAAACGTTTTGCAATCCAACCGATATCTGCGTTATTAGATTTTTGTCTCATTGCATTCATATAAGCAAGTGATTCTTTAGTCATTCTTCCAGCAAAGGTTATAATATCTTCATTTACGCCCCCTACTGTTGATACTTTTAGATGTCCTTCTTCAATCGGTTCTGGAGATAACAAAATTTGATTGACTGATTTTCCGGCGATGATATTTTTTATTCTTTGTGTTAAGCGCACGCTTACAATTTCTCCTCGGTTATTTCTTCGTACTCCCCTTTCAAATTCTCTTCTAATCTCTTCTTCATTATTTGTTCCCATCATTTTTATAAAACTAGTTAATGAAAATTCGCTATGTATTCCTTTAAATCTACTTTCAAAAAAACGATATCTTTCGTCAGAAAAAAATTTATGTTTTATTTCAAATGATAGATGGGAAGGATCTCCTTTTACATTGATAGGATTTTTTAGGTTATTATTAAATGTGAGTTCTACATTTCCTCTACTGTGATCTCTTACCACAACTTCACTGTTCCTGCCCGTTATTCGATCGACAAAAAGACTTTTTGTAGAATCATCATATACATCTAATCTTAACTTTGCCCCAGTACCCCTTAAGAATATTCTTGATTGTCCATCATTTATATCTTCTATACAAGAAACGTCAATATTGTTACAACCGTCTTTTCTCCATTGGTATATTAATCCTTTATTAGATAAGAATTCTTTACCTTTTATTAGATCTGCAGTATTTTCTGTATTGGAATATGTTGTTATTTTTGTATTTTGAAAAACTTTGATTTGATCTTCGACGATTTCTATTTTTCCATTGATAGAAAATTTTCTTTCTTGTCCATCTAACTCTGATTCAAAAAATGCATTACCAATTATTCTTGTGTTTTTCCCATTAATCTCTATTAGTAAAGTTCTTTCATCATTTTTTCTAATTACATGTTTTTGATTTTCATTTTCTATAATTACCTTACCACTTTCAATTTGAAAACGACCTCTACCTGAATCTACGCTACTAAAATCAATAATTGGATCTTGTGAATTGGCAACTTCGTTGATAATATACTTTCCACTTCTATCTCTAATTATTCTTAATCCATTTAATTTAGTTCCATCGGCCAGTACTAGTTCTCCAGAACTTAATACTTTTGCTCCGGGTACATCACGTGGATTAAATACGTTTCTTGCTCCTACGGTTGTAATCTCGCCATTATTGTAACTTTCTAAATCCCCTTCAAAGGTTATTGGGCCTATTAATTTACCCCATTCATTAAGTATGTCTTTTTTATTATTCAGTTCATTAATGAAAGAAGGATCATTTAATTTAGATTCAAAATAAGTCCTAATGTTTGGGTTATTTAATCTACTTGGATCTTCTTCTAATCCGTTCCAAAAATCGTCGTTACTAATTTGTGGGTTACTCCAATCTATTTCGTTCCAATCTTGAGAATTTTCATTAGAACTATCTGCTGGGATTTGAAATAATCTCACTTTTACTTCTTTTGATTGTCTTTTCATTATATTCTCTTCATCATTATATTCTGAAAATTCAATCTCTTCATTTTCTTCAGTTGGTAAAATTAATTCGTCTTCAACTTCATTAAAAGTGTCATTCCAATTATATCTTACCATAAAATTGTAATTATAATTACTTTCTTCTAAATTATCCTTATTACTTAAATTAAAAAACAAACTATACAACACATCATCTCCAAAATTTGTAGTAGTAAACTTAAATCCTTTATCTTCACTAAGATCAGTAATAAATGACAATGGAATAGAATTATTATTTTCTTGTTGTGTTACCATTATTTCTTTGGTAGTATTGTATGCCTTTCCTAAATAAGATGGGACATCCAAATTAAACGATTCAATCATTTTTTGACTTGTGTCTTCTTTAATTTCTATTGGATAAATAGCTTTAATGGTTATTGTTTCGGGATTTATTTTTGTTTTTACATTTAATTCTCCAGCATTAATTTCTTTACCTTTTATCAATTCAAAATTAAGACAATCATCAATATTTTCTTCGACATATTTGCCAAGTTCTAATTCTAATGTTTCTATGTCAGGAGAAGTATCATTTCCCAAGTTGAAATAATAGGGGATTGAATATGTTGAAACTGATCTAAATAAATTTTTAAATCCATAGTAATCTAATTCAAGATTAGGTCCTTCTAACTCGATTATCTCTTCATTAACATCTTGGAGGTTATTAGTTTGGATTAAATTGTCATTATATTTTTCACTTAATGTTACAATTTCTGGTGCACTATAAGTTGGAGATTCATGAAATATGTTTTTTGCTTCATAATATCCTCCTTGTCTTCCTAAAAGTAATGTTCCTTCTCGAGCGGTTTTCTCTAAACAATCTTCCACAAACATCTTAATGGATGCTGTCTCAACAGTTTCTATCTCTGTTTTTAGTTCTTCAGTTGTTGTTCCAGATTTTAAGAAAAAGAACATCCCAAAAATTATCACAATTAAAACTCCTAAAGTAATAAAAATTGTTACTTGTCCTCTTTTTTGCATGAATTTTATTAATTAAAATGTATATATAAATGTTTTCTATAAGTGAAAATCCTCGCCAAACCAAAACATTTATAAACAGAGCATTGTCCCAAACTAAAACTTGTGTATGCTCAATTAATCTTGAGTATGAAATAGGTGATCCAAAATTCCTAGAAAGACGATATATGCGATCGGAAAACAATAAACATTTTCTTAACAATAACAAATTTTTAAGTAAGTAATTCCCGTTGATCCTGCGGGAGATTGCTGCTATAGGAGTTCGACTAAGCCATGCAAGTCAGAGGGTCTCTTCGGAGGCACAGGCTGAATGCTCAGTAACACGTCAATAATCTGCCCTTGGGTCTGGGAAAACCTTGGGAAACTGAGGCTAAACCCAGATAGGCAAGTAGTACTGGAATGTCTTTTTGCTTAAAGGCAACGCCCAAGGATGAGTTGGCGGCTGATTAGGTCGTTGGCAGTGTAAAGGACTACCAAGCCTTTGATCAGTACGGGCCGTGAGAGCGGTAGCCCGGAGAAGGGTACTTAGACACTGACCCTAGCCCTACGGGGTGCAGCAGGCGCGAAACCTTTACAATGTACGTAAGTGCGATAAGGGAACTCCTAGTGCTCATGTATTGCATGGGCTTTTGCCAAATGTAAATAGTTTGGCGAATAAGTGGTGGGTAAGACGGGTGCCAGCCGCCGCGGTAACACCTGCGCCACGAGTGGTAATCACGTTTATTGGGCCTAAAGCGTTCGTAGCCGGATAAGTAAGTCTTGAGTGAAATCGTTGCGCTTAACAAAACGACGTGCTTGAGATACTGCTAATCTAGGGACCGGGAGGAGTCAAGGGTATTCCTGAGGGAGCGGTAAAATGCTATAATCTCAGGAGGACCACCTGTGGCAAAGGCGCTTGACTAGAACGGGTCCGACGGTGAGGAACGAAAGCTAGGGGAGCAAAACGGATTAGATTCTGAGTCTTTTGTTTTTTTTAAGAATGATTTTTGTTTTTTTGCTTAAACAAAATTACTGAATGAAAGTCAATATTTATCAAAAGAAACTCAGCTAATTACCCGAGTAGTCCTAGCCGTAAACGCTGTGTACTAGATGTTGCGTATTCTACATGGATATGCAGTGTCGGAGCGAAGGCGTTAAGTACACCGCCTGGGAAGTACGGTCGCAAGGCTGAAACTTAAAGGAATTGGCGGGAGAGCACTACAAGGGGTGCGGCGTGCGGTTTAATCTAACTTT
>Ga0233431_1001432_pt1 | contig 41386 bp, 37 predicted proteins | sample SI_118_April2016_FD_179867 | JGI IMG/M metagenome (GOLD analysis project Ga0233431, IMG submission 179867) | Seawater microbial communities from Saanich Inlet, British Columbia, Canada - SI_118_April2016_200_MG | ecosystem: Environmental > Aquatic > Marine > Inlet | place: Canada: British... | reverse complement strand
TAGACCGTATTGTGCTAGCCATGGGTGCGCGATCTTATGACCCACTAAGCGATCATATCAGGAACAAAGTGAAAGAAGTATATGTCGTCGGTGATGCCGGCAAGCCATGCCGAGCACTGGAAGCGATCGCTGAGGGATCTGAGGTGGGAAGGAATATCTAGAAACATACATAGGCGCTGATTCTGTTGCCAACAGTTAAGGCTGTTTCACCGAGCAGCCACTCTGGTTCCAGGATTGGCTAGGAGGTTGAATTATGGGTAATAAATCTTCATTCAATAATTTGCTGCAGCCGGGACGAATCGGGACCATGGAGCTCAAGAACCGCATCATAATGGCTCCCATGGGGAACGGGTTTTGTACTCAGGATGGTTTCGTCACCGAACGAATGACCAGCTTCTATCGTGAGAGGGCTCAGGGTGGTGTCGGGCTGATCATTGTTGGTGTGGTCTGTGTTGATCATCCCAGAGGGTTGACCGAACCCTGCCAATTGGGAATATCCGACGATAAATTCATCCCCAGCCTGAGCGAACTGGTTAAGGTCATCCATCAAGATGGTGCCAAAATATGTCTGCAGATGCATCATGGCGGGCATTACAGCTTCAGCCAGATGACCGGCGAACAGCCGGTGTCTTCATCGCCAATACCACTGAAGCCCGATCTGGAAATGCCCCGAGTGCTGACAGTAGAGGAGATTGGCCAGATCGTTGAGTTTTATGCACAGGCTGCGGAGCGGGCCCAAAAAGCAGGGTTTGATGCGATAGAGATTCACGCTGCGCACGGGTATTTGATAGACCAGTTCCTTATTCCCGATTTGAACACACGTCAGGACGATTACGGAGGGAATCTCGATAATCGGGCCAGGTTTTTGCTTGAAATCGTTCGGGCTGTAAGGGAGCGTGTCGGAAAGGATTATCCGGTTTGGTGCCGCATGAACGGGCGCACATTCGGCTATGCCCAGGGCATAACTATCGAGGACGCTCAGAAGCTGGCGCGAATGGTGGAACAAGCCGGCGTGGATGCGATCCATGTCAGCGGTCATGGCGGCAACAAGGATACGGGTTTCCTGGAAGCGCCCCTGGTTCAACCCCCGGGGAATCTCCTCCCCGCGGCGGAGGCGATCAAGAAAGTGGTCAACGTCCCGGTGATAGCCGTCGGCAGAATCGGTATTGAACGTGCCGAGGAATTTCTGCGTGAGGGCAATGCTGATTTCATCGCTATGGGCCGGCCGCTCTTAGCAGATCCCGAACTGCCCAATAAACTTGCCACCGGGCAGGTCGAGGACGTCAGGTCCTGTATTTGCTGCTATTCCTGTGTCCATCAGAACTTCCTGGCCCAAAGCATAATCTGTGCGGTCAACGCCGCTATGGGCAGAGAAAGAGAGTTTCGGATTGAACCTGTATCGGCACCCAAAAAGGTGCTGGTGGTTGGGGGTGGCCCGGCTGGTATGGAGGCCGCCAGAGTTGCATCAATGCGAGGACATCAGGTGACACTCTGCGAAAAGGAACCTCGGCTGGGCGGATCGTTGTTCTTTGCCGCCATGGCACGCCGAGAAAACGAAGACCTGATCAACTACCTTGCCGGACAGCTCAAAAAGCTGCGCGTTGATGTAAGACTGGGCCGAGAAGTAACGCAGGATATGGTTGCAGAGCTGAAGCCAGATGCTGTCATTGTGGCTGTGGGTCCTGACTATCCCGATTTGGACGTGCCTGGTGCCGATGGAAATACCGTCATCGGGAGCGCGCAATTCAGGCAAATGTTGAGTGGTCATCTCGACGGCGATGCTCGTAAAAAGTTAAATAGCCGGCAGCGTATGGCGTTGGGCCTTGGCAGTCCTCTGGTTCGATCCTCTATGACCCCGGAAATGATCAGGCGCTTGACGAAAGTGTGGATGCCATTGGGCAAGAGAGTTGTCATCATGGGCGGTGATCTCGTCGGCTGCGAATTGGCGGAGTTCCTGGCGGAGAGAGGCAGGAAGGTGACCGTTCTGGAAACCGGGGCCAGCCTGGCATCGGAAATGGAAATGTCGATTCCATTGGCATGGCTGATCGTTGAGCATCTTCAAGAAAAGGGCGTTGCCATGCTCACAGAGGTCAACTATGAGGAGATAACTTCGAATGGCGTGACCATCACGGATAAAGATGGCCAACGGAGGACCTTCCAAGCTGATACGGTGGTTCTGGCCACGGGCGTCAAGCCCAACCTGAAGCTGTATGAAGCGATAACGGCTATGGTAAGTGAGACCCGTGGCGTCGGCGACTGCATGCAGTTGCGTTTTATCAAAGGATCGATCGCTGATGGAGCCAGTGCTGCCATGGCCATATAAAGCGGTCGATGGCACACACAAACATTCAGTCAGAAATGAATAAGGAGGTTACGGATGAAAATGCTTGAATCGAAGATTGCCATGGTCACCGGGGCCGGTCAGGGTGTGGGACAGGGGATTGCCTTTGCGATCGCCGAGCAGGGAGCTAAAGTGGCAGTTACCGGGAGGACTTTTTCAAAGCTGGAAGACACCTGCAATCAGATCGAAAAACGAGGCGGCGAAGCGATGCCGGTGGAGTGCAATGTAAAGAGTCTCGAATCCCTGCAAAACTGCGTCGAGCAGGTGGTGGCCAAATTTGGCGGCGTCAACATACTGGTGAACAATGCTCAGGAAGTTCCCCATGGACCGCTGCACAGCGTGACCGACGAAGCTTTCGAGGCGGGGTGGCAATCCGGTCCGCTGGCCACGCTTCGCCTGATGAAACTGTGCTATCCGTATTTGAAAGGCGATGGCTGCATTATCAATCTGGCCAGTTCCGCCACCAAGCGTTGGGACATGTCCAATTATGGCGCTTACGCCGCGGTCAAGGACGCCATTAGATCGCTGAGCCGGGCGGCTGCCTGCGAGTGGGGAGTTGATAACATCCGGACAAATGTAATCCTGCCGCTGGCCACTTCTCCCTCTCTGAAATGGTGGACAGAGCATAACCCGGACGAGGCCGCAGCCTTCATGGCAGTTCTTCCAATGCGTCGAATCGGGGATTGTGAAGATGATATCGGGCGTTTTGTGGCTGTCCTGTGCAGTGATGCGTCCCGATATGTTAACGGACAAAGCATCGGATTGGATGGCGGCCAGGCATATATCGGGTAACGAAATCGGATCAAGTGTGATCGTCTCGATAAATCAAGAAGGAGGAGAAAATGGGAAAACTGGATGGAAAGATAACCCTGATAACCGGCGCCGGATCCGGAATCGGGCGGTCAACGGCGGTTCTCTTTGCTGGTGAAGGCGCCATAGTAATGGTGGCTGATTATGCTCCGGAAGGGGGGCAGCAAACTGTCGAAATGATCAAGAATGCCGGAGGTACCGCAACCTTCGTTGAGGTCGATGTATCCCGTTCGGCGGATATTGAGCGAATGGTCAAGACGACCATCGATACCTACGGTCGAATCGATATCCTCTACAACAACGCCGGCATTCAGGGACCGGTTATGCCAATGGCGGATATCCCTGAAGATGAATGGAATCGGACCATTGCCACCAATCTGAGCAGCGTTTTCCTGGGTTCCAAGTTCGTCATTCCTCATATGACCGATCAGGGTGGGGGTGTGATCATAAATACAGCCTCAACTATGGGGCTTGCCGGTAAAGCTACTATCGCCCCTTATGCTTGCGCTAAGGCGGGCATCATCTCATTAACGAAAACCGCTGCTGCTGAATGCGGTCCGTCGAACATCAGGGTCAATTGTATTTGTCCGGGAGTAATTGACACTCCGATGGGTGGGGCTTCGGCAGAAGTGATGGATATGACTAACCTGCCACTGCGAAGAATCGGTACACCTGAAGATATCGCCAAGGCGGCTCTCTACCTGGCCTGTGACGATTCTCAATATGTTTCCGGAATTTCACTCGTGGTTGACGGTGGATGGGTAGCAGAGACAGTGTTCCTGTACAAGGATATGCCTGCTGAGGAGTAACCTGCAGCGGTTACGGTTATATCGGCCGACAGGAACTGACTGGTTTGGACATACATCAAACCGAACCGTTCTATTAGAAACGGTTCTCTGAATACCATTTATATATGAGGTAAGAAATGTCAAAAGGAATTCTGGATGGTGTTAAAGTGGTGGAATTCGGCCACTTTCTGCTCGTACCTACCGCAACGGTAATCCTCGGTGATTGGGGCGCCGATATCATCAAAGTGGAAAATTTCAAAACCGGGGGGGATCCGCAACGGTTCCCGTCCGCCATCGAAGGGCAGCCCCCACCGGACGATATAAAGCCCAGCATGTGGTTTCACTACTTCAACCGAAACAAGAGGAGCATAGGGCTTGATCTGACCACAGACCGCGGCAGAGAAGTCCTGTACAAGCTGGTGGAAGAGGCTGATGTTTTTTCCACGAATTTTGACCCGCGAGCGATCGATAAACTCAAGGCCGATTATGATACTTTGAGTCAGGTGAATCCCCAAATCATCTATTGCCAGTGCACCGGATATGGAACTGCCGGCCCCGACAAGGATAAGCCCGGCTTTGACTACGCAGCGTGGTGGGCCCGAAGCGGCATGATGGACAGAATCGCGGAACCGGGTGTCGCCCCACGCCCTAACCGTCCGGGTATGGGGGATAACCTTTGCTCTCCGGGTATTGCCGGAGCAATCGCCGCGGCGTTGTACTGCCGCGAGAAAACAGGAGTGGCGCAGAAGATCGAGATGAGCCTGTACCACATGGCGGTGTGGGGATTGCAGTATGACATCGGTACCGCCCTTCATCAGGGTGTGAATCTCAATCAAACAAATCGAAACGCCGTCACCAATGCGTTGTGGAATTGCTACCTGACCAAAGATGAGAAATGGCTGATGCTGGTGATGCCGCAGACCGACAGATACTGGTCTTCGTTTTGCCAGGCAATTGGCAAGCCGGAATGGAAGGATGATGACAGGTTCGACTCTCATATGAAGCGAATGGACCAGAATCTGACCCTGATCCCAGCCATAGAAGAGATCATCGCCACCAGAACTGCATTGGAATGGGAGTCTGTTGCCCAGGAACTCGATCTGGTGTTGGGAAGAATACAAACCCCGCTGGAAGTAGCCAATGATCCACAAGCCTGGGAGAATAACTTCTTCACGGAGATGGAATACGCTCCTGGGGTGACCTTCAAGGCCATAAACAGCCCTATCAATTTCAGCAAGACGCCAGCCGAAATAAGGTGTATTGGCCCCGAACTCGGTCAGAACACCGAGGAGATTCTTGCTGAACTTGATTACAGCTGGGACGATATCACGGTCATGAAGAACGACGGGGTGATCAACTAGGTGCATGCGTCGGATAGACGGTGAGTACACTGACGATATTCCCCCAGATGGGTGTTGTGAATACACTTTGGCTCAAACAGCGGTATTTCGACATCTCAGATCGGGTGAAGGAATACTTGGCCCTGGTGGGCACGGCTTACAAGTGAACCGGAAATCTTTTTACACTAAAAACAAATTCATTACAAGGGGGTCAAAGTGACAATGAAAGCTGGTTTCATTGGTATGGGAGACATCGGTCTTCCCATGGCCAAGAATGTGGTGACCAAGGGCTACGAAACAACAGTCTGCGGACATGTAAGCCGACAACCAATCGAGGAAATGATAGCACTGGGAGCCGAGGAGGCTCCCCATCCCAAAGGGGTAGCTGAAAACTCGGATGCGGTTATCATAATGGTCCAAAATGATACCCAGGCAGAAGAGGTGATTTTTGGCACCGACGGTCTTATGGAGGGGCTCAAAACTGGTTCCGGGATCATTCTGATGGGGACCTTCGCACCAGATTTCTGCCGGAAAGTAGCCGAAGCAGGAAAACCAAAACAGATCGATGTACTGGATGCACCTGTCGTTGGCGCTCGCATGGGGGCGGCAGCAGGGACACTGGGCATTAGCGTCGGAGGTGATAAGGATATAGTCGAGAAATATCGCCCTCTCATTGAGACAATGGGCGCCATCACTTATTGTGGCCCTCTCGGAATGGGGCAGATAGTGAAACTCGCCAACAACATCTGTTCCACCGTTAACACCTGGGTGCTTTTTGAAGCCGTCAACTGGGGGATTGCAAATGGAGCCAATGAGGAGATGCTGGTGAAGCATATCCAGAACGGCTCCGGTGGCAGTTTCATTGTACAGAATTGGGAATGGATCAAGTCCATGATGTGCGATCCGCCGCCGCCGACCTACTATGTCGGGGTTAAGGATATGAGTCACGTGCTGGATATCGGGAAAGATCTTAGATTACCGTGTCACTTCACGGCTCTTTGCTGTGAGCTTTTAAAGGGACCCCCTCCCCCGCTGCTTGAGGGTCCGAAGACTTCGCAATAGATATTAGCGAGATTGAGTCGATCCGCTGAAAGAAAAGACGGTAGAATGGGCTGAATCTCATTTATTCTCGAAGGATTCAGCCTGATAGTCCCATGACCAACGTTTGCCCCAATCCGACACCACCGGGTGAGCAGAGGAATTATATTATCTCTGCTCACCCGGTGGGTGGAGCTTACGATCAAGGGGGGTAATATGTTAGGGGCAGCTGGTTATTGTGGCCTTTTCTTAGGGAAAACTACCGACAAATCCAGCCTCTTCGATATAATCTCCGGTGAGCTTGGCGATGCGCCGATGATCTCACAATGCCCCCTATTCATGGAATGCGAAGGTTGTGATGCTGTTGATCACCGTAGCGGGTACAAGCCCATGATGGTCACTTTATCCTTGATACCCTCAGCCATTTTAGTGTTCCCTTGGATCGAAAAACGAATTTAGCTCATCGTCTCAAATTTAGGGAGGATGAGGTCTTCAGCAACTTTTTCGAACGTCACCTGCACCGGCATGCCGATCTGCAGCTCCTCTGGTTTCACTTTCACCATATTGCTCACGATTCTCACTCCCTCTTCAAGCTCTATGAGAACCGCGCTATAGGGAGCTTTAAAAGCTGGATGCGGCGACTCCTGATAGGTCACCCAGCTATAGAGTTTCCCCTTGCCGGTGGCAGGAACCCACTCCTGCTCCATCGACTGGCATTTTGGACACATGGGACGGGGCGGATTGAGGAATGATCCACAGCTTTTACATTTTTGAAGTAAGAGTTTATCCTCCTTAACGCCGTCCCAGAAAGGCGTGCTGCTGCGATAAAGCACGTGCCACAGAGCCGGATAAGGTATCTTCTGTTCCGCGTTGTACTCAACTGTCATTATTGCCTCCTCAATATGAGACCATCGGCCGGACCGCCTGCGCCGCTCACAGAAAGAACCATATCGGCGTCCTTGACTTGATTGGCGGATGTCCCACGTACTTGTCGCACTGCTTCCACGATGCGAGCGCTATCGAATCGACCTTGTCCCAGGGCGCCTCCGGCCGTGTTCAGCGGCAATTGGCCTCCGTTACGAATACGATCCCCCCCCTCACAGAATGCTGCGCCCTCACCACGATCACAGAATCCCAGCGCTTCCAATTGCATTGGAACTAATGGTGCAAATGAGTCGTCCAGCTGTGCAACCTTGACGTCCTTTGCTCCAATCCCGGCAACGCGATACAGTTCGTCTGCTACGAATTGCATCTCGGGTAGTTCGGTGATCGTATCCCGCATATAACTGGTGAAAAACTGCCCCTCGCTGCTCGTTCCCTGAGTCGCCGCCATAATAATGGCTGGTGGGTGTCTTAACGATTTCGCGTTCTCCAGAGTCGTCACGATGATTGCAATAGACCCATCCACTTTCGGGGCACAGTCTAGTTCTCGAATTGGATCGACAACTACTTTGGAATTTATATAATCCTGAATTGTGATGGACTTATCGAAGAAAACGGCCTCAGTATTTCTTGCCGCATTTTCACTGCAAACCACAGGGACCCATCCCATCTGTTCAGGCGTTACGTTGAACTCATGCATATAGCGACGGATCGTCATGCCCACATATCCGGGCTGACCGATCAATCCGAATGGCGTATAGAAATCCGCCCGAATGAGATCGAGCAAATCCTCCCGCATTTCCCTGGCCACGCGGAAGTCTGAGATCGATTTCTCCGGACCCGAGGCGCGATGCGCTGTCTGATAGTAAACCGCGTAGTTGACCGATCCCGAGGCGACGGCCGTGATCGCGTTCATCATCGGGCTGGTGCCCCAGTGAGACTCGGCAGTATAGGTGAGATTGTCCATACCCAGCCCCTTTTGCACGTACATCTGATCGGGACCATCGTCGACGTTCTTAACAAGACCGTCGACTCGCTTCATATCGAGGCCGGCATCGTCAACAGCAAGTTTTACGGCCTGGCATGCGGTGTACCATTCAGTACGACCGATATCGGTTGAAAAGGGTACCACTCCAATGCCCACAATGGCGGTCTTTTCCTTATATAATTCCATAGTTCATCGCCTCCTTTTATCCGTCCCTCTTCTTGAACCGATACAGGGTCATATCGTCATCCATATCTTCAAACATGATCTCAACCGGCATTCCAACATATATATCGTCCGGGTGGATCTGATGAGTGTTCCCGGTAAGCCGTACACCCTCTTCCAGTTCGACCAAAACCACTGCATACGGGAGTTTGAATGCTGGATAGGCCATGCGATCCGTTGTGAAATTCACGAAAGAGTAAATTTGTCCCTTGCCGGAGGATGGCTTCCACTCAAGTGTATCCTGTGCATTGCAGGATGGACACATCGGCCGCGGCGGATGCAAATACAAATCACAGGCGTGGCAATGCTGCAAAACCAGTTTGTGTTGTTTAACAGCGTCCCAATAAGCCTGATTGTCCTGGTCAATATACGGACGCATAATTGGAATACCTTTGACATATTCGACCATCTAATTACCTCCTCAGCGAGTCCCGAAAATCGCTCTTGATTAGTCTTTTCTTAGAATGATGCCGCTCGAGGGCACACCGGGTCCGGCAGTCACCATCGATAATTCCACGTTGTCCACCTGATTGGTTGAAGTCCCTCGTATCTGACGGACACCTTCAATCACCAGATTGAATCCGTGGATATATGCCTCTGAAAGGAGTCCCCCGGAGGTATTTACCGGGATCTTTCCGCCAACCCGAATATTGTCGCCACCTTCGATGAACCTGCCGCTTTCCCCCCGTTCACAGAAGCCCAGTTCCTCAAGCTGTATAATGCCGCCAATAGAGTAGGGATCATAGAGCTGAGCCACATCGATATCATCCGGACCGACTTCAGCGATCCGATAAAGCTCCTGCCCCGCATACCATGTTTCGACCAACCCTGAAATAACAGGTCGGCTGTAAATAGTCTGAATCTCCTGTTCCATAGGACAACTTTGAGCTGCCGCAAGGATGACTGCCGGGGTCTGCTGCAAATCGCGTGCTCTCTCTACGGTTGTCACGATGTAGGCACAGGCGCCATCGGTATCGACGCAACAGTCGTGGAGTTTGAGGGGATCAACGATCATCGGCGATTCCATATAATCCTGGTGTGTGATGGGTCTACCGTGGTAAATTGCATTTGGATTATTCTGGGCATTCTCGCGTAGAACCACCGGCCACCAGCCAATCTGCTCGCGGGTGATGCCGAATTCGTGCATCCAGCGCTTTCCCCACACGCCGGCCCAAGCAAGAGGAGTGACAAATCCGAAAGGCCAATGGTAGCCATAGTGAGGCGTCACGGCTTTAAGCATGTAATCGGCGTAGCTATCCCCGCGTCCGTACCGCTGACCAGAGGCCTCATTGAGCGAGCGGAAGCATACCACATAGTTCGTAGCACCGGTAGCTACAGCGGCTGCCGCATGCATGGTCACGGCGCAGGCAGCCCCTCCTCCAAAGCTCACCTCGCTGGTGAAACGGATGTTTTTCATGCCCAGAGTGCTGATCACCATCGGCATGGCAAGGCGATCGATGGTGAACATCTCCATTCCATCGATATCCTCCATCTTCAGACCGGCATCGTCGACTGCCGCCTTGATGGATTCGACTGCCATTTCCAACTCGTCCCGCTGGGAATCCCTGGTGAATTTGGTCTGCCCTATACCAACGATGGCCACCTTATTCTTGATCAGGTTCGCATCAACAGGTGGCCGCCAGTCATCTCGGTATTTACGGGAAACATATTCGTCAAGCATCTACCATTTCCTCCTGAACCGTGTATATATCCTTATCTCATACTGTGAACTGACAATATCTGAAATTCTATCTTAACCGAGCATTCATAAACACAAATGAACCTGAGTCTAATCGGATCGTGGCAATCCCAAACCTCGTGTAGCAATCAGGGTTCGTTGAATTTCCGAAGTTCCACCAGCAATTTTCAACGTCAGACAATGCTGATAGGCAACCGCAAACCGGCCTGACAGCTGTGCCCATTTCGAACCATACTGAAGCTGACTATAAAGACCCATTATGTCACACCCTACAAAGGCAACCTTCTCACCCATCTCCGTCGAATAAACCTTGATCGCTGAAGCTTTGTCAGCCGGAAGATCGCCCTGCTCCTGCAACCAAGCTACGTTGTAGGCCATCATCCGCCCCACTTCTATGGTGGTTGCCAGGTCGGCCAGTTTTCTTCGGACAAGAACGTCTTCGAACAAAGGCCTTCCATTCCGTCTGGTCTCACGGCAGAAGGCAATCAGATCTTCAAGGTCGCGTTGCGCCTCGGAAAACGCACCGATATTCGACCGTTCGAAATTCATGGTCATCAAAGTAACGTACCAGCCCTTGTTCTCAGCTCCGACCATATTCCTCGCCGGGACACGAACGTCATCCAGGTACATTTCATTGAAATGATGCGCCCCGTCCATCGTTTGAAGAGGCCGCAGGGTGATACCAGGACTCTTCATATCGATCAGGAAGAATGACAGCCCTCGATGGCGCGCCTGTTCGGGATCGGTTCGAGCCAGTAGAAAACACCAGTCCGTTCGATGAGCGTTGCTGGTCCACGTTTTCTGTCCGTTGATAATGTAATCATCGCCGTCCCTGCGCGCGCGGGTGGTGAGGGAAGCCAGGTCGGACCCGGCATTCGGTTCGCTCCATCCCTGGCACCAGAAGGTCTCGCCTCCAGCAATGGGTGGCAGATGTTCCTGTTTCTGGTCTTCATTGCCCGAAACCAGCAAGGTTGGAGCCAGCATGCACACACCCTGTACATCGACTCCTTGTGCCCGGTGATATCCCCGAACTTCATTGAACAAAAGTTGGTCTATGATGGGTGCGTTTCTTCCACCGTAGGCTTCTGGCCACGCCATCGAGAGCCAACCGCGTTTACCCATCTCTCTGGCCAAGTGGCAATGGAAAGTGAATGGTTCGTCTCGGTCATAAACATTCTCTCCCGCAGCCATCAGAGGAGCGTGCTTCATCTCCTCGCGGAAGAAGTCGTCGAATTCTTTTCTTAATGCCTCTTGATTCGGAGTGAGTTGAAAGTTCATAGTGTCAAAATCTTCTTTTTCTGCTATTAACTGTTCGTTTTTATCCGGAATAGCTCCAGAAAGAAACAAACTGAGGTAAGAACCTGCCCTGAAAAATCTCCTGGATGTTGTGTGCTAATTCCTCATTGCCGGTAGTCTTTATCCCAAAGCCCATGACTCCTCCTTCTACCGCCTCGCACACGTAAGAGAGGCCATCATCCTCGCGAATTATAACCATGCGGGGCCGTGATGGCACATTGAGTGCACGTTGGGCAATTTCCCGACCGGTCAGCCCGGGCATTTTCGAATTTACGACCAGTATATCTGGTTCCAGTCTCTCAGCCTTGTCCCACGCCTCCCAGCCATCTCCCGCCTCGTCAACAACATGTAAATCATGTTCCACTTCCATCGCAGCACGAAGCTCGTGCCTTCGCAAATCTCGATCTTCTGCAAGTACTATCGTCGCCATTTTTAGCCTCCCCCGGTCTCTAAGAGCCCGGGGCGTTTATTCGGTATCGGATGACCATCGACTGATTGATCAGGCTGAAACTGTATTTCCAAGTGTCTCATTTGGAACATGCCCATTCTTAAAAACACGTAAAACGTGCGCTGCAGGCACTACTGTAACGTTATCGTGGTGGTACCGAGGCGTCAATCCGTATGCCTACGGAATGCGGGGGAATCCCATGGACTGTCAAAGGTTCTTTTATCCAATGGGCGGACGATCGGGATCGTTGAGGCGTTTTGGTAAAAGGGACCGTGGTTCCGAGCAACGTCACCCCAGGGCGGTTCTATCTTGATTACATCCGTGCCCATCTCCCTGACGACTGCTGTGGCATAGATCCCCAATCCCGAGTTTTGCCACAGTACCAGTCATCTGATGTCCCATGGCAGCAGGCATTGGACTGCCAAGAGCAGCTATATCCAAATCCCCACGCCACATGTGCAGGTCGGACCATCAGACATTAGCGAGTGTCACTTTTACCAAGATGGCTCCCGGCTCAGGATCGGGGACTGGATATTCTTTTAACTGAAAAGGATCACCCAATCCGGTATAGATGGCCATTCTTCCTGTACTTGTCATAGCTATTGCTCCTTATAATATTTATTTGGATAATCCTGATCTATCAACGACCTTGAAAGTTGGGTTTCCGTTTATTCCCGATGAAGCGGGCTGGCATGTCCGTAACGATGGTCGCAATATGCATGAATAGATGTATGGCTCCATAGCAATGGAGTCATACATCCAGCGAATCCTGTCAATATCAGACTCTATTGAATCATTTATTCAGGCGGGCTCTGGACGGAGAACCATTCACTGATTGGATCAAATCCCTTCGTCTCAGCATTTGCCACATACATTGCCAAGCGGTCAGGAGAGGTCCGCTTTGTCTCGGTGTAGCTGAAACGCTGGACACCATCGAACTCGATGAGCAGCTTTTGGGCGGCTTCATACAGCGCCTGCGAATCGATATTCTCCGGGCCTACCGTCTCAGCGGCAAGCTTGATGGTTTCCAAGGCATGGATGCCATTGGCAAACGAGTTGTACCCTTTAGGACTCTGTGCAATTTTGTCATATTCACTGGAGCGGTAGGTGCTGGCCAGTTCCCTCGCAAAATTGGAGTACTCCGCGTCCTCAGTCCACCACTCACTCTGCGTCAGGTTCAGCGTGCCGTCAAATTCGGGCCATAATCCCATATCGTTCATCAGTACCAAGAAGCTGGTATGATTGTCAGTGGTTAAAAACTTCGCCTTGTCATACCCGGCTTGCACGTAATCCTTCAGGAAGAACGGGAAGATGTTGGGCAAATAGATATAGTCAGCATCCTTGAGAGACTCGACCTCACTTGCCCACGTATAAGTGCCCACCGGTACCGTATACCCTCCGATCCATTCCATGCGCTCCGGATACATTTCGGCATATTTCTTGAATACACTGAAAATTATTTCAGGATTGCCAGCTTCATCTATGCCTCCACCCACCTTGGCTGGCCCCTTCGTTTGCCAGTCCCAGTCATTTTGCATGACCCAATCAATCAGCGTCCAGGCGGCGTCTTCTATTAGCGGAGATCCTGCAAGCACATACCCGGGGGGATCTATCAGCTCCCCATCCACAGTGGTAGTAAAGAACGGAAACTGCTCCTCATCCGCCAGTGGCCCCAGCGTCAATCCGAGAGCAGGCAACCACCCCATGATCAAATCGGCCCCCCTCTCCTGCAGCCACAGCCAGCCGGGTATGTCTCGCCCTGGATCCAGCATCCCATCGTATTCCACCAAGTCAACCTCAACACCAGGGATGAGGTTATTATCATTGTAATGCTTGATCACATCTGCCAGTCCTGCGTCTACTACCTGCATTGCCTGCGATGCCGCTCCTGTCTTATCCGTATGATTACCAATAGTGATCTTCACCTTTTCAACTTTTCCGCCATTTTCAGTAGATGTTGCCGTAGGAGTTGGCGTTTTTTCCTCATCATCGCTATCATCACACGCTGTAAGCAGCAACAGGCCCAACATACAGATGAGCAACATGATTATTGTGGTTTTTGTCGCACTTCTCATTTGGTCGCCTCCTGATTTTATTTGGGGCTTTTCCGTTTTGGCATTGGTCACTTTTCAAATACATTTTTCACTCAAATAATATCCTCCTCTTCGATTGAATTATCTATCGAATCAATAAACAATGTTGTGATCCGGTATGCTGATAGTAGGTGTTTCCACCTTCGTTTAATTCCTCTGGTAGATAGGTAGGAACTCTTGTAGCAATAATATAGAGAACAAACAATCCGTATTTCTACGGTATTCATTAGGACGAAATCCTATTGCATTCATGGCTTTTCCGTATGCATACGGATTGACCGTTAGGAACACTTACGGGATACTACATCAAGCTAAAAAGTCGGGGACGCGAAGGTGTCTCCGGTACTGTGTGTTCATATGTAAGCAGGAGGTGCCGATGATCCCCATTATTGAGTTCCAGCAGCGTTCCCTCACAGGCCAGGTGATGAAGTCCGATGAGTTTGACCTCGAATTCTCCATGAAGGTTCGTGAACTTGTGGCCAAATACGATATCAAATATAACCCCGAAGAAATCATTGTGGACGATGCCACTGCGGATGCCATATTTCAGGCCGGAGTGGAATTACTGGCAAATGTAGGAATCTATCACCTTGACACCGAGCGTGTGATAAAGCTATCGAAAGAGGAAATCGAGCAGGTCGCCAGGGAATATCGCGAAAATCCGCGTAAACACACCTTTGGCAAGGGAAAAGACCAATGTACTGTGGAGTACCGGACATCGACGGATGAGCGGCCGACGACGCTCTATGCCGGCGGCCATGGTGTGGCCAGCGAAGAATGGTACACTGCCCTGGTTCAATCTTTCGCCCAGGAAGAGTCCATCGAAGCGATGGGTATATGTCCGGGTCTAGCTCGGCTGGGCGATATCAAACCCAAGGCGGGAACACTGAGCGAGATGCACGTGGGTTTTTGGGAGCAGGCCCGGATCAAGGAGGCGCTGCAGAACGTTGGCAGACCGGATATGCATTGTGGTCTTCTAGCCACAGTTTCGAGTGCGGCTGCAACCTTTGCCATGATCGGTCCCGGGCTGAGGGAAGCACATAATACCCAGATCGGGGTGCACATCATCCCCGAGATGAAGATCAGCTGGAATCAGCTGGTCATGGCCCAGTTCTGCCGGGAGCGCGGTATCGTTCCATGGCAAAGCGCCATGTCGATGACTGGCGGTTTGTGTCGGAACGGGGCCGATGCCGCCGTCGGATTGATAGCCAACCTGCTGGGCCAGATATCTTTCGCCAACGGTCCCATGGCAAGTCTCTTCTCGAATGACATTAAAGGGAAATCGGCCAATCTGCCATCACAATGGGCTATGGGCGCCGCTGCCCGGGCCTCGGAGCGAAACATCAAGGTAGCCACTGGAAGTTCGGCGGCTGGCGTGCTTTGCTGGAGCCCGTTCACGTTGCTGCAGGCCGTGTCGATGGCGGCTCTCTTCTCGGCCAGTGGCATGGCTTATGCCTGGACGGCGGGCTGGACCGGCATCGAGGCACGATATGTGGGGGAAGTTATGAAAGCCATTGCCGGAATGCCGAGGGACAAGGCTAACGAACTGATACTCGCCATAATGCGAAAGACAGCCGAATATGCCGGTGAGGTGAAAGGGAACACCGCGAAGTTCCCGGATGTATATGACATCGATACCGTCGAGCCAAAGCAACGGTTTGTCGATATTATGGAGCGGGCGAAAGAGGAACTTGCTCGTGTGGGCGTGCCATATAGCTAGTTTGGCTTGGATATCAATAATCATTTGAATTCTGGAGGTAATAGCAATGTCGAAAATGAGGGCAGGATTCATCGGTATGGGAGACATCGGATTACCGATGGCCAAGAATGTTGTAACCAAGGGTTTCGAGACAACTGTTTGCGGTCACGTCCGAAGGCAACCAATCGAAGAAATGGTGGCTCTCGGGGCTAAAGAATCGCCTCACCCTAAGGGAGTGGCCGAAAATTCGGATGCAGTCATCATCATGGTTCAGAATGACAAGCAGGCAGAAGAAGTGATCTTTGGGAATAATGGACTAATGGAGGGCCTCCATGATGGGGCCGGGATCATTTTGATGGGCACATTTGCTCCGGCCTTCTGTCGCAGAGTTGAGTCCGAAGGAAAACCTAAAAATATTGATGTGCTGGATGGACCCGTAGTTGGCGCCCGAATGGGTGCAGCCGCTGGAACATTGGGCATAAGCGTAGGCGGCGATCCACACGTGGTCGAAAGATATCGCCCCCTCATCGAGACTATGGGGACCATTACCTATTGCGGGCTCCTCGGGATGGGGCAAATCGTTAAACTGAGTAATAACATCTGTGCCACTCTCAATGCATGGGTGCTGTATGAAGCGATGAACTGGGGCATTGCCAACGGCGGCGATGAGAAGACGTTGATCGAGCATATCAAGATCGGATCGGGCAACAGTTTCACCGCGCAAAACTGGGAATGGATCAAATCGATGTTCACCGATCCGCCCCCACCGACATACTATGTGGGGGTCAAGGATATGAATCACGTATTGGAGATCGGCACAGACCTGCGGCTCCCCTGCTACTTTACAGCGCTGGCCGCTGAACGACTGAAAGGGCCACCGCCCCAGTTGCTCGAAGGACCGCTGACAACAGAGTGGTCGGAACGCAAAGATTGATAGCAGAATAATACTCAATAGCATGATATATATGTTGCTCGATTCGATAATAGCAGATCGAATCGAGCAATCTGAATAGGGGGAATCTGTATGAATATGAATAACAAGGTGGCCATCGTGACCGGAGCGACGGCGGGCATCGGACGCGCAATTGCGACAGTCCTCGCTGGATACGGCGCCAGAGTGGTCGTCGGCGGTCGAAATGCGGAACGGGGAAATGCCGTTGTGAATGAGATCGCATCTGCCGGCGGCAAAGCTGTGTTCGCCAAGGGTGATATCGCGGACTTCGGCGAGATTGATGCCGTTGTCGAGTTGGCACTCAAGGAGTTCGGACAGATCGATATCCTGGTCAACAATGCCGCTTATCTTCCGGGCACATCGGGCTTGCCCTTCAGTCAGGAAGACCCGACGGAATGGGACATGCATATAAATTCGACCCTCAAAGGCACACTGTATTTCTGCAGAGCCGTCCTGCCTCATATGACAGAGCGAAAGTACGGTCGCATAATAAACATCAGTACTGTAGCAGCCAAAGTGGGCCAGCCGGGGGGACCTTATCTTTATCCCGGATGCAAAGCTGCCATAGTGGCCATCTCACGATGCCTGGCAATGGACGTGGGAAAACTTGGGATAACGGTCAACTGCGTTGCCCCGGGGCCAATAAAGACCGAAAACCTGATGGGGCAGCCCCAGGAGTTCCTCGATAAAATTGCCAGGTCAATCCCGCTCAAGCGAATGGGCGAACCTGAGGACATCGCCAGTCTGGTGGTTTACCTGGCCTCCGATGAGGCTGGTTTCATCACCGGGCAGCATTACAGCGTTGACGGGGGTATTTCACCCTTCTGATGCTCTGCACAGGCTGCTAGAGGAGAAATCTATGCTGGTACATGCGGAAGCTGTCTGCGTTGGCTGTGGCAGGTGCGTTCCCTTTTGCCCCGAAGAGGCGTTATGGGCCTGGGGATATTTAAGCATCGATTATGAAAAGTGCACTGAGTGCCTGATCTGTATTGAGAACTGTCCGGTAGATGCCCTGAGTGAGCAGTAGAAACAGCCAATCAGGAGAATACAAATGAGGCAAGAACAGTATGATGCCGTGGTGATCGGTTCCGGGGTAGGGGGGTTATGTGCCGGTGCGCTTCTGGCCCACCGAGGCGTCAAAACCCTTGTTGCCGAGAAACTACCCGACGTCGGAGGCAGGTGTTCCACAATTGACTACAAGGGATTCAAGATACCCGTCGGGGCGGTGGGAGTGCCCAGCAGCGGCCCTTTCCGGGAGGTCTTCGAGGAAGTGGGCGCCGAGTTCAATGTTCAGCAGCACCCCGAAGGAAAATACATCGTCGATGGAACGGAGGTTTCCCTTCCCGAGAAAGGGCAATTCAATGCCATCCTCTCGCATTGCTGTAAGGACGAAGCGGAATTCACCCGAATCAAGAAGGCAATGCGGCGGGCCGATACTTGGGAAAAACCTTCCAATGAGATTACATTACGTGACTGGTTATTACAATACACCAGCAACGAGAATGTGCATGCTTTGTTTCAGAACGTTTGTGCTGCTTTCATCATCGCCAATGCCCATGAGGCTTCGGCGCAAGAATTTTTTGATATCCGAACCGGAATGATGCGCTCCTATGGGGCCGCTTGCTTCCCTCTGGGGGGAAGTATCAAATTGATGGAATCGCTGGCAGCAGTCATCCGCTCCAGGGGTGGGGACGTATGGACGCGGAGCCCTGCGAGCAACATTCTGGTCAGCGATCAAAAAACCAGAGGAGTTGTAGTCGATACACCCAAGGGGGAAGTCGAGATCACCGCTAACGCGGTAATCAGCAACGCCGGACCCAAAAGGACAGTGGAAATGGCTGGCAGAGAGCACTTCGATAAGGGTTTCCTGAGTGAAGTAGATAGCATGCGACCCTCTTTCCAGATGTGGATCGCCACCATTTCCGATCGTCCCCTCTACGATTGGCCAATGATCACCACCCTCAAGACCCGCCGGATGATCAATATGATGATCCCGTCGATGGTTATTCCGGGATTGGCGCCGGAGGGAAAGCATATTCATTATTCGATCTCCGGACCGGCCGAGCAGTCCGGTCACTGGAACATGAAGGAAGAGGTCGATCTGCATATCCAGGACCTGAAGGACAACGTGCCGCTGTTCAGCACCCATGGTGAGGTCCTTCACGTCGGATGTTATCACGGTGGCTGGCCGACGATCACCAACACGCCCTTTGCCGGTTATCAACCAATGAAGCAGAAGACACCGATTGAGAATCTGTATCAGGTTGGCGAAGCGGTCGGTCCTCGGGGATGGATGGGTGGAACACCCGGTTGTGCCTTGACTGCCAGACTGGTAGTCGATGAGATTATGAAGCGTGCTGAAAGGGAAAGAGCGCGAGCTGCCAGGGCTGGCGGCAACGGTTAATTCGTTTAAGTATAAATAGAAAAGCGGGGGGAAGAAATAGCTATGCTAGAAGAATTCGATCTTACAGGAAAAGTCGCTATTGTCACTGGTGCCGGTCGCGGCATCGGTAAGGATATTGCCCTGACACTCGCGGAGGCGGGAGCGGATATCGTGGCTGTTGCCCGGAGTGAAGACCAGATTAAGGAGACAGCGAAGGGCGTCAGCGCCCTGGGGCACAAATGCCTTCCCATTCCCACTGATATCACCCAAATCGATCAGATCCAGAGTATGGTTCAAAGTACCCTCACCGAATTCGGCAAGATCGATATCCTGGTCAACAATGCCGGGGTAGAGATCGATAAGCCAATCGCACCATTGCCCAATCTGAAACTACCTGCCATGAATTTAGAGGAATGGCACAAAATCATGGATACGAATGTTACCGCTCCATTCCTGCTGTGTCAGGCCATTGGTCCTCACATGATCGAACGAAATCAAGGGAAGGTCATCAACATCACCTCCGGGGTAGCCGATAGAGTGGGGATTCTTTATAACACCGCCTATGTTGCCAGTAAAGGGGCTCTGTCATTGTTCACACGAAAACTGGCCTGGGAATGGGCTCGATACAACATTAACGTCAACGCCATCGGTCCGGGTGGGGTGGAAACAGAAATGGCCGCGCCGCTGTTTGCCCCGGAATCCAAGGCATTTCTGGAGAAACTCCTCAGCCAGATTCCATTCCACAGCTTCGTGAAACCGAGGGATATCTCCCTTCTGGCCGTATACCTGGCGTCCGATGCCTCCAAATTCGTAACCGGTCAGAACATCTACGTGGACGGTGGATTCACCGGTTCAGGGTAGGCATAATCCCTGTAGACATGGAACTCAGATCAGTGGGATTCTCGTGTGGCAGAGGTGTAGTGCTTACGTCTAATTCGAGCCTCCGATGATTAGTGCACTATGACCATGAAGGCTACCGATATTTGCATAGTTTCTATGCCTTTAAGGCACCTTCTCCGTTAAGACAAATTGAGGGGTGGCATAATGCAACTGGGATTTCATTTTGATCAGACGCGATGTACAGGTTGCTGGACATGTGTCGTCGCTTGCAAGGACTGGAACGATATCCCCGCAGGATCAGCCAACTGGATGAGAGTGTCGCAGATAGTGCGGGGAAAATACCCGAATCTCTGGATGGGTTTCCTGGCAACCCCATGCTACCACTGCTTGGAACCAGCCTGTATTGAGGCCTGTCCCACTGATGCCATTACAAAGCGGCAAGAGGATGGTATTGTGGTTGTGAACCGGGATGCGTGTTTGGGTAGGGATAAATGCGCCGTTTGTCTTGAGGTTTGTCCCTATGGGTCCCCACAATTCGGTGACAAACCTGATGCCCGGATGCAGAAATGTGATTTTTGCCTTGACCGATGGAAGGTTGGCAAGAAGCCCGTTTGCGTTATGGCCTGCCCCACCCGAGCGCTTGCTGCTGGTCCGATTGAGGAAATGAAATCCAGCTATGGCAACCTGCAGCAAGCTGCAGGTTTTCTCTATGCGCGTGAACTCGGACCATCTGTGGTCCTGAAGCCAAAGGATGATCCGGCCGTTCCTGATGCAGGATAGCATTGGAAAGTCACAGCAGGGAGGCAGAAACATGCTTGAAGACGGAGACATTCCAGAAACCGATGCTCAAGAACGAATCATTCCCACTGTTTGCAGTTGCCACTGTGGTGGCTGTTGTGTGGTGAAAGCTCATGTAAAAGACGGGATTATCACTCGAATCGAGACGGATGACGGTGAAGAACCTCAATTGCGGGCCTGTTTAAGGGGCCGGGCCTGGCGTCAGCGCGTCTACGCCCCCGATCGGATAAAGTACCCCATGAAGCGTATAGGCGCTCGCGGAGAAGGCAGATTTGAACCAATCTCCTGGGATGAAGCGCTCGATACGATTGCCGGTGAACTGAGACGAATAAGAAATACGTATGGTCCGGAGGCAATCCTGTTTTGGGGCGGCGGCGGGGATATGGGAATGCTGCAGGATAGCGGTAAGCGAATGGCCAGACTGCTCGCCCTCATGGATAGCTTTGTCAATCTGTACTGGGGCATAGCGTCCTTCGAGGGTGGTGTCTTCGCTGATATGTCAACGTTCGGGACGTACTGGACGGGAAGCACCCGCGATGATCTCCTCAATTCCCGTCTGATTCTAATGTGGGGATGGGACCCCTCGGTAACCATCCAGGACACGAATACCGCGTGGTATTTGGCACAGGCCAGAGAGGCCGGAGTCAGGATCATTTCGGTCGATCCCCGATTTACGTCCTCTACAGCGACATTTGCCCATCAGTGGATTCCCATTTGGCCTGGCACCGACGCTGCTATGTTGATCGCGATGGCCAATGTGATAATAACGAAAAACCTTCACGACCAGGCCTTTCTTGATAAGTATACGGTTGGTTTTGACAAATTCAAAGAGTATGTGATGGGCCAAGAGGATGGGGTTCCGAAGACCCCCGAATGGGCCGAACCGATCACCGGCGTTCCCGCTGAAACCATTCGCAACCTTGCGCATGAGTACGCGAAGACCAAACCTTCGGCTCTTATCGCCGGGATCGGGCCAGGGCGTTCCGCCTATGGGGAGCAATACCATCGGGCGGCGATCACCCTCTCGGCAATGACCGGTAATATTGGTATTCCCGGCGGTTCATCCGGGAGCCGAAGCTGGGGAACGGTCGGGTTATTGCAGATAGGCCCGGGTATGAAGATCCCGAAATCTCCCGCAAGAGATAAGCCCGTTCAGCCCAAGAACAAGCTTCCCAATCGAGCCACCGCGCCGTTCGGGCATGGGACCGTAAACTCGTGTCTTCTGAACGATGCGTTGCTCAAAGGCAGAGCCGGCGGATATCCTGCCGATCACAAACTTATGTATATCAACAATAGCAACGTACTCAATCAATGGCCCAACACCGGGAAGACTGTTGCCGCATTTAAGAATCTGGAATTCATCGTCGTCGAAGAGCAGTTCATGACCCCGACCGCCAGGTTTGCCGATATCCTTCTACCCTCCACGACCTTCCTGGAACAGTGCGATCTGGTGATGGGGGCTCAGATGCCCCCCAATTACGGCTACCGGACGAAGGTGATCGAACCTCTCGGCGAGTGCAAATCCCAACTTGATATTGCCAGCGCCCTTGCCGAAAGACTGGGTATCGCCGACTTTAATGACAAGAGCGCCGATGAGTGGGTGGAACAAATGCTCCAGTCGAGCTATGTTACAGATATTCCGGCCCTCAGGGAAAAAGGGTTTCAGAAAATCACGCTGCCCGAACCTCATGTGGCTTTCCGCAAGCAAATTGAAGATCCGGATAACAATCCGTTTCCGACGCCATCGGGCAAAATCGAGATCTATTCTCAAGTAATAGCGGATATGAACAAACCTGATCTCCCTCCCATCCCTAAATACATCGAAAGCTGGGAAAGCCGGAACGATCCGCTCCGAGCTAAGTATCCGCTGCAACTCATCACCACTCACACTCGGCGGCGGGCGCACACCCAGTTCGATAATATCCCGTGGCTACGCGAGCTTGATCCTCACTCGGTAGGAATGAACAGCACCGATGCCGAAGCAAGATCAATCAAGGATGGGGACATGGTAAGGGTATTCAACGATCGTGGCCAGATAATCATCCCGGTGAAAATTATCGAGACGATCAGGCCGGGAGTAGTGGATATTCCGCAGGGTGCCTGGTACGCGCCCGACGAAAATGGAATTGACAGAGGAGGTTGCTGCAATGTGTTGACGCTGGATCGACCTTCTCCAGGTTGGGCCTGGCCAACTAATACGGCGCTGGTCCAGATAGAGAAAGCATGATTGGGGGCGCTTGATATGGATCTTGATCTCAAAGGAAAGACCGCGATTGTCACCGGCGGGGCTTCAAATATTGGCCGCGCGATTGCGCTGGCTTTTGCCGGCGAGGGAGCGAACGTTTGTATCGTCGATCTGGATGAGGAACAGTCACATAAAACAGCTCGGGATGTCGAAAAACTCGGGGTTCGCAGTCTTGTGGCCAGAGCCGATGTATCGGATCGAGAGTCTATTGAAGCGGCTGTGAGCCGGACGTTAGAGGTGCTCGGGCAGATTGATATTCTTGTCAACAATGTCGGGTGGTCGATCCCTGATATATTTCTGGTCGACAAGCCGGATGATCAGATCGAAAAAGAGACCCGGATTAATTACTGGGGAGTTCTCTATGCCAGTCGGGTGGTTACCCCGCACATGATGGATCGCAAGTATGGAAAGATCGTCAATATCGCCTCTGATGCCGGTCGACTGGGAGTGCCGGGATCGGCGGTCTTCTCCGGAGTAAAGGGCGCTGTGATCTCCTTCACCAGAGCCCACGCCAGAGAAGTGGGTCGTCACGGCATAAATGTAAACGCTGTCTGTCCCGGTTGGGTTGTTCCGGCAAAGCCTGAAGATGCAGGTGAGGGAAGCTTCTGGCGCGATCGAGTGAAGGATGTATGGGATGAGGATGACCTGAAGAAGCGGATGGCGGCTGCGGTTATCCGGCGGTTGGGAGACCCTCAGGATATCGCCAATATGGTAGCCTTTCTGTCATCTGACAGGGCCTCCTACATTACAGGCCAGGCCATCAGCGTGGATGGCGGAATGGCTATGATCTAAGGCGGTTATTTACGTTGCGTTTGAGCCGGAATTATCGCGCGCGTGTCTTGTACATATGAGATGTGCGCACAATAAATCCAGTTTTCTTTCCTGGAATGGACCAAGGGATGTGGCCGCCAAGAAAGATTGCGATGACCCAAATGAAAGCCGATCTGTTGCTAAACTAATGCACTCATTCCCAGAAGCCTGGCGCTCACCATCAGCTTCTGGATCTCCGGATTGCCCTCCGGCTGGAACATCGCTCTGGCATCCCGGAAATACCGCTCTACATGGTACTCCTCTGCCAGCCCCCAGGCGCCGTGGACTTCCATAGCATTGGATGATGCGCGCAGCGCCGCCACATTGGCAAAGTACTTTGCCCCGGAAGCGATGGTAGCAGCGTCCTTGCCTTGCTCCAGCAAACTGAACGCCTTATAACAGAGCAGGCGAGCAGCTTCGGTTTCAATGTACGTATCGCTGATCAGTTCCTGGATCAACTGGAACTTGCCGATCTTCTTGCCGAATTGCACCCGATGCTGGGCATATTTTATGGCCGCTTCAAGGGCTGCACCCGCAATTCCCACAGAGAACATGCCTGTCGTTGCGCGGGTGAATCCGAGTTCTCCGGTCAGCTTGTTGTAAGCGCCTGTACCGGCCCCGGCGACCAGATTCTCTTTGGGAACCCGGCAATCGGTGAATGTCATGACTGCCGACGGTGCACAACGCAGTCCGATTTTTGGAATGGTGGTGGCTTCAAAGGGGGATTCTCTCCGATCGACCAGGAAAATGGCCAATCCATCCAGACCTTTGCTCCGATCTTCAGATGCGAAGAGGATGCAGATATCGGCGATATCTCCGCCGGTTACCCAGGCTTTCTGACCGTTTATCACGTAATGATCGCCATCCAGAACCGCTGTTGTCTCCACACCTCTGAGGTCAGAGCCTACGTTGGGCTCAGTCAAAGCAAAACTGGCCAGAAGATCCAGTGATTGCAGATCGGGGAGATACTTTTTCTTCTGATCCTCAGTGGCCAGTTTGGATACCAGAAAGCCGCCTCCAGCTCCCAATGAAACCGAAAGGCTAGCCCATACCCTGCTGAGCTCTTCCTGCAAGATACCGTTATTGATGTAGCCAATCTCGGTTCCACCGTCTGTTTTCGGTATGATTCCCACGCAGTAATCCCACGGGAGCAGCTTTTTGATGAGATCCACCAGTATCTCTCTTGGATACGGCGCATATTTTTCTTCATATTCAGCTACCAGTGGAGCGATTTCCTTCTCCAGGAATGCTCGAACATTTTTCTGGAGCATTGCCTGTTCTGCTGTGAATTCAAAGTCCATTTGTAAACCCCCCTTTCCAATATATCTCGCTTAAGTCAAAATAGCTGAATCTAGTATCGTCCTGCATTCATCAATCGTCAATCCGTATGCGTACGGATTGAGTCATGACAGCTTTCGCGGTAGAATCACAGTAACGATTGAATGCTCTGACTGAGGCATTGGTTTCTCAGAAAGATGCTATTGGCCAGGGCACGTGGACGGAAGGCAGCCATGAATCTATTCGGATATTGCGGAAAAATACTGAAAGTGGACTTATCCTCCGGTGAAGTGGACGAACTGTGCACGGCAGACTATGCCGACAAATTCATCGGGGGAAGAGGATTTGCAGCCAAGATCCATTGGGATTGGGTTCCTCCCGATATCTCCGCTTTTGATCCGGAGAATTGTCTTACCTTCACCACCGGGCCTCTTGCCGGGTTCCCTCGGCTGGGGGGATCGCGATGGCAGGTATGCGGCAAATCATGCGCAACCGATCCCGAGGTGTTCTCATATGCTAACGCCGGGGGAAGCTGGGGAGCCTGGCTAAAATTTGCCGGCGTTGATGCTATTGCAGTCACTGGCAAATCGGACACTCCTGTATATCTGTTCATTAAAGATGGCCAAGTCCGCATCGGTGACGCATCCTCTCTCAAAGGCAAGAGTACCATAGAAGCACGAGAGAGACTGAAAGCAGAGCTGGGCAAAAATGTCAAAGTTGTTGCCATCGGCCCGGCAGCTGAAAGTCTGGTGCGCTTTGCCACGCTCCTTGGTGAGGAGGATTCCAGCGCATCATCCGGTTTCGGAGCGGTTATGGGTTCTAAGAATCTCAAAGCTATCGTCGTTGCCGGCGATTGCAGGCCCACGGCAGCGCGGCCCGAGGAACTGAGAGAACTGTCCGAGCAGATCGTCCGCTTGCGCAAGGGCACCCATGAAATGTATACCCCGGCTGTTCCCGGTCACACCAGACGCCAGGCCTGCTGGGGGTGTCCCACCGGCTGCACCAGACAAGTGTACACTGCCACCGACGGCGATCGCGGCAAGTTCTTCTGTGAGTCCTTGGCCTTCTACCTTAGACAGGCTCAAGAGTACTACGGCGAATGGCCCGAAACTGCATTTTACGCCAACAGACTTTGCGACAAGTATGGGCTCGATACGGCTGTCATGGAACCCATGATCATCTGGCTTTCCAGATGCTACCAGGAGGGCGTTCTCTCAGAGGCCGAGACCGGCCTTCAGCTATCTAAGATGGGCAGCCGTGAGTTGATCGAAAACCTTGTTCGCAAGATATCGTTGAAAGAGGGATTCGGCGAAGTTCTCGCTCAAGGGATCCTAGGTGCAGCCAGACAAATTGGCAATGGCGCCATCGACTTGATCGGCGACTGCATTGCGACAAAGGCCAGCGAGGTGAAGACCTACGATCCGAGGCTGTATACCATTACAGCTTTGCTCTACGCGACAGAACCCCGGAGACCCATCCAGCAGCTTCATGAAGTCAGCATCACTATCTCGGAGTGGATTCAGCATCAGAAGGGAGGAAGAGACGCATTTCTGTCCAGCCAAATGTTCCGCAGTCTGGCCAAACGTTTTTGGGGAAGCGAGATCGCGGCCGATTTCTCCAGTCCTGAAGGTGCCGCTCTGGCGGCTAAAAGAATTCAGGACCGGACGTATGCAAAAGAAAGTCTGATCTTGTGCGATTTCCTCTGGCCGATCATGTGGGTGCGATACTCCGAAGACCATGCCGGGCACCCCGATCTTGAAAGCAGGCTGCTATCAGCGATAACCGGTCTCGAGATCAACGAGGACCAGCTCAACGGAATCGGGGAAAGGGTATTCAACTTACAGCGAGCTATTCTCGCCAAAGAGAGCCGAGCCGGTAGGGAAAACGATGCCCTGATGGAGTACTTCCACACCGATCCCCTGGAACATGAGGTATTGAACCGTCGACTGGTAGTGCCCGGCAAGGATGGAGAGCCCATTTCCAGAAAAGGGGCCATATTGGAGAGGGACGAATTCGAACAAATGAAAACCGAATACTACCACCTGCGCGGGTGGGACAGTGAGAGCGGCCTTCAAACACGCGCCAAGCTGATGGAGCTTGGGCTAAATGATATAGCCGCACAAGAGGAGATGCAGGGACTCCTCAGATAGCATCATCCTCGGACACACATGATTGTGGAAAGTATCGCTATAGCGCCAGTTGTTATCTGTCGACATTCCCTTTGCCCGAGATCACTTATAGACGAAGATACCGTCAACATCCACGGTTTCTTCTTGGCCTGAAGATACACTCTCAATCAAAGCGGCTTTAAGCTTGTCATCGATCCGGGTAAGTGTTTTCATCGCGACCCCACTGTATGCCTTCAGCTTCTCCTGTAGTGCCTATTGATCCTAAACCTGTCTCAATCGTGGGTCCAGCTTATCCCGAAGCCAGTCACCCAGCAAATTCAAAGACAGCACAACCAACCCAATGGCAATACCGGGAAAAGTAGATACCCACCATGCTGTATTAAGAAAAGCCCGTCCGTCTGACACCATGCTTCCCCAGACCGGTTCCGGCGGTGGAATTCCCACCCCTAAATAGCTCAGGGCCGCCTCGATGAGAATCACATAGCCCACTTGAAGCGTGGCCAAAACAATGATTAGATGCGTTAGATTGGGGAAGATGTGCCGGGCAATAATTCGCTGTGGGGAAACGCCTGCCACCTTGGCCAGCGCCACGAAATCTCTTTCCTTAAGGGATAGCACTTCGGCACGAACCTGCCGGGTGTATCCCGCCCAAAGGAGCAACGCGATGATGATGACCAGATTCATAAATCCGGCCCCAAGTGTGACGGTCAGCACCATAGCCAACAAGATAAATGGAACTGAAAGCGCCAAATCTACCAGGCGCATAATAATCACATCGATCCACGAGCCGAAATATCCGGCGACGAGTCCAAGAAACGTGCCGACTGTGCCCGCCATGGCAATAGCCAGTACGCAAAACTCCAGCGTGGTCCGGGTTCCCACGATGACTCTCGATAACACGTCGCGACCGAGCGAGTCGGTGCCCATAGGGTTGGACCAGTTCCCATCCCAGAATCCTGGCTCATTCCGGCTACTGAGATCGACATCAGTGGTCGAGTGGGGTGCGAGCCATGGTCCAAACACACCGACAAATACAAACAGGAAGAGGATAAACATCGGAACATAGATGAGTCCCGGTCGGCGCCACACCGCCGATCTCACTGTTCTTCCTACTCTCCGTGGTTTTGGTGTGATGTCGATACCGTGTATTATCATATTTATGGCCTTCAATCAATTAGTAAAGGTGACAGGATACCATATGGTTCGAGTCAACGTTTTTCGATACGGGTGCCACTTTTCGGCATATATCCATTACTCGGGGGCACCGAGGGTGAAAGTGACATCCGGGAGGCGGATCCAGCGGGCTGGGAATCTCCCCTTCCAGAAGGCTGGCATCGCAGTCCAGTCCTCCCCGTGAGGCTGCCGCAGCAAGTAGCGCCTGACTGTAGGGGTGAAGTGGCTGGGAATAGAATTCCTCACTGGGTGCTTCTTCCACCATTCTCCCTAAATACATCACGCCAATTCGGTGGCTCATATGACGAACCGTAGCCAGGTCATGGGCAATAAGAAGATATGCAAGTCCAAGCCCTTCCTGCAAATCCTTGAGCAGATTCATCACATTGGCGCGGACTGAAACGTCCAGCGCCGATACCGGTTCGTCAAGAACGATAAGGCTGGGCCTGGTAGATAACGCCCGAGCCAGAGCGACCCGTTGTCGCTGCCCCCCGCTGAACTCATGCGGATAGCGATTCATGGCGTCTTGGTCCATATTGACTTCTTCAAGCGCGCGTTTTATCCGTTCCCGACGCTCCTCTTTGGTGTACAACCCACTGGCGTGCAGAGGTTCATCGACAATGGATCGTACCCGGAGTCTTGGGCTTAGTGAACCATATGGATCCTGGAATACGGTCTGAACTGCATTCCGATATTTCTTGATCTGGCCCCGGTTCATACGATTTATGTCGTTCCCCTGAAACAGAACGGTCCCCTCTGTGGGTTCTTCCAATAGTAAGATCATCTTGGATAACGTTGTCTTGCCGCATCCCGATTCACCCACCACGCTGAATGTCTGGCCCTCATCAATATGAAAACTTAAACCATCGACAGCTTTTACCCAGCGCACTTCACGGGAAAAGATACCCCTCTTGCGAACTGGGAAATATTTTTTCAGGTTTTGAATCTCAAGCAGTGCATTCATATTCAATCTGTCACGGACATTGCCAACACCGAACCCAATGGCCCTCTTGTACTTGAACGTGAGAGGGTGCTTTGTTGCATTGAGCAGTTGCCATGGGACATCGTGGCCGGAAAGCACATCCAGCCGGGACATCACAAAGTGGTGGGGGTTGTCCGTCTATAGCTTTGAGTCTGTCCGTCTTCCGGTCCAACTTCGGGACGGATTCTATGAGCGCTTGCGTATACGGATGCCGTGGCGACTTGAAAATGACTTCCACAGGCGCTTCTTCGACGATCTTGCCGGCGTACATCACGGCAACTTTGTCACACATGCTTTCGACAATGCCGAGATCATGTGTGATGAATATCAGTCCCGCTCCCAGTCGTGACCTCATTTCTCTGAGCAGCGTCAGGTATTGAGCTTGAATCGTAACATCGAGAGCTGTGGTGGGCTCATCTGCAATGATCAGTTTCGCTTCACATGCCAGTGCCATGGCACCAATTACGCGCTGACGCATGCCGCCGCTAAGTTCGTGGGGATAGGCCCGCAATCGGTCTTCCGGTGCTGGTATTCGCACTTCACGTAAAGAATCGATGGCTCGGTTCCAAACCGACTTGCCTTTGAGTTGTTGATGAAGCGTTATCGTTTCCGAAAGCTGACTCCAGATTGAGAACACCGGATCGAGGGCAGTCATCGGTGATTGGGGGATCATGGCTATTTGACCGCCCCGTATTTTGTGCATCTCTTTCCCGCTCTTTTCGAGGAGGTTTTCACCTCTTAAGAGGATACGCCCACCTACGATCTTGCCGGCAGGTTCCGGCACGAGTCTCAAGATGGAGAGACAAGTCATACTTTTGCCGCATCCGGATTCTCCCACCAGACCCAGGCTTTCTCCATGGCGGAGGGTGAAGCTTATACCGTCTACCGCTTTGGCTACACCTCTTCGCGTGAAGAAGTGCGTTTTCAAGTCCTCAACGACCAATAGTTCGTCCAAAATTAATCCTCTATTAACACCTTGTGGCTGTCGCTATTCGTTATAAAAACCCATTAAGTACGGCGAATACGCGGATCCAGCCATGAGTAAAAAGTATCTGCCAGGAGATTGACTGAAATGAATATCACTCCATAAAAGAGAACGATGGCTTGGATCAGTGGGAAATCGGCTCTGGATACGGATTCGTATGCCAAGCGACCCATTCCCGGCCACGTGAACACGCTTTCCACCACTATTGAACCCGTTAGCAGATATCCAAACATCATCGCCCCCATCGTTACCACCGGGATGGCAGCATTCCTGAGAGCATGTTTCAAAATCACGGATCTCTCAGCTACACCCCTGGCACGCAAAAACGTGATGTAATCGGTTCCCATCACCTCAAGCATTGATGAGCGAGTCAACCGGGTCACCCCCGCCAGGCTGACCCAACCTAGCGTGATGACTGGCATAACATATGTATCTGCTCCTCCCATTCCTGATGTTGGCAACAAGTCCCATGTTACAGATAGCAGCAAGATCAACATAATGCCAACCCAGAAACCGGGCAAGGATTGGCCTAGCACAGCAACAGATCGAGCTAGAACATCCGGATAGCGATTCTTACGAATGGCCGCCAGAACTCCCAGAAGAATACCTATTGGCATAACACAGGCGAACGTGACTGAGGCCAGCTTCAGGGTCGCCGGAAAGCGATCTATGATGAGGTCGGTGACAGGTTCTTTCAAATACACGGATTCCCCGAAATCTCCATGAGCAACGACATCCGTCATGAAAATCAAATATTGCTCGGGGACGGATTTATTGAGGCCTAATTCCTCCCTGAGTTCCTCCCGATCCTCCTCGGTGGCCTCATTGGGTAGTAACAGATAGACGGGATCACCGGCCACTCTGGGCAGAATGAATACTACAATACTCAATAACCACAATGTGACGAGGACGATTCCAATTCGCTTCAGAAGATACTTGACCATGCTAATAACCAGTGACTATTTGGTGAAACAGAGTGGATGTGCCCAATAAACCTTCGTTTCCACAATCAAAGCCAAATACCTTCTTTATCCGAATAATGTTTCTGATGTCCAATTAGACTGCTCTCCACTCAAACAAAAACCTGTCCCTCGATAGATGCTATACGAAAAGTTTATGTAACAATACCATTGAAACACACACAAGTCAATGCGTAGTCCTACAGATTGACCCCAAAATCATCTTCTCCTGACATATTGTATCGATGAATCTGCAGATGGCAAGACGGAAAGTTCCCTAGATAGTGAATTAGAAAGGGAATGAAAATCAACGGCTCATCAATCGCTGCAGATAGCGAAAAGGGAAGCCATGCTCTGATGTGCATGAACGCTGCAGTATGCGAAGTCGCTGTCACTCGATGACACATCGCTTTTGGATTCGACAATTCTCCCTTTGATTCCCTCGTGTCACCAGCTATTTGAGTCCGGAAACTCAATCAATCAGGCAACTCCGGTGCCCAGGCTACCCCATTAATGTGACCACCGCCATCGGCGTGGATGGTATTACCAGTAACATAACGGGATTCATCTGAGGCTAGGAACACTGCCACCGGCCCAATATCTTCTTCGGGATCGCCCATGCGGCCCATCGGGTTTTGTTTCAGGATTTCAGCTGCAAGTTCAGGGGCCATAGATTGAAACGCCTGAAACGCGGCCGTCGCAGCCCCCGGACAGATAACATTGGCCGTGATATTGTGGCGGGCCCACTCCCGGGCCGCTGTGCGTGTGAGCGTTCGGGAAGCTTCCTTGGCCGAATTGTACTCACCGGAGTACATATGCGCGTTGACCCCGTTGAGCGAACACATGGTGATGATGCGGCCCCAGCCACTCGCCTTCATATGGGGGAAAACGGCTTGCATGGCCCAGAATACCCCCAGAAAACCTACCCGGAGAGCCCGTTCCATAAGCGCGGTGGTTTTGTATTCCAATCGGGAGAGTTGCCCTCCACCCCACGCATTGTTCACCAGAATATCTACCCGTTCGAAGTGATGGACGGTGGCATCTACCATTGCCAAGATATCCTCTTTCTGGCTGACGTCCGTTTTGACGAAGAGCACCCTTGTGCCGAACTCTGACTCGATCTCATTAGCGGCGCATTTGCCTGTTGATTCGTTCAATTCAGCGATCACGACTTTGGCGCCTTCGGCAGCAAACCTGCGGGCTACCCCCAGACCGATCCCCCCCCCTGCGCCGGTAACGACAGCCACTTTGTCAAGCAAACGATTCATTGCGGGGCACCTCTCGATACTCTTCGAACCTGCTTGTTACCATCTATGCACTACCAATAACAACTGCGGCTGTTTCGTTTCAGTATTGCCCTATCTGCTCGGCTTGAGTGTTCTCTGTATGATCCCTGCAACCTTCATGGCACTGCCAGCACACCCGGATGTTCCAATGATACCCGGTTCCGTCACCGCTTCGCCCACACTATAAAGGTTTCTCACCGGAGTTGTCACCGGCAGGAAATAGGATTTGGTCTCCCAACCATGCGATTCCGGCAGGTCGTGATCGAGATTGCGCGGATCGATCTTGAGCATTTTGCCATGCTTTTCAAAATCAGGGAAGTGCTCCTTGATATCCAGCATGCATTGTTCGATTTCGTATTCCTCATCCATTGGCTCTATGGTTGAACGAGGCTCGCCGATAATATAAATCAACTGCTGACCGGGAGGTGCCAGCTCGGGGCAGACATTTGTAACCGGAAGAACAGCCTGAATTCTTCTCGAACCGATCAGGTTTAGTCCGGCTTTCTGTCCCTTCTCCAAACAAAGAGGCTTATCCGCCGCAATAGCAAAGAATATGCAGGGATGTGGTCTCATTTTAGTTCTCATCGCTCTCAGGTATTCTCCCGTATAGTTCTCCTCTCCGGCAAGATTAACGGTGTGTCTCGGTGGGCCATTGCTGATCACCGCTTTACTCGAGATCTCCATCTCCTTGCCATCTTTTTCGATGATGACACCTGTGGCTACACCATTCTTGACCACCACTTTTTTGGCGGGGGTATTGATCCATACATCCCCACCGTAGGTTTTCACCACCTTCTCCAACTCCTGCATTACGGTAATGTTGCCATGCGGGACCATCCACACATCCGTCATTCCGGCTGTTCTCCCCATGACAAAGAAAAGCTCCGAGGCCTGCAATTCATGAGCACGAGCCATGGCGAAGCCAGTGCAATATGTGTCAAACAGATCATGCACAAAAGGATTATCGGTGTACCTTAACATCCAGTCACGTACAGTAGTGTTATAGAGGCTGGCTTTCTTTTTGCCGGGGTGATTAACGGTGTACATCACCTCATCCCGAAAATCGTTCATGATCTTCTCGGCCGGTACTTTCATAGCAAACGATGCTGCCCGGTCGCCGCGTTCCGAATGGTTCTTTTCCATGATGTCCAGCAGCTTCCTGAACCGTCCTCGACCGGTCAGTTCATATTCTTTCCCTTCAATCCGGCAAACGTACTCAGGCACTTCACGAAGCTCTACCTTGAGTCCGAGCTCTTTAATGATTTCAGGTACATACCCTGACATGTGCAGATAAACGGCACCTGTAGGAAATCTGTAAGCCCCATCCAATACTTCGGTGGAGAATCTTCCGCCAATTTGCCCGCGCTTCTCAAGCACTAGGGTTTTGTAACCCGCTTTGGCCAGCAACGCTCCGGCACACAATCCTCCCATACCTGATCCCATCACAACTACATCATATTTACCATTTGTCATTTTTGATACTCCTTTCTGGTTTTCATCGGTAAGGGCTTGATCGCGAATACGCATCATTCCCGTGTTGCATCTTTATATAGGGAAAGTATCGCTAGAACTTGCTTGAGCGTCAATCCGGGTGTCTACGGTATTTCGTTGCTGCCTCTTAGCTGAGAGGGGAGAGTGAACCATTCCTGAAAAATTGTCATACGCGTACGAACACTGAGTGAATAAATGGAGACTACACGAATTCTAGCTGAATTCAGATATCCATGGGGATAATACCGCGGCGGAGAGCAAACCGAACGAGGTCGATGTGTGTGCGTAAACCGAGCTTGTGCATCATGCTGGATCTGTGGTCCTCTATCGTTCTGGGGCTGAGAAAGAGTCGATTTGCGATTTCCGCGTTTGTCAAACCTTCGGCTGCAAGATGAAGGACTTCCCGTTCCCGGTTCGACAGCATTTCATAGGAGTCTGAAACAATCCCATCTTTTGCCTTCTTCATGTAAGCTTCGATTGTATCGGCAAGCGCCTCGCTGATATATCGACGTCCTATCGCTGCTTTTCTAACGGCAGGGATCAGTTCATCCTGCGTTGAGTTTTTCAATACATATCCTTTTGCGCCTGACTGGATAGCTTCCATGACGTACGCTTCATTAGCATACATGGATACGACCACGACGTTAGTGTGAGGCGCAACTTCAGCAACACGCCGGGAAACCTCAAGCCCACTAAGGCCCGGCATCATAACATCAACAACCAGCACGTCCGGTTGAAGTTGTTCGACGATACGGACGGTCTCCAATCCGTCTGCAGCTTCGCCCACCACATCGAAATCCGATTCGGTCTCCAGGATGAATTGCAGTCCACGCCTGACAACATCGTGATCATCCGCAAGTACAATCGTAGGCATGCTCTAACCTGTTTTCCTTTTTGTACTTGATCTCGAAACAGGGAGATTGACAATTATATCCGTACCGTTACCAGGGGTTGAGCTGATTCTCAATTTCCCCCCCGATGCCTTGGCCCTCTCTCGCATACCAACGAGTCCGCTGGATGGCCGTGAGGATCGAGTGGAATCAGGATCAAAGCCTGTTCCTTCATCATGTATGTGTACGGTCAATGTTTTACCATCGAAGAGGAGCCATATTGCCGCTTTGTTCACGTTAGCGTGGCGTGCGATATTGGTAAGGCTCTCTTGAACGATGCGATAAGCCGCAGTCGCAACATCGATCGGTAGTGATCGATCAACGCCCTTGTGTCTAAAGTCTACCTGAATGCCTGTCTGCAACGAATAGCGCTCAACAAGCCACAAGATCGAAGGGACCAAACCAAGGTCATCCAGCATCGAAGGCCGAAGATTCAGTGACAGTTCACGCACGCGTTCGACCAGTTCATCTAGAACTTGATTCGCCTCGTCTAGTATTCCGCGATTGACTGTCCCAGATTCTGTCTGGATTCTGCCAAACATCATTTTCAAGCCGGTGAGGTTCTGACCAATCTGGTCATGTAGCTCGGAAGCGATGTGGCGCCGTTCTTGCTCCTGGACTTCAACAAGCCTTCGCGAAAGATCGCGCCATGCCTCTCCCAAGTGTTTGTGTTCCGTGACATCATGAGAAATTGTCTGCACCGCAAAAATACTGCCGGTTCCATCCCGAACGGGTTCGAATCGAGACATGAACCATCGTTCCCCCGACGATAGCAACACCTTGTCCTCATATTCAGACCCTTCGCTCCGTTCTGCGACGCGACGCACCCGCCTCAGGATTGCCTGGCCTTCAATGGGAAATATGTCGTGCACACACCTGCCGATGATACTATCTGGCGAGCCACCCATCCACTCCGCCCCAGCGATGTTAGATAGCAAGATGTTGCCTTCAAGGTCATAGTAGATGATAGGACTGGTAGTACTATCAAGTATGACTCTAAATTTTTCTTCGCTCTCCAGCAGCGCAACTTCAATTCGCTGATACTCGGTGATATCTTTCAAGATTGTCATGTGAGCATCGCGATGGCCATATCTGACTTTGCGTGTCGTCATCTCTACATCTTTTGTGGTTCCGTCCTTGCAGTTAATCTGGAATCTATTGGGGGAGTATAGGCCCGTCTGAGAGTCTTCTGCTGACTCTGGGATATGCCGCGCAGCCTGTGTCGGAAGTATCATGTTCATGAAGGGAAACTCGCCAATTATCTCGTCGAGTGCCCATCCGGTGATCTCAGACAGCGCTCTGTTTGCATATCGGTTCAAACCTTCCTGGGTGACGATCACCCCTTCACTTATCTCATTCAGCAGCACCAAATACTGTTCCTCAAGCTCCACGAGCGTTTCTGCAAGATGCTCGCACTCTTGCTCTAGTGAGAGGAAAGTCTCACCTGAGGTTCTATGAGTCTGACACTGGGACGACTCCAGATTCTTCCGAACGCTTTTGGCCATTCTTTGCATCACTTTCTATGATACCAAACAGTTTGTGCTATCAATGGGAAGACTTCAGTAAACTGATGCCGTTTCACGCTTGTTTAGTGGAATCACTATAATCCATCCTGGTAGCTACTGCAAGTCTGATATATATTAGGTGCAGGGCAATTGCATCCAGTTTGATATCAACATTGTGGCCGCAATGTTGTCGCGGGTGAAACTGAAGATATTGGCTTTTCGTCCTTTGAGACTATAGTCATCGAACTCACCATTGACGAGAATTGTTAAGTGCTGCATGTTTTACTCCTTCAATACAAGGAAACCATAAAGCAAGCGCTGTTCGCGGAATTGAATATGAGCACCCATTGACTGATCACCTTAATTATTGGCATGCAAGTGTATCTCCGGAACAGGGGGGGGTCAATCCGTACCCCTACGGATTGACTCAATGCGCTGGGCAGAGGATACTATTTGACACTGGTACGTGAACCAGCTTGAATTGATGGCTGGTCCTTCCCGATATCGTTCAGCACCAATCGAAATTGTTCTGTAGCAATAGCTCGAAGAGTCCTTATCAAAATGGAACGAAAAGTAGCTTTTATCACCGGAGCCAGCAGAGGAATCGGACGGGCCACGGCAGTGGCTATGGCTGAGGCCGGATACAACGTGGTTCTCACAGCCCGGACGCTAAAGGAAGGAGAAAAGCATCAGCATATGGTGCTAACGCCTAATGGCAAGCCCCTTCCCGGCAGTCTTGAAGAGACGGCACAAATGGTGCGTTCTCACGGGGGAGAGTCATTCACAATTCGCATGGATTTGCTGGACATACAATCGATTGATAACGCCGTCGAATCGGCCATAACTCAATGGGGACAGATCGATGTGCTAGTCAACAATGCGACTTTTCAGGGAGTCGGGCTCAATGTCCCCTTTCAGGAGCAAAACTTGGATGATCTGAAGCGCGTATTCGATGCAAATGTATTTAGCTCGTTCCATCTTACTCAGAGAGTGGTAATGAACATGATCCAACGGGGAGGTGGTATCATAATCAGCCTCACAACTGGTGGCGCAGAATATGATCCACCGATGCCTGTATTGAAAGGTGGCTGGGGTTTCGGATACGGTGCCAGCAAGGCTGCATTCCATCGTCTGGCAGGTATCTTAAATGCAGAACTCGGCGAAAAGGGCATCCGAGCATTTAACCTGCAGCCGGGTGTGGTGACCACTGAGGCGCTTTTGGCAACTATGGGGGAGAACAGTGAAATGGCTTTTGCCTACGGGAGTGCGCCCCCGGAAGTACCTGCGGCAGTTATTCGATGGCTGGCCACTGACTCCGAGGCCGTCGAGTTACTGGGTAAAACCGTGCATGCGCAGAGCTTGGCGCGCAAAAGAGGACTGGTACCAGGCTGGCCGCCGCCTGAAGCGACCCAAGCCTGATCGCAACTCGGAGGGAGTGGACTCGTATGGCCAGGGTACTAGAACCGACTAAGATTTCACCGGAAGAACATGATGCGATCGTTGATGTTCATCGCGCGTGGATCGAAGAAAAATGCCCCTTCGACAAGGTACTGGGTCTGACGGTCAAATCGTTGAGCTATGAATGCGCCTGTCTCGCATTCAATATGAAAGATCACCTGATTGGTAATGTGGACATCCAGGTATTGCACGGGGGCGCCATCGCCACTGTGCTCGATACAGTCGGAAGTGCTGTCCTTACCTACAACATCCTCAGCAAACTCAAGGACCCATCGATCGATGAAAGGGCAAAACGTCTCAAAGGAGTACCTACCGCGGACCTTAGAATTGACTATTTGAATCCTGGTTTGGGTAAGTCTTTTACAGCCATGGCCTGGATATTACGCACCGGAAGTAAGGTGGCCGTCACTCGAATGGAGCTTCGCAACGAAGATGATCTGCTCATTGCAGTGGGAACAGGTACTTATCTCATCAAAGTTCGCTAGAGGACTCAATGTTTATGAAGGAATCCTCGGTTCATGTAATTGAGATCGGAAAGGAGCGACTCGATGAAGCGGTTGAGATTCTCACGCTCGCATTTGAAAATGACCCCACATCACAATACTTTTTCTCAGATCATGATAGACCGCTTATCAATATGGTAAGGGAGCTTTATCGCTATATTTGTGAACGGCAACTGGCATATGATTACCCCATATTGGGAAGCCTGAATAATGACCGGCTGAGCGGGGTTGCCTGTGTTCAGCCACCCGGTGTCAAAGCACAACCCAACTTAAAACCGGAGCAGTACGAGAAAAGATTCGGTTCGCTCATTGGAAGGAATGCACTGAATCGCATGATGAAACACCACAAAGTAACCAGTACACATCTACCAGACAAACTGTGCTATTACCTGGTGGCGCTTGGTGTGCATCCTGACGAACAAGGGCAAGGATATGGTCGAGCATTACTCGATGCTGTTCATGACATAGTTGATTTAGATGCGGATTCGATCGGCACAAGTTTGGATACGACAAATCCGGTCAATGCCCCGATGTATGAGCATTTCAGGTTTCAGGTAATAGCAGAGGATAATGTTGATAACGCTCTTGATGTCTGGATTATGTTTCGATTGAACAGGGCAACTACTGAGTGCGATGCCCTTAGTCAAATATGATCTTGAGTTGCAATTAGGTCCGATCTGTAGTATTGTACCAAACACACTCTGGGAAAAAGGAGGAAGGCATAGAACAGTCAACCATTCCATAGCGCCGTAATTTCTGCGGTCAATTCTGCACCGGGTTCACAGCTGTGAACCACAATGTTAAGGAGGAGAGATGAAGAGCATAGTAAAATTCGTAAGTGTGGCCATACTGTTGGTGATATTGGTTGTACCACTGTTGGTTGCCTGTGATGATGACGATGAAGACAAGTCACCATCGCCAACAGAAACAGTTGAACCAACTCAGCCCACGGACCAGCCAACGGCTGAACCCACAGCCGAACCGACAGTTCCAGCGGAGCCAGCCAAACCTGAAGGGACTTTGACCATAGCGGTCGCACAATTGAGTGTCAGGGAACTGATTGGCCCCTTGGGCCTGTCAGCGGCCACTGACAGGACGATAAGCGCCTCTATTTTTGATCATCTGGTATGCGCCAAGACCGACGGCTCCGGGTATGCCCCCTGGCTGGCGGAATCCTGGGAGATCGCGCCCGATGGTGGCAGCGTCACTTTTAAGCTAAGGGAGGGAATACAGTTTCATGATGGTTGGGGTGAACTCACCGCTGAGGATGTAAAGTTCACCATCGAGACCATCCAGAACCCGAACTTGAGCGGATGGGCCGAATATCAAACTTATACCCCCGGTATTATTGACCGGGTGGAAACCTCGGGGCCCTACACGGTAACCATCTACAGTGATAACACGATGGCTGACTTGATTTTAGACTACCTCACCCCCACCAATGGGGCCGCCAGCACGCCGATTCTGTGCAAAGCTTACTACGATGCGGTCGGTTTTGAGGAAGCCAACGCCCATCTCATCGGCACCGGACCGTATAAATTCGTTTCCTTCAAAATGGCCCAGAGTTATACGCTTGAGGCGGTAGATGAACACTGGCGTGCCGTCCCCGAGTTCAAGAAAGTGGTATTCAAGGAAGTTCCGGAAGAAATGACCCGCATGGCGATGATGCAGACCGGCGAAGCCGATATCGCTCAACTGGGCATCGAACATGCCGCGAACCTGGAGAAGGAAGGCTTTGAGGTGGTGAGCATTCCCAATGGATACTATCAGATAATGTGGTTGTTGGGTCAATGGTTGCCTGAGCATGAGGGGTACGATCCCGATTCTCCGTTCATGCAGAAAGAGGTGCGAATGGCGATGAACCTCGCTATCGACCGGGAGGAAATCGCTGAAGCGCTCTATCACGGCATGGCGGAGCCCATCGCCGGACAGCAGGTGTTCAGATGGGGAGAATCCCTCGATCCCTACCCCTACGATCTGGATCGGGCTCAGGAACTCATGGCGGAAGCGGGCTTCCCGGACGGATTTGAAGGTGAAATGTGGATCACGACCATGCCAGGTGGACAACCATCAATGTATGATTGTTCATTGGCGGTGGCCGGGTATTGGGACCAGCTTGGCATCGATCTCGAAATCAGAGAACTCAACATCATGTCGGTCTACGGGGACATCCTGGCACGAAAGATCAAAAATGTGGTTTTAAACCATCAGACCATGATTGATGCTGTTTCAGGTGCGAGGAGCTTCTTTGTAATGGGAAACACGGACGTGGCCCGGTACCCAATGTTTGCGCATCCCGGCTTCCAGAACATGATCGAGGCCGCAATGGCTGCCACTAGCCTGGAAGAGCGGGCTGCGGCTGAAAAAGCTATGATTGAGTATGTTTACGATAATTACGTGATGGTCCCTCTCGTAGCAGTTGACCTTACCTTCGTGATAAGTGATAGGGTAGGACATTGGGAACCGATCCATATGCAGTATCTGGACCTGGAGTATGCCACCCATGCTGATCCACTCAACACTACCAAGCTCATACCTGAACCGTAGAATATTCATGTAGAAAGTATTCGGACCCGGAGCCCTGGCCTGGTGACATGTCTGGGCTCCGGGTCCGACCAACCATTGAGCGCGTTCAAGCTTTGTGAAAGAGAGCGTAGTCTTACTGTGGTTGTACTCGGTGATAAGTTTCAAGATCGTCATGTGAGCATCGCGATGGCCATATCTGACTTTTCGTGCAAATCAGGCCAAAGTTATCAATGATGATCAGGAGAGTTTCATAGACGGTAGTCACATCGTGTACTTCCGCGTTGATGAACGAGTATCTGATGTATCCAAAGCGAGCCATTGCTAATATAATATGCGCACTGAACATTCAGCATCTAACAATAGAAGGGGGAAAGCCATATGAAAACCGATTTGAGTTCAAAGTACTTCAGATTAGTCAAACCAACTAAAGAGAAAGGAGTAGAGACATGAAGTTTTATGCAAAACTAGGTCTAATCTTGATTGCCTTAATGCTGCTGGGTTTGCCGTTGCTTGTCGCTTGTGATGATGACGAAACCGAAGAGCCTACTG
>Ga0233431_1001431_pt1 | contig 41397 bp, 29 predicted proteins | sample SI_118_April2016_FD_179867 | JGI IMG/M metagenome (GOLD analysis project Ga0233431, IMG submission 179867) | Seawater microbial communities from Saanich Inlet, British Columbia, Canada - SI_118_April2016_200_MG | ecosystem: Environmental > Aquatic > Marine > Inlet | place: Canada: British... | reverse complement strand
AAGCAACATCAAGTGCTTTGGGCAGCGATCTAGGACTGGCTTTTGACCACAAACAGGTTTTGAATCAACACTTGTTTGAGCTAAAACAAAAACCCATTTTAACTCGTATTTCTCTAATAGTGCGAGCGTGGAATAAACCCACTCACCTACCCACCAAACTTCGACTAAATCAAAGGCTAACTCAAGCTTGGGTAGACAACTTCGCTCAAACAGTCGATCAACCCGGCAGTTTTCCTCAGGCACTCTTGGGAAGTACTAACTCTCCCTCCACCTTAGAAATAAGCCCTGGAAAAATTGGCAGGGTGTTAAGCATAGAAAAAACTACTGCTCAAGTTCTAGCTCAAGTTTCAAGCCATACAGGACGAGCTGTTGATCCAAACACCAATAATCACTCTGGCCAAACCGCCACAACACAGATTGTGCAGAGTGCTATTTTTATTAGTGACGGCCTTGTTCTCACACCTCAAGAAGTACTGGAGGCAAGAGTTAAGACCAATCAACTTGTAGGAAGAACTATTAAGTTTTCTCTGGATCAGCCATATATAGATATGGCATTTTCGGACAAAGAAATAATCTCCATTCTGGCTCTTCCCACTGGATTCAATCAGCCAGAACTTCAGGCATTAACTCAAGGCAAAGTGGAGCCATACAACCAACCGCCTCAAGATGCTGTTTTTGAGTACGACCCCGACACCTTGGCCGTAACTCAATTTGAACCAGACAGGCCAGGCATAGAAATAGACAGTGAATTATTAGCCTCTGCCATCATTGGAGAAGTTGAACAAATACTAGCTCTACCGGCGGACACAATAATACCCAGCGAAGATAAGGTGGTGAACCTAGAACTACCCCATTCCTCTACCCCACCCAAAATACCTCTGGCCAACACCAATCGGCTAGGGATTGATGAATTAATTGGAGTGGGTCGTAGCCTCTATGCTCACTCTATCCCTAGCAGAATCCACAACGTGGCTCACGCCACTACCCTGATGAGTGGTACCCTGGTTCCCCCAGGAGAAGAGTTCTCTTTTAACAAAACCATTGGACCCGTGACTAGAGCCACCGGTTTTAAACCCGCCTGGGTAATCAAGCGAGGCAGAACGGTCTTGGGAGATGGAGGCGGAGTGTGCCAAGTGAGCACAACCCTATTTAGAGCTGTTTTAGATACTGGGCTCGATGTCACACTCCGCCTCCCCCACAGCTACAGGGTGGGCTACTACGAACAAAACGTTAAACCAGGTATAGATGCCACCGTCTACACCGGCAATACAGATTTTAGGTTTATCAACGACACAACTCACCACATCTTAATATTTGGCCAAGCAGACTCGGAAAACCTAGAAATGTACTTTGAAATTTATGGCACCAGCGATGGTAGACATACGAAGATTGTAGATCACAAAAACTGGGGATCAATTCCCGCTCCACCAGCACAGTATATTGACGATCCCTCACTCCCCTCTGGTGTAGTGAAACAAATTGAACACTCTGTACCAGGGCTCAAAACAGAGTTTACCAATGTTATCTACGACAAATATGACAATGAGGTGAGACGCGAAACCTTCGAATCCAACTACATACCTTGGGCTGCCAAATACTTAGTAGGAACTGGATAACTCCCCAGTTATGTCATTCTCACCCCGATCCGCCATCCGCCGGCTGGCGGGGGCGGAAAAAAAGTGGGAATCCAGGAAGTAAACACCAATCCTTGATCCCCGCCCAGGCGAGGATGACTAATGTCGACCAGTCTATTTATTGAACTTCTTACCCACACCATCTATAGCCCGGAGCACCTCCATGGGTACGGCAAAAATGACCGTGTTGGATTGATCGGAAGAAATATCATTGATCGAGTTAAGAGTTCTCAAGTGCAGGGCTCCTGGAGTTGTAGCCATCATCTTGGCGGCCTGCATCAGGTTCTTTGAAGCCAAAACCTCACCCTCACTATTAATAATCGTCGCCCTCTTCTCTCTCTCGGCTTCTGCTTGCTTGGCCATAGTTCGCACCATGTTTTCTGGCAACTCAATATCCTTGAGCTCCACTGTCTCCACATCGATCCCCCAAGCATCTGTGGTTTTGTCCACAATACTCAAGATCTGCTTAGCGATTTTTTCTCTATTGGATAACAGCTCGTCCAGATCTGCCTCACCAGCAATTCTGCGCATAGTGGTCTGAGCCAACTGAGACACTGCCCAAAAAACATTCTCCACTTCATTAATAGCTTTATTGGCATCTGATACTTTGTAATAAATGACTGCGTTCATCTTGCACGACACATTATCTTTGGTGATGGTCTCTTGTTTAGGCACATCAACTGCTTTTGTTCTGATGTCTACTTTGGTAAATGTCTGAAATATGGGCCAAACAATCCGCCAACCCGGCTCAACCAGGCCAGTATATCGACCCATGGTGTAGACCACCCCTCGCTCGTACTGATTAATCTGCTTGAGTGAGATTAAAACTAAAAGTAATAAGATCGGAAGTACATATATCATACATTTTCTCCTCTACGAGAGAATTATACATGACTGCTATAATCAAGATCATGGACAAGCAATACAAACACCAAGACGTGGAAAAAAGGATCTATGCTTTGTGGCAGAAGTCTGGGGCGTTTTCTCCCCCTGCACCAGGCAAAGCAAGCAAAAAAACTTTTACTGTCATCATGCCCCCTCCCAATGCCAACGATCCACTGCATGTCGGCCACGCTCTTGGCATCACTATTCAAGATGTTTTAACCAGATATCATCGCATGCTGGGTGACGACACTCTCTACCTACCCAGCACCGATCACGCCGGCATTGAAAGCCAGTACGTTTTCGAGAAGAAACTGGCCAAAGAAGGCAAATCTAGGTTCGATTTTGATCGCCAAACCCTCTACCAAATGATCTGGGACTACGTGGGAGAAAACTCCAAGGTAGCCATGGAACAAACCAAGCGCCTAGGTGCCAGCGCCGACTGGTCTCGCTACAAGTTCACCCTGGACAAAGACATTCAGGAGTTTGTTTTATCCAGTTTTGAAAAACTTCACGAAGATGGGTTGATATATAGGGACTTTAGGCTGGTTAACTACTCTCCCGCCGCTGGCACCAGCTACTCCAACCTAGAAGTGGTCTATCAAGACAGAGTCTCCCCTCTTTACTACGTCCGCTACCCGCTTTTGCCCAGTTCAACCAACGAAGAAGGTGATAAAAATACCGCTACATCGGTCAAATATGTGGTAGTAGCCACTACTAGACCAGAGCCAATTTTTGTAGACACTCACCTAGCCGTTCATCCAAAGGACAAGCAGAACAAACACCTAATTGGTAGACAAGTCTCCAACCCCATCACGAACGAACCCATGACCATCATTGGTGACGAGTTCGTAGATCCAGAGTTTGGAACGGGAGTAGTTAAGCTCACCCCCGCCCACGACCAAGATGACTATAAAGTAGCCAAAAAACACAATCTGCCCATTATTTCTGGCATAGATACTAGAGGAAAAATCAAAGAAAATGGCGGTAAGTATGCCGGCATGTCTGTTAACAAAGCTAGAAAGGCTGTGGCTCAAGATCTTGAGGAAAAGGGTCTAATTGAAAAAATAGACGAGGGCTATAAGAACAGAGTTGCTACTTGCTACAAAACCGGCAAACCCATCGAACCCCTCCCCCTACCCCAGTTCTTTATTAAGGTCAAAGACCCAAAGAACAACATGGTAGAAAAAGCTCTCAAATCTTTGGCTTCCAAAGAGACTAAGATCCACGGAGCTGGGCGAGAAAAAATTCTCAAACACTGGCTCGCCAACTTGGATGACTGGAACATCAGTCGCCAAATAGTTTGGGGGATTAAAATTCCTGTTTGGTACCAACTGGATGGTTTTGAAGATCAAATTAACTTGAGCTTTATTGACAAAGACGGACAAAATAAGTTTGGTATTCTGCAAGAACTGCTCAAAGAGTTTGGTTTGGCAGAAATCACCAAAGGACTCCAGCAAATCTACGCTAGCGAGACCGTGCCTTACGCAGTCTCTCGCCAAAAACCAAACTCTAAAACCCACCAATACCTGCCAGAAACCGACACTTTTGACACTTGGTTTTCCTCTGCTCAGTGGCCTGTAGCTACCTTGGCAACCAATCAGAAAGAAGATCTAGAACGCTTCTACCCCACTCAAGTCATGGATACCAGCTACGACATCCTCCCCTTTTGGGTAATGAGAATGATGCTGATGTGCACCTACTTGACCGGCAAATCCCCTTTTGCAGATGTTTATCTGCACGGATTGGTGAGAGATGCCAAGGGACTTAAGATGAGTAAAAGCAAGGGCAATGTGGTTAATCCCATGGAGGTGGTGGAAAAATACGGCACAGATGCTTTGAGAATGGCGGTGGTAATTAGGTCTACAGCCGGTCAAGATAAATCCTTTGGAGAAGCAGACTACAAAGCCGGTCGCAACCTAACCAACAAGCTTTGGAACGCAACCAGATTTGTGTTAGACCAAGATTTTGAGCTCGCAAATCCAGCTCCGCTCGATCCAAGTTTTGCAAAAAAACTGGACAAAATAGTTCAAGAAGTGACCCAGCAAATTGGCAAATTAAAACCCGGTTTAGCTGCCGATAATCTATACCAATCTTTCTGGCACTGGTACTGTGACGAAGCTATAGAAAACTGCAAAAAAGGTGAGATTTCCCCAAGAAGCTTGCTGTCTGGACTCATCATATTTCTTAAACTTTTCCATCCATTTATGCCGTTTATGACCGAAGATATTTGGCAACAACTTTATCAAAAAAAGTTAGTTAAAGAGCCACTTTTAATTACAGCGGCTTGGCCCAAAAACTCCAAATAGTCCCGCGATTTTATTCTCATTCCAAAGCACTCTTTGTCGTCATTCTCACCCCAACGAAGTTGGAGTGGGAATCCAGGATTCAAACCTCTTGCGTCATTCTCCCCCGCCTCCGCCAGCCGGCGGAGCGGGGAGGATGACAGAGGAAGGTGCTTCGATCAAACGAAGATGGCAAGTAGTCACGCCGCTATCGCCTTCAATGGTTGTTATTAATCAAATGACCACCAATTGTTTTGGGGTTGGAGAGACTCCCCCACTCCATCTATAATGGACTTGTGTTCAAAACAGTCGCACTACAAACAAAATTGCTGCTTTTTATTCTCCAACTTGGAGGACTTTTTGCCTGGGAAGTAATAAAAATATACTGGGTTTTTTGTTTTGCAATCTTGGTCGCCACTAGCTTGGTAACAACCCAAAAAGTGCGATTAAACACACATGATCAAAGACTGGATAACTTACAAAAACAACTTCAAGTTTGGAAACAAGTTGAGTCTCTCCAACCCAACTCTGAGGCTATTAACAAACACCTAGAGTCTTTGGAGTCCATTAATTTTTAACCAAGAATGGAGCCTTCCTCACTTCCCCACTTCTCTTAAGACTTGTCGGGCTCTGGTGATTTTTCTTTTGGCTTGTCACCACCATCTTCCGATTTTTCTTCACCTTCTTTTTCATCACCAGTTTCTGCACCTTCTTCACCCTCGCCCTCAACAACCACTTCTGGTTCTGGCTCAACTTCTTCTGCCTGAGCCTGCACCAACACCACTGGTTTTTCTAGATCTTCGGACTCGACCATAAGTTTGATTTTACTCAAATCAATAGGTAGTTCTTTAAGCAAAATACTGTCCCCCACTTGGACTAAGCTAGAGATATCTACCTCTATTTTTTCCGGAATGTCTGTGGGTAGAGCAGAAAGTTGAATCGTGTCTAGAACCTGAAGTACGTTGGCATCTGGAATATCTGCCTCGCCAACTAACTCAATAGAAACCTCTGTTTCGACAGCCTCGTCCAACTTAACCCTTCTAAAAGAAATGTGCAGGATAGAGTCTGTGGTGGGATGAACTTGAACTTCATCAACTAAAGTTGGAACACTCACGTCTTCTTTACCTATCTTAAGATAAACCAATCCGCTTTGACCCTCTTCCTGAAGGTGTTTGTTTAATGCCGCCGCGGAACAAGTCACTGCCACAGAGTCTTGTTTTAAACCGAAAATATTACCTGGAACCAACCCTTGATTTCGAAGTTGTTTTACAGCATTTCCAAGCGTTTTTCGGAGTTGTACGTGAAATAGATTTTGGTCACTTTTTGTCATATATATCGGTCTTTTTTCACTCCCGACGCACTAAAAATTCGCCTAATAAAAAGAGTGTAAGAAGTGCATTATATCAAACGCCTAAAATCCAACTCCAGAAAAGCTACTTTTTGTAGTGTTTGGTTTAAAAATCACTTTTGATTGACCCAACTCTGCTTGGGGCGCCACCAGCTGAGCTGTCAGCTCTTTGGGGTAAGAAATAGTGAGTTGATAGCCCAACTCTCCCCTACCCGGTTGTTTTTGATCAAAAAACAGATAGGAGGAGTTTTTGCCCACAGCTTGAGGGACGTGATACTTAAGCACAAACTCTTTTTCTCCAGTCACATCGACTGTCAAGAAAAAACCCACCACTTTTTTCTGATGCTCCCCGTACTCTCTAACTTCTTGGGCGGACAACTGCTTGTTGGCCACCACCACAGAGTCTAGTTTGGCAGATTCGGGCAGATAAAGCCTCATGTAGACCTTGTATGGCCCCTTGGGCCAGGCTGCCGTTCTAGCGTTGTTTGCAAGCGTCACCGTTCTGGTGTGGAAAGCTGTTTCGCCATCCAAAACAACTTGGTGGTCTATGTTTTTTTCTAGATAGGCGTTGGCCTTATTGACCCCTACGTTTGACTCCACCTGCATGAGGGTGTCTATTCTGCAGTTGGTAGCAACAAACTGACTAGGACAGGTGGGAGAATATATTTCTCCAGTCCAACCCAAGCCAGATAGCGACTTGTAAATAGACCTATCCATAGGGTAAATTAACAACTCCTGGGTCTCAAGTCCTTGCAAAAACCCCTCCACCAACAACGTCGCTTTGTCGCCGGGTAGGTTTTGGAGGGCAGACAACACCTCTCCCAAAAGGAGGGTAGAGTAGTCTGGCTTGTTTGTGCTGTCCGCCAGTTGAACGCTGGAATGAAACTCTAGTCTCTCCCTAACATTTTTATCTGTCACCACCTCATTAAAATCGGGCAAGTCTACTGGGCCTAATACAGCCAGTATGTTTTCGAGAGAGGAGGGGGTAAGAGCCAAAACGCCATCAACCTGAGTGTTAAGGCTTTTTTCCACAAACCAAGCACTTTTTTTAGCCGTACTTGGAAAATCTGGATCCCAGTTGCTGTCTCTAAAATACCAGTTGTCTTCGCCCAAATACTTACTAATTTCCTCTGGAGGCAACACTCTGCCCTGTAGGTTTTGATCAACCTGATACGAACTATACTGCGAGTGAGAAAGAAGCTTGCCGTTTTCTAAAGACAGGAGGGCGACGGCTTGAATAAAACCACCCGTTGGCCTAAGCTCTTGATCGTTCTGCATCAACACCAACCACTGCTGTTTGCCGGGTAGTTGGGCCAAAGATCTAAAAATGGGAATGGTTTGCTGACGCAAGTTGTAGTATTGACGCTTTTGCTCTAACCAGCCCAACAACTTATCTGTTGCGTCGTTGCTCAACAAAACAACACCGCCCAAATCCAACTGCAAGCGAGATATTTCCTCGTGTGCTTGGCGGACGGTAGTTAGCGAATTGTCAGCTAGCAAGACCACGCCCTCATCACTGCTTCCCAGTGCGGATACAACCAGTTTTTGACCCACCTCAGTCGCTTTTTGATTAAGACTTAGCACCTCTCCCCACCGATTAACTATCGACAGCAGTTGAAGACTCTGATCAAACGAGGGGCTGTCAATAATATTGCTGTAGCTACTGGCCTGCCAACTCAAAAACCCAGCTCTTTTTTCTAGCTTTTGCCATGAGGATCTGGAAACTTGTTCCTCCTCCACAAAACTATCTACCAACTCAACAAACAACTTACTTACAGATCTTTCGCTAAGCCAAAAAACCAACAACAAGAACATTAGTCCCAAACCCGCACCAATAAAGCCCAAACCCCCATAAAACAAGCCTTTTCTAGACTTTCTTTTATGCCTAAACACAACCTCCTGATGAGTTAGGTCGGTTATAGAGGTCTTTTTTTGTTGCACCCGCTGGGTTCTAAAAAGGCCGGAGATGTCTCCCGCCAACTGCCCCAACTGTCCATTGTTTGGCTCCAACCCCTTCGGCCCAACACCTTGCTTAGATGCTTGTTTGGGAGCACTCTTGGAGGATTGTTTGGTCAAGGGAGTGGGCGACGGAGCGCTGTCTGCCTGCACCCAACTCAACGCAAGTTGGTTTTGAGCAGGAGAAGGCATGTTTTGAGCCAAGCTTGTTGTAAACTCTGACCGCTGCTCTTTACTACTAACCACAGAGTGTTCTTTGGTTATAAAAGCTGGCCTAGTTGTCTTCAATCCGTCGATCTTAATTGATTTTACATCGACATCATATATTTGCTCATAAACTCTTCCCAACTCTCTTTGTTGTTTGTCTAAAGTTTGTTTGGAGTGAAAAAAATGAGAACTGCTTGAGTGAGGTTGAGACAGTACTTCCAAAATGCTTGTTAAAAAATGTTGAGGAGTAAGGGGGTGGGGGAGGGCTGGAGCTAGATAAAACGAGAGTTTTGGCAGGTTTATCAAAGACAAAAGTAGACTGCTTGGCAACAATTCTGGCTGGTGAGGCAAGACTGCCTCACCAACTAGCAAAAGTTGTGTTTCTGGTAAGTCGCCCAAGACCTGACTCAGCACTTTGTTTTGAACCCGATATTGATCTGCCCAAAAGCGAGGAATTGTGGAGCCAACTAGTTCGGACAGTAAGAACATGACTAGCGAAACGGGGGTTTGTTCAAACCGCTCAACTAGGGATAAAATTTGCCCAGACCTCTCGCTATACTGCTTGGGGGTTAGGGCAAACACAACCTTGTAAGCAAACCCCCTGAGTTGCTCAAGGTTTTCTGGCAGATCGTCAAGGCAAAACACCTTGTTGTCAAACTTATTATTAGAAAGGTTGGTCTCAAACACTCTCGCCAGTTTGTCGTCCACCACAATCCAAATCAGCAACGGATCTTTGGTTATTTGATGAGTGGTTATTTTGGAAGGCATGCGACCATGCCATTGTATGAGTTAAGACTACCTAGCATCAAGTGCCTGGTTGACCAGGGCGTCTGCTGATGAGTTTTCTTCTCGAGGCACAAAGCCAATCTCGTGCGGACAGCTTAGTTTTTCTAAACCCTCCCAAGCCTCTTCTGCAAGTTTTCTTAGGTGAGGGAGCTTAACTTTCCAGTTTTTGTTTACTTGTTCTACCACTAACTTCGAGTCCAGCCTCCAAGTCACTCGTGCCGGCTTGAGCTCCAACTCTTTCTCCACCACCCAGTCAAGAGACATTAAAAACGCCTTGTACTCTGCCTCATTGTTGGTGGCTGTGCCAATATATTTTGAAAGCTCATAAACAACTTTTCCATCTCTAAAAACAACCACCCCAACTCCAGAGGGTCCGGGATTACCCCTAGCTCCTCCGTCTGTGTGAATAACCAGATCTCTACTCATGATTGTTTTAACCCAATGGTTAGCCTTCTCATTCGACCTTCTCCATCAGAAACGCTCTCTAGTCCCTCAAACTCTTCGTTGTCCGACAGGGCGGAGTGAACCACAAATCTTTCGTACGAGGGCAAGAAAGAGTGAAAGGTAAATGGCCTACCGGTTTCTAGCACTTTTCTGGCAGCCGAAACTGTCATCTGCTCTAGTTTTTCTACCCTTTGTTGTCTGTAGCCATTTACATCCAAAATGATCTTTTTTCCTTCATAGTCTGGGGAAAACAGTATTCTTAGCACCCTTTGAATTGAGTCCAGCACCTCTCCATGAAAACCTATCACCACTCCAGACTCGCTTTCCGGCAACCACAGGCCTACTTCAATTCTGTCATCTGTGTCTACAATCTCTGTTTTTACATCTGTAGAATCTACTCCACAATGCTCAAGAAGTTTTGTTAAAAATGATTCAATGGTCATAATCTGCTTCCTAAATATTTATCTTCTGTCTAATACTACTTGGTAAAGAGGTTAGTGTCTCCAGGGCGACCGATCTTTGAGACTTAGTCATCAAGTTCCATTGCTGAAAGAGGCTGAACAGAGTTGAGGCCACCCAGTACAAAGCAACTCCAGAGGGAAAGCTGGCGGCAATCACTCCGGTCATAATTGGCATAACATAGATCATCTGTTTCTGCATAGCCATCATTGAGTTTTCTGGCTTTGGAGATGAGGGCTTAGCACTTTTTTTCTTTTTTGGCTCTGGCTTGGTGCCCATCATGAGTTGAGACACCAAAAACTGGGAAACTGCTGCAATTACTGGCAAAATATAGAGGGGGTCCGACACCCTTAGGTCCAGCCAAAGAAATCCGGTGGCTATAGTCCCATCTTCTATTACCGACTGACCCAAAAGAGAAATCAGAGATCTGTATAGCACGATTACCACTGCTAGTTGAATTAACTGTGGCAAACAACCCCCCAGGGGGTTAACTCCAGATTTTTTATATAGCTCCATCTGTGCCTGTTGGAGTTTTTGAGGCTTCTTTGAGAACTTTTTCTTAAGTTTCTCCAACTCTGGAGCCAAGGTTTTAAGTTTAAGGGCAGATTTAATGGAGGATTTGTTAATAGGGTAGAGAACAATTTTAATTACCAAGGTAAAAACAATAATTGCCCAACCCAAACTACCCAGGGTAATTGAAAGCCAGATTAGTAGGTCTATTATGGGTTGCATCATATCTATGTCTTTCTAGTAGGAACTACCAAACACTTAAAACCTCTTTTGAATCCTCTCAAGGAGCCTCTTACAACCCCCTCTTTGCTTATCTGCTCAACAGTGTAGTCACCACACGTTGGGTAGTGATAGCACGCGCTGGCCGAACCAAACTGTGACTGCAGCCAGCCAATTCTAAACGACTTAAGGATGGTATGCAAAAACTCAAACACTGATTGTCCGTTTTTCGTCATAAATCTAGTTTTTTTTTAAGATGAACCAAGCTGGTCCAGACTTCCTCTAAATCTTTCTCAATATTTAACCAGTTGAGTATACCGCACTCCCGCTTGGTCACAACCAGGAGTTGTATTGTAGAAGATTGAGGGCCTAACTTCCTCTCAAAAAACCCGGATATTTTTCTCCTTAGCTGGTGACGGGCTACTGCGGATTTAGAAACAGATTTAGTCACCCTAATAGCAACCCTAGTTGGCTGAGAGGTATCAAAAATATAAAAAACCTGAAAAAACTTTGTGTTTTTTGACCTACACCTGTCAAAAAACTTCTTTTCACTACGCAGGCTTAATCGGTTTTTTTTAAGTAGCATGATAGATGGGGGAGAAATGCTAGAAATTAAACTGCTAGGGATTTTCTACCTTTTTTTCTGCGACGACTTAAAACCCTACGACCTGTGAGGGTCATCATTCTCTTTAAAAAGCCGTGTGTTCTGGCTCTCTTTTTCTTACTTGGTTGCCATGTTCTCTTTGCCATAAGGCAGGTATTGTATCACGCTCCTCAGGCAAGCCTCAAGCACAAAACTCCAACCTAGGCCTTGTTAACTCTAAAAGGCATTACTACGTAGATTGAGTCCGGACTGTCTTTCCAAGAAAAAACCGCAGGCCTCAATGACTCGGTCATCATAAATACTACTTTTTCTAGATCGGAGTTAGTCAGGTAGTCTAGTAGATATCTGCCGTTAAAAGCGATTTCCCCTTGTTTGCCCTTATGCTTATCTACCTCCAACTCTCCCTGGTATGTACCTAGGGAGCTCGAGATCGACGAAACTTTTAAGCTTTCACCTATTTCAAACTTAATAATGTTTGAGGTGTTCTGACAGAATATTAAAGCGCGCTTAACATGACTGAGTAATTGCTCTCTGTCTATTTCCACTTTTACATCAAAACTTGTGGGGATTATTTTTTCATAAGGAGGATATTCGCCCTCCAGTAGTCGCACATAAATATCAATGTCACCAACTCTAAATAGAAGTTGCTGATTTGAGAGAGATATGATTACTTTAACTCTCTCGATTTGTTGGTCTCTGGCGATATTTATCACTTCTTTTAGAGACTGAACTGGGATGAGTAGGGACTCTATGTCCGCCTTGCCCATATCTAGGTCTGACAGTCCTGTTTTCGATAATCTAAACCCATCTGTAACCACAGCCTCCCAGTTTCCGTTTTTCTTAATCAATAAAACCCCTGTTAAAAGAGGTCTCGTTTGGTCGGTTGATGCAGCAAAAAACACTTCTTGTTCAATTTTTTCTAACTCCGACAGGGGTAGAGTAATTGTTTCTCCAGAAACGTCGGGAAAGTCTGGGTATTCTTGGGCGTTAAACAAGCTAAAATTGGCTTTAAAATCGCCGGTTTTAACAAGTAGTTTCTCATCTTTCACCTCCAGCTCAAACTCATCTCCAGATGCAGAGCTAACAAGTTCTCTAAATTCTTTGCCCGAAACAATAACTAGGCCGGGATCGGCGTCTTTTACAGGAATAATTACTTCAATGCCTAAAAATAAGTCTGTAGCCATTAACGAACACTTGTCACCCTCTGTCTTAATTTTAATAGAAGATAGTATTGGCAACTGAGCGCGACTAGTCAAAGCTTTCTGAACAACCTTTACGGCGGAAGAAAGTTGCGATGTTTTTAGTTTTACTTTCATAATCAAATATTAGATTCTTGTAGCGTTATTGTAATAGATATTAGTAGTCTTAGTAGTAGAGCCTAGAAGATTTGAGGAAAACGAGTCCGTTTTTGCCTTGGGGGTGGGTGTGGGCTGGGTGTGAATATCTCTGATTCGTCGTTTGTGAACAACCGGGTCTTGCGGCGTGGGCCAAGCTTGGTAACTGTCCATTTTTTATTCCCGTTCTTAATATTTATGAACACTCTTTCACAGATTATCCCCGCTTTTTCCCACCACTTTTCCACATTTGTGAATAACTGGCCTAAGCCCTAAGAGAAAGGGTGGTTCGAAGCGCAGAAACATCTTGAAAAATCCGATCATTTACCCTAATGTTTTGAGATATTTTTCTAGTGGCATACAGTATAGAGGTGTGATCTCTATCAGAAAACCATCTGCCAATCTCGGTTAGGGGTAGCGACAGATCCTCCTTGAGAATATACATGGCGATGTGTCGTGCGGCCACAACATGTTTAACCCTTTTGGCGCCTCGAAGCGCAGACTGTTTGAGCTTAAAATGGTTGGCCACAGCCCTTATTACCTGGCTGGGGCTAGCAGTAATGTTGGGTCGAGACCTCTTGGTTTCAAGAGATAGCACCTTTTCAATTAACTCTGGAGATATTTGTTTGTTTTTAAGCTCCACTTCGGACCTAACGCTAGTAATTACTCCCTCAATTTTGCGAGCACTTTCTACTCTGGTGGCAATAAGTTTTGCCAACTCAATGGGGATTGGGAGATTGACAGCTTTTGATTTAATCAAGACAATGGCCGTTCGAAGCTCAAAAGAGGGTTGTCCAATATCTATCATTAACCCAGCCTCAAACCTACTTCTTAATCTACTTTCTAGTAAAGAAATTTCCTGAGGAGGCCTGTCTGAGGTAAGTACAATTTGCCCGCTTTGTTTGATAATGGCGTTAAATGTGTGAAAGAATTCTTCTTGAACGGCGTTTTTGCCAGCAATAAACTGAATGTCGTCTATTAATAGCACTTGGGCAGATCGGTATTTGTTTTTAAAAACTCCAGCTCTCTTGGTTTGAATAGCCTGCACAATTTCGTTGGTAAACTCCTCGCCGGTGCAGTAGACAATCTTTGTATTCATGTTGTTTTGCAAGACGTTGTGAGCAATGGCGTGCATAAGGTGGGTTTTTCCCACTCCCACTCCTCCGTAGAAAAAGAGAGGGTTGTATGACGTGGCTGGGTTGTTTGAGACGGCTACAGCAGCGGCATGAGCCATTTCGTTACTGCTTGAAACCGCAAAGCTTTCAAACAAAAAATCCGTTTTAAGCCCAATGTTTTGAGCTATGGACTTGACCCTATCTTCTTGCGACGACAAAATTGTGGACTCCGAAAACAAATCCTCAACCCTGGGCGACTTAACCTGGCCAAAAACCTGAGATTCGGGGCTGTCTTGGTCAGTGGGGTTCGAAAGGGGGGCGCTGGCATTATTGGTTGGGCTAGGGGCCGATTCGGTCGAGCTGGAGGAGGTTGGGGTTTGACCAACCCTATACTCAATTTCTACCCGTGCTTGGGTAACAGACTCTAGTGCCAACTTTAGGGTAGGGTGGAGGTTTTTTTTAAGATTGGTTGAGTGAAAAGCGGTGGGGCTTGAAATAGTGACTTGAGCCACATCTTCTGTGGGAAAAATAATTTGACTGGCCGGGTTGGCCACAATCCAAGTGTTGTAAACGGCCGGAGAAAGCTCCTGCTTGAGTTTTTGGCAGGTTTTTTTCCAAACTCGACTTAGCTCAGCTTGATCTAGGGTTTGCACAGTTGTCTTTGGCTACTTATTAAATTGGGGACAGTGAGCATGGTTATACACAGACTTATTCACACTTGGCAAGTAGAAAAAAACCCCCATCTACCCAGCAGCAGGTCTGGTGGGTGTGTTATTGAGGAGGACTATAGTCTTCAATTGTGCTGGCGTTTTTAAATCTGGCTGGTTGAGGCAACTCTTCCTCTAGTTTGTCAACCTCGACACCGCTCTGTTGCTCTGGGAGTTTTGGTTCCAACACTCCTTGGTTGGTGGGTGAGTCTGGAGAAGGTGGCGAGTCTGGAGGAGGTGTGGTCGGAGAAGGTGTGGCTGGAGGCTTGCCCGCTTGGTCTAACAAAGCTTCTTTTTCCAACCTCTTCATTTTCTTGCGACGATTCAACTCCTCTGGATTGGTGGTAATAAGTCCGTGTTCTTCGTCGCTAGCCACCACTCTTAGGGCCACGTGGTTTTGTCCAGCAAAAAATATGCCCTCACCAATGTCGGATGTAACCAACAACTGGCGTTCTCCCTGTGATAAATAGAAGGTTTCGGCCAGAACGGGGATGGAGGCGGTTGACTGCTTCATTAAAAGCTGAATAGATGAGTTGGTGACAATGGCTCTGCCAAAGTCGTTGTGTAAAAAGTCTTCCACATCTTGAGTGATGGTGGTGATGCCCAGAAAGTATTTGCGAGCTCTTTTAACCATGGAGTGAATAAATGAAGCAGAGTCTGGGTGCTTCATAAAATACCAGGCTTCGTCAATGACTAATATGCGCTTTTTTAAATCCTTCTTGATTTTTGTCCAGATAAAATCAAGGATGACATACATAGCAATAGGCCTTAAGCCCTCTTCCATTTCTTTAACAGAAAAAATAGTCAGCTGGCTTTTGATGTCTAGGTTGGAAGCTTGGTCAAAAATACCTCTAAAAGAGCCGGTGATAAACTTTTCCAATCTAGCGGCTATGTCATCTGCGTCCTCATTCTCCATGCCGATTAGAGCTTTATATAAGTCTTCCATAAGTGGCGGAGTATTGGTTTGGCTAGCCGGATCTGGGGTAATGCCTTTGGCTTTGTAGGCCGCCACCAAAGATCTATCTAGCATAGCTTCTTGTTGGGGAGTCATCGCTCCCAACATAACCTTGAGCAGGCCATGAATTGAGATAATCTTTTGTCCCAGTTCGTTTTCTCCCTCTTCATAGACTGTAGACAGATCAAAAGGATTGATTTTAGCCTCGGAACCAAAGGTGAAGTTGATGTACTCTCCACCGACCGCCTTGGTAAGCTCCTCGTATTCGCGCTCTGGATCCATGACGATAATTTCCACCCCAAACATAAGTTGGCGGAGTATTTCTAGTTTTACAGCATAAGATTTACCTGCTCCCGATTTGGCAAAAATGACCATGTTGGCGTTTTCCATTCTAAATCGGTCAAAAATAACTAAAGAATCATTGTGTTCGTTGATGCCATACATAATGCCCGACTCCATGGTTAGCTCGGAGGAGGTAAAGGGGAAAGTGGTGGCCAAACTAGTGGTGTCCATGTTGCGAGTAATGAGCAGTTTGTCTACCCCCATAGGAAGGGTGGTTTTAAAACCCTCGTCCATCTGGAGAGTGGCTTTTTTTGAGACAATCAGTAGGGCGCCCAAGCTAGACTGAATAGCCTTGGTCACTTTGTCCAACTCGTCTTTATCTTTGGCTTGAATAGTCACATACAGCCCAAACTGGAAAAACCGCTCCGAACCCTTGGCCAGATCCTCCCTGATATACCTAGCGTCTTCCAACTTCACCTCTGTATTGATATTGCTGATCTTGCCCGCCCTAAGATCCGACTGAATTTCTGCCTCCATCTCGGTGATTTTGCGCTTTAGATTGTTAAGAATTTCTGATGAGTCTGTGGGATACATAAACATCGAGATCGAGATTTGATGGGGGAAGTTGATGAGCGGTGACAACCAATTGGCCGGGACGCTTCTGGGATATCCTGCCACAAACAGCGTTCTAGTGTAAGTTGAGTTTATTTTCTGATAGGTAAAATCAACCTCGATGGCTTCTGGGGCAATAATGTCCTGAATTGTCACCAAACCACGAGAAAACTCCTTAACTTTTTCAAGCTCGTCTTTTTGTTGTTGTTCCTCTGGCGAAACCTGACCTTTGTCGGTTTTTTTAGAGAAGAATGGTAGGTTGTTGAGCAGATTGGGCATGGCTTTTTAATTTGTGTTTGCTATAGCTCTGGAATAGGTGGGGGAGAGCTTGGACCAACCTTGTCTTTGGATTTTTCACCCAGCTTGTTTTCTGGTTTATTTTTTACTACATCTACTTTTTCTCCTAGGGGTTCTGTGGTGGGGATGGGAGGAATCGCCACACCCGCCCCGGCTGTGGGGGGAGTGATGGGGGTGATTGGAGTGATGGGAGGGTTTGTTGGCGAAGGTGTTGGGGAGCTAACTCCGCCCACTGCCTGATTTATTTCCAGTTGAGCCAGATCCACAACTGGGGCGCCAGGGTTGTTTGTAGGGAGTGCGTTTGGTTGGGGAGGTGTTGTTATTCCGGGGTTAGTTGCGAGAGGCGGAATCCCCGCGTTGGGCGGAGTTGCTACGCTAGTTGGCGTTGGTGGTGGAGAAACTGGGTCTAAACCAGGGGTAGGACTAATTGACGGAGTGGGTGAGGGAGGGGTTGGTGGTAGTCCGGCCGGAGGGTTGGCAGGAGGGATTGGTGGGAGGGGTTGTCCAGCGGGAACGGGAGGGGTGGCGGGAGTCGTTGGTTTGTCAAAAGGGTTAACTACGGGAGCAACTGGGGTTGGTGGGGGAGCGTTGGTTGTGGGGGTAGGAGTAGTGGGAGTTGCCGGAGTAGGCGGGGTTGTACCTGCCTCACTTGGGGTTGGTGGGGTGGTGACACCCTGGGGGTTGGTGGTAGCGTTGAGCATAAAATCTTTCTCTATACTAGCAGTTACTAATGGACTGGTGTAATTATTACTATCGGCAATCATCTGGCCTTCGGCAGCTTCTGGATTGTAGCTGATATAAAAGAGCTGGATGATTTCTTGAGTGGAAAGTTGTTTGGCAAACAAGCCAATTCTGGCAAACTGGGCAATTAGGTGGTCTCGCCTGGGTTCCAACAAGTTGTGAGCCTTTTCAACAATGACGTTTTTTTCAATTGAGGTGATGTCAAAATTACTTTGTTGACCAGGCACAAACGATTTGGCAGATATAAAGCCTAGCTCTAGTCCGGTGGCGGGCACAGACACATAGAACTTTTTATCCAACACATTTCTTTCTCTAATTAGATTGGCCACAAACTTGCGGTAGGCACCAATTCTTTGACGCATGATTCCTTGCCCAGCCTGCTCCTCTTGAGACTTGAGCAACTCTAGGTAGTTGGTGACATCTTTGGTGTGTGAGCTAATCACTACCTGAATTGGATAGTTGAGTGAGTTGAGAAGTCCGGCGTAGGCATACATGACGGCGTCTTGCTCTTCTTCTGCCAAAAGTCCAAAGTTCATGGCGTCTACCGTAAGAAGCATCGAGACAGCGCCATCTTTCATAATCACTAGATCGTTTGTGACATCATAAATGTCTAAAAATTGTTGAGTGGTAGAGTGAATGGCAGTTGATTTCATGCTATATAACAAACAGTTTGTTTAATACTCCATCTTACCCGACCGGGTAGCAGGGACGCAACTGGAGGTCTGGAGAGTGGGGGCTTATAAAATCTAGGCATAATTAACTCGCTTCTTACTTCGTAGGAGGTCCACTCCGGACTTCCATTGGTTCCAACACCTTGTCTTTAACATCCAAATTTTGGGCTACAAAACTCAAACCTTCTTTTTCTACCTCAACCACGTACTTGCCCTTCTTAAGTGGAGTGGTCACAAAGAATTGACCCAAGGCATTTGACTTAACTGCCCTGGCGGTATGACCATCAGGGGTTTTAATTTCGACAATTGCCCCCGGGATAAGCTCGTTGTTTGGGGTTAGCACCATGCCCACCAGTTTGTTTGGTTCTGTGGGTGGAGCTGGAAAGGGAAGATTGGTGTTAAACACAGCTTTGTTTGATGGATCGGCAGTTGCTTTATCTTGAGCAGTGGCTTCTACAAAGGCTCTGTCGCCCAAGTCGTCTTTGCTGTGGGCCGCCACTCGCTCTTCTTCGGACGTGGCTTCCAGCTCCACCCCTATGTTTGAGGCGTCTGGAATAACAATTTTTTTAGCCACTTGGCTAGTGGTGGCGGTGGCTTTTTTTATATCTGCCTGTTTGGTCTTGTCGCTTTGCTCAACACTTAGGGCAAAGTCGAGCATTTGATTGGTGGTGCGAGCTATTCTTCCAGCTTTTCCCAACTTTCTTACCCTGACGTCTAGTTTGGGTTTCAATATTCTGGGCTTTGCTTGCTTGGTGATGATCGAGGTTTCTCCAAAAATAGTTAGAATCGAGGCCACCCTGGATTTTTCTGCAGGATCTAAGTCATAACTACTTGGACTGGATACATTAATTGATGTCATAAATTCCTTGATCCGATTTCTGCGAGCTGGTGATAGATCTATCTCTGGCTTGGTTGGTTCTGATGGGCCCGATGGTTTAAACGTAAATGGGGTAGGAATGTGAGGCACTCTTTTCCAAAAATATTGAGTGGGTTTGTACATTATTTTGATAAAGGTAATAATCCAGTGATCGATGGGTCGTTCTTCGATAGGCACAAATGCAGCTAAAGCTCCTAGACTAAAAGAAAAAATTACAGTTGGCCACTTGATGAGAGAAGGCAAGGGGGTGTTGTAGATAAGGATAGCTATGATGCAACCCACTCCAACTTCTGCAAACTGTTTCAACGTCATGTTGCCCACAATGTGGAAACGATAGTTGGTGATGTCTTGGGGAATAGGATGTTCTCTCATGGGCAGTGCATCCATTTTACCAGGTTTTGGCTAATAATTTGCACTCGTCATCCTCACTCAAGCGCAGCACTTCCCCTTCGTCATCCTCGAACCCCGCCTTGGCGGGGTATCGGGGATCCAGGTGGTAGATTGACTCCAATTCCTAGTTTTTTTGTATTAGGCATTTACGCTCAATGTGAAACTCGCGACAACCGAATTAATAACCAATCGCCCAGCATTCGTTTTGACACATTTCGCATAAAGCCTAATACACCATAGTCCCTCAAGTTGTATTTGGAATGTTTTTCACTACCAATTTGCATTTGCTGTTCTTGCCAAGTTGTGGCGAATAGTTTAAAACCAGGCAAAAAAGGAGTGGGTTACTGGGTGGCGGGAGTAATAATCACGGCCTTAACTGTTTGGCCGGCCGTCGTGACTACGTTGCCAGAAAATTTGTAGTAAGGTTTAGCAACCCGGTTGTTATCCACTCTGTACTCCAGTTCAACAGTGTTTAGCCTGCCAGATGCAAAACCAGACTTATTTATGGGCAAAGTAGAATTAGTTTCAAGATCAATGACGCTGGCCACTCCTTGTTTAATCTGCCCTATGGCTTGATCTAAAGAAACAGTAGCTTGTTCTTCGCTGGGCGTTAGTTCGTAAATTAGGGTAGACAACTCGAGTTTAGTGATCAAGCCATTGGCGTCGTACAACATTAACACTGGGGTCAACAGGGCATCTTTGTGAAAAACTGAGTAGCCTTGATATTTTGGTACAAATGATAATTCTATATACTCGGCCAGGTTGTTGGACACTTGCTTTTGTTCGTATTGGCCGGCAAAAAACTTGGTTCTAGCACTATCTATCTCTAGATTGGCGTTGGGCAGAAGTTCTGCAACCAAGTCTCTTGCTTGATTGGTAACTTGAGTTTCATCTAGAGTGGTGGAAATAGGCTGGGGTTGGTTGGGGCTTAGGTTAAAACTAGAGGCAACGCTGTCAAAATAAAGTGAAAAATCTTCTCCTGTCCACAAATTGGTAGAGTTGGGACTAGCTGTTTGGGCAAACCTACTAACCAAACCAGATTGCATTTGGGAGGTATCCATCAGTTCGGCGGCGGCCAGTGGTAGTTTCTCTGGCACAATCAACTCTTCTCCCAAGTATTCAAGTTTGGGGACTTGGGTGATAGCTCCACCCACCTCTGTTATTTGGGGGTTATCTTGAGGAGTTGTGGTTGGGGTTAGCAACTTAAGGATAGCAATCATGCCCGCTACAACAAACATCAGAAGAGAAAGTTTCTGCCAGTTGGTTAGTTTTTTTAACACATTTGCTTTCATATAGTTTACTTAAGACAACTTGTTACTTGGTCGTGAAGAGCTATGTTGATGTCGCCAGCCGGTATCAAATCCAGAAGCTTGAGGCCACCATCATATCTTTTACTGTCCATTAGTGCGTAATGAAGATGGGGGCCGGTCGAAACTCCCTTGTTTCCAACTATGCCGATGGGATCGCCGATGTTAACTTCTTTACCAGAGGCGTTGCTCATTTGAATTTCGGCTTGTCGCAAGTGACCAAAAAGCAGGTTGCGCTCCTGTCCGTTGTGGGTGAAGCGAAGAAAAACCGGGTATGGGCCATAGATGGCTTTGCTAACATTGGCAGGGATTAAGGTGCCTTTAAATGGGGCTCGCACTACTCTATTCAATGGGGCCGCAATGTCTATGGCGTCGGACAGCGAGTGAGTGTAGCTCTCCCATGGTAGTTGGTATATCTCTCCAGAAACCGGCCAGCAAAATACTTTTGGTTCCCCAATGTCGACCGTGGCGATAGTGGACTGAGTTTCGGTGGCCACCACTTTTGTAGGATCGCTTATTTTGTAGGCCTCAAAAGTAATGTCTAGCCTGTTGCGTACTTGAGTATTTCTTCCTCCAGTTAGAGTGACTTCATATTGAGCGGTTGTTGTTTTGGAGATGAAGGGATCATAATCTAGTGGGTCGGCAACTGTGGGATCAAAAATAAGGTCGTTGATGGTCAAGGGGGAGGTGTTGGGATCTCTGGTGGGAGGAGAGTTGTCGCTAGCTCCGGTGTGGTTGGAAAACTGATCTGTGAGGCTAGTGATTTTAATAGCATAGCTGGGTTTAGGTTTAATAGTCACGGTGTAAGTGATAATGCTACTACCATGATCATTTTCTAGTTGGTCGGGGTTTGCTTTTTTAGTAATGCTGACATATTTGGATTGAGAAGTGTTGCGGTCACTAGAGTCACCTACTGGTAGGGGAACCAAGAATGCTCCAAAAATTATGTACATAGTGTAGACAGAAGACATAATTATGAGTACGGCTGTGGTTAGGGCGGCCGTGACCCCAATACCGCTACCAGCTGCCCACGTGCCCAGAGCTTTGTATCCTGCCACCAGAGCTGCCGGGGGAGTGGTGAAAATATTTGGAGGAGTGCTATAAATACTGGATTGACTTGGAGCGCCAGAAGTATACTCTGCACCGCTTGGTGATGATGTAATTCCAGTAGCCGAGGGGGTTGTTTCGCCTCCTGTGGTGGGTAGAAACTCTGGAGCAGAGCCAGGCAAACCTCTGGCTGTAGCAGATAGTGGTTCTGGAGCAGAGACGGGTAGGCCTTGAGTTGTGGTAGCGCTTGGTGCGTAGGTAGTTCCAGAGTATTGGAGACTCGAGGGTGACTGGGGCATTATTTGTCGCCAAATAGCTTGAGATGCAGATTTGAGAGGTAAGCCTACCGAAACACCTCCGGCTTGTGAGACTTTGACTGCTAGCACAGATCCGCCAGCTGCCCCAATTATTCCTCCGGTGATGCCTCCAACAACTCCTCCAATAACCGCACCGATTGGAGCCCCAATGCCTCCAAAGAAAGCTCCTGCTGCTCCACCGATCTGTACACCCAGCCAAGCTCCAGATGCTGCTCCACCCAAACCTCCATAGATGGCTCCATTTAGGGCAACCTTGCCGTACTTCATGATCTGGCTAATGATGAGAGAAGTAAGAGCTCCAGCTCCAGCTAACCAGGCGGCGGCTATTTTTTTTCTATTTTTTATAGCAAATGAAGCTACCTTGCCTTGCCAACCCGCTTGAGATAGTAGTTTTAAAGCCGCCGCCTCACCCATTCTTTTACGAGCTGTCTGCAGTTGCATCTGTTCTAGTCTGGAACCGGCGGATCCAGCTCCAAACTTTCCAAACCTCTCTCTAAGGGAAAGCTTTTGTCCACCGCTGGCATCTAGGTTAGCATCGGCACTCACAATATCTTGCAGGGATAGTTCTTGGATAGCCAAAGACTCAAGAGCTTGAGCTTGATTATTAATAGCTTGTCTTTGAGCTACAAATTGTTGGGCGACTGCTTGGAGATTACGCTGGCGTTGTTCTTGGATGACCAAGGCTTGCCGTTGGCGTTCAAGCTCGGCTCCCATTCTTGCTCTGGCCAGATTAACAATGTCGGCCTGTCTCTGCTCCCCCAGTTGTTTGATGTAGGTTTGAAGTCGTTTTTGTCGCTCGGCCTCTATATAGTCGCTTTTTCGCACAGCTTCTAAGTACTCGCTTCTAGAGTTAATAGCTTCGGCAATAGCAATATTTGCCTCTGGGTTCAGAGAGTACTCTCGTCTAGCTTCCCTTAAAAGTTGTGCTAGCGGCTTGGCCTCAAGCACTTCTGGCCTATATGGTAAGTCAAGGGATAGTTGGCCGGTAGCTTCAAAGGCTTGAAGTTGATCTTCCGACAATCTAAGCAGAGACTGCAGGTTGTGATTGGCGGGTAGAGTAGAGGTGGGGCCAACATTGGTTGCCAGACAAGCTCTAAGTTTGGCCTTGATGGATAGCGACGCCCAGTCTCGTTGGTTAGCTTGGGCTTGTGAGGCGGACTTAGTGACAGAGGATTTGCGACCATCCTCCTTATGTTGTTTCCTAGCCTTGATTAAGACAGTCTCTAGTGGATCTCCAAAGAACACTTGACCATCAAACGGTAGGGCTAGTTTGCCATCCGAGATCAACTTATCAATTTCTTCACCAGTGAGCCTAATTATGCCATTTTTGTCATAACCAGTTTTGTTAAGAGGTAGAGAATCTAGGAGGCCAGATTGTTGATAAGCCACCAACTTGGCTTTGTTGGGCAAAAACTCCCAAGCTCTTTGATATGTGGCAATATAACCAGCTAACTCTTTGTGTTTGGCATCGTATCTTTTTCCAGCTCCCTGTTTTTCTGATCGGCCATCAAGTCGGCCAGACCGCTTGGAGTTGATCTCATCTTCTTCGTCCTGGACTTTGGGGTTTGAGCTTAAAGAGCTGGATCGCAGAGTAGAGAGAGTGGGTGAAACACGGTTTGGTTTGGCGGCAGATTCTTCTACTATCTGGTCTGCTACCGTTTCTGTGGCCAGGGCTTGATTGGCTTGCGGGTTTTGTTTTACCAAGCCAATCTTGGCAGCCTTAACTCTCAAGTAGCCCTTGAGTAAAATTAACAAGTTTTTTCTAAAGGGTTCAAATTTTGCATCCAGATCTCTTCTTCTTTGTTCTACGTCTATGCTCAAAACCCCCTCAATTTCTAGGTGAGGAAAGAGAATCTGCCACAAGTGTCTGGTGCTTAGGCCATCTATAACAGCCAAGACTCTTTCTGGATTAGACCCCGCAGATTCGGGCGAGATCAGAGCCTCGACCAGGTCTTTTTGACTTACTCCTAGATTTCGGAGCAAAAACTCTACCTGATTTTTGGCATTTATTAAATCTGGATTGATATTGGGAGGCAACCCATCTGGATTGGCTCCAATTTTGCCTATTAATTCATTTAGTTTCTGTTCGAACACACGGTCTGGTGAAGTTTCGTCTGCATTGAGTAGTTCATCTTTTAATCTCTCTCCAAAATTGAGTGGCACACCCGCATCTGCCTCATCTTGATCTATTTGTAGTCTCAATCTTTCCTCTGCTTTTTGAGTAGAGTAAGTGCGATAGATGAGTGAGACCAGCCTAGGATTTTGGGAGACCGCTTCATAAACTTCTTGCAAAATCTTAAACCTAGCACTAGGGCTGGCAAACAATCTAGCTAGTTGCGACGGGGTGAGTTGCCAAACTTCATTGCTAGAAGTTTTGTACAGCTCGCTTAACAACAAGGGGCTTACTTGGTTAATTTGCTCAATGTCTATGCCCTTGCTAGTAAAAAGCTCGAATAAAAGTCGGTTGTAGACCCAAGCAGTTTCGTAAGAAACTTCTTTGGTAAGTTGTATTCGTTCTTCTGGCGTAACTTCTTCTACCAACTCATCCATCGGAGTGTCGCTGTCTGGGTCGCCTGCTTCGCCATCTCCCTCTGGATCTGGGTCACTTTCTCCAGTTGTGGTACTGCTACTACTCGGCACCCCTGCCGGAGCAGATTTGGCTGTATAAGTTTCTTCCGGGCCTGTTCTCTCAACTTTTTCTACCGGACGGTCATCATCCAGTAAGTCTCGAACTACAACTAAGGCATCAATTATTTGATCCATCTCATGCAGTGAGTTGGATTGATAAAAAGCAGCTTCATTTAGTTGCTTGTTACCCCCGTCTTCATCTTGGGCGACTGCCTCGGCTCTTCCCCACCGCTCTAGGTAATATTTCCATTCGTCGGCACTGTATCTGCTTAATAAATTAAGAGAATCGTTTGGGTCGAGGTGATTGGCTAAGCTCCTAGTTTTTTCTGCAGCTTGGACTAAAAATCTAGCCAAGTCGCTAGGGAATAGGTAGTTACCTCGGTCTTCCTCAGCTGGTTCTGGATTGTCAATGTCAAGTGCGGTAAATTTACGAACACCTAGTAGCCTGGCATTAAAGATGGGAGCTTGACCAACTTGCAGACCGCGATTGGCGTCAAACACCATCTGTACTTGACCAATAAAACTAACCAATTCGTCAAAGCCAAAGTTGTCTGTGTTTAGTTCTTTAACTTGACCAAATTCACTCAATACATTGCCCGCTGATGCTGGTTTATCATTTGCCACAACACTCATTATAGCGGGATAAAGGGGAGTGGGTTAAGTTAAAAAAAATTAGTTACTTTTAAAGTGGCGGGATGTCCATCAGCGCATCACTATTCAGATCTGGAAAATCTGCTGAAGTTGGAAATGCGGTCATGGCTTCATCTAGAGCACTGCTTAAAGCTTTGGCTCTCTTTCTTCTTTTCTCATTACTCCATATAGCATCGAGTTCTGCAGGCAGTTCTTCTTTTGGTATTTGCCCCATCACGGTATCCTGGATTCTGGAAATGATTTTTTTCAAACGCTTATTACTATCCGGATTAGTATAAAACCCGTCTATTGTTTGGCCAGCCAGAGCATCTCGCAACAAACCACCTAATTCTTGCTTGTTTTGAAGCAGATCTTCTGAAGTCATTTTGGACATTACTCTTAATCGGGCAATCATTTTTGGTGTGCTTAATGCTTCGGGCGAAATATCACCTTCACCATCACCACTGTCAATATTTAGTAAAACCTCACTTTTAGCCGGTAATCCTCCATCTATTCCCATAAATTCATCATACAACAAAAACTCACTTTGTTGGAGATTTGGGGAGGGGAAATTGGTATAATACCCGCATTGTGTCAGAATCAAAACCCAAGCCAGAATCAAAATTCACCCCTTTTAGTCCAGGCACACTAGACTCAGGTGGTGATGAGGGAAAAAAAGAGCCTGTTGTAGATCAGTCAGAAGCACCAGTCGAGCAAGTTGAACCAGCTGTACCAGATCAACAAGAAACACTGGCTTTAACAGAGTCGTCAGCACCAGCCGAGTCAACCGAACTAGACCAGTCAAAATTACCAGCCGCACCAGAAGCATTAGCAAAAAATGAGGTAATGACAGAAGTAGGTCAGTTGATTGATGATGCAGGCGATTTAATTAGTTTATTAAAAACTCTAAAAAGCAACATTGACACGCTTGATTCAAATCAGGCTAGGGACGAACTAAATGACGCACAGAATTCACTGGCAACAATAGTACAAACTAAATCTGCAATTTTTGGAAAAATCAGAAATCTGGGTGACTCGGCACAAATTGAGGGAGAAGTTGTAAAAATATTTACAAATGAGCTTGATGATCTAATTATTTTGATCAAAGAAATATTAGCAGAAATTTCCACAAGTGCCAGTGCAGAGTCGTCAGCTTCAGAACTAGCAGAACCCACTCCTGCAGAAGAATCTCAACTCGAATTAATAAAAACCTATTATGAGTCTATACAAACACAGATAGAAACCGCCTTGGCAAAAATTGAAGAGCGAGAGCAAAAAATCGACCAAGTTGTCAGTAGGGATGGTGCAAGCGCGGCTAGCCCCATTGATTTTCGGGTTAATAGAGCAGTTGCGGTTTATAGAAACTTGGCAGATCTAGATGAGTTGGATCAGTTGGTTGGTTTTAACCAAGAGCTTGATGGTTTATTAGACGATGCTCGCGGCATTGTTGTGACAACTGCAGATGGTGGTTACGCTGCCAAGAACTCGCTAGTTTCGGAGATTGGTGAAACTAAGGATAGAATAGCAAGTGCCCAGGCTTTTGTTAAAGACGCACCTCTTTTAATTTGGAGGGATGGTTATAAGCATCTCTGCCCAGAATTGGATGACAGAGATAGCTCTGCTATAAATGCTGGGACAAATAAGTCATTTGCCCACCAGCTTACAGAATTAAAAGCCAAAGCTCCAGATTTTGTGGGAATGAGTGAGGATGAGCTGAATTTGGCAAAGACAGAATTACAAACAAAAATGCAGTTGGCAGAACAAACTATGAAGGCGGTTGCAAAGGATCATCTTATGATCAATGATCAAGAGATTGTGGAGATAGAAACCTGGTTTAAAAAGGGGATGGGTAGGGATTACGAAGTGCTTTTAGGAGATATCCGCAATCTTAGTAAGGAACACAAGGATGTGTCAAGAGAATCACATGGCACAGAGTCTGAAACATCATTGAAGGGCTTGAGTTTGTTTGAGTTGTTGAATGAAATGGAGACAACTGAGCACCTTGAAGTTTCTGACACTATTGCATTTAGGAATATGATAAGGCGGGAAGCTGAGGCAATTAGTGCTATAGATGGGGATTGGACAGAAGAGGAAAGAGCGGGCTTTGTCGAGCTGTGTTCCGATCAGGTTGAACCCTTAATAGAATTTGGAGTTTTTACTCCAAAATCAATAAATCCTACTCACGTAACTGTTACTAAAGATGCCACCGCACTAATTGGTGATTTTGCGAATGAACAAGGGGGTTGCCTTGATGGCACATCAGCTGGCACTGCAGCCATTACATTTAATTCTAGATTGAACGAAAACGTTCTTGTTAAAGCAGATGAGGCTGATGAAGAGCAGTATTCTTCGAACATGGGGATTGTTCAAAAAATTTGTTGCGTTGCGTACAATTTAATGGCAACAAAAGGCAGTCAAGGAAATGATGGTTTAATAAGTGATCCAAATTATGAGGGGAATGATCGCCAATTTACCACGTTTGACAGAACAGATGAATTTGTAGCAGGCCAATCAAAAGCAATGATTAATTATATTTGTTCTAAAGATGGCGTTGTAGTTCGCGATGCCTCAGGAGTTGAGCATGTTGTTGATATTGCTTCGGAAGTCAGACGATTTCCAAAAGAAGCGGTTGAGATATTAAAGTACATTGCATTACTAAAATCATCTAGAGACGACTTGGGACAGAAAGCTAGCAATAAAATTATGGCATTTCATGGAAAGTCTCCAAAGCTTCTTGGAACTGGCTCTAATGCCACTGTTTGGAGTGCTGGGTATATACCGAGGTCAGTGTATAAATCAGGCCAGTCGTCAAACAATAAAGAGCATATGGTTTTTTGGGCGTATGCAAATCCTTCAAATATTGATTGTCTGGACATGACTCCAGACCCCAATTCTCATTTTGAAGGAATGCCCAAACCAACTAGAGATGCAGAAATATTTAGAAAAACAAGGCTTTGCGAAGCCTACTTTAAGTATTTGAGACCTAGTTGGCCAGAAAAAGTGTGGACTGAAATCGCGGCTAATCCACTGAAATGGGATCAAGACTTTCCATCTATTGATGACTTAACTAATCGATCAGATGAAAAAACAGCCGGTAGTTATGGGCAGTCTAGGCATGCATATACAAACATAATCACCGCTGCTTATAAGGCGCCAACGATTCGTTTAAAAATTGATCGAGAATCTATGAAGAAACAAATAGAAGACCTGTTGTCAAATGTTTTTACTTGGTGCGCGATGATGTTTGCATATATTGGAACTGGGGAAGTTGATCCAGATGAGCCCAAACAAACAGATAAATACAAGAGGTTTCATGAGATTCCAAAAGCAGCAGTTAAGTTTATTATGGCCAATATCGTTATGGGTGTTCCAGGTGAAACACTGCAAAAAGAAGAAAATTTTTGGTACAGAGTGACTACCTTTGGTGAAACAAATGAAAATGAAGAAATTATTCAAAGAAAGAAGGAGGCAGTGAGAATAATAAGAGAGGAGATTTTAAGGTATCCATCTTTAGGGACGTTAGACGAAGACAGAGAGCAATCCTATGCTAAAGAGTTTATTGATTTTTTGGATGGAGATTGGCTAATTAATCATGACTATAGAACTATAGATGATAAAACAATTGAATATAATATGACTAGGGTTAAACTCAACCCACACTTTCCAGACATGACTTCCAAAGAAAGGTTTAATGAATACGAACAGCCTGTATCAATGCCTTTTGAGCCTGCAAAAGATAGTAGTGATTAGAATTACGTCATTCCCACGGGTTGAAACCTAAGCCATTCTCAAAGGGGTTAAAAGCTGGTTGATTTTTACAAAACTTAGTCACCCTTTGCTTCAGCTAGTAATCTGGCCTGTTTCCAATCTCCTTTTCTAATAGCTACCTCATACTCTTCTTGTCTAGTTCTTTCTTGTTTTGCGAATGCAGTCTGCTTTTGCCACTCATCAAACGACGATGCTCCTGGAGATTTAAGTTTCTTTAGAGGGGATCGATCTTTATATTTTGGAGTTTTCATTCTTTCTAATTGTTTTTCTTCAGTAAACATTCCAGATAAACTATCCACCCCTTTTTCAGTAAGTGATAACGGGCCTCTGGATTTACCACCAAGAGAATCGCTAATTTTTCCTCCTAGATTGGCACCAGCACCAGCATAATTTCCAGCATATCTGACGGCTGTCCCCCCAACCAACTTTCTGTAATATTCTGGATCCGATGATCTAATTTTTCTATATTTTACTGCTGCAATTCCAGCACCAACACCAGCTCCTAAACCCGCTCCCAAGGTTGATGTTGTAAGTTTGGATGCTGTTGGCAAAACACTTTGCCCAGCTTGCTTGGCATTTGTTACTGCAGTATTTGCTAACCACAGTCCAAGTCCGTCTTTATTTGTCAGTGGCTCTTTGACCTTCTTCACAATATCTGGCAGGGCCAGAATAATAGCCAAACCCATTAAGGCGCTTAGAGTGCCGGCATCTGCACTGTTAAGCAAAAATGGTGGGTTAAAACCACCGGAAGTTCTTCGACCTAGATCTGTGAACTGGTAGAACATTACCACCACCACCAGTACAGTGGGGAAGGGGAGAAGATTGCCAATTAAGTCTTTGACCCAAGGTCCAAAGACGTTTTTGCCAGGAATAGCTCCAAACATGAGTGTCACGGGAGAAGTCACCACACTCAATATTATTGAAGCGTAAGATTTAAGTAGCTCAAAGAACAAGCGTACCGAACCAATTAAAACAGCTACGGCCAGTAACAAGGTCAACATCAGACCACTCAAGAAACCCAAGGCAGTGGTGACAGAGTTACTACTGCCAGAAAAACCAGATAAAAACTGGTTGGTGATGGCAATGTTAGTGTCTACGTTGGCTGGGCCTGCTTTCCACAACATGCCAAACAGATTGATAATGTTGTAGCTTAGGATGTTGTCGTTGCCGGTACCAAAGTTTTCGCCAAAGATGCCCAAGATAAGGATCATCACTATATACATGGCATCTATAAGTAACCCAGCAATGGCGTAGCTAAAAGTGACGAATAACAAGGAGATGATTACTTGAGGAATAGCTTGTTGGGCGGTAACAGCCGTCTGCCCTCCAATCTTGGTTCTAAACATGATCATAAAACCAATGACAATAAATATGACTACAAAAAATAAATAAGCTAGATTTCTAAAGTTTTTCCAGAGAGGTAAGATGGGGTCTAGTGAAGCAAAGCCTAGTCCTTGGGCGTAAGCTGGGGTAGCGATATGAGCAGAGTCTAGAACATCTGCGATATATGTGCCAGAGCTGGCAATGGGGTTGGCGTACATAGAGCCCATCATGTAGCCCAGGCCACCCACTATGCCAGAATCTGCCATAACTTCTCTAGGATCTGCATCTGGGTTGTAGGTAGTTTCTTCTGGCTCTTTTGGCTCGTCTGGATCTCCTAACGAAGCTCTGTGACCAGGACCCAAGATATTGTAAATCCATTCCATGGCAGAAAATCTAGTTACGTGGTGAACCAAGCATTCCAGGGATGGGGTGTCACAAACTATTACGGCATCAAAGTAGGCCGCTTGTTCTTCTTTGGTGAAGTTAAAACTATAGGGGTTTTCATCAGCAGTGGTTTCTGCTGGCGGTTCTTCTGCAGCTAGGGCAGAACTTGAGAAAAGTCCAAACCAACTTAAACTCAAAAAACAAACCAGTAGAATGGTTAAGACTCGCTTCATCTAACTCCATATTGTAGCAGTATCCGTCACACTTGCCACTAGAGTCTGATGACCCGATTTTGCTATCTATCGTGCTTTATTGCCTATTTTTGTTGTGGGAAAATATAGTATGATGGATATTGATGATGATTGATGAGAGCAAGTTAAACCACCTAAAAAACCTGGTTGTATCCGCCCAAAATATAATTATTGTTATTAGTTCCCAGGCTAGTTTTGATCAAGCTGCGGCTGGTTTGGCATTGGCTCAAGCTTTGGCCAGTGCTAAACAACAAGGTGACGAACTAACTTCAAATAATGGCGTTGGCTTGGGTGGTGAGTCTGGAGAAACAACTACAGTAGACTCCAACCATCACAAGCAGATAAGACTAGCCTCACCCAAGTTGGCTCAAAATCTTAACTTGCTCACGGGCATCGATCTAATTGGTCATGAGTTGGGACATCAGAGCCTAACTATCAGTTTTGATTATAGTGAAGAAAAAGTGGACAAAATTAGTTACCACATAGGGGAGGAAGCTGGCAAATTTTATCTAACTGTCAAGCCAAAAGCTGGTACAGAACCACTAGACCCCAAGTCTGTAGAGTACTCGATGACCGGAGCAGATGCAGACCTACTTATTCTGTTTGGGGTAAGTGAGTTGGATAAACTGGACCAACTTTATTTTGGTTATGAAGAGTTGTATAAAAATACTCCACTAGTTTCTTTTCATGTCTTCGAGACAGACTTTGGCACAGTCAAGATTGACACTAGTCCTTTCTCCAGCACTGCAGAAGCAGTTCATGAACTAATAACTCAACTGGGTTTATCTTTATCTCCAGATCCAGCTACCAACATTTTGGCCGGTATAGAGCAAGCCACTAATTGTTTTGGTTCACGCACTACCAACGCCCAAACTTTTGCAGTTGTGGCAGAGTTAATGAAGGCGGGGGCAAGAAGAGTTGTTAAGCCAGTTAATATGCCAAGCAATCCAGGGTCACTGCCTAAAAATGGTTCCAACATATTTGGCAAAAAAACCAGCAAGATTAAGCCCAAAACAAAGTTTGGCGGAGATCTAGAGCTGGGTTCGGTTAAAACTAGCAAATTAAAGAAAAAACTCAAGAAAAAAGAAGCCAAGATCACCCCCCAACCTAGGAAATATAGCTAGACGCATGGTGCATTTCCAGATTAAGCAAATATTTCAATCTATAATTATTCGATACATTCGTTTTTATTTTAATTGCTGTCATTTGATTAATACAATTTGCGGAGCGTACGAAATAAACACACCAAAATTCTAACTTTTTCCTTGATTTGGAGTTTAGTTCGTCGAATGAGCTCTTAATCTTAAAGAGGTTTTTTGCTTGGAGCGAATGCCTCCAATGATTGTCATTAATCAAATGACCACCAACTAATAAAGTTGACAAGTCTGACTGGATCCCCACTCATCGCTACACTTGAGTGAGGATGACGGAAAAGACTTGACACTCTTTGGGGATGACGAGGAAACTTGTCAGTTTATTTCACACATGTCTTTGGCATGTTTCCATGGAAACCAGTTGGTGCCACCACTAGATAGCTCTAGCATCTTTTGAATGTTATAGTCTGGGTCTTGGAGCTGTATAACGCAGTCGGCACGTTTGCTAGTTGCTTCTGGACTAGGATCTAGAATGCACCAGGGATTAGTGGCAGTGCCAAAATCTATAAAAGTCTCGTGGCAGTCATGAGCCAACATGTTTATCTGGAATAACCCCACACTATAGTCTAGAGTTTCATTGGTTACACAACCTTGATTGAAGCGAGTAGCGTCGCCAGTACTTTCTTTAAGACAGATTTTTGAAGCACTTTGAGCTCGACCAAGAGCTTCTTTGCTAGTTATTGGTTTGCCTCTTCCAGTAGCTACTTCTTTTTCTACATAGGCCATTATCTTGGCCTGCAAGTTTTCTACTGTACAGGGATGATTTGGTTTTTCTACACAGTTCGAGACTCCTACTGCACAACTTTGAGACAAGACATCACAGCCCAAGGGGTTGCCAGTATATGGCTTGCCACACTCAACTTCTGCCACTACATTGGGGAAGAGATTGTCGCATTTGTACTCTCCACCAGTTGGTTGGATAAATGAAAAATTGAATATATTCTGATATCTGGCTAGACCAGCTATGCTCAATACAGGCTTAGTTTCATCTGGATTGTCGTCTTTTCCAGTAGGCTTAGGCTCATCTGGGCTATCATCTCTTTTTAGAGTCTCCCAGAGGTTAGACTCGTTATCATGACTTAGACCACCGCAGGCCCCGTTAAGCTCTAGATGGTAAGGAGGTTTGAAGCTACACCCTCTCACATCTTCTGCTAGTTTTTGCTTGTCTCCTGCTCCAGGCATGTTGGAGTTCATAACTACTTGACCACAATAGTGAGTGTGACCCAGAGTTGTGCTGTTAGTCATCTGGAAGTAACTTGAATTACTGTTGTCTTGAGTCCAGGTTCCATCTTTATTGACGTGAACCACATTACTGGAGAAACAGCCGGCCTTATCTGGGAAAAACTTGTAGTAACCGGGCTTAACATTTAAAGAAAAACCTAGATTTGTGGCAATATTATCTGTAACAGCGCCCGAGTATTCTAGAAGATAGCCATCTGTGTCCCAGTAACCTTCGACGTTGAGCTTGCCAGGCGAATGAGCAATATCTGGTAAATACTTAAGTTTGACATGAGCTCCAGCACCATCACACCTACCATTGGCAATCTGTTGGCCTGGATTCATGGTTTCTATATTGTTGGTGGTGACCAATGTTGCTCCATCTACAGTAAAAGCTCTAGCATCTATTTTAAGTGGGCTACCACTGTTTACAAAGTAACCTGGAGATGTCACATCATCTATAACTGTTCCCATTCTTTTAATTTTGTAATTGCCACTAGTGTTGGTAATCCAAGCAGTTTCCGCACCACAGTATTGACCCATATCAGCCAAGATAGGAGTGGTGTCTTTAATAATTTTGGGAGATACATCTTCACCCCCACACTTGCCCAGTAGAAACTCCTCTGTAGTTTTGCAGGTAGCTAGGTATTGGTGGGGGACAGAAACAAGTTTGTGTAGACCAAGCTGTATAGTACGCATCCAGTAGCCCAAGGTTCCCCCCAAGATGCGGGCAGGTTTCTGAACTATGTCGCTGACAGACCCAGAAAATGTTTTCTCTTTCGGCCTATATAGAGGTGTAGTTTTGTTTGGGTCGTTGACCAGATCATAATACTCCTCTAGATCATCCGGATCTTTGAAGCTGTGAGAGTCATCTCCTCCATCAAAGTTTTGTATGGTGTCGTCCATCTCAAAGCCCTGGCGTTGGTAAGGGTCATCCCGGTTTAAAGACTTGAGCTCATCTTGGGTAAAGAAGGCGCCAGACAAGGCTGCCTCTACCGTTCCCAGTTCTACTCCTACAGGATAAACAAGGTAAGTATCTATATTTGTTTTGCTGTCACCCAAGTTGGGATAAGTATTGTCGCTAATCTTCCAGTTTGAATTAAGGGTAGTTTGAGCAGACTCTGGTAAAAGTTGGGACACCAACTGTCTACCAAATTCATCGGAAAAAAGGGTTTGTGAAGCAGGGCTGGAGTTCAAATGAGCTGGATCATTAATGATATCCGATGTTTCCAGGTCAAAATCATCACAAAGCATTTTGTTTGCCAACTCGGAACTTCTGGCTTGGCCGTTCACGATATCCACCACCGCTCTACCCAGAGGAGTTGTTTGAGGGTTGCAGTGGGTGGTTGCTCCAGATCCACCACCATTGTCATTGCAGTAAATTCTGTCTGACTTTTGTTGATTAAAAGCACTGCCGGCCGAATTTTGCAGGGCAGACACAAAATCTAGGCGTTTGGTAGTGTTGTTTTCTTGAGCATCTTGAGTGATAAGGCTGTCTCTAGTTAAAGTTAATGGGTCTGCCCAGTCTAGATAGGTGTCACCCGGCATGTTGTTGCCCGCATTGGTACCCACATCTGGAACTTTAAAAGAAATCACAATCACTTCTTTGTTGTCGGCTGTTTTGTTATTACCCAAGAAAAAGTTAAAGACTTTGTTGCGTTGTTCTGGGATTTGCTCGATGGCTACTATGAGAAAAGCAGTTCTGTAAACTCTGTCTAGATAAAGGGGAGCTGTTTCCAGGGCTCTAATCACATTTTGAGTTTGGCTGGTGTTTATCTCGTTTGACCAGTAGTGGCAAGAGCTTTGATATTTGTCTGAATCTGGCTCTGGTAGGGTATCCACAGCTTCATACAGTGTCTGATAGGTAAAGCCAGAATCTGGAATAGGCCGGTCTCGCAAAGTACAGCTACTGGGATCTACCAGGCGGTTGCACATCTCTTGGACTTGTTTTAGAAGAGCAATTGACTGAGTGCAACGTTGATCATCGCTAAGTAGAGAGTTAATTGCTCCAGATCTAATCTCGGCATCCGATGGATTGAGAATTTTAGTGTCTTCAAAACCAAAAAACTCTTCTATTGAAGCGAACTGATATCTTTTTCCATCCACATTTCGCCAAAGAGGAGTTTTGGCGTTAGTGAAGTCTAGAACTTGGGTGGAGTCAAGAGTTAGGGTGTGAGAGGAGAATAGTTGAAGAAACTTCTCTATGATCTCTTTTGACCCAACTCGTAAATTGGCACGGTAGCGAGGTGCAGCACAGTAGGCCTGGTAGCCTTGAGCCACTAAGTCTCGCCTGATCATGCCAACGTCTTTTTCTACTAGACCACGGATAGGGCTTAAATAAAACTCATCTTCTGTGGTGTCGTACTCATCATAGATGCTGGTGTCGTAGCCAATATGGACAGTTTTTAGACTATCACCCCAAGGACCAGTCTCGGTAATCACCACAGGTTTTCCTAGCTGGGCTATGACGGGAGCGATACCGTCGTTCCAGTAGTTTTGCATGGTGTTGTTGTTGGGGTAGAGGTTGCCAGCGATAGCATGGAGTCCACCAAAGTTAGCTCCATGTCTTAACATGGCCATGGGAATACCATCTATGAGTTTGTTGCCATCATCATCTTTGAGACCAGTATCATCATGAAACATAAAACTAGTCATGTTGAAAGCAGGAGAGAGGAGTTTGACATTGCTAGGAGCTCCGGCTATCACAATATCCATGTATTCTTTTAACTGGGGAGCTGCACACTCATAAAAGGCATGACGAACAGGAGCAGGATCTGCTTGGTTTGGAGGTTGGCACCCAGGGATTGACCAGGTTTCAATATCTGGTTCGTTGGGTCCGGCAATGGCATAGAATGGTGCTCCATGCACTGCACCAGAAAGTTGTTGCAAGAACGTTACGTAGTCATGAGCACTATTAAAACCAAAACTCTTGTTACCCACACCTATTCGAACTATGACATTTTCTATGCCCTCGTCGTTAATTACCCCCGCTATTGAACCCAAATTATTACTCTCTAGGTTAGCAATTTCTAAAGCCCAGTTCATCTGGTGCTGGCGAGCTCTTTTGTAATTACCGCCTTTGTAAAAAGTTCCAAAGTTAGCGCCAATATTATATTGACTACAATCATTGTCACAGATGAAGTCCATACTAGCTTCATCTACTCGGTGTTTTTCAAAACTAGGATCCGGATTGGAGCCAAAAGGTACAAAAAACAGCACACCCTCCACAGATGGATTGTTGGCTAGAAATAGTACGTCGCTTTTAAATCCGTCCAGATCATTGGCCAGTACGGTTGGGGTCAAGACTTGGGCAAGCAGAGCACACACAAAAAACACGACTGATATTATCAGCTTTTTCATCTATCTTCATTATACCTAGAGACGAGCTATTGGAACAGTTGCTTAATTGTGCTTGAAAGGTCTTTATGGAGACTGCATACCTAGATTGGAGTTAGGAATAGAGAAGTTGCGGATAATGTTCACCCCAGTAAAGGAGGCGATAAGGTTGATGATGATGAAGGCACTTAAGGCCACTATTATACCCACCACGGCATAAGTAAATGATTTCTTGGCTTTTTCCATGTTGTTTGTGTCACTGCCAGCGGTCAGCCAGGTGATTGATCCCAGAATAAACATCACAAAGGCAGATAAACCAATGAGAGTAATAATGACGGTAAAGATGTTGGCAATGAGACACTCCAGGCCTTGGATAGTAGCCACGTCTTTATCTGTACCTCCAACGCAGATACCGCCCCAGGTTTTTTGTTGAGCCAGGGCTGGAGAAGCAGATAGAAGAAGGGCTAGGGTGGCAGTAGTAATAGCTTGGTAAGATCGTTTAAGTAGGTTGAGCATATTTATGCCAGTGATTATCTCAAGACGGTGTAGCTGGAGTTGATGGGTCTCACGTTATCAAAAGCGTCAGTGATGGACTCAAAGCCCAAGAAGCGAAGCAGGACAATCAAGATGGCGTAAGAAGCAGCGATGATGAGTAGTCCAATTACAGCTGCTACCAGTCTATTTCTAGCTTCGTCTGTTTTGCCTTTGTCTCCTCCAGAGGTAATCCAGGAAAATCCGCCCATGATCAGCTGGAAGAAAACTAACAAGACAATAATGGCGATCATTAAACTAGCCACACTGGTAATCCAGATCCCCAAGCTTCTAGCAAAACCCACAGGTAGGGAGAAGAAAGTCTCTTCTACACCTTGGTTTGAAAAGAGTCCGCCCTGGTTGTTGACACTGGTTGTGAGATAGGTGGCTCCATCTACAGTCTTGGTACCTACTTGGCCGGAGCCAGAGGCGGTATTGGTTTGGAGTCCACTAGCCAAAGCTGGTTGGGGAGTAAGTAGCAGGCCAACAGCCATTAAGCTAGATAAAAAAATGGTTGAGAAAACGGTTTTAATTGTCATATGGTTATATTATATCTTGTAGCAACATAAGGTGAAAGGCTACTTTTGATTTGTCATCCTCGATCGAGCGTAGCGAGTAGCCTGCCTTCGCTCTGCTTCGGCAAGGCGAAGCGTGGATCCAGGGTTTAAATTGTTAATCCTGTATTCCCCCCGCCAGCGGGGAGAATGACAACTCATCATTGCTTCGTATTTTACTACACAGTTATTATAACTCGTGTCGGGGACGAAAACAAACCCCCGCCATAATAGCGGGGGAAAAAGTCTGAACTTTACTTGAATTAAATGATAGTATCGGTAACTGGAGCGATCTTATTAACTTCTTCGAATGCACCAGTGATACTTTCTAGTCCCAAGAAGCCTAGCATAATCTTAAGTACAGCATAGGCAGCGGCTAGAATAATTAAACCAATCACAGCAGCCGTAATCTTATTACGAGCTTCTTCTGTCTTACCCTTATCTCCTCCAGAAGTGATCCACTGGACACCTCCTAGAATAAGGTAAAGAAAGACTAGCAGAGCAGAGATAGCCATGATAAAGCTTAAAACACCAGAGATAATAGGACCGATGTTTGAGGCGTATCCTTGGGTGATTTCAAGTTCACCGATGGTGATGCCGTCTCCAGCTGCAGCCGCAGCTGCAGCGGCAGCCCTTGCCTCTGCTACAGTCTGAGTCTCCGCTATGACGCTTCCAGCGTTAATAGAAAAGCCAACAAAGATTGTAGCTAGTAAAAACAAACATTTTACGATTTTTTGTTTCATATTTTCTTTCATGCCGGTGGCAGTTTTGTATTCAATAGCATTATCGGTAAATAAAGCCAATATGTCAAGTAACCCTGCACTCTGTTCCGCCAATCCGCCAGCTGGCGGAGGCGGATGAGGTGCGGGATAAAAAAACCCCGCACTCCGCCGGCTGGCGGAGTAGGGTGCGGGGTTATATTGTCTAAAATAAATAGAAGGCTAGTTGGCAATTCCTTCTACACCATCAATCACTTTGACTTTTTGAAAAGCACCTGTAATACTTTCTAGTCCCAAGAAACCTAGCATAATCTTAAGTACAGCATAGGCAGCGGCTAGAATAATTAAACCAATCACTGCGGCTGTAATCTTATTACGAGCTTCTTCTGTCTTGCCCTTATCTCCTCCAGAAGTGATCCACTGGACACCTCCTAGAATAAGGTAAAGAAAGACTAGCAGAGCAGAGATAGCCATAATAAAGCTTAAAACACCAGAGATAATAGGACCAATGTTTGAGGCGTAGCCTTGGGAGAGAGTCAGGGAACCGATGTTTACCCCATCTCCTTCTGCTGCAAAGACTGCCATGGGGCTAGCCATAAGTCCGGCGGTAGCCACAGAGGTCGCAACTGCATATTTGGTAAGTGTCTGTTTCATATAGGTTTCCTTTTTTATGTTTGTACCAGACTTTTTTGTAGTTTGTATTATATAGAGTGTCTTTTTGATTAGTCAAGCCGGATATCTTGGTAGTTATTCATGACGCCTGCCAGTATCAAATTGACAACAAATATTTCCTGTTAATGTGCAGTCTTCGGTACAGTTGTTAAGACCAGTTTTTGAACCCGCGTTTGAACTGTTGCAGAAAGATTCTGGAAAACAAGCATTGCTGTAAATAGGTGTTCCTGCACTAACAAATGTTAATATCTTGATGCCCAAAAACTGTTGCAACACTACAAAAAAGGCAGTTGTGGCAGATAGGACAATAATTCCCACAGCTGCCTGGGTAATTCTATTGCGAGCAGATTCCAATTTGCCTTTATCTCCGGCAGAAGTAATCCACTCTATTGCTCCCCAGAGTAGATAGAGCAAGACCATGATGGCGGCAATGGCCATCACAAAACTCATGATGCTGGAGAGTAGATGAGAAAAGTTAGATTGATAGGCACTTGCTCCAGAATTTGCATTTGTGATCATGGGTAGACCAATCTCACCAGCTTTTTGACCAATGTTAAAGTCAAGGTTGGCGGCTAGTTTGGTGGGGAGGTTTAAGTCTGGCATAACTAGGTAGCTTCTCCTGGAGTAACGAACTGTAGATTGAGAATGTCAAAGTTATCACCAAACAAGCCGCCACTAATAAAGCCAATAATTACAAACGAACTGACTAGGATAATGAGTCCCAGTACTGCATGGAGCATTTTGTTGCGGGCAGACTCCAGTTTACTTTTGTCTCCACCAGCAGAGATCCACTCCACTGCACCCCAGATAAAATAAAGGATAACCATGATGGCACCAATATTGATGATGTTGCGCCAGAGTTTAACGAACTGAATAAGGAAAGAACCCCCAGATTTGGCTAAGGCAATATTGCTAGTTGGATCTTCTAGATCTCCTGCTACACACTTACCATCTACGATTTCATCACATCCGCCTAAGTTGCCTACAGCGGGATTGACTATTTCTGCATTTATAATGGAGGGAGCAAGTACGAGAAAAGAAAAAGCCAGTAAAAGTACTAATTGAAGTGTTCGTTTTATCATTATGGTCCAACGTTTGGTACTAATTTTGATAGTTGCGTGCCCAGTCCAATAATATCTATACCTACTATATTGCCCACCAGACCAATGACGGCATAGGCACTCACCATCACAATTAATCCAATCACGCCATGCATCATTTGGTTGCGAGCACCTTCTAATTTGCCTTTATCTCCACCAGAACTTATCCAACTGATAGCCCCCAAGATAAAATAGAGGATAAACATGATGGCGCCGATAGTGGTGATTAACCCGATCACGTTAGAGATGATTGTTTCTAGGTTGGAAAAAGCCGTTTCACCCACATCTGCATCTTTAGTGTAGTCGTTAACCACGGGGGGTTGTATGCCACCAGAACCAAACTGGGCTAGTTTTGTGAATGACTTATTCATGTTGTGCAATTATACCTAACTCCCTTTTAAGGTGCTAGAGCAGAGTACTTATTAATATCTGGGTTAAGAATAAAGCTAGCATCATCAAAGAAAATTAGACCAATAACGCCAGCAGCAGAGTAGGCAGCTACTATAATAACTAAGCCAACTAAACTATAGATAAGTTTATCTCTAACCTTACCCATGGTCTCACTATTACCCGCACCAACAACAAACTGAAATCCACCCATGATGAAGTTCATCATCACCCATAGCCCCGCCACGATGGTAAAGATATTGAGGACACGGGAGAAGAAAACAATAATGCCGATCTTGCTATCAGCTTGAGCGCCATCAGAGTTTAAAACATCGACCCCAATGGGTGGTTTGATTTTGCCAACTATATATGAACCACATCTAGTTTCTGACAAGCCAAGCCAGTTAAAATCATTACCATGTCCATTAAGATTTGCACATAATCTATTGTTTATACACTGTCCAACATATGTGCAACCATCATCACAGTAAGTATTAGGTGGGCATGGTGGGTTAGTTGGTGAAGGAGCAAGAGCGTTGACTGTTGTAACAAATGAAGTTGACAATAGTCCCATCAGAAGAAAAGAAAAAAAAGTTAAGAACGTCAGGATTAATTTTTTCATATATTCCTAAAACTCCGGATTCAATATATACCCCGCATCCCCAAACAGGACTAGGCTTAAAACAGCGGTAATAGTGTAAGCACCTATGATAAGCAGTAAACCAACTAAACTCATGGTAAGTTTGTCTTTGACTT
>Ga0233431_1001426_pt1 | contig 41510 bp, 46 predicted proteins | sample SI_118_April2016_FD_179867 | JGI IMG/M metagenome (GOLD analysis project Ga0233431, IMG submission 179867) | Seawater microbial communities from Saanich Inlet, British Columbia, Canada - SI_118_April2016_200_MG | ecosystem: Environmental > Aquatic > Marine > Inlet | place: Canada: British... | reverse complement strand
TCTGACCAATTAGTAACTTTGTAGCGGGTTTGCCAGGGATGTTTTTTCATTGCGGGGAAATCCTCCCATTTCTGTATTTCCCCCACTGATAGGCTAACCTCTCAGCTGCATTTATGCAACAAAGCCGAGTTGAATGAACAACAGTTGTATAATTGCATTCTGCACGGACGGAGATTCGTGCCGGAGGAAAAAAGTAGGTAGGTCTCCACCCAATCCCTGAGACCAGTAGCATTTCCTACTCAAAATCGCCTCGCTGCCAGCGCACCAATCAAACCAGCTATGATGATTATCAACAAGTCATATGGAGTGATCATCGGTCGTTGCCTCCTCAATTAGAAGACATACAGTGACCTTCATTGATATAATAATTGGTCCATATGGAGTATGCAAGGTGATGTTGGCGAATAGTCTGCCGCATTATTAAGCATCAAATCCAACAGGAAGTGGTCAACTAGCCTAGATCTCTCAGTAGCGCCGTGAGGATCGATGATACTGAGTGGCGTTCACTCCCATGATGCATGAATCAACTCGAGACTGGAACCACGGTTCTCCGTTAGTTTGTGAAGGGGGGTGTCTTCCACTTTCAAGATTTCCATATTTTTCGAACGTATTCAATCAAACATGATTTTGATTGGAAAATTTATAGTCTTTGTGATAGAGGTGCTTCGGACCTTGAATCGATACACACGAGACTCAACTTGATCGCAGGGTTTATTGACATTGGGAGGGTTTTAAATCATAATTATTATATACTTTTATTGTTAACTATTGACCAACATTATCACGGTCATATTAGTAACAATATGAAGACATAATATAGTTATTAACTAAATAGAGATGACGACAATGGCGATACAGAGGAAACGCAGAACCAAGAAGAACAAGAATCCGACCTCAGATATTTCCATGCTATCCGTTGAACGAATCAGCGAGAAATATGATTTTCATCCTAACACAGTTCGTTCTTGGGTCAACAAGGATGGTCTGCCCCATGTTAGACATGGCCGGGGTGGCAAGGTTTTTGTCAAACAAGACGATGTTGAGAGGTACATCAAAATGTGGTACGAGGAGGGATGATGAGAGCGGCCTTATATGCAAGAGTAAGCACCGAGGAGCAGACAGAAGGGTACAGTATTGATGCACAGAAAAGGGCTTTTCAGCGACTTTGCGAGGAAAGGGAGTGGATTCCTCAATATGAGTACATAGAGGCCGGGAAGTCAGCACATACCGATGATATCCGCAAACGCCCAGTGTTCAAACAGGCTATCGATGATGCTCTTTCTGGGCAATATGAAGTTCTGGTAGTCCACAAGATCGACCGGTTTTCGCGGAAACTGAAGATCACGCTGGAATACTTCGAGAAGCTCGGGAAAAACGGCATTGGATTCGTCTCCATCGAGAACAACATAGACTACTCCACTCCTGAAGGAAAACTCATGTTAATGATGCAAGGAGGGTTAGCTGAGTTCTATTCAGAGAACCTTAGTCGTGAAACCAAAAAGGGATGGGATGAGAGAAGGAAACAGGGACTGTATTGCGGAGCCTTACCTTTCGGAGCGATGAAGGATGAGGATGGGATACCTGTTCCGGACATGGAAACAAGGCAGATCGGGACCAACGGGAGTACCATGACCTTATGCAATTATGAAGGGCTTAAAATGGCCTTTGATCTTGCAACACAGGGCAAGTCCGATCGGGAAGTGGCGATTGCTCTTAACTCAGCGGGATATCGAACTACTGGTACCCATGGATCAAGACCTTTTTCTAAAGACACGGTCAAAGGTATTTTAAGCAACAAGTTTTTCGTCGGTTACATTCCAGATGGTAATGGGGGATGGTTGGAAGCAAAGCATCAACCATTCATCACTAGTGAAGTGTTTGAGGAGGTCCAGATGATGAGGGCAAAAAGAGCGAGTGCACAAAGTCATATACGCTCCGATGCGAAAGTCTATCCTCTCTCAGGTCTTACACGATGCACAGAATGTGGCAGTACACTGCGAGTATATAAAGGAAGAGGCCAACCTCGGCTCGTTTGTAATGGCAGGATTCAGGGAAAGGAGTGCGGTCAGTCATCTACCTTTGTTGACATCTATGAGGAACAGTTAATGGCTTACCTGAAGGCATTCCATATCCCGGATGATTATCAAAGCAGATTATTGGATGCCCACAGGAAATTGGAAGCAGCATACACAGAAGGAGACATAGAAAAGAAGAAACTCATGTTAGAAAACCGGCTTAAACGAGTAACCGAACTGTATGAATGGGGACATAAGAACAAAGAGAAATACTTGACTGATTACTCAGCCATCCAGAGTGAATTAAAGCAGCTATCACCAGAGAAACCTGCAGAGGATATATTGAATAGACTTGCCCAGTTCTTAACCAATATTACAGTTGCGTGGGATCAAGCCACATCAGAACAGAAGAACAAGCTGGCGTCTGCCTTGTTTGAAGTGATCTGGATTGAGGGCAAAAAGGTCAAGGCAGTGACGCCACGAGACGAGTTCAAGCCTTTCTTCGATATACAGTACGAAGGGGTGTCACAAAATGGTTTGCAGTGGCGACCCCGATGGGATTCGAACCCACGATCTCCAGCGTGACAGGCTGGCGTGTTAAACCGCTACACTACGGGGCCATATGACAGTACAGAGAATTGTAGCAATCTTTTAGTCTGGTAGTCAAGTCTAGTATTCGTGAAAACAGGCTTTTAGAGGCTATTAAACACGAACGAATTCCCACTGGCAATCGAATTCTGTGACAAGCTATCCCGGAATCTCGTGTTTGCAAGGCAAAGATGGTAACCTTCACGCCTAGTGTCTTTTCCGTTTTATGCACTGTCGTATTACAAAAGTCCCAGTTGATAAATGAACTATATCAGTCATACATACTAGGGGGCTAATTGACAACGTAGTGTCTTCATGCTAGAATTTCTCACTCAAATATCCCACCAAAAAACAGATTTCTGATTAACAGGCACTGAAAAAGGGCAAACCCGCCGAAAGGCGGCGATGCAAAGCAACGGGTCTACAGCTGGAAGGCCATGATAGCCGTGCTGCCGAAACGCGAATTTGAATGCGACGCCTTCACGGTGCAATCCTGAAGGCATTTTTTGTTTAAATTCCGGAGCAGTTTTCTGGAGGGAATTACCTGAGAGGCTAAGAAGACCAGAGACCAACCTCGTATCGATCCACTATAACAACGATTGTCGTTTGGATACCTTTCTGATACCTGAATGGAGTGAAACCCATGAAAAGATGGAATTTAATGCACAGGTGGCGAAAATTGGGTATCACCAATAAGCTTGGCATTGCGTTTGGTGTGCTGCTATTTCTCATCGTATTCGTGGCGTTCACTGGTTATTCTGCAACCACTGACGTCCGTGATAAGACAGAGGACGTAATCCTGACCAGTGATCAAATACAGCAGCATGTATCGGCGATGGACGTTAGTTTGGAGGAGACGCGCCGCCTGGCGACGGACTTCTTCTGGCGCTACCCTACCCTGGATTTTGAAGCGGCTTCCCAGACCTACTCCGAGCAGGTGAACGAACAGATAAACGAAGTCGTGGCCCTTAGCGTTGAGTTGCAACAACTGATCTCAGAATCGGATGTGAGTGACGCGCTGCGAGAAAGCGATGTAAACTTGAATTTTTACCTCTCAGGGGCCAACCGTTATGCGGATGCATTTGACGGAGCAGTTGAACTGATAGCTGAGTTAGCCACCCCGGAAACTGGCCTGATGGCACAACTGGATAATAACTCGGCTTCTCTCCAGGCCTTATTGCAATTGGCAAACGATCCCAACTTGCTGCTCCCATATCTTGAAATGCGGTCCTTTGAGATAGACTATTTTGAGACTCGTCAGCGCCCCTTGATGCAGTTGGCATTAAACAGGGCGTTCGATTTGAGAGAAGAAATCGGAGTGTCGGTAGCTCTTGAAGAAGATCAGAAAGCTCAAGCATTGACCTATATTGATGGTTATGAGACGACAGCAGCGCAGATACTTGACCTGGATGTCTCCATTAACAGCAGATTGAATGAGCTTGATTTGGAGGCCGAGGCCATCGATCCAATTTCCGATCAATTGATTGTATTGGCTGAAGCGGAAGTTGAGCGGGCTCGCTCTGAGATAGACACGGCCGCCGGATTGGCAACCGTAGCCTTGATTGTAGCTACCCTGGCGGCATTCTTGCTTGCGATTTTGGTTGGACTCATTCTCAATCGGAGCATCACCCGCAACGTGGTGAAGTTGACCAATACCGCCAGAGAACTTCGCGCAAACAATATGATGGCACGGGCTCAGATAGATAGCGAAGATGAGATTGGCCTGCTGGCTAACACTTTCAACGATATGGCGGGTCATATCAATGAATTGGTACAGAAACAGGAACAAAAAGTGGTTGAGCTTATAAATGAGATAGAGCAACGCGTGCGTGCTGAGGAATCACTGCAGAAAGTGAATCGTGCATACAAGACGCTTAGTGAATGTAACCAGGCGGTGATACATGCCAGGGACGAGACAGCGTTGCTTGAGGAATTATGCCAGATCATTAAAGAAAAAGCCGAGTATAGCATGGTATGGATTGGCTTTGCACAGAATGACGAGGAAAAGACTGTGCGTTCCGTGGCACAGGCAGGATTTGAGGAAGGGTATTTGGATATGGCGAGCATCGTATGGTCGGATACAGAGCGGGGTCGAGGTCCTACCGGAACGGCCATTCGGACCGGACGTCCCATCATCAATCGCGATACCCTGACGAATCCCGATTTTGCTCCATGGCGCGAAGAGGCGCTACGACACGGCTATGCTTCGTCCGCTGCCTTTCCGTTGGGTACGAATGGGCAAGTCATAGGTGCGTTGAGTGTCTATGCAGCGGAACCGGATGCTTTCAACGAGGAGGAAACGAATCTGTTAACGGAGCTGGCCGGTGATGTGGCATATGGCATCACAGCGCTGCGAACGCGAGTGGAACGTGAGCGTGCACAAGAGGCGCTACGAGAAAGCGAGCGGAAATACCGCATGCTTTTTGACAACGCTGTCATGTCAATCACGTTATGGGATGTCCATAATTGGCAGATAATGCTTCTAAACACCTCCGGCGCACGGAATCTTGGCGGGACGACGTCAGACGAATTTATCGGAAAAACGTTGCCTGATATTCTCCTCGACCCCGAAATGATTAAAACAACCAGTGAACGCTTCAAGTCAATTGTTGATACGGGGACAGGTGGTCAGTTTGAAGATTTTGCGGAATTGCCAAATGGTGAAAAGCGTTGGTTCAGATCTGATATCCAACCTATGAGGGATGAAAGCGGCAAAATATTTGCGCTACAGCTGATATCTGAGGATATCAATGAACGCAAACAGGCAGAGGAAGAGGTTCGTGATTGGAAGAATCGGTATGAGGCAGCTGTCCAGGCGAGCGGGCATCTCCTGTATGATTGGAATTCTGAGACGAACGAGGTTACTTACGGCGGAAATGTCTCCAGAATCCTCGGTTACACTGTGGATGAGATGGACGGAGGGCTGAACGGTTGGGTCGAGTTAATTCATGTTGATGATCGAGCGTTTTTCAGTGATGTTATGGCTGCGATTGTGAATAAGAGGGAGCCGGCTCATTTGGAGTATCGCGTACGCACAAAAGATGGCCGCTACATTACTGTGGAGGACGAAGGCTACTTTATTGCCGATGCGCAGGGCAGCACCAACCGTATGATAGGTTTTGTTAAAGACATCACCGAACGCAAGAAGGCGGAAGAGGCTTTGCGAAGGAGTGAAGAAGGGTATCGTCGCATCGCAGACAACGCTACAGATGTCATATGGACCATGGATATGGATTTGCGCCTTACGTACATCAGTCCATCCATAACCTTGTTAAGGGGATACTCTGTCGAAGAGGCGCTGTTACAGTCGGTAGATGTAATGATGACACCGGAATCGCTGCAAATTGTGATGGAAGCTTTTGAGGAAGGATTGGAACTTGAGCTGGCGAATGAACCGGGTGCTCCGCGGCCAGTAACACTCGAACTGGAACAGTACTGCAAGGACGGCTCCATTATATGGACCCAATCTCAGGTAACATTTCTTCGAGGTTCTGATGGAGAGATGGCAGGGATGATTGGTGTAACACGTGATATCACCGAACGCAGGCAAGCAGAGGAAGCGTCACGGGCGAGTGAAGAAAAGTTCCGCACACTGGTGGAAAACTCCCCGGCGATCATCTGTTTGGTGGACCGTCAAGCACGGATTCAGTTCACTAATCGGCGTTTGCCGGAGTACGAAGAGTCGGAAGTGATCGGTAGAACTGTGTACGACTTCGTCCCGCCACTCTTTCAAGATGCAATGAGGGAGCGTGTGCAGAATGTGTTCAGTTCAGGACTTGCTGATCCCCTGGAGTCTAATTTTTTCCTGGAAGACGGTTCTGAAGTGTGGTACGAGACTCGGTTCGCCCCAATCCGGAGTGAAGACAAGGTGGTATCCTTTATGTCCATAATCACCGATATCACTGTGCGCAAGAAGGCGGAGACCCTATTGCGCGAGAGTGAAGAAAAGTACCGCTTGTTGGCAGACAATACAAGCGATTTTGTAGCGTTAACGGATTTGAATGCTGTGATTACTTATGTTGGTCCGGCACATATAAAACTGGGATATAGTTCAGAAGACCTGATCGGTAAGCCAGGATTACCGTTTGCGCATCCGGAAGATGTACAAGGCATGGTAGATGCGCTGGCGAAATTTTATGACCGCGATCTCATCGCAACACTGGTCGAAACGGGGGGAAGGGTTCCTGAAGCACCGGTGGATTATCGGATGTTTGATGCATGGGGTAATGTGCATTATCTTGAATCAGTCAATAACCTTATCATTGATCCCAATGGGGAAAACCACCAGGTGCTACACATATCACGCGACATCACCGAACGCAAACTGGCGGAGGAGAAGGAGAGGGAGGCTGAAAAGCTCAGGGAGGTTGATCGGTTGCGCACTAAATTGCTTTCCAATGTATCTCATGAACTGCGTACCCCGTTGACCACCATCAAAGGGTATGCTCTTATGCTATTGGACTATGATGAGAGGCTGGATCATGATGAGAAGAAGCAATATCTGGGCATTATAGATGCATCTTCTGACAGAATGAATGAACTGGTGAGTAACATTCTGGAGATGTCCCGGCTGGATGCGGGAATGCTGCGGCTGGACAAGCGATACACTGATGTCTCGCAGCTTGTTCAGGATGCGGCACCAGATGCGCAGGTCCGAGCACCCGGCCATGTGATAATTTCCAGGGTGAGTGGAGAACTACCCCGCGTTAACATCGATGCAAAACGTATCAGACAGGTGATGGATAATATACTGGATAACGCCACCAAGTACTCAGATAAGGGAACAACTGTAGTTATGCGAGCTGAACAAGCGGATTCAGAATTGTTGATCAGTGTTGTTGATCAGGGAATTGGCATACCAGCCGATGAGGTAGAGAAGGTGTTTGAACGAATGTATCGCGTTGATCACCACCGGACCGGGCGAGTGGGTGGTGCTGGATTGGGACTTTCCATTTGTAAAGGGATTGTGGAGGCACATGGAGGAAGGATTTGGATGGACAGCGAGGAAGGAAAAGGAAACACCTGTACATTCAGTCTACCACTACAATTGGAGGACAACCATGACAAGCAAGACTGAAGCAAGAACGATCCTCATTGTGGAAGATGAGCCCAATATCATGAAGTTTGCCTCCAAGGTGCTGGAGTTGGAAGGCTACCAGATTTGTCAAGCCTGGGATGCCAACGAGGGCTTGGGCCTGGTTAAGGAAAGTCATATTGATTTGGTCCTCCTCGACTTGACGCTTCCGGGAACTGATGGCTGGGAAGTTCTCCGCCAGTTGAAAGACGATCCGGAACTCTCTAAAATCCCTGTGGTTGTATTCACTGCCGCGGTTGAACTGCCGAACCAGGAAAGAGCATCCAGTATGGGGGCTGCTGATTTCCTGATGAAACCCTTGAGTCCTGCTACACTAAGGGAGAGCATCCATAGTATTCTTCATCACGAAAATGGAGTGTAACGTGTCTTCTAAAAAGCTTACAGTTCTGGCAGTTGACGATGATGTCCGTGTGTTGCGCATGATGGAGCGCATTCTTGAACTGGAAAACTATCGTGTAATCAAGGCGGCTGATGGGAAAAGAGCCCTTGATATTCTTAATGAGGGAAATCCAGATCTGGTGCTGTTGGACGTGATGATGCCCGGTATGGATGGATACACCATATGTAGGCGGATCCGTGAGTTTTCCAACGTACCGATAATCATGGTTACTGCCAAAGACAATCATGAAGAGAAAGTGGAGGGATTGGATGCCGGAGCTGATGACTACATAGCCAAGCCGTTTTCCCCGAAAGAGCTGGCAGCGCGAATCAAGGCTGCGTTGCGCCGAGTTTCATTCCGGGACGAAACTCCAGAACCTGCTTTCTCTTCCCGGGGCCTGGTAATAGATTACTCGCAGCACATGGTTACCCTGAACAATTACGAGCTGGATTTGACCGCCACTGAGTATAGACTGTTATCTTATCTGGCGCGCAACGCCGGGCGGATACTTACTACCGATCAGCTATTGTCAACTGTCTGGAGTGACGAGTATTGTGGTGAACTTGAGATCCTCCGAATGCACATAACCCGGCTGAGACGGAAACTGGGAGAAGATGGTACGAATCCCAGGTTTATTCTCACCAAGCATGGTATAGGTTACGTGTTGGAAACAAGTTACAGCTAGAAAAAAACCTTTCGCTTTCGAAATTGACAAATGTTGAAGGGGTCTTCCTGTTTAGGAAGGCCCTTTTTTATTCCCCTTCATCCCTGATCTCACTGCACCAGCGCTATGGTGTTTATGATTTCGTTACGGTTTTCCCCCCGATCGTTTGCACTGATGTTATTTGTCCCTGTTATCCTGACATTGCGCGAGATATCTCAGAGTATTGGGGCTTATTAGAGAATGGGGTCCGTCAAGCTCGGTTTCTTCGAGATTAGGAGGTTACCCCTATGTGGAGGGAAATCAGTGGGCAAACTTACTTCACTACTTCGGAGGCCTGCCGAAAAGCGGGAATAAGCAGGGCAACGCTCTTTCGCTGGATCAAAGCGGGCATTGTTGAGGATGTGGATCGAAAGGATCGCAATGGATGGAGACTATTTACAGAACATGATGTCTCCAAAATACGGGCCGAAGCAACGCAGGTGAATCGGAAACAAGATTGAAAAACAAGGGGGCGGGAATGAAACAAGAAAACACTTCATAAACGGGGACACAAACACCCATAGGATATGAAGCCAATTTGAATACAAAGGGAGGAATAAAAATGGCAAAACAAAGACCTTTTTTAAAGAGTTTGAGAGGCAAAGTAAGTGTGCAGATGTTGCTTGTCAGCTTGATACCGATACTGATCATCGGTGGGATGGTGTGGAACAGCATGACCAATTTGGAGAATAAGACAGAAAAGAGTATAGGTAGCAGTTATTCCATCCTGGAAAAAGACGTGATCCAGGAGACGCTGAGCCAGGATGCCCACCGTCTGGCGCTTGAACTGGAAAAGGATATGGCCACCCGAATCGATTTTATCAAGAGCCTGACAAACGTACCGGGTGTCAAGGAGGCCATCCTATCCGGTAGCCTTGATTCACCCGAGGCGGAAGCGGCCAACGCCTTTCTGGCCGATCAGCTGGGAGTAACCCCGTGGTTCACCACGTTGAACTTAATGACCCCCACCGGGCAAATAGTTGGCGGCAGTCATGTCAACCTGGTTGACGATAGCATAAACCCAGGACTCCACCCGGCATACTTCAGCTTCCTCGATGCCGATTTCTCCAATGGTTCCTGGTGGAGCATCTATCAGCAATATGAGGGCGACATATGGGTCAACGAGCCGACATTCAGCCCGGCAGCCCATACTGGCCCCGTTAGGCTTGATGCCTTCACGATGGAAATCACGGCCAAGGTTTATGCCAGCGATGGAACCGTCATTGGCGCTGTAAACAGCGCAACAGGCTTTGATGCGGTTAAGATGAGCCAGGATTATGCGGCCAAATACCCTAACACGAGGGTGACGGTCTTCACCCCTGCAGGCCTGCCTGATCTTTACGCTTACGGTGACACGCAAACGCTGCCGATTATGATCGCGGCAGATTCTGGAGAGTGGGCACTCTCACCAGAGGATTTGAATGGGGATGGCACCCTTAACGACGTCATGCCAAAACAATCCGCTATAGTAGACGGTTTCGATGATCCCCAGCCGGAGCTGAGATGGTTTGATTTCGCATCAAATGCCAGATTGCCTGAGGCCGAGATTACATACACGGCAGCAGAGGAGAGGGTGAGATCTATTATTGGGGCGACCGATGCTCAGATCATCCCTGCCGAAGCCTTCACTACGGACAATGGAAGCCATGTTGTGGGCTATGCCAGGGCTTCGACCGATCTTCTTGACGAGAATCTACGAACCGAAGGTTATCCAGGTACCGGGTTCACTGTCATGACCGAACAACGCTCTGAAGTGGCTTTTGAGGCGCTCGAGAGCCTCGATATGCTGGAGAATGATCTCGAGGATAACACCAACAGTATCCTCACCACAGTTTTGATAATCCTTGGTGTAGCCTTCGTTGTAGTACTGGGTGTGGCGTTCTATCTGAGCCGTGGTATTACCAAGCCTATTGTGCAGCTCAACGATGCGGCAGAAAAAGTCAGTATGGGTGAGTTGGATGTCAATGTTAATGTTAAGTCCAATGATGAGATAGGAGACTTAGCTGAGAGCTTTGGCCGCATGGTTACAGCGTATCGATTTATGGCTCAAGACGAGGAGGACTAAGAACCGTGGCATTATATGATGATGTGGTGAATTTGGGTAAGACGTACATGGGCCCAGCCGCCAAGAAGTTTGTGGATCGGCAGATAAGTGGACATCTGGATGTGGAAGCATCGAAATTGGCTGCCAGTCATATGGCAGAGCTAGCAAAATGGTGCTACACGTCTGGGAAAATGCTGATGGATGACGCAAAGGCCCAGGAGTTCAGCAACAAGGTAAAAGCGCTCAAGTGAGGGCAATAGTGCCCAAGGAATCCCTGTTGGCCTCAATGCAAATGGCAAGCAATGTTTGAACTTTAAATTGGTTGGTAACCCCCGCCCCCGGCAGATACAGGGGCGGGGGTAATCATCATAGCAGAACGTGTGTTTGAAATCTGAAGAATCAAACGAATGATCGCTGCTTGTATGAAAAATGGTGAACTAAAAATGGAGAGGCTCCTACAACTAACTGTTGAGATAGGATTACTTGAGCGGGTCGATGTCTTGGCATCGCTGCTGAAGGCCGCTAACCCGCAATGCTATGAGCACTCGAAACGGGTAGCTGCATTATCAAAATTGATGGGCGACGCTATGAATTATTTAGGAACAGAGTTATTGGATCTTTGCTCAGCAGCTTTCTTGCATGATGTTGGCAAGGTAGTAATCCCAGATTCAATTCTATTTAAACCGGGAGAACTAAATGACGCTGAATGGGAAATAGTCAGGGAGCATCCTGCCGACGGGGCATGGACAGTCGGCAATATCAAAGAACTGACGGCGTTGGTTCCATTTATATTGAGTCACCATGAGTGGTACGATGGGAGCGGATATCCTCATGGAATAAAGGGCGAACAAATACCGGTGGAAGCCAGGATTATTAGCATTGCCGATGCCTACGATACAATGACTACCCCTCATGCATACAGGGAAACCATATCCAATGATGAAGCTATGGAGGAACTAAAGCGATGTGCGGGGATTCAATTTGATCCCGCGCTTGTTGAGGTGCTTTCCCAGGTTGTTGGTTATATGGCAATAAGTGGTGATAGTTGAGGGATAAGGGAATTCGTCAACTTCCATTGTCGTTCATACTGAGTAGCCATTAAAACACCTAATTTCCATGTTAAAGATCGGGCTTTGTGGCGTTCTCAGGAGGAGGAAAATTGACGAAACGCAAAACAGAGGTCTTCGAGACTAGACTATCCAGATGGACTGAACTTGTCAAGGAGGGAACCGAAGAGGCGCTCTCTGGCCTCTCCCGGATGGTGGGTAAGAAGATTCGGATAACAGCTTTTGATCTCAAGGTGATCCCGGTGTCAGAGGTGGCAGATATGGTTGGTGGTGCCGAAAAGGAGGTAGTTTCCATTTACGTGGGTATTACTGGAATTGCTACGGGCCATATCATGCTGGTTTACCCACAGCAAGTTGCCTTTGGGCTAGTGGATATGCTGATGGACTGCGAATATGGAACGACTCGGGAATTGGGCACGTTGGAAGCTTCGGCACTTGCGGAAGTTGGTAATATCACCGGGTCTTTTCTCCTCAACTCCATGGCATATAACCTTGGGATGCGTCTCATGCCTACCCCTCCACAGGTGATGGTGGATATGCTTGGGGCTGTACTCAGTATTCCTCTGACGGATATCATGAAACATCGGGACGATTTGTTTATGATGTCGACTGTTTTTGCTACCGAAGGGCAGTCAATTATTGGGACTCTCCTGGTAATGCCCAGTGGTGAACTAATGGATCTGTTGGTGGAAGAGTTCTCGGAATGAGTGCACTAGTCTAGAAAACGAAAAAATCTTAATATTCGACGCTCCCACGTTTCCGATGTGGGGGCGTTTTTTTGTTAGAACTACACTTGGTGAATATTTAGTGAGTCATTGGTTTGTAAGTATCCCAAATTGATAGTCCCTGCATCGTAACCATTATATCCGCTACTGGTCGTCTTTTATGCCCAAGGTGTATAATATGCAATGCTCCCTGAATCTGAATTAGAAAACGCTTCAGGCTCGCGCGAGAATGATATGGCAGACAAATATAAAACCAAGCATGAACTTATTGAAGAATTAACCCAAATGCGTGAACGGGTTTCCGAACTGGAGTCCACAGAAACTGAACTCAAGCAGGCCAGAGAAGCGTTGCGGGAAAGTGAAATCCGGTTCAAGGCCATACATGCCCATTCACCTATTGGGATTGTGCTGCGAGATCACGATGGGACAGTGGTCCACAGCAATAGGTCCGCCCTAGATATGGTTGGATTGTCTCCTGACGTGGGGGTTGACGAACTTCCGTGGTCTAATCTTTTTGATGATCCCTTTGTTCCGCAAGAGGCGAAGGACTGCCTGGCACAGGGCAAATCAATGAGATATGAACAGGAAATGCCCTTTGACTTTGCGGAATGCCAGAGGCTCGGTTTGTACCGGACGGAAGGGGCCGCCGTTGGATGGGTGGACGTGTTGGTTCATCCCGTGCTTGGGGATGAGGGCGAGACTCCAATAGGGTATGTGCAGCAGATACAGGATATAACCGAGCGCAAGCGTTCAGAAGAGATGTTGAGAGACCTCTCCCGTCAATTGGTAGAAGCGCAGGAGGTAGAGCGCCGACACATTGCCCGAGAGCTGCACGATCATATTGGGCAGGCGCTAACCGGTCTGAAGCTTCTGGTGGAAATGGCCAGTCATTCATCGGAAAACGATTCCTCCGCTAGCTTGAGGGAAGCGCAGGATATAATCGATGATCTGATCGGGAGAATCCGCAACCTGTCGCTCGATTTACGGCCGTCGATGCTGGATGATCTTGGCCTGTTGCCCACGTTGCTCTGGCATTTCGATCGCTATACTGTCCAGACCGGTATTGAGGTGAACTTCAAGCATCGTGGACTGAACAGGCGCTTTTCGCCGGAGACAGAAACTACCATCTATCGCATAGCACAGGAGGCACTGACCAATGTAGCCCGTCATTCAGGTGCGGGCGAAGTAGCAGTGCGAATCACTGCAAGGCAACAGGTGCTCACTGTTCACATCGAAGATCATGGGGCGGGTTTTGATCTTCAGAAAGTACTATCCGATAGCAGCTCCAGCGGACTGGTTGGGATGAGAGAAAGGGTCGCTTCAGTAGGTGGGTGGCTTGAAGTTGACACAGTTCCGGAACACGGAGCTCACCTCGTAGTCCAAGTACCCTTTGAACAAGACGCGCAGAAAACCAGGTAAGTAAAATGCGAGATACCACAATCGTGCTGGCAGAGGATCACCATGTTGTTCGACAGGGCCTGAAGGCTTTGTTGGATGCTACCCCTGGTTTTTCAGTGGTTGGTGAGGCAAGTGATGGCTTGGAAGCGGCTGAAGTTGCGGAACGACTGCAACCGGATGTTTTGTTGCTGGATGTGGTGATGCCCGGTCTCAATGGCTTGGAGGTGACCCGTCGTGTTACGCAATCTTCGCCGAACACTCGTGTAGTTATCCTTTCAATGTATGATAACCAGGCCTATGTGCATGAAGCGCTGCGTGCAGGTGCGATGGCCTATGTCCTCAAGGGGTCTATGTCGGATGAGTTGGTGCGTGGCATCACCGAAGCTGCCGCCGGGCGTCACTATCTCAGCCCGCCTCTCTCAGAACTGGTTATCGATGCGTATGTGCAAAAGCTCGAAGGTGACGACCTTCCGCTGGACCTTTACGAAACGCTGACGGCCCGGGAAAGGGAAGTGCTGCATTTAATTGCCGAAGGACAAACCAGTGCAGAGATCGGTGATCGCTTGTGCATCAGCCGACGGACAGCGGAAATACACCGTTCCAAGGTGATGCACAAGCTGGGACTGCGTACCCGGACGGATCTTGTTCGATATGCCATTCGCCGTGGTATCCTGCCCCCGGAAGACTGAAGGCCGCAGAGCGTACCGGCTGTTCCGACCTTTCTTCTCAATGGCCTTCTTTATCACGAAATAAGTACGTATACGTATTTACAGTCCAATCAGGGGTATGTAGTGTTAAAGTTAACAATTTACCCTTTTGTCTCATGTATGATCAGGGGCACAGATGGGTTTAAAGAAGGGGATTATGGCTAGAAGTGAGAACATTTTGGAACTGGCGGAGAAAAACGGCAAGCCTGAATCGGAGGCATTGCATCGAATTTTAGAATGTGCCATGACGGATGAAGAAGCGAGTTTTATCCTGGAGTTGCCGGCACCGGCGTCGGATGTAGCAGCCAAATTGAATATGACTGAGAAAGGCGTCGAGGATAAAATCCTTGATTTGGCACAGAGGGGCCTGGTGGTACGCTCTCGGAAAGGGTATCGCTATCCGCATGACCTGGGGACCTTGCATGATAACATTCTTGCCAGTGCGCCTCAGTATATTCCTGCTGGGATAGAAAAGCTGTGGATGGACCTATATGAAGGCAAACAATGGTGGCGGGAGATAGGAGAGGGGCTTGCCAGTTACGGACTTCAAGTGCTGAGGGTTATTCCAGCGGAGAAATCGATTTCAAGGGATATCGAGCTTTTACCTTATGAAAGCATGACCAAAATCATCGAAGAGAACCGTGACCTGATTAGTGTGCGGAATTGCTGTTGCCGGACGGGCGCTAAGAAATGCAATCACCCGGTTGACGTATGCATGCAGTTCAAACATCGTGCGGAGTACGATCTTTTTAGAAGTGGTGGCCGAAAGGTGAGTGCCGATGAGGCCGTCTCGGTGGCTTTACAGGCCGTTGGCTCCGGTCTGGTTCCAACGGTAACCAACGTTTCTGTTATGGATAATCTTGAGTTCATCTGTTTCTGTTGCGGCGATTGTTGCCTGGTTCTGGACCCGCTCCTGCGAATACAGAGAGTTCCTGATGTACTGGCTTACAGTCGATTTGAGGCCAAGATCAACCCGGAGACTTGCAACGGCTGCCGGCACTGTGTGCCTCGCTGCCATTTTGGCGCTATCGATATGAAGCCGTTGGGTGGTGAAATGAAAGCTGTACTTGACCCTGACAAATGTGTGGGCTGCGGTGTTTGTGAATTATCCTGCGTACCGGGATCGATAACAATGGAACTGGTGCGTCCTCCGGAGTTTATCCCGGAGACTATCATGGGTCCTTCTGCAATTATTCACTAAATTACTATAACGTCTTGGGAAAGAGGCCGTGATGTCCTTCTTTGGCGCACCAGCAGAGGGAATTTGTCCACTGTTTTGCTGAAAGGTTTTAGGGATTCTTTGGTCTGATCACTCGAACTGGTGATACTGCACGAATCGGAATCTTAAAATCATGGAGGGGGCCAATGAAAACGTCTGGTAAAAAATGCCTCATGGTTCATCGGTGGGCGAGGGATTGCGGCCGAAATCTATTGGGACGAAGTTCCCCCCGAAACTGGCGCCTTCGATGAAAACAACCGATTAATATTCGCCCTCGGCCCGATGGCCGGAATTCCGGCATTGGGCACTTCTCGATGGGGCGTTTTCGGGAAATCCCCCCTGCCCGCACTGGATAAGTTCTGTTATGGGAACCTCGGAGGACGTTGGGGAGCGGAGCTCAAGTTCGCCGGATATGATGGAATCGTTGTTCAGGGCAAATCAGAAAAGCCAGTCTACCTGCTGATTTCGGACGGAAAAGTGAAACTCAAGGACGCATCTGCTACATGGGGCAAAGGCGCTACCCCAACGCGGGATATCCTGAAAGCAGAGCTTGGGGACAAAGTACGAGTCGTGGCCATTGGCCACAGAGCACTGGCTATCCCCTGCGATGTTGGGGATAGTGACCAGGTCACCTCTACGGTTGAAAAGACCGTAGCATAATTAGAGCATATCGACATTCTGGTGAACAATGCCGGAGGTGGTTCCTTCGGTGGTATAACAAAAATGCCACGGAGTACTTTTGAGGCCGATATCCGACATAACCTTACCAGGATATTCATCTGCAGCCAGGCCGTATCTAAATATATGATCGAGCAGAAATCGGGTTGTGTTATCAACATCTCTACGCGCGAATCTCAGGTTCCCGCCATGGGTCTTTCCGCCTACGCAGCCTCCAAAGCCGGAGTGAATTCACTCACGTTAACCCTCGCCTGGGAACTCGACCCCTCCGTTCGAGTCAATGCCGTTCTTCCGGGAGCAGTGGTTACGGAAACGAATGCTCCCATTTTCGAGCCTATCAAGGACCAGCTTGCCGAATTGAGCCCACTGAATCGTCTGGGAACTCCGGAGGATATCGCGCTGGCGGCGCTGTACCTTGCTTCCCCCGCCTCCGGTTGGGTAATCAGCAGGCTTTCCCCGATCGATGGCGGCGCAGAATGGTCCCATCACGTCATGGGTGCCATGGTCAAGGACCTGTTGTGAACCAGGGTTTCCTCACTAAATCCGGATTCTGGGAGAAATAAAAGGGGAAGGTAGCCTATGGCATATCGAGTCATTCAATGGAGCACAGGTAACGTGGGAGCATGCGCGCTACGAGCGATCATTGATCATCCGGAAATGGATCTGGTGGGGGTGTCGGTTTACCATGATTCGAAGGCGGGACGGGATGCAGGTGAATTGTGCGGACTTGAACCGATCGGTATAAAGGCTACGCAGGATTCCGATGCACTATTATCCATCGAGTCCGATTACGTATGCTACACGTCTGATATCAGAATCGACCCGATGGGGACGATCGACGAAATCTGCCGTATTCTGCGCTCAGGCAAGAATGTGGTTACCAGTTCGCTGCTCAGTCTGGTTTACCCGGGAGCGCTTGGCCCGGAAATCCAGGAGAAGCTTGAGTCTGCCTGCCAAAAAGGTGGTTCGATAGTCGATCATGTTTTTACCGATTACCAAGGAGGTTACTGGTTTTTTTGATATAAGGAGGGAAAGTGAAACCATTGGGAGTTAACAGGGTATCGATTGCGGTAAAAGATCTTGAAAAGGGGGTAGAGTTCTATTCCAAGCTTCTTGGCGCCACGTTTTTTGAGGCCACCGCCGATGATACTGAGAAACTTGGTATACGTGTGGCTTTGAGCTGGGATGCAGGTATTGAACTGGTTTCCCCGATGCCTGACAAAGACACCTTTGTGACGAAGATAATCGAGCAGCGCGGTGAGGGACTGATAGGGGTGGTCTTTGCAGTTGACGATGTGGAGGTTGCCCACGATGCAGCGGAGAAGTTGGGTGTAGGAGTCTGGTATACACTTGACTATAGTCAGGAAGAGATAGACAAACATCTTCAAGGAAGATTCACCAAATATAAGGAATACATGCTTGATCCCAGCACATCTTATGGGGTAGGGCCTATTATTGGGCAGTTTGAACCTAAATAGAAGATCATTGGCTTGGATAGCATAAATAGGGAGAATTTCTGGTGGCAAAGAAGATAATGATAATATGCGGGAGCGCTCGCAAAAATGGGAATACATGGACCGCAGCCAACTGGGCGGCTACGGGGGCACGAGAGGATGGTGCTGAAGTTGAGGTTGTGGATGCCTCACAGCTCACGATCAAGAAAAGTGGCTGCCTCCATTGCCTGGGTTGCCAGAAATCAGAAGAATATCGGTGTGTTGTTGGGGACGATGCGTCCTCGGTTGTGGCCCGGATGCTGGAGCAGGATGTGGTGGTTTTCGCAACGCCAGTATATTTTGGCGGATTTTCTTCACAAATAAAGCAGGTGATCGATCGCATGTATTGCCTGATAAAAGTGCTGGGTGGCGACTACTCAGTGGCCCCAGAGCTCAAAGACGTTTCACTGGCGCTGATCGCGACGGCAGGGGGCGACGAGAACTACGGTCTGAGTATGGTTTCAAGCCACATGAAAGGTATTGCCGCTGGATTAGGTAAAGGGACGGTTGAACTTTTGATTCCCTTCTCTCCGGCGGAGTCCGGTGAGATGGCGGTAAATACGGACGTAAAGTTGAAAGCAGAAGCGTTTGGCAGGGATCTGGCGAATTGACGGTTTTTAGATAGAAATGAACTTTGTTGAATACTCATGGCGCTGATTGCGTAAATCTAAAAGAGGGAGGTATTCCAGTGAGTTCGTTATTTTCATTAGAGGGTAAGGTGGCTATCGTGACCGGGGCGAGCCGATGGACCGGCGGTGCCATTGCCACCGAAATGGCAAAGGCGGGGGCTGACGTGGTGGTTGCGGCTCGAACTGCCGAAGGGTTGGAAAAAGTGGCCGGCCAGATTCGGGAAATAGGTAAGCGTTCCCTGGCCGTGCCGACGGATGTGACGAATAATGATCAGGTCCAGAACATGGTCAATAAGACCCTGGAAGAGTTTGGCCGAATCGATATTCTGGTCAACTGCGCCGGTGGTGACATCTTGAAGCCGTCGCTAGAGATGAGCGAAGAAGATTGGGATTCGATGGTGAAATTGAATCTCACCAGTCATTTTCTGTGTAGCAAAGCGGTGGCACCTGCCATGATCAAACAGGGTGGTGGCAGCATAATCGATATTGCTTCGGGCGAGGGATTGCGCGCGGCCATCACAAACCCCGCTTATGGGGCAGCTAAGGCTGGTGTTATGAATCTGGTGATGACCCTTGGGTCGGAATGGGGCAAGCACAAGATCCGAGTAAACGCGGTAGCTCCTGGTTTCATCGATAATCCTTTGTTTGAATTTGCCATGGGAATTCCCGAGTTGAAAGAAATTTATGATCGGATTCCCCTGGGAAGAGCGGTCAAGTTGGAGGAGATCGCTGCGGCGGTGATTTACTTTGCGTCCGATGCCGGTGCCTATACCACTGGAGTCACGTTGACTCTGGATGGGGGAATGACCACGCGTTTGGGGTGAACATCAGCAGGGAACTTCAAGAACAGGAGGTGTAATGTGGCTGAACTGACGGATTCGGACAAAATCAGAATCCTTTATGATATGGAGTTGATCAAAAAGGTTAAGCGTAAATACTGGTGGAGCGTCGATAACAAGCAAATCGATGATCTTGTTGACTGTTTCACCGAGGATGCCGTAGCGGACTATGATATTGACAAGCTACTCGAAGGCAGGGCTGCGATCATCCAGTTTCTAAAGGATTCCGTGGCCAGTGAGGAACTCGATGCTATTCCCATTCATCAGGGATTCGATCCCGTGATTGAAATAACCAGTGAAACGACTGCCACCGCCAGATGGAGACTCTACAATTACATGCTGTTCCAAAAGGTAAAAACGACCATGGTAATGTGGTCTGTCTACAATGACGAATATGCAAAAGTGAACGGGGAGTGGAAGATAAAGAGCACCAAAATCAGGCACATGTCTACGGTAACCACCACGATGGCTTAATAAGGTGACTCGCGAATTTGGATGCTGGCATTGCCGGCGGAGGTTGAAACGATGAATAGATTCGAGGGAAAGGTGGCACTAATTACGGGCACGGCCAGTGGTATTGGAAGGGCGACGGCTCAACGGCTTGCCGCAGAGGGAGCGAAGGTAGTTTGCACTGATGTCCAGCTTGATGGATTGGAAGAGACCGTTCGTGATATTACATCGCAAGGCAGAGCAGCTGTTTCACAAGTGTGTGATGTGAGTGACAAAGACGCGGTCTGTGCTGCAGTGGGTAGAACAATTGACCAATATGGCAAGCTTGACGTGCGGTGTAACGTTGCTGGAATCCTCGAGACCTCGCATACTCATGAAGTATACTCTCGATCGATGGGAACGGCTCCTTTCGGTTAACCTCACGGGAACTTTCCTGGTGTGTCGGGAATCAATCTCCCACCTGCTTGAGACCCGGGGGAACATCGTTAATGTTGCGTCGCTGGCGACCATGCGCGGGCATCCGTACCTTGCAGCGTATGCGGCATCCAAAGGGGGTGTAGTGGGTCTGACGTTGGCTCTGGCGGTTGAGTATGCTCAGGCCCCTGGCCTGCGGATGAATGCTGTTTGTCCTGCCAGTATCGAAACGCCTATGACCTGCAATTTCGAGGTGCCGGAAGGGGCATGCTTTGAACTGCTGTTAAGGAACGTGCCGCCTGATGGGGCAATGCGTGGGCCGGAGACCGTGGCGAGCACCGTTGCGTTTCTTGCCTCGTCTGATGCTGCTCATGTTAATTGCGAGTCACTCCGGGTAGATGGAGGGGTCATGTCTTGATGACCCGATAGGGAGAGCCAGTAGCTTAGTAAACTTTCTATTCTAAAATGTACCCCTCAGGTTTTGGTTCACTCACATCAAAACTACGGAACTGAAAGGCAAGTTCCAATTCAAGTGCCTGACCTGATGTTTTCAAAAATTGCAGATAGGTTAATATATTAGCCAAAAAGATATCTATATTCTATATATTGTTATCATATAGTTCATTATAGTTAGTATAGTATTGAAGTTCGTTTCATTGAGTGCTAGAATAATGAACAAAACAGAGAAATAAACATTTGTGTGGGAGGTCTTGTGATGGGTTCGTATGAAATCAAAAAAACAGCATGTCAGTTTTGCGCTGCCTTATGTGGTGTTTTAGTTCATGTCGAGGATGGAAAGGTAGTCAAAATCGAAGGCAATAAAGATCATTTTCTCAGCCATGGCTTTACATGCGAGAGACCTGGTATAGCGCCAAAATGGCTCTATCATCCTGATCAGCTTATGTACCCGTTGAAAAGAATGGGCAAACGGGGTGAAGGCAAGTGGCAGCAAATCAGCTGGGATGATGCCATGGCCGAGATCGGCCCAAAACTTCTCGAACTCAAGGATAAGTATGGGCCGGAAATGTTGGGATTCTTTGAAGGAACCTATCGAGGGAATGATTACTGGCCCAGAGGACGCTTCGCCACCCTTTTTGGCAATCCGCACAACATTTTCGCTCCTGGAATCATTTGCGGTATCAATGATATGGGCATCAACATGGCGGTCACTGGCGATGTGACCACCTGGTCGACTGATGTGCCGAATTCGAACTGTGCGGTCTTTTGGGGCAGCAATCCGGCGCAGTCGGAGATGCGGCTGTGGACCCATCTGGTTAAAGCGAAAAAAGAGAGAGATATCAAGATAATTGCTGTTGACCCCCGGCGGACCAAGACCACCGAAATGGCTGACATCTGGCTGCAATTACGGCCAGGTACAGATACGGCGCTGGCTATGGCATGGCTCAATGTCATCATCAATGAAGAGCTCTATAATAAAGATTTCGTGCAGAACTGGACAGTCGGATTCGATGAACTCAAAGAACGCGTTCAGGAATACCCACCGGAGAAAGTAGCCGAGATTACCGGCGTTCCTGCAGAAAAAATTATCGAAGCGGCTCGAATGTATGCAACCAATGGTCCGGCAACAATGCCGTATGGTGTAGCCATCGATCAGCTAGGGCTTAACGGTACTCGTACGGAACATGCCAAAGTGATCATGCGTGCCATATGTGGCTATCTGGGGGAGTTTGGGGGACATCTCATAACCCGACCGGGAGGCACTAATAACGGCGGTAATTTCGTTACCGAAGCTGAGCTTTCCATGATGGAACGACTTCCGATGGAAGCGCGTGAAAAGATGATGGGTTTTGATGTTTGCCGGCTGGTTTCGCTTAAAGGCTGGAGTATGATGTCCGAAAACATCGAGAGAGTGTATGGCGTACCCGCGCCGGTAACGGTTCAAATACAGGCTCATACCAGTATGCTCTGGCGTTCGATCCTTTCAGGTGAGCCTTACCCGATCAAATCTCTCATCTGTTGGGGTTCGAATCCGATGGCCTGGGGTGGCAATACCAAGCTGGTTTACGAAGCGCTCAAGAGCGATAACCTGGAGCTTTCCATAGTCCAAGAACTCGTAATGACTCCCACAGCACAATTGGCGGATTATGTTTTCCCTGCCACCAGCTGGATGGAAAGGGACCTGTGCACCAATATGATGGATTTTGCCAGTCTTCTTTGGGCTGGCGAGAAAGCCATCGAACCTATGGGAGAGCGCCGGGATATCTATGAGTTCTTCAGGGCATTGGCCGTAAGTGTGGGACAGGATGAATACTGGCCCTGGAAGACCACAGAAGAAGTGAGCGATTATCGGTTGCAGTCGTGCGGACTGACCTTCCGAGATTGTGTGGATCGAATGATTGTCTTCCCTGACGCTTTCGATGTCAAACCATACGAGAAGACCGGATTCCCCACACCTTCAGGTAAGGTTGAGCTTTATTCCACCATCCTCGAAAAACTGGACTATGATCCAATGCCATTCTACGAGGAGCCCCCTGAAAGTCCGATCAGGCTTCCCGATGTAGCTAAAGAGTATCCGCTTATTTTAAACACTGGCGGCAACTATCGGCCCATGTATCATTCGGAATTCATGCAATGGGGGATCGGTTCTCGTGAGAAGCATCCTGACCCTCTGATGGATATTCATCCTGATACAGCTCGGGATCTGGGAATAAGTGATGGCGATTGGGCCTTCATAGAAACACGGCGTGGCAAGATCAAACAAAAAGCCAGATATAACGATGGAATCTTGCCCAATGTAGTAAATTGCCAGGCAAGCTGGTGGTTCCCGGAGAAGCCAGCCAATGAACCGGAGCTAAGTGGAGTTTGGGAATCGAACGCTAATGTGCTCACCCTCGATGATCCCGAGTGCTGCGATGAACTCTCCGGTGGTTGGTGCAATCGGGCATTACTATGTAAAGTGTACAAGGCATAATAGAACTCGATAGCGATATGACTGATTTCTCAGCACTTTTCCAGCCTGGTAACATCGGCTCATTGCGACTCGAAAACCGAATCGTAATGCCTGCCATGGCCTCACAGCTCCCCGAACTTAATGGAAGGTTATCTGAGAGATTGCTCGATTACTATCGCGCTCGTGCTGAAGGTGGTGTGGGCCTCATTATTCCTGCCTATGCCGGTGTTAGTGCTGACGCTCCCCTTATGTTCAACATGGCTCTGCGTGATGATAGCTGGATTGGGGATTGGTCTCGGATGATCGATGCAATCCATAGCTACGGGGTGAAAGCCGGTGTTCAACTCATGCACGTGGGTATGCTGTATCTGTTCGCCGGATTTGTTCCCAAAGGCGTTACGATGAAGGTGGCATCGGGAATGCCCTGGCTCAACGGCGATATTCCTTATCAGGTGCTGAATCAAGAAGATATCGAACGTTACGTGGACGATTTCGGCCAGGCAGCACGCCGGGCAAAAGAGGCTGGAGCTGATTTGATTGAAATTCACTCTTGTCATGGTTCTTTAGCCGGGATGTTCATGTCGCCGATCACCAATCGTCGAACAGATGAATATGGTGGCTCAATTGAGAACAGGGCCCGTTTTCCCAGCAGGATCGTTGAGCAGATAAGAAAGGAAATAGGACCGGACCTTCCGATCTCAATTCGAATAAATGGCAGCGATGATCTCGATGGTGGCATCACCATAGAGGAAGCTGCTCAACATGCGAGAATACTCGAATCAGCTGGCGCTGATGCGATCAGCGTTTCCCGAGGAGTTGAGTTCTGGGCGACCACAACAATTCCCTCTTATATGTATCCAAACGGTTCGATGATGTCACTAGTAGATGGAATCAAGCAAGCTGTCAGAATACCGGTAATGGCGGCTGGCAAGATTACCCCGGAGTTGGCGCAGCAAGTCGTTGCGGATGGCAGGGCTGATTTTGTAGCTTTGGGGAGACCATTGCTTGCTGATCCCGAGCTTCCAAACAAACTACGCGAAGGGCGATCTGATGAGGTCCGGCGCTGTATCTACTGCATGAATTGCTTAAGCTTTGAAGCTACTATGGGTGGCGGTTCATGTTCGGTCAACCCTTACCTGAATTTGGAATCCCAATATCCTCCAAAAACTGCTAGTCCAGCTAGAAAGGTAGTGATAATTGGTGGTGGACTAGCTGGTTTGCAGACCGCATTGATATTGGTTGAACGAGGACATCACGTTACTATTTACGAAAAAGAACCTGAACTTGGCGGACAATGGAACATTGCCAGAGCTGTAAGCGATAAGGAGGATTTCGTCAATCTTCTAAATTATCTGAAGCAGTCTTTGAATAAACACGAAGTGGAAATATATTTGGATACTGAGGTCACCAAAGAGAAAGTGCTCGAAATCCAACCCGATGCTGTAGTGGTCGCCACAGGAGCCGTACCTGCGGTGATTGATATCCCTGGTGCCAAAAGAGCGAATGTAGTCCAAGCGCTGGATGTTATTTCAGGAAAGGAAAAACCAAAAGGCAAGATTGTAGTGCTCGGGGGACGGTATACTGCGCTGGAGACTACTCTCATGTTAGCGGAACAAGGTAAAGACGTGAGCCTTGTCACGCGTGCTGCCTTCGGATTGACCTTGGAGAGAGTGACGTTCCGGACACTTTTGAACAAACTTGTTGATCATAGGGTTCCCATGTACCCGAACACAGCTGTTCTCGAAATCGTAGAGAAACACGTGGTTGTGCGTTACAATGGAGAGGTTCTGGAATTGCCGGCCGACATGGTGATTTTGGCGGTGGGAATGCGATCCGAAAACAGGCTGGCTCAAGAACTTGAAGATATTGTACCGGAGATTTACACAGTTGGTGATTGCGTAAAACCCAAGAATGCAGCTTCGGTGGCGTATCAGGCAGCACAAGTGGCTTCAAGAATATAATTAAACGTCATTGCTGGCAAGGCGAAGTAATCTCCTTGCATATGGGGAAATCGCGGCGGTGTCCACTTTAAACGAATTCCTCGCGATGACAAACCAATTTTGTGGGGAGGCCTTATGCAACTAGCCTTTCATTTCGATCAAACCCGATGTACCGGCTGTTGGACGTGTGTGGTCGCTTGCAAGGATTGGAACGATGTTCCGGCAGGACCGGCTAGCTGGATAAGGGTTTCAGAGATCCAGCGTGGCAACTATCCAGATCTGTTCATGGCCTTTATGGCTACTCCTTGCTACCATTGCGCCGATCCATATTGCATGCCATCCTGCCCTCACGATGCCATAACCAAGAGATCGCGGGATGGCATTGTAATTGTCGATCGTGACATGTGTGTTGGGAAAGATGATTGTGGCATGTGTCTCGATTCCTGTCCGTATGAAGCGCCACAGTTTGGCAATGAAGAGAACGCTAAAATGCAAAAATGCAATTTTTGTGCCGATCGATGGAAAGAAGGAAAACCTCCGATTTGTGTGGCTGCCTGTCCCACCCGGGCGCTCGATGCAGGCCCTCTCGAAGAGATGGAAGCCAAATATGGAAAGTCACACGAAGCTGAGGGTTTTCAATACGATTCAATCCTGAAACCATCAACAATCATGAAGCCGAAACCGGTGGTTTCATTAACTTACTGATTAAGGAGGGAATACAATGACTGAACAGCAGGACCAGTTCTCCCCGATATGCCAGCTTGGCTATGTAGTGAGTGATATACAAAAAACATGTGAGTATTATCAAAAGGTATTTGGTATGGAGTTCTCAGAAGCAATCGATGTCGATATGGATGGTGCCATCCTGCGCGGGGGAAGCCGGTTAACACCAAGATAAAGGTGGCGTTTGTCAAGTCGGGCGACCTCGAGCTTGAATTAATTCAACCTGTTGAAGGTGAGAACCTTTACACCGAATTCCTTGCTAAAAACGGTGATGGTATTCATCACATCGCCTTTCCAGTGGATGATATGGACGCCAAGAAAGCAGAATTTGCTACGAAAGGTCTGGAGCCACTTTTCTATAAAGATATGGGTGTAATGGAATTCGCGTATTTTGATACTACGGAGTCTGGTGGAACGATGACCGAATTTCACTATTGGAAAATGGAAACATAATGCGAGGCTGAAGCCTCGCATTATGAGAGTTTACTTGGAACGAAGGAGTCCAGGAAGATGAGTGACAATAGCACGGGAAATGTTATTACCACTACTTGTGCCGCACACTGTGGCGGTGGTTGTCCCCTGAAAGTCCACGTTAAAGATGGTGTTATCACCAGGATCGAAGCCGATGATGACAATAACAATACCCAGGTTCGGGCATGCCTGCGGGGACGATCGTGGCGACAGCGCATATACCATCCCGATCGGCTCAAACAGCCGATGAAACGTGTGGGGTCTCGAGGAAGTGGCCAGTTCGAACCGATCTCGTGGGATGAAGCTCTGGACACTATCGCTAGCGAGATCAAACGGATCATGGATACCTACGGACCTGCTTCCATTGTTCACTGGGTGTCCGGTGGAGATCAGGGGGCACTGCATGACACTTGGCGACGTATGAGTCGGCTTTTCTGCATGCTGGATAATGGAGGTTTTACTCGACCCTGGGGTTTGCATTCCTATGAGGGTGGTATTTTTGCCGAGCTTACTTGCTTCGGAATGGGCTGGACTGCTCACACTCGCGATGATTTCCTCAATTCCAAACTGATCATCATGTGGGGATGGGACCCATCGACCACTATTCAGGACAGCAATACCGCATGGTATCTGACCCAGGCCAAGGAGGCTGGAGTCAAGATAATATCAGTTGACCCGAGATTCACTGTCTCAACAGCTACCTATGCTAACCACTGGATACCCATTCGCCCAGGTTCGGATACGGCAATGCTGGTTGCCATGGCGAATGTGATGGTAACCGAAGACCTTCACGATCAGGCATTTCTCGACAAATTCACTGTTGGATTTGATAAATTCAAAGATTACATTTTGGGTACAGAAGATGGAGTAGCCAAAACCCCGGAATGGGCATCCGAGATCACCGGCATCCCGGCGGATACCATCCGAAAGCTGGCTCGCGAGTATGCCACTACCAAACCGGCGGCGCTGATTACCGGAATCGGGCCCGGACGAACGGCGTTTGGCGAACAATATCATCGAGCAGCTATCACAATCGCAGCTATGACCGGAAATATCGGCAAGTCCGGAGGATCGTGTGGTGGCAAGTCATGGGGACCGCATGCACTGGGAAGAATGGGATCAGGCCCTAAGATACCGCCGAACCCGGTAGACCAGACCATTCCCAACCCGGAAGGCAAGCTTCCTAATCGCAACTACTATATTTATGGTTATGGCATCATCAATGTCTTTAGGCTCACCGATGCCATTATCAAGGGGAAAGCCGGCGGCTACTCGGCCGACTACAAACTGCTATGGATAACCAATGCCAACCCGCTAAATCAGTGGCCTAACACCAACAAAACTGTTGAGGCCTTCAACAAATTGGATTTGGTGGTGACTGAAGAGCAGTTCATGACGCCAACGGCTCAGTATGCCGATATAGTGCTTCCATCAACTACTTTCTTCGAGAGAGCCGATATCACCATGGGGGCAGCAATACCGGTCTTCTATGCCTATCGGGACAAAGTGATTGAGCCTGTTGGCGAAGCCAGAACCCCAATGGATGTGGCCACCGAGTTAGCTGAAAGGCTGAACCTGGAAGGATTTAATGATAAAACAGACGAAGAGTGGCTCGATGCGATACTCGAAAGAAGCACCGTCCCCGATCGTGAAGCGTTCAAGAGAGACGGCGTCTACAAGATCGATCTTCCCGGACCCAATGTGCCCTTCCGGGCACATATCGAGGACCCGGATAACAATCCCTTTTATACCCCTTCAGGGAAGATAGAAATCTACTCTCAGACAATCGCCGATATGAACATGCCCGATTGCCCTCCTATTCCTAAATACGTTGAACCATGGGAGAGCCTGAACGATCCGCTGGCAGAGAAATACCCGCTGCAACTCATCACTACCCATACTCGAAGACGGGCACATACCCAGTTTGACAACGTGCCCTGGCTACGAGAGCTGGACCCTCATTCGATAAAGATAAACAGAATCGATGCTGATGCCAGAGGTATCAAGGATGGTGATTTGGTTAAGGCCTTCAATGATCGCGGTACAATGATTATTCCGGTAAAACTCGTCGAAACGATCATGCCGGGGGTAGTTGATCTTCCGCAGGGTGCCTGGTACGATCCGGATGAAAATGGAATCGACAGAGGAGGCTGTGCCAATGTGCTGTCTCTGGACCGGCCCTCTCCTGGTGGCGCCTTACCTTCCAATACCGGTCTGGTTCAGATCGAAAAAGCCTGAGATAAATGAAGCAAGACTTACCTTGAGGACATGAAATGCAATTGCGATACTATGAAGACTATGAAGTTGGCGAGAAGGCCATCTCAGATACCTACAGTGTTGATAAAACAGAGCTTGTTGAATACTCAAAAAAATGGGATCCACAGCCTTTCCATGTAGATGAGGAAGCGGCCAAAGCGTCTATCTATGGCGGCTTGACTGCCCCGTCCGCCTATATCGTGGCGGTGGCCAGCTTGCTTGGGAATACCATCGAACCTAAAATAGCAGCTCTTGGAGCCCTCGGCATGACGGATATGGAATTCCCCAATCCTATGAGGCCGGGGGATCGTATTACACTTATGTCGATGGTTACCCAGAAGAGAAGCTCCAAAACTAAACCGGATCGGGGTATAATCCATTATGTTGTTCGAGTCACCAACCAAAACGATGAGCTGGTTTCTACCTACCGTATCAAGATCATGGTGGCCAAGCGAACCAGGTGAGAATTCGCGTAGCGAACGACTATCTCTAAATCAAAGACAAAAAAAGGATTCATATTCAACAGATGCGCTATTTTGAGGATATAGAACTGCACCATAAGGAGATATTTGGCTCCTATTCAGTGACCAAAGAAGAAATAATTGAATTTGCCAAGAAATGGGATCCCCAGCCTTTTCACATCGATGAGGAAGCAGCCGCGAAGTCGATTTACGGCGGTATAACTGCTCCTTCCACCTATACGATAGCAGTATGCCATTCTTTCACTACTTACTGGGATCCTCCGGTAGCCTGGATGGGGGCTTTGGGATGGCAAGATGTAGAGTTCCCCAATCCGGTCCGGCCGGGCGATGTCCTTTCTATTGTTGGTGAATGTATAGAACGACGAGGTTCACGGAGTAAATATGATCGAGGTATTCTACGCTTTTTGATTGTGATGACAAATCAGAATGGAAAAGCGGTACTATCTTTCAAAACAAAAGCTATGGTGGCGAGGAATCCTGATCTAGTCGGTGCAAGGACAGTGAAGAAATCTGTTGCTGAAGAGGCTATGAACGCCTACTTTGAGCTTTATAGCAGTGGTGATTACGAAAAGACCGTTGACACCTATTATACGGATGACATTGTTTTTGAATTTCCCGGAGGAAAATATGTCGGGAAGGAAGCAGTCCTGAACTATTTCGTGAAACTTCATGACGGATTGAAAGAGATTATGAAACCGCGCAGCCTCCTTATCGGATCTGATCGAATTGCTGCTGAGTTGGAGATCACCTTCGAGGCGGAGAAGGACGCGCCTCATTTCTTAGGTAAGGATAAGACGCTCAAAGCGGGGCAGTCTTTCACGGCAATTAACAGCGTGTTCTACGATATTCAAGATGAGAAGATACGTCATGTGAAAATATACCGGCCTTAGCCAGGTAGTGCGATCAGTCACATTGGTACAAATAAAGGCTGGAGGAAGTGATGCAGAACGAAAATATGATCACCAAGATTCGGGAGGGTGGAGTCGCACAGGGTGCATCGCAAATCGAGGCTAGAAATCAACTTCTGCAACAGGAACTCGGTTTTCGAGCGGGTGGGAAGGCTGAGTATGCACTGATAACCAGCTGTTTTAATCCTTACCTGGAACCTCAGGATATGAAGGCCTTCGCCAAATTGCTGGAGTATTATGAAGTAGATTATACCCTGCTTCCGAAGGAATACTGTTGCGGTGATCCCTTTTTCCTGCACGCAATCGACGAAAAGCACGAGGGAGACCTCTCTCAAGCGGATGACCTGGCCCGTGAGTTCTTCGAGGAGAATCTGAAACAAGTCAGGCAGGCGGGCGCAAGTAAAATTCTGGCGTATTGCGCTGGCTGCGAGATGATTTTTCAGCGGACCGGGGGTGACATTTCTGAGCAGATCATGTGGCATCCAACATTGCTGGCCCAGCTGTTCAAGGGAGGCAAACTTGAGCTGAAGGCTGATTACTATTCCGGTTGCCACCGCTATCGAAAAGCTCTCAACATTACCCCTGATTTAGACTCGGTACTAGCAGCCTTAAATCGGATTGAAGGGCTTGAGTTAAATCATCTCGATAGCAGCTTGTGCTGCATGAATGCTGAACAAATCGAATCGCTCGTCCCTACCATCAAACACAAGACGATCATTACGCCGTGCTCCGGTTGTACTCTGTTTCTCAGAAAAGCTCTCGCAGAGCAAAGCGATTATCGGGTTTTCATGCTTTCTGAAGTACTGTGGGCTGTTGTTGATGGGCACCCTCTTTAAGATACTGATTTAAGGCTGAAAGGTAAGCACAATGCCAAAGGAATTTCCCAAACCAAAAGATTATAGTCCCTTTACCAAACTGCTGGGGTTGAGCTATCCCGTGCATAAAGATGGCACTGCTCAGGCAACTATGGAATTAGACGAGAGGCTGCTGAACAACTACGAAACCGCTCATGGCGGAGTTATCTACTCACTCGCGGATGTAGCCATGGGTGCTGCTATCTGGTCTACATTGGACGAAGATGAGATATGCATGACTGTAGAGGTCAAGATTACATATCTCAAACCGGCCATTTCAGGTACCCTTGTTTGCGATGCCAGGGTAGTTAACAAGACCAAGAGAATCGGGACACTGAAGGCGGAAGTAACCAATGATGGGCAAGTGATTGCCAAAACTACCGGAAAGTTCCACATCTCAAGAATCAAGGTTGATTGAGTGTTCCTGATTTTCAACAGGAGAAAAAGATGAGACCGCTGGGAGTAAATAGAATCGTAGTTGCAGTCAAGGACCTGAAGAAAGGAAAGGAGCTCTATTCAAAAATGCTGGGAGCAACTTTTCATGATGCCGGTGGTACCGGTGAGCCACTTGGATTGGACGTATCTATTAGCTGGGATGCAGGCATTGAGTTATGCTCACCCATGCCTGGACGTGATAGTTTCCTGGAACAGCATCTTGAACAGAACGGTGAAGGGATCATCGCGGTGGTGTTCGGTGTAGATGATGCGGATGAAGCTCGGGACAGGGCTGAGAAAGTGGGTGTCAACGTTTTAGTACCCATTGACTACACTCGGGAAGAGATAGACCAGTATTTGGAGGGTATGTTCGACAGATACAAAGAATATGTACTGAATTCCTTCGAAACCTGTGGCTTTGGTATGATGCTGGGGCAAATCGAGCCAAAATAGTACAGATAGACAATCGGTCACCAAAGATAAAAGGAGGCGATTAAATGATCAAGACGGTAGCATTTCTCAAGCGAAAAGAGGGTGTTTCACGCGAGGAATTTGCCAGGCATTACGAAGAAACGCATGCTCCGCTGGCCTTGAAGCATCTGCCCATGATCAAGAAATACGTACGCAACCATGTTGTGGATGTGCCCGATGTGGAAGGACCGGATTTCGATTGCATGAGCGAGTTCTGGTTCGATAGCATCGAAGATGCCATGAAAGTTGCCGAGTGGGCTCAATCGGATGCCGGCCAGGTCATCCGTGACGATGAAAACAAATTTATGGATAATAGCAAGACGATCTCATTCATGGTTGACGAGAGGGTCTCGGATATCTGAGGTTTGGTGAATATGGTAAAGGCAGTCGCGCTTCTGAAAAGAAAACCCGGCATTTCATGGGAAGAGTTTATTGAGCATTATGAAAAGGTTCATGCTCCGTTGATATTGAAGCATTCGACTGGAGTCATCAAGTACGTACGCAACTTCGTTGTGTCTGACGGTATCACGGAACCTGACTTTGATTGTATCACTGAACTCTGGTATGAGGACATGGAAGCTTTTCAGTCCACTATCAGTGTGTGGGAGACGGAGGCCGGTGACGTGATCATAGATGACGAAGAGACCTTTTTAGATAGAAGCAAAATCGAGTTCTTTTTGGTGGATGAAAGGCTTTCTACCTTATAGGAGAGCCCACACAGAAGGAGTGAGGAAACATGAGTGTTCCTGATTTATCTCTTTCCGGAAAGGTTGCAATTATCACTGGGAGTAGCCAGGGTATAGGCAAAGGACTAGCTAACGGATTTGTTGCGGCTGGGGCATCTGTTGTTCTTGTTGCCAGATCTGTTGATCGGCTCGATGAATGCGCGCACGAGATCGAGAATTCGGGTGGCAAGGCAATGGCGGTGCCCGCAGATGTGACCAGCAGCAGCCAAGTATCTCAGATGGTGCAGAAGACTCTGGAGGCTTTCGGACGTATCGATGTGCTGGTAAACTGCGCTGGCGGATCGGGGGAGCATCGTTTCATTCCCATGCTCGATTTGAACGAGGATATCTGGGATGAGATTATCCGCCTTAATCTCAAGAGTGCCTACCTTTGTTCCCGTGCAGCCGGGAGAGTGATGACCGAACAGAGGAGTGGCAGTATCATCAACTTCAGTTCAGGCGCTGCAACGCAGCCTGTAGCCAATATGACACATTATTGTGCCGCCAAAGCTGGTATCAATCAATTGACCCGCGTACTGGCTGTGGAGTTGGGGCCGTACAACGTTCGGGTTAATGCCATTTCACCGGGCCTAACCGCAACACCCAGTGAGGAAAAGTTTATGCCCCCTTATCTTATGGGGAAATATGCAAAGATGATTCCGTTGGGGCGAATCGGCCAACCGGAAGATATTCTGGGGGCAGCACTATTTCTGGCATCAGGGGCTTCGGAGTATATTACCGGAACCATAATCCCGGTGAGTGGAGGACCGCAGTAGCGCAGGTGCAATTACTACTATAGCTTCCTGGACAGGAGTAAGACAGTTTCTTCTGGATTATTAGAAAACCCCGGATACCAAAAGGTCCCCGGTAAATACCATTGCGATATTCAAGTTAGTCTTCTTTTAGCATTATGTATTTTGTTGGAGAATCCTCGACTGAATCCACCGAACTCTGATATCATGACGCCGGAGCATGTAAGAATAACTTTATGAAAACCGGATAATATCTAATGAGGTTTAGTAGCGAGTTTTGACCAGTAGTTGTACGGGAGAATGAAAGTCATAAAGACGGTTGGTTTTGTTGGTTTGGGAAATATGGGCCTGCCCATGGCCAAGCGAGTATTGGGCGGTGGGTTCGAAATGGCAATGTGTGGTCACAGAAGACAAGACTCGGTAGAAGAGCTGAAAAGCCTGGGTGCCAGGGAGGTCAAAACACCAAAAGAAGTAGCCCAGGCCTCGGATGTTACTATAGCGATGCTACCGGATGATATAGCTACCGGAGAGGTAATCCTGGGACAAAATGGAGTGATGGAGGGGATAAACCAGGGAGCGGGGATCATTTAAATGGGTACCCTGTCCCCGAATTTCTGCCGAAAAGTAGCCGACGTTGGGCGTCAGAAGAGAATCGAGGTATTGGATTCTCCAGTAACCGGTGGAAGCATGAAAGCCGAAACGGGAGAGCTGGGCGTAATGTTGGGTGGCGACAAGGCACTTATCGAGAAATATCGTTCCCTTCTAGAAACGATGGGAGCAATCCCATATTGTGGCAATTTGGGATCAGGGCAGGTCCTGAAACGGGCCAGCAATCTGCTGGTGGAATCACTCAATGCTGGCCATTCGAACAGCTGGGTGATACAGAATTGGGATTTCATCAAATCCATCAATATTGATCCGCCATCACCTCACCATGTCCTGGGAGCCAAGTACCTGGATTATGCTCTGAAAATTGGGCATGAAACGGGCCAGCCCTGTCAGGTGACTGCCACGACTGGAGAGAGAGCCGCCGTAGGCGTCCTCAAGCCACCTGAAAAACAAATCCCGTTGTTTAGTACCCCCACTCCTTTGCCAAGTAGAGTGAGTCAATAGGAAATATGAGGAGGCATCATGCAGTTACCCAGTTTCTCCGTTGAAGGGAAAGTAACCATAGTTACCGGAGCCAGCCGAGGTATAGGCAAATCGATGGCGAAGGGTTTTGCCGAAGCTGGCGCGTTGGTAGTACTTGTAGCTCGGACAGAATCTCAATTGGAGGCTACCGCAGAGGAGATCAGGGGAAAAGGCGGCAAAGTTCTGGTTGTTCCCACGGATGTTACCCAGCGCAATCAGTTGAACAAAATGGTACAGAAGACCATTATCGAGTTTGGGCGGATAGACGTACTGCTCAACGTAGCTGGCGGGGCAGGTGATGTCTATGTGATACCCCCTGTTCAGATGTTGGAGGAAGACTACGACGAACTTCATGAGAGGAACTATAAAAGTGTCTTTCTGTGCAATCAGGCCGTTGCGAAAGTGATGATAGACCAGCAACGTGGGAGTATCATTAATATCAGCTCACTCTCCGGCACAAAGGCAGTTGCTATGGAAGCCGTTGTGGGGGGGCTCAAAGCTGCGGTGAACCAAATGACCAAAGCACTGGCCGTTGCTTGGGGTCCATACAATATCAGGGTCAATGCTATCGCACCCGGGATAACGCTCACCGATAGGGTTAAGAAGAAACTTGGCCCGGAATTCATCGAACAGTTTACCGAAGGCATTCCCTTAAGAAGAGCCGCAGAACCTGAAGATCATCTCGGTCCGGCTATCTTCCTTGCTTCGGATGCGGCATCATATGTTACGGGAATGGTTTTACCTACGGATGGTGGGCCTCAGTAATAATTTAGGAAACCTCTTCCTGTAAAGAGTTTAAGGGGCTAATACCCTGTCAATTCCACGTATGCCCGGCCAGTGGCATCGCCGCTGACCTCGCATGCCCCTTCCCAGTAAACCTTGTATGAGGAGACCACTTCCTGGTCTTCCATTACGGGGCTAAGGATAAGTTTGACATCATCTACTAAAATCTCCCAGCCTATGGGATAGGATTTTCCGGTATGGGGACTATCCCATTTAGACAGGGGGGTAACCTCGAAGTTGTCAGGCGAGATTTCAATTGTTTCACCATTTGGCATGATCCAAGATCCTCCCAGAAGAAGGGGCTCTCCTTTCTGGTGAATGGTGAATAGCATCATTTCACGATCATCATCGAGTTGGATTGCAAACCAGTCCCAGCCAACACTGATTACGTTGCCGAGCTCACCCCACTGATGATCGAACCATGATGTGCCGGTCACCGGATACGGTTCACCTTCAATTATCAATGTCCCATCAGTCTCATGCGCGAGCGGGAATAGTAGTAAGTATACCCGCCGAAGGGATAATCAGTGTAGCCGTTACCATGATGAGACACGGGCTGTTTAACACTTTGTAAGCCAAGTTCAAGAATGAAATCGTCAACTTCACCATGCAGAGTATCGTGGCCATTCTCAAGTAGAGCGGAGGATCCGCCTAATTCGAAATATAGCGGTTCTCCCAGTTTGGGCGGAATTGTGAGAGAAGTACGGCTCGTATGATGGAAGGTCCTGTTTTGAATGTCAGTTATGGCGTGGTTGACAATCAGTATTTGCTGCCCGAACATGTCCACCACAAAAAACACCAGTTCATAGCCGAACCAACGCTGATCGTCGGTCTTCAGGTGGCCTGTCCAGTAATACCATTCAATAGGCTCGCCGTGTGGATATTCATCGACCGGAAATGAAACTTGACTCTCTATGTATGGCGGATCATCAGTTTCATCTTCATCGGTAGCTTCTTGATTTGGGGTGGAATTATCGGCAACGGCATCTTCGTCTTTGGATACAATGGCTGTGGTTTCATCAGATTCGTCCCCGATGTCATCCCCACCAATGCCCGACTCTGCTTCATTTGGAGTGCTGGATGGGTCGTTGTCAGTATCGGCGACGACGTCCTCAACTTCGGTTGTGATACCTTCAGGTGTCTTCTCATCAGTGGCTACTTGGTCAATTTTAGGGGTGAAGGGATAGCTATTCGTATCCTTGCCTGTATCTTTCTCATCACCGCATCCCACAATAAAGAGGCTCAGGACAATGATCAACAAGGCACTTGAAAGGTGTTTTTGTGCCGAAAATTTCACGATATTTCCAATTATCTTTTTTGGATGGAAGGGCAATAAAGGATCATATGTCAAGTTTGAATTTCCACTGGCAACAAATATCGGTAGAGTTTTTACGAGGCGGCAGCTTAAGTGGACTAGCTTCCATATTTGGGTGGAAGAACTGGGCCATCATTCGGAAGAATCGGGCATCAATCTCACGGCACTGACGCTCTTCTCTTCCGGTGCCCTCCCGTTCCAGGGCGAAGAGTGTTGGGCAGGCCTGGTGCGTCAGCACGGCTTGGTTTTCATTTTTGATATCGATAGTGTAATCCGTTAGCGCGACCCATGGACTTGCCTGGGCATACTTCATAAAAGAGATGACATCGTGCCCACGGATATTGAGCGCCTCTGTGATCACTTTCAGTTCGAAGGGCTTGACCCTCTCCCAAACGGCGATGTCACAATCGACCGCCTGATCGTTGCCCCATCGATCCATCACTATCACATACCAAAAGCCATCGATTTTGCGTATATATTCGCAATAAACATCGATCAGCTTTAGCAAGGTTTCCCGGCTCAGTTTTTGATGACTGAAGCCAGGATCATAGTCACCACTGTAATCCATCAAATCCCGGGATTCCTCAGCGGTGTTCTCCAGAGAATCGCCCGACTCTGCCAGCGAGAATTCCCATTGGCAACAGATATCACTGTAGTCCGTCCGGGGAGGGATATTGAGAGGCACAGTCCGAATATTCGGATTGAAATAATGCGAAATCGTATTGAAGGTTTGGGGTGAAATTACCTGGCATTGTCGTTCTTCGCGCCCGTTCCCCTCCTTTTCCAGTGCAAAGAGTATGGGACAGGTGAATTTTGTAAGAAATGCATGCCCGGTATTTTTTAGATCGATGTGGTAATCACATAATGCAAGCCAGGGGTTGACCTGCATGTATTTCATGACCGTCGCTACATCGTTTCCCCGGATGTTCAATGCTTCTGTGAGGAGCCTCAATTCAAGAACCTGACATTTCTCCCATACTTGGAGATCGCAATCAAAGGCGGCATCATTGCCCCATTTCTCCATTGCTACCAGATACCAGAATCCATCGATACGGAGGACATACTTGCTGTAAGCTTCGAGCAGTTTCAGGAGGGCATCTTTGGAAAGTTTGCTATAATTGAACCCGGCATCATAGTCGCCGGAGTAGTCTGGCAAATGTCCCGCCATGACTAGTCGAATCCCAACCATGTGGTGATATTTTCAAGTGGCTCGCGGGTGCTTTCGAGTTTGTTTGCCGGGAAATCCGGGTCCGGGTAGCCAATGGCGATCCCCATCACGATTCTCTCAGATTTCGGTATGCCGCAGGCTTTTCGAGCTACATCCGGATAGAGCACCCCCTGCCCTGCAATACAGGTACCAAGCCCAAATCCCAATGCTGCCAGGCAAATAGTCTGGGTTAGACAACCGAGATCAAACTGGGTTGGCGATTCATCAAGTGAGTTAGATGCGGTCAAGATTATAGCTGCAGGCGCATCGTAGAAACGGAAGCCACGTTGTACCCAGGCAACACGTCTCTCCCTATTTTCGCGGACAATGCCCATTAATCCGTAGAGTTGAGCAGCCAGCACCATATGGCGTTGCTTGTAGATGCCGGCATGAATATGCATAGAGACTTCAGGATTGAAGGGCTCTTTGTTATTCAGCCTTTTGATGTTCTCTTGCCGAAGGTTATCCAGAACGCCGCCAGTGATTACAGTAATCTCCCAGGGTTGACCGTTCTCTGCTGAAGGAGATCGAGCGCCCAGTTCAAGAACTTTGTGCAGGATTTCTTTTGGAATCGGATCGGGTTTGAAACCCCTTATGCTTTTACGCTGTTTTACTGCGTCTATAACATCCATTTGTCATTCCTTTTTATCAACTCAGAAAATTGACTTGCTTTCCCTGTTGCAGGAAGGGGAGGCGGATTTGGTCGATTACGTCTACCAGAGCGAGTATGCGTAGTATTTGCTCTGTATCTGCATTATACATTTTCAGCACCAATAATACAATATTATTTGCTATAATGGTTCAAAAGAGGAAATCATAAGCCAAAACTAATATCTATATGTTCAATTATAATGCTATAGTTGTGCAGATAGTGAAGTATATATATAATGAAGAAAACAGTTTTTGCCAATCCTTACCAGAGTAGAAACAGCATATCAATTTTAGAGGATAATTCCTATGATGAAGGCTGCATTGATCCACGGTCCGGGAGATATCAGGCTGGAAACAATTAACATTCCGGTGATCCAGGATGATGAGATTCTGGTAAAAGTGCATGTATGTGGGATTTGTGGCACCGATGTTCATTCATTTAAGGTGGGCTATCCCTCGATGTCAACAGAACCGGTAATCCCAGGGCACGAGTTTAGTGGGGAGGTGGTGGAGGTAGGGTCAACAGTTAATGGTTTGAGCGTGGGGGACAGAGTGGTGGGAACCGGACTCCGTGATTGCGGTAAATGCTATTGGTGTGAGAATAAGATTGGATTCTGTCCCAATCCCACGGTTCCTGGCGAAGGTTTGGATGGGGCTATTGCCGAGTATGTAGTTGTGCCCAAACCCGTGTTGGGAGTGTTGCTCTTCAATATACCGGAGGGCATAAGTTGGGAAGAAGCCGCTACTATCGAACCCATGTCGGTATCATGCTATGCCGTGGAGGAAGCGCGCATGAAAGAGGAAGGAACCGTAGTCGTATTGGGAGCAGGGGTGATCGGGCTTGGTGTGCTTCAGGCATGCAAAGCAAAGGGGGCATCGAAAGTGATAGTGAGCGAACCCTCCGGCATGCGCCGCGAAATGGCCCGTAGACTGGGCGCTGATATAGTATTGAACCCGTCGGAAGTTGATCCGGTTGAAGCTGTTATGGAGGCTACCTCGGGGCATATGGCTGGCGTGGTTTTCGAATGTTCCGGGGTGCCATCCGCTTTCATGCAGGCACCACTGATGATCCAGCCTTTCGGGAAAATAATGCAGGTCGGGATTTACGAAAAGAACCTTGAACTTCATGCGGACCTTATGAAGCTGATGTTTCAGTTTAGGAACGCAACCATTAGAGGCTGCGGCGGACAGCGATGGGACAAAGCATTGGAATTCATGCAGGCGGGTAAGATCAGGACAAAGGATCTGGTTACACATGTATTCCCTCTGCAGGATGTCAGAAAGGCTTTCGATACTCAAATGAAATCCGATGAAGCTATTAAAGTGCTTGTCAAGCTAGTTTGATTGTGTTTAGTTCCCTCCTTTACATTCCCCAATTTCGCCTTAAATCTATGTTGTGTCAATAGCCTCGGTATCGATCTGGTATGCACTTTCTTGCCATCTTTTCTACTTTCGATATATATGTCAAATACCCATGACAAAATCCCCACATCGTGGCAGGGGCTAAAGTTATCAAAAGGGACAAAACTGTAATATATTATGAATTAACTGGTATTATTGTCAGGACAATACATCTATAAATGTGCAACTTAGGCACTCGGGTATTGCCTTTTGCATGGTGCCATTATATAATGCAAAGACACAGAAGGAGGTCGCTATGTCAGGTGAATTGGCGGAAATTGAAGCAATCAAGAATCTTAAGTACAAATACCTCCGTTGTGTTGATTGCAAACTTTGGGATGAGCTTGCCAAGTGTTTTACACCGGACGCAACCACAAGTTTTTCCAGTGGGAAGTACAGTTTTGAAGGCGTGGATGCGATTATCAATTTCCTCAGAGAAGGTTTGAATCCTACGATGATCAGCATGCACCATGGGCATCATCCTGAGATTGAACTGACCAGTGATACAACTGCCAAGGGCACATGGGCGCTGGAAGACTACGTAATAATGACCGAACTGAATATGTCCCTGCACGGGGCAGCCTTTTATCACGATGAGTATGTGAAAGTGGATGGTCAGTGGAAGATCAAGCACACGGGATACGAGCGCGTTTTCGAGGAGATATGGAACAGGGCGGATATCCCGAGCTTGAACCTTGTGCAGAATATGCATACCCCAAAATGAATCGGTTTTCAAGGATGTTTGCGAGAACGCATCCTGTATGACAACACTCTTGCCAGTGTGTGAATGTTAGGGCGGCGTTAGTCGCTGTGTATCCCGAGTGCTTTGTGAAAAGAGATTTCCGCACCGCTTTCAGTGGCTTGCAATGGCAATTCAAAAATGATTGCCATTACGAAGAGTATAAGCGACGAAGCAATCTCCGTTTTTAAAGAGTATTCAGTCATTTTGCATGTTCTATATGCATCCCGCCGTACTGTTTGCGCCAACGATAATAGGTCTGCTCAGTCACCCCTATCTTCTTACTGGCTTCTCCAATTGTAGAAACTCTATTGACCATAAGCTCTACTTCACGCAGCTTATTGATGATCTGCTCAGATGAATACCTCTTCTTGGACATATAAAAACTCCCTTCAAATCAGTCCAAGTCTAACATCTCAGTTGGACCAGTTTTCGGGAAAAGGTTAAAGCTCGTGATTCCTTGTCGGACTTCTCGTTTCTCATCTTTGTTTCTTTCTCCTTTGGATAATCTACTGCTTCCAAAAGGTAGGGGCAAGCCCGTGAAAGTGTCTTTTAACTTTAGCCCTCAAAGTGTCCCATTTCTGCTGAAGGTGAATACCGTAGGGATACGGATTGCTTGTTCTCCATAGCATTGTTATATGTACTCGCATGCTATATTTATCATACGAAATATAGCATGCGATACGTGAGGTTGTTGAAAACGAATACTATCTCAGTTAGTCCTTGCCGGAAGGTGAAATTACTATACAGAAATACGTGGAAGTACTAATAAACGAAACCGGAAATGTTTTTGGCAACTAAAAAGGGACCCACCTTCGGCCATTATAAGGGGGACCACCTAACAGGTTAAAGTTAGCCATCAAGTCATTGTGCATTCCCTCAATCTCAGGTTTTCCTTGAAGCGGTAGCTGT
>Ga0233431_1001424_pt1 | contig 41626 bp, 26 predicted proteins | sample SI_118_April2016_FD_179867 | JGI IMG/M metagenome (GOLD analysis project Ga0233431, IMG submission 179867) | Seawater microbial communities from Saanich Inlet, British Columbia, Canada - SI_118_April2016_200_MG | ecosystem: Environmental > Aquatic > Marine > Inlet | place: Canada: British... | reverse complement strand
CTGTATTTCTATCTAGGTCATCTTCTAATGAATCCGGCTCAATATTGATTTCATTAGCATTTATAAAGCTGTTAAGTATTTGCGCATTCAGCCACTGATCATGTGTTACTCCACTACTAATCATGTGCATAACCTTTTTATCGAATTTTTCATAATCAAGAGCTAGCGCATTAATTCTTTCTATTGTTTCAAAAGAGTAATGATATGATTCTGGTGATGATTCATTCATGTTTAACATTGTAGCATCGGGCATTTTTCATTTCACCTAACGTTCGCGGTTGGCCGAAGTTTCGTCATGTTAAAATATGTGCTGGAGGCGCTTAACATGGCGAAATTTGGGAGAGGAGGGGCGACTTCATTAACATCATAAAATGGAGCCCCGACGAACCGGCTAAGCGCTGTTAGCTGATGTAACCAAACCATTCACCTTTTCTAGGAAGACTGGCAAACACCACCTTTACCGTTTTCTTTTTTCGCCAAAGTTCAGTCATCCTCAATGTCATCTTCCTCAATGTCATCTTCTTTCATTGCCATCATCAGGAAGCCATCATCAATTTTACCGCCTACAGGACGATTTTGATAATCAGCAAGAGGGCTTGGCTCTTCTGCTCTTTTACTTGATCCATCAATAGCATTTAGTACTGCTGTCCTGCACTCATGTTTCCGTTTCACGATTTTATCACCGCATTATGTGAAAATATGCATGATATGAGAAAGATGAATTTATAGATGTCATGCTATTATATTCACGTAATGCTCAAACAAATCGCAGAGATCACAGGAGAATACGAAGGTTTACAGAAAGAGCTTTCTAATCCAGATATAGTCACAAATCCATCTGAACTTAAGCGCGTCGGAAAAAGAATTTCTGAGATAGAAAAAATAATGCCAACTATAAAAGAATATAAGAAGTGTCAGAGCTCTATAGATGATGTAGAGAGTATGAAGGAAGATCCTGATCTACTTAAACTCGCAGAAGAAGATGCAAATAAAGCAAGAAAAAGAATGCCGGAGCTAGAAGAAGAGATAAAAGTATTTCTAATACCACGTGACCCAAATGATGAGCGATCAGTTATTTTGGAAGTTCGTGCAGGAACAGGTGGAGAAGAAGCTGCGCTTTTTGCTGCAGAACTTTTGCGAATGTATATGAAGTATGCAGAAGATAAAGGATGGACTCCTGAACTTTTTGATAAAAAAGATGCAGAAGCAGGCGGCATAAAAGAAGCAGTAGTAAAAATAGACGGAGATGAAGTTTATGGTCATCTGAAATTCGAAAGTGGAGTACATAGAGTTCAACGTGTTCCTTCTACAGAAAGCCAAGGCAGACTTCATACTTCTGCTGCTAGTGTGGCGATAATGCCTGAGGCAGAAGAAGTAGATATAAATATTAAGCCAGAGGATATGAAAGTAGATGTATTTAGAAGCTCTGGCCCTGGAGGACAGAGTGTAAATACGACTGATTCTGCAGTCAGACTTACCTATCTTCCTACAAATACAGTTGTGATATGCCAGGACGAGAAATCTCAGCTAAAGAACAAAAACAAGGCCATGAGCATTCTTCGTAGTCGCTTGTATGCAGAGGAGCAAGAACGCCTCGCAAAAGAACGTGGAGATATGCGAGCAGGGCAAATTGGTTCAGGTGATCGATCAGAGAAAATTCGCACATATAACTATCCACAGGACAGAGTTACAGATCACAGAATAAAAGTTAACTTTAGTAATTTACCTGGAGTACTGGCTGGAGATTTAGGAGAGATAGTGGAGAAATTAAGAGAGTCTGATCGTGAGAGCAGACTTAATAATTAATCTACTACTGCACTAGATCCCAAAACCTTAACTAGCCATTCCACAAATTCTCCTCTAGTTACTTTTCGGTCAAATACAAGATCTCCATCAACAAGATTATTTTGTTTGCCAGCATCGATGTATGCATCGAACCAATTTTTTGTAGATTCTTGATCTTCTTGCAAAGCTAATCCCAATGATATGGTAATAATTTTTAGTGATTGAACTAGATTAAGCTGCTCACCGGGACGGAATGAGCCATCAGGATGTCCTGATATAAGTCCTGCAGCAAATGATTCGCGAAGAGCAGGTGCATACCATTCTTCATGAGAGATATCATGGAAAGGCAAAGAAACTGTTGGATTGTCCTCTTCCTTTCTAGTTCTATGCAAAAGCATTATGGCCTCTGCACGAGTAAGTGTCTCATCTAGACGAATAGTATTATCATCGTGTCCTTTCAGGATTCCTTCGCTATGTAAAACTGAAGCAGCTTGAGCATTTTGATGAGATGGAGAGAAGTCCGACCATGTTATGTTAGATAAAGCTGATTCTGTTACAGAAGATGTATCTTCATAATTTTTAATATTGTTTTCTGATGTTATGTCTTTGCTTTCTAAATTATTACTATCTGAACTTTGTTTACTTTTAACCTTTAGATAAGGATTGCTTTTTCGACTATCTCCACCACTAATTCTTCCACTACTTCCGCCTCTGCCTCCTCCTCCATTAGTAGATGCAGCAAATGTAATATCTAGATTATCAGCAGTAGTAACACCCACTGTATCTGTAGTAACAATTCCATCCTGGGAATCTGTGAAGGTAACTGTAATAGTTTCGCCATCTTTAATCCAAAGGACTCCATCCTCTGTAGGAGGAGATGCAGACATCCCTCTGTAATCTCTACCAAGAATACTGCCACGGAAAACAGTAGAAGAAACGTCAGTTTCGGTAAGTGTAATAGTTTCGGAATCCGATGCAGTAGAAAGAGTAACAGCTATTGTATCTTGTGCTGTTCCATCAAGATTTGCATCATCTTCATCTAGAGAAATATATGCATCAAAATTAGCAGGGAAAGAACTTAATTCAGAATATGCATAATCAGTAATTATAAGCTCTGAAGGATTATGAATAACTGCACCGCCTGATTCAGTGATAGTACCTAGATTAGTTATTATTGAACTAGTGGCTGAAAGTGCATAAGAATCTAGATTTATAGATACATTTACCGATAGAGATAAAGTATCTGTAACAAATGTATCAGAAGGAAGAGTGAAGTCACCTCCAGAACCCGTAAGATTCAAAGTAGTATAAGCATCTCCAAGAGAAAAAGTAGTATATGTTCCAGTACCTGTATATGTAACAGATCCAGTATTACTTATGCCTCCATAAGAAGCTGTTTCTGTATTTGTGAGAATAATAGAACCAGAGTTTATAAGATCTCCATCAATTGAAGTATCTATGTATGAAAGATTAATGGATGCCCCAGAAACTGTAAGAGTTCCAGAAGCAGTAAGAAGGGTGCAATTAGGATTAAATGTGCCCTCTCCTTCAAATAAAAGATTGTAATAAGAACAGCCAGCAGGAAGAGTGGAATAAGAAGAAGCTCCAGCATATTTAGTTTCGCCAGAATCATAATCCATAGTAAGAGAAATAGAAGATTCATCACCAGTTAGCTGAAGAGTTCCATTGTTATCGTAATCTCCACTGATAGAAATATTTTGAGAATTCAGGAATAAGTTTGCAGTTGGCCCAATAGTAAGATCTCCAGAAATACTCAAGGCAGAACCAAGGGTATATGTATCTGTACTAGATCTTAATGAACCACCTGCAAGGCTAGTAACTTCAGTAGCAGAAAGAGCGCGATTATATAATCGAACATCATCCATATCACCGTAGTAAGAACTTACATATCCTTCGCCAATATATGCACTATTTGCTCCTGCTGTAGCAGCAGTATAAGTAGTTGCTGCTGTTGCTCCTGCGGTACCATCTCTGTATGTACGAATAATGCTATTGGTAAAATCTCGTACAAATGTAACGTGTGACCACTCTCCTGCTGTGACAGCACTAGCAAATCCAAATCCTTGATAAGGCGCACCATTTGCACCACTTGTACCATAATAGTAATTCATGGTTCCGCTAGTTTCTTGTGTGATACAAAATACACCACCGTATGCTTTGCATATTGGATTACGACGAGCATTGAGAGCAGTTGGTCTTGCCCAAAATGAAATTGTTTGATTTCCAGTTACATGTAATGCTGTTGGGTTTCCCAAATTTATATAATCGTTACTTCCATCGAAATTCAATGCAGATGTATTAGCAAAATTAATATTAGATGATCCGCTAACCCAATCTGTCGAAGCATCCATATTTGTTAATGTTCCATCGCTTTCATAACCCGAAGAATCAACTGCAGTCAGTCCAGTTCCTGTATCCATTTTCCAATATCCAACTAATCCATCATTTAATGTAAGGCCAGAAAGAGTAGAAGATCCAATATCTATAATTCCAGGAGACGATAGAACAACTAAACCGTTACTTCTTACTATGCCATCTGTTGAATCAAATTTATTAGAAACAGTAAGTTCATTTGTATCCATATATAAAGTTCCATCTATATCCAGACTTTGCGCAGAAAGAGTTCCACCTGTCCCATATTCTTCGCCTGTCCAAACCATAAATGTTGCACCTGGAATAGAAACTCCAGAAGCAGATGCAGAAGTAAGAATTGCAGTTACATCAGTATCAGAAGAAGATTCACCCAAAATAGAAGCACTAATAGGAGTAGTTCCTGATTCGCTACGTACAATCAAGTGATCTTGATATAAATCTATTCCAGTAATACTAGTACTACCAACTAATATGTCTGTAACTGCATTTTCTGTTTCATCTTCTAGAAATACAGTTGCATGATCTCCTATGGAATAAGTTATATTGGCTACACTGTATTCTCCACTAGAATTTGTTTCTGCTATATATTTAGATCCATTTTCAAATTCAACTGCTACTGTTTTACTTGAACCAATCGCTGTTGATCCAGAATCTGTATATGCTGTTCCAGCGATCGATAAAGATCCGCCAAAAGTAACATTGACATTATTTTCGCTATTTGTAGATGTGCTGCATGCAAGAGCATCGCCACCTCCAGCATCAATATCTAGTACATCTAAATATGAGAGAGTCGAAGAAGCTCCACTGCTTAATGTGAGATTTGATCTTGTTCCAGCTGTAGCACTTTGTACCGAAAGTAAATTTCCAGCTGTTCCATTCAGTGTAAGAGAATTAGTTACGGTTATCGTAGATGGAACTTCTAAAATCAATGTTTGTGCAGAAGTAACTTGTTTTGTGAGATTATAAAGAGTGATAGATCCGCTAAGAGTTTGATCGCCACCATTCAACGTTATAGTTGATGAATTTGGTGTAAATGTATTTTGGTCACTCTTATTAATTAGAGATCCAGAAAGAGCAATCGCATAATCTTGACTGGATGTAGATAGAGAACCTTCTATTGTTAAATCTCCATTTACATCTAAAGCTGAGCCAAGAACATAATCACCACTTATTTCCTGTCCATTTGCAAGATCAGCAATATCTTCGTCTGAAAGTCCAGAACTATAAATTCTAAAGTCATCCATAAGACCATTAAAATACTGCGAACTATCACGTACGCTTGCCCCCACATTTACACCATTCGATGCAGACAAAGCAACAAGAGTGCCAAGATCGGATGATGCTGATAGAGCGCCATCTATAAAAACCCTAAGAATTGCTTGAGAGCCACCACATCTCGCCGCAAGGCAACATGGTGCCAATCTCCATCATTTACTGTATCCGTTGTAATGACACTAGGACCATATCCTACTCCATTTTTATACATTATAAATGTTATTGTTCCATCTGCATTAACCCTACTAACACTATATTGATAAACACCTCCGGATACTGCTCTTTGTTGATATATTTCTTGTAATGCTGAAGCAGAAGTTTTTATCCAAGTTGCTACAGTATAAGGGATTGTTCCACTTATATTCGCCTTAGATCCAAGATTTACAGAATCATCAACTCCATCGAAACTAAGTGAATAACTATTTGAAAATTGGATGTCTCCAGGCAAGGTAGATGACCATGCTGCAGTTGAATCCATATTTGTAAGAGTTCCTGTAGCATCATTCAAACTAGAATCTGTTACAGTCGAAGATCCAGGACCATCATCAAATTTATAATATACGTTCACATTATTATTGTTACCTATAGTAATATCATAAAATGGACTTGTCTCTGTGATGGTATTTGTAGAAGAACCAGTTCCTCTTAGTAAGATTGTACCTGTTCCGGAAGAAAAGGTAGATCCAGTATTATTCCAGTCTCCAAAAACAGTAAGAATATTTCCACTAGAACCTGCATTTAATGTTCCCCCAGCAAGAGTAAGAGCGTTATAAACAGTTAGATTCTGGTTTAGGATGATTGATCCAGTAAATGTGGCATCTAGTGTAAGGCCACCTATAAAACCAGCAAAAGATTTATCTACAATAGATGCATCATATGTAGTGCTATTAAATGTAAGGATATCTCCTGTTCCAGGAACAGCGTCTCCACTCCAATTATCTGCTGTACTCCAGTTATTATCGCCTCCTCCTCCATCCCAAGTAATATTTGCTGCAAAAACTGTAAGAGGTAATGCAAAAACCCCAACAAAAGTAATTAAAAAATGTTTCATATTGTCAGGGATTCTATCATTGATAAAACACTCTACAAAGCTTCTTCCGGTTCAGGGAACTCTGCAGGCGTCTCGCCTTCTTCTGCTACCTGACATCTTATGTCCCCTTCTCTGTCTACGCACATAACATCAGATTGCCTGTCTTCATCTGTATCAAAGAAGCAACATAATCTTTTATTGGAGCATTTTTCGCCTGTTTCAGCACAATCCTTCTGGCATGCATTATTTCTACATAAGAAATTATTTCCACAATCAGCATCTTCTTCACATTCCATACTACATACGCCAGGGATTTCTTTTGTAGCATTCTTACATATAAGACCATCTATACAATTTTTTGTCTTCCAACACTGACCATTTCTTCCTTTATCAGAAAAGACTGGTCTTTCTGCCTTTTTCTCTTCCATAATAGATTCTCCATCACCAGAACCAGATCCTCCTAATTGCCAAGACGTAGGATTAGTACAAGCAGAAACAAAAATAATCAAAGATATATATGACACGATTCTCGCAATTTTGCGATTCATAGTAAAGATTGGGGAAAATCTAATAAAAAACTACATTGGAGGCATACCACCACCATCCTGTGGAGGTTGTGCTGCCTGAGGTGCTTGAGGAGGTGCTGCACAAGATCCTTTCTTGCAACACTTGCACATAGCTACTAAGCCCATTACACCAGCTGCACCAATGGCGATGTAGACAACTCTTTCTACTATTGCCCAATTGCCAAACAAAGCATAAACAAGATTAAAATCAAAAAGTCCTACAAGTCCCCAGTTTACAGCACCAACCAAAACTAGAGTTTTGCAGACTTTACAACAACAGCTTTTTTTACACATAAATTATGTGGTTAAGAATTAATAAAAGACTTGAGTGATTATCGTATCTGAGGCTCAGTGTGTAAATGAGGTACATGTTGACTGATTGTCTAAATGTTTGATATTTATCAGCAAGTTATTACTTGCAAACATACATAAGGCATACATACAATATACATATAATCCTATTATTCTAAAAATATTATGCCAGCTACAGCACGAGTAAACTTTCTCACAGATCCAAGTACCAAAAAGCGCGCAGAACAAGTTTTTGATCGTATGGGGATAAATATGTCCTCAGGATTGAACCTCTACCTTACACACGTTGCTCTATATGGAAGTATTCCTTTCAATATAGAACTCCCTGGTGGGGGGAGGAATATTAAGAAGAAATAAAGATCTTTGCGATAGAGGCTAAGCATTACTCCTTCGATTATCACTTTACAGGTACTTCGTCTCCTCGCTTCGCTCGTCGCTCAGCACACAGTATCTTCGAACTCGCCCGTCGCGCTCCGCGCTTGGACTCGTTTCGAATTCAACTGTGGCTGGGGAGGAGGGATTCGAACCCCCGAATGACGGGATCAAAACCCGCTGCCTTACCACTTGGCCACTCCCCATTAAAACCTAAGACCTGAAAGGATCTTCTATATTATAACAAATTATTAAAAGCCCGGCACTGTCGCAATTGCGACTATACCGGGATATGCGAGTTTTGACCTCATTCTGTTCTTGATCTTTTTCTCCTTTCTCTTAAGCAATTTGCAACGAGCCATCCTAGTGCAACTAGGCCTAGAAATGAAACAATCAAATCCACAATCAACTCTTTTGACATCGCTTTTTCCTCCCCAATTTTTTCTAAAAAAGATCGAAACTCACTACCTAGTAGTAGAATCCTGCTAATAGATTATGTCAATAATTTAAATTAAAACCCGATACGGTCGTCCTGGAGGACGCGGCATCGGGTTTTTCGAAAGAGTAATCGTGTCATTGCGGTTTTGCCTTTTTTGGCCCTAGAAAAACGAAACATATCCCGTAAAAGAGGGCTAAAATAGCAAGCTCAGCTATGGTTGCCCAAGGCAACTCAGCTACTTCTTTCCAAGTCATACGATGGGCCTCCTTCTTCCTTTTATTTCCTTTTCTATGCGAAGATAGACCTTTCTTGTTAAAACAAATAGAGCTACCCACAACACAAAAGCAATCCAATCCATAGCTTTCTCCTTACATGTGAAAGGACCAAACGAAACTCTTTTGTGTATTAGAGCACTTAGATATTAGGAAGTCAAATATTCCCATAACTTGCCATAAAATGGCAATATCATCACATTTTTAACGTGTTAAAACTTATTAAAACAACACATGGTCTAAAAATGATTCATCATGCTAGGATGTCATCCTGCGGACTAGATTATTTATTTACCCACACCAATAACATGTCTGTCGAATCACCTCACAGAACAGCAGAAAGTATATCGGAAGAGATTAGAAGTATTCCTGATCTGGATACTGAGATATATGCACTTATAGATCGGATGAGAGGCCTAACCGCTGAAAAACATTATGCATTTCGTTGTTTTAGTGATGAAATACATAGTGTCGGAGATCCGAAAGTAGAGGATCTATTACTAGAGCTTAGAAGAGCTATTATAATAAATAGCCCTAGATAGCAGACACATACTGCCCACAATTACTACCTATCTCATTTTCCTCCAGTTCTCCAATACTCACGATCACCTCAAATCCTCTATTCTTCAGATCATAAACCAGGGTACTCACAGAGCCTTCATCACACGGATCCAGAGCTGTTTTTAGATTATTTCTTCCAGCATTCCCAGTAGGATTAAGTGGGGTTAGTTTCACCAGAAACTTATCTGGAAAGAAATGTTTTTCTATTACTTCTGCTTCTATCGGGTAACCCTCCATCATTACAAAATTCAAAGTAATTTTTCTGTCTCTCGGAACATAAAAAGATTCCCCATACTCCCCTATCTCCTCAAATGACATCTTTGGCACAGGAATCAAAACATCTCTTTTATCTATATCAGTAGTATGTATAGAGAATTGCATCTGGAATTTTCCACCAGAATACAGTTCATTTTTTATACCTATAAGTTCATCGAAGAACTTAGAATAATTTTTTGGTCCTATAGTAGAGACTGATGGAATTATATTTGATGCATCGTATCTATTTGGAAGTTCTCTTAGTACATCTAGTACTGCTGGATTGAAAGCAGGCTCTCCCATTCTGGTGAACTGAATCTTGAATTTTTCTGTATCTATTTTTTGGTCCGGAAATCTTTTATCTACCAAATAATCTATCTGCTCCAGAATTTCATCTTTTGTCATTTTTCCACTGAATTTTTTGCCTGCATCACACATTAAGCATCTTGCAGGACATCCAACTAGACAAGAAATTATAATTACCCATTTTTCTTTACGGCTCAGTGGCGGCTGCAGAGACTCTGCAAATTCAATCTGTCCTTTTTCTATCTCTGCTATGTAAACTTTGGCCAATTTGTCGTTACCAACTTCTCGTATTACTTTCACCCCCATAAATTACCATCTGTTAGCCATTTCTCCTACTTTTATGGAAGAATTTTCTGATTTCTTACAAAGATAGTATCATCAACACTATCCAAAATCCTCTTTCATACACTGGTAACAAAAAAGGGTTTACCCTTATGGAATTATTACTCGCAATGTCAATAATTTCAGTGTTAGCAGGAGGTGTGATAGCTGCTATAGCTCCACAAAAAAACTTTATAGAAGCAAGGAATGTAGAGAGGAAACACCATTCCAAGCAGATGCAAAATGCTTTGTATCAAAGACTTTTAGATGCTGGCACTTATGTATCTGACCGTATTCCGGAAGGAGAAGGAAATGCAAAACCTATTTGCAGAACAAGTGTTGATAATACAGATTGTAAATCTCTGAATGGAATAAGTTTGGCTATTTTGCCAACAGAAAACTATATAACAGAAATTCCTACAGATTCTGTAATGCCTGACAATGAAAAATGTACTGGATATATGATTTATCAAAGAGCAGGTAGAGCTAATGTATTTTCTGCAAATATTGGCAAAATAATAGGAGATGATCCAGGAGGAATATGCGGAACATGGAGCGGTGGTGAAGGTGGCGAGGACGAAGGAGGATCCTCATCTGAGGATGATGATGATGATGAGGAGGAAGATGAGGATGAGGAAGAGGAGGAAGAAGAAGAAAATGAAGAGGATGAAGATGAAGGATCATCCTCGTCTGATGATAGCGAGGAGGACGAAGAAGACGACGACGAAGAAGATGATGAGGATGAGGATGAGGAGGAAAGCTTCTGCTTTAACCCATGTGAAACCGCTTTTCTTGCGGGTCAAGATACCGAAATAGGGACTATTACTATTTCTCAAGAATCTGAATCAAATCATATAGACGTTGAATTCGAAACCATTGGAGACTGGCATATGGTTAAAACTCATTTAGATTTTAATCTTGATGCAGATGATATCCCTCAGGCAAATGGGAATCCAAAACTTGGACAATTTGATTTCAAGAATGATCACGATCCAAAAGTTCAGGAATATAATTACGAAATTAATGATTCTAGCTTTACTTGTGATAATACATATTTCTTCGCTGCACATGCTGATGCACAGAGATATTCTGGTGGAGAAATGGTTCAGGAAGACGGCGCTTGGGGTGATGGCACTGATTTTGGAGGAGCAAATTGGGCTACATACTCTTCTTGCACTATAGAGTGTTGTGATTAGTACAATGCCACAATATCCATAGCAGCATTCAGCGCATCACCAGTAGCAATGTGCACTTGTCTATGTTTTCCTCCTTTTGCATCGCCTACTATATACAGGCCTTCTTGCTCTTCTATTTCAATAGGAATAGAGGGCTCTCTTCCTATTGCGACTAAGATTGCATCGGCATTAAATGATTTTTTATTTGTCACAACTTTTATTTCTTCATCATGTTTTTTTATTTCTTTTATCTTTTGATTTTTATGCATAGAAATACCAGATTCTTTTGCTCTTTTTAGAAGTAAAGGCAAACATGAAAAGTCACCTCTGGTGACAATTTCTGGCTCAAATCCCCTATTATTCAGGTTTATAGAATAATCAAATCCAGCGTCTCCACCGCCTATTACTATTACTTTTTTTATATTTTTTTGATCAAAAATATCTTTTACTTCATAAAATATTTTTTCTTCTTTTTCTAAATCCCCTACTCCCGCTATATCTAATTTCTTTGGAATAGTTCCAGTCGCAACTATTACAGTTTTTGATTTGTAAACATTTTGATTTGTTTTGATTTCAAAAACCTCATCTTTTTTTATATCAATTACTTCTTCTGCCAGAACATTTATTTCTTGTTCTTTTAATTTTTTCTCGAAAACTTCTACTAAATCTTTTCCTATCATCCCATCTCCAACACCAACATAATTTTCTACAAGATTTGCATTACGTAAAAGTCCTCCTACTTTATCTTTTTCAAAGATCAAAATATCGCGACCAGATCTTTTAAGTTGAATTGCTGCAACTATTCCAGCGGGACCCGCGCCGATAATGATGGAATCATATATGAGCAATCAATGTGATTTGTAAAAAATCTTTAACAGTATGTTGGGTATTTTAGGTACTTTAGGTATCTTAGGTACAGTAAGTATATGACAAATATTTCTGATTTTCGGCATAGATGGAAAAAGTTGAAAATAGAAGATTCTGCACTTCTAGTGGTAGATATGCAGGAATATTTCCTAAATGAGAAATCACATGCTTACATTCCTGACTGTAAGAATATTATTAGTAATACTAAAAACTTACTTGATATATTTAGAAGAAATAATCGTCCAATTGTTCATACATATTTTGCGGTTAAAGATGGAGAAAATGATCCAATAATTAATTGGTGGAATGACACAGTAAAAGATGGTTCATCTGAAAGCCGGATTGTAAAAGAATTATCCCCAAAAGATGATGAACTGATAATAAGAAAACCAACTTATGATGCCTTTTATCAAACCAACTTGAATAATACTTTGCAGAGTAAAAATATAAAACAGATTGTTATAGCAGGAGTCCTTACAAACTTATGTTGTGAAACTAGCGCACGTGAAGCATTTGTAAGAGGTTATGATGTATTTATCGCAACAGATTGCATGACCGCATATGATAGAGATATGCATGAAGCTAGCATAAGAAATCTTGCATACGGATTCGCAACTCCACTCGAATTAAAAGATTTATAAATTGAATTTTTAACCCATGAACATCACACCCCTAGAAAAAGAACTACTACTATCACATGTGCTACAAAAACCTCGTGAATGGGTCTTTGTACATCCAGAAATAGAGCTTACGGAAGAGCAAAAAGAAGAATTTGAAAAACTTGTAGAAAGAAGAAAAAACCACGAACCAATCGCATACATAATCAACGAAAAAGAATTCTATGGCAGAAAATTCTACGTGGATAATCGCGTATTAATCCCCCGCCCCTCTACTGAGACTTTGATAGATGAAATGAAGAGATTATTTAAAACTGGATTAAAAAAACAAAGGTCTATAAAAAAAGCAGATAATGAGATTATTATTTTTACAGAAATTTTTGAGAACAAGCTGCCATCTAAAAATGATGGCTTACTAATCACTGAAATAGGAACAGGCTCTGGCTGCATCGGAATTACCCTTGCACTCGAAATTCCAGATATAGAAATAATATGTACAGATATTTCAAAAGACGCTCTAGAAGTTGCAAAGCAAAACGCCAAAACTCATAACGTATTAAATCGCATAAAATTCATTAAATCAGATCTTATAGAATCGAACCACGAATCACGAATCGCGGATCGCTACCTCGTTGTTTCCAATCCCCCATACATCCCCCAAGTAGATTCTCTACCACCTGATGTTTATGATTTTGAACCACACCAAGCTCTATTTGGAGGTTATGACGGCTCAGATCTATTGACCAAACTCCATAAACAGTGTCTGAATGACCCCTATTGTATAGGCTGTGTACTAGAAATGCGGGAAGAGCAAGCCAAAAAACTAACACAATAACTTATAAGTCTCCGCAACCTTGCATAGATAAACAAAAATGTGTTTTTACGCTATAATTTAAGGATAAATAAATATCCATATATACGCATAAACAAAACAAAAACTCGACATAAAACACACAAAGAAAAATAGAAAATAATGCTAAAAACAAAAAACAGATCAGGCATAAGTTCCGTACTAGCAACACTAGTAGTGTTTGCAACACTTACAGGAATAATAGCTATTACAACTTCTCAGGTAAGTGAAGATTTTAATTTCACTGCACAGGTTACAACTTCAAGTTCTACATCTGTAGAATATCCATATTGTGATACTATTGATGATTGTGCAAAAATAGATGATGAACAATGTTGCATCGGAGGAATGTGTGAAAGTCCACTATGTGGAGATGGAGAAATTCAATGTGCAGAAGAATGTGAACCTAGTTACGATGATGCAGTTTGTAATTTTAATGGGATGAGAGTAAACAATTGGTCATGTAATTCATTTAGCCCAAATCAATGTGATGCAGGAACATGTAATACTACACGAGGTACTTGCTCTACAACTATTAATTCTATTCCATGTACCAGTGATGATGATTGCACCGGTTCATGCGAGTTTAATGACCCATGTTGTAGCAATGATTGTGAAGATTTAACTGGAACAGATTCTTGTCCAGTTTGTGGTGATGGAACAATAAACGGAGGTGAAGAATGTGAAGCGGGTGATTCTTCTGAATGTGAAATATGGGAAAAGTGTTCTGGATGTGAATGTGTAATTGAAAACCAAGATTGTGGAAATGGAACAATTGATGCTGGAGAATCATGTGATGGAAATGATATGGGAAGTTGTGATCCAGAAAATTTTGGCTGCAATAGTGATTGTCAATGTGTAGATAAAATTAGTGCATGTGGAGACGGGACTGCTCAACAATGGGAAACATGTGGAGATAATGGTTATGATTGTGATACAGCTTCAGGAGAAATATGTAATGAAAAATGTGCATGTGAAATTCATTGTGGAAATTCCGAATTAGATGCAGGCGAAACTTGTGAACCAAGTACTAGTCCGCCAGTAGAATGTAATGCAGGAGAAATATGTAATTCTGGATGTGAATGTATATCAGATGGCGAATGTGGAAATGGATATCAAGATCCAGGAGAGATTTGTGAGCCAAGTACAGATCCACCAATAGAATGTAGTGTAGGAGAAATATGTACGGGCTGCACATGTGAATCAGATGGAACATGTGGAAATGGAATCGTAGACTCTGGAGAAGAATGTGGAGAAATAAACATGGGAAGTTGTCCTAATGCAGGAGAAGCTTGTGTTGATTGCAAATGTGAATCAGATGGAACATGTGGAAATGGAATTGATGATGGTGAGGAATGTGGTGAGCCAGGTTTATCTTGTTCTGCAGGAGAAATTTGTAACAACACAAGTTGTGTCTGTGAATCAAATGGAGAATGTGGAAATGGAATTGATGATGGTGAGGAATGTGGTGAGCCAGGTTTATCTTGTTCTGCAGGAGAAATTTGTAACAACACAAGTTGTGTCTGTGAATCAAATGGAGAATGTGGAAATGGAATTGATGATGGTGAGGAATGTGGTGAGCCAGGTTTATCTTGTTCTGCAGGAGAAGAGTGTGACTCTGTAGATTGCAGGTGTGTATCAGATGGAACATGTGGAAATGGTCATGCAGATCCTTCCGAAACATGTGGAGATGGATTTCTTCCAGATTGTCCTACAGGACAGACTTGTTCAAATTGTGAATGTAAATCAGATGAAACATGTGGAAATGGTTTTGCAGACTCTGGAGAAGAATGTAATGAGCCAGGTCTTAGTTGTGGAATAGGAATGATTTGCAATAACTCAATTTGTGCATGTGAGTCAGATGGAAGTTGTGGAAATAACATTACAGATGCAGGAGAAAATTGTGGTGAACCAGGACTTGCTGATTGTGCTGCTGGGGAGATATGTAATGCAGGATGTGTCTGTGAATCAGATGGCGAATGTGGAAATGGTTTTGCAGACTCTGGAGAAGAATGTAATGAGCCAGGACTTAGTTGTTCCTCTGGACAAGCTTGTGACAATGCTACATGTGCATGTGATGATCTTTGTAAAAATGGCACTCTAGATCCAGGCGAAGACTGTGAAGTAGATAGCGATTGTGAAATTGATTATTACATGTGTAGCGATTCTTGCATCTGCCAATTCCAGGATGCAAACATAACTTGTGAGGATGGAATAATTCAATACTGGGAAGATTGTGGAGAAGTAGGCTTACCAGAATGTCTGGTTGGAGAGTACTGTGGATTTACATGTGAGTGCAAAGATATAACTCCAGGTTGTGGAAACTTCATAGAAGATTTGCCAGGAGAACAATGTGATGATGGAGGCGAGTGTCTTGGAGGAGCTGCACATGGAAATACTATAACCACAGAAGCAGAAGCAGGTGAATGTATCGCTGGCGGAGGATCAACTATTGGCATTAGTGGAGATGGATGTTCAGATTCATGTCAGCTTGAATCTGATTGCGGAAATGGAATAACAGAATTTTCTGAAGGATGTGATGACGGAGGAGAATGTATTGCAGGAGATGCAAATAGAATTGGAAATCTATGTACCAAACTTACAGTTCTACAAGATTGTGGAATCAGTGGTATTTGTGCACCGCAAGACGGAGATGGGTGCGACTCCACTTGTCAGATAGATCAGTGTGAAGTGGTAGGAAATGTAACTGGAGTAAATGCATATGTAATGTCTACATATAATCTCGCAAAATTCCAAGATGGAATGTGGAATGCAAATACTTATCAAGTCTCTGGAAACCCATGGGACTTGCCTTGGTTTGATGAGCAGTACATGACCAGAACAAATCTATACGCACCAAAAGATGTAGGAACAAATGTACTAGGAGATCCAATCACAGGAATAACAGAAATTCCATTTGTGGGTCCTGTAGATAATCTTCCAAATGATCCGTCTTATTTCGCAACCAAGTGGGAAGGAGTACTAAATGTTCCATCACTTGGAGAATATGACTTCCACTTTGGATCACGAGACGATGCATGGATAGTTCTAGATGGTACAGTGATTGCAAGTAACACAGGAATTCATTCTACTGTAGAAGATCAGGAAGGGTCTTTAGTACTTCAGCCTGGAAATTATAATCTAGAAATTTATTATGCTTCACGCACGCAGTATCAGTGTGATGTATCAACCGAAAATAATTGTACAGATAACACAGATAATGATGGAGATGGTGCCACAGATTGTAATGATCTTGATTGTATAGATGACACAGCATGTCAAATTACAAAAATAAATGAAGACGATCTTCCTCCCGTACTTACAATAACTGGAGATGATGAAGATGGATTTATATCATCCATATGGAATGCAATTGCTAAATTCTTTGGAAGCTTCTTTGGATCAGATTCTAAACTAACAGCAGAGTTAACTGGAATGACTACAGGAGATGAATACATCTGTAGCAATAGATTAGATGATGACGGAGATGGCCTTATAGACTGTGCCGATCCAGCATGTGTAAATCCAATAGGATGGCAAGGTCGTCAGATATCACATAGCAACTATGATGCTGCAGATGTTACATCTGCAGATATAGATAGTGATGGAGACATGGACATAATCATCGCAAATAGTGAAGAATCTGAAATAGTTGTAGCATTAAATGATGGAAATAGTCCTCCATGGTTTACAACTGCAGTATTTCCTACTGCAAATGGACACAGGCCTAAAGCAGTAGCTGTAGGAGATTTAAATAACGATGGATTCAAAGATATAGCTATCGCTTGCCAATATACAGATTCAGTTCAATTACTTATAAACACTGGAGCAGCTCAACTTAGCTTTATCCCAGCAGAAGTAATCGATTCAGTTGCATACGATGCATATGATATAGAAATAGAAGATTTAGATGACGATGGTGATATGGACATAGTTGTTCCACATGCAGGAGATGATACAAATCCATCACAACTTGCTGTTTATGAAAATCTAATTGCTCAAGCAGAACCTGCTTTTGTAAGAAATATTATAGATACCAGTAATTCAACTGGATTTACTTCTGTACACGTAGATCGTTTGGATTCTACAGATACTTATCCAACTATATTCACTACATCCTCATCCGAAGACAGGGTAACTACTTATAAATATTCTGGCTCTACGTTTACAAGAGTAGATATGCCAAATACTACAGATGCGCCATGGTCTATAAAAACAGCAGACATAAACAATGACGGATTCAAAGATATAATAGTAGGATCGAGATTTGATCATTCTGTTCGATGGTATGAATTAGGAGCTGCAGGCCCAAATTCACCTGTAGCTGAGCATTTAATAGATAACAGTGTTTCTATTGATTATCCATACGATATAGATGTTGGAGACGTCGATGCAGATGGAGACATAGATTTAGTTATTGCATCTTCAAGAGCTGGACATCTTAATTTGCTATACAACTATAACAATGGATCAAGCTTCTCTAGTCCAAACGCACTTTATTCAGAACAATTTGTAGATACTGCACACATAACAGACTTCGATTCTGATTCTAGAAAAGACATTTTAAGTACCACAAATGCTAATGTTTACTGGCATGAATGGTTTGGTACTGGAGAATGTAATCCTACAACTGATACTGAAAGAACAGAATGTAACGATGGTATAAATAATGACTTAGAAGATACTTTTGTAGATGCAGATGATCCTGGATGTCACACAAGTGGCAGCATGAATAATCCTTACGATCCAAATATATTAACTGAAACACACACTCCAGAATGTGGAAACGGAAAACAAGATCATATAGACGAAACTTGTGATGATGGAAATCAAGATAATACAGATGATTGTTTAAATACGTGTAATGATGCATGGTGTGGTGATGGATACATAGCAAACGGAAATAATTATCAAGAATATTGTGATGATGGAACATTAAATGGAACTCAAGGAAACTGTAATGCCTTATGTACAGCAATTACATCGCCACTTTGTGGCAATCTCGAGCAAGATCCAGACGAAGATTGTGAACAAAATAATGAATGTAATGCTGGAGAAATATGTATGGGTTGTTTATGTATATCTGATGGAACATGTGGAAATGGATATGCAGATCCAGGAGAAGAATGTAATGAGCCTATACTAAGCTGTAGTACAGGTGAATTATGTGATGCTACTACTTGTTTATGTGAATCAGATCTAAGTTGTGGAAATGGATATGCAGATCCAGGAGAAGAATGTAATGAGCCAGGGCTAAGTTGTGGAACAGGTGAGACCTGTGATAATTCAACTTGCGAATGTACATATGAGCCTGGTTGTATGAATGGAATAGAAGATCCTGGAGAAGATTGTGATGATGGAAATACAGTAAACGAAGATAACTGTACGAATGCCTGTGAAGATGCAATATGTGGAGACGGAATTTCTTGGAATTTGCAATCTGGAACAGAAGAATGTGATGATGCAAATTCAAACAATCAGGATTCATGCTTGAACTCATGTGATATTGCATTTTGTGGAGATGGATTTATTGAAACAGGAGTAGAAACATGTGATGAAGGAGACGGAGTAAATGGCACTCCTCTTCACTGTAATTTGACTTGCGATGGAATCACATCCACAGATTGTGGAAACGGAGTTATAGAACCTGGAGAAACTTGTGATGATGGAAATACTATAAACGAAGATAACTGCACTAATACATGTGAAAATCCAGAGTGTGGAGACTCTATTACTTGGAATTTGGAATCCGGAACAGAAGAATGTGACGACGGAAATATATTTAATTCAGATGACTGCACAAGAGCATGTGAGAATGCCAGATGTGGGGATGACATCGTATGGCATTCAGGTAGTGGAACAGAAACTTGTGATGATGGAGATGCTCTAAATGGAACGCCTTTTAACTGTAATGCGACATGTACTGGAACTACAGAACCTGTATGTTCAAACGGAGTTATAGAACCTGGAGAAACTTGTGATGATGGAAATACGTTAAATATAGATAGCTGTACAGATGTATGCGAAGACGCTGAGTGTGGTGACTCCTATATATGGGTAGGACAAGAAGAGTGTGACGATGGAGATACATCTAATACAAACTTATGCTTAAACTCATGTAATTATGCACGATGTGGTGATGGATTTATACGAACTGGAGTAGAAACATGCGATGAAGGAGACGGAGTAAATGGCACTCCTCTTCACTGTAATCTAACATGCGATGGAACAACTGCTACAATATGTGGAAACGGAACACAGGAAGCAGGAGAAGCTTGTGATGATGGAAATCTGATACTTGGTGATGGTTGCGATGATAATTGTAATATCACAACTGAGTGTAGCGATGCTGTAGATAATGACTCAGACACACTATTTGATGCAGATGATCCTGGATGTCACACAGATGGAGACGCATTGAATATGCTCTCTTATGATTCAGCTGATGATGATGAATCTCATCTTGAAGAATGTAACAATGGTGTAGTAGAAGCATCTGAAGAATGTGACAGTGGTGGGGCTAATTCGAATACATCTGCATGTACTTTGTCTTGTGAAGATGCAGAATGTGGAGATGGATTTGTTTGGTCAGGAAATGAAAACTGTGATGAAGGAGACGGAGTAAATGGCACTCCTCTTCACTGTAATACAACATGTACCGGAATTACAGGATCTGTATGTGGAAATGGAACACAAGAAACAGGTGAAGCTTGTGATGATGGAAATCTGTTGCTTGGTGATGGATGTGATGACAATTGTAATATTACATATCAGTGCAGTGACACTGTAGATAATGACGGAGATACATTTATAGATATTGGAGATCCTGGATGTCACACAGACGAAAATGCTGCAAATGTCGCATCTTATAGGCCTGCATGGGATGTGGAAAATCACACTATCTTATGCAGAAATGGAGCTTTGGAAGCTGGAGAAGACTGTGATGATGGAAATGAATTAAGTACTGATTCATGTACAAATACATGTGAAAATGCCAGATGTGGAGATGGTCATATATATATAGGAGTAGAAACTTGCGATGAAGGAGACGGAATAAATGGCACTCCTCTTCACTGTAATACAACATGTGATGGTACTACAGGTTCTGATTGTGGAAATGGAATAGTTGAAGACGGAGAAAGCTGCGATGATGCAAATCTTATACTTGGAGATGGATGTGATAATGATTGCAATGCAACTACTCAGTGTAATGACGGCATAGATAATGATGGTGATATTCTTATAGATGCAGGAGATCCTGGATGTCACATAGGTGATAATTTAATTAATGCATATGATCCAACTGATGACGCTGAATCTAACAGTGAAGATTGTCCAAATGGGCTTACAGAAGGAACTGAAGAATGTGATGATGGGAATCAATCCAATGTAGATGCATGCACAAATATATGTGAAGATGCACGATGTGGTGACAGTTTTATAGAAACAGGAGTAGAAACGTGTGATGAAGGAGACGCCTTAAATGGCACTCCTCTTCACTGTAATACAACATGCAATGGAACTACTACTTCTACTTGTGGAAATGGAATACCTGAAGCAAACGAAGAATGTGATGATGGCGATCAGGATAATACAGATGGGTGTTTGGATTCATGTGAAAACGCACGATGTGGTGATGGATTTGTACAACTAGGAGTAGAAACATGTGATGAAGGAGACGGAATAAATGGCACTCCTCTTCACTGTAATACAATATGCAACGGAATAACTGCTCCAATATGTGGAAACGATATAGAAGAGCCGGGTGAAGAATGCGAGGATGGAAATCTAGTAAATGGAGATGGATGTGACGAAAATTGCAATATTACATATGAGTGTAATGACACTGTAGATAACGACAGTGACTTACTGCCAGATATATATGATCCAGGATGTCATATAGGTGATAATTTAATTAATGCATATGATCCAACAGATAATGTTGAATTACACACTGCAACATGTGGAAATGGAGCAGAAGAAAATGATGAACAATGTGATGATGGAAATCTTTTCGATGGAGACGGATGTAGTAGCACTTGCACATATCAGTGTGCATCTGGAGATATTCCTTCTGCTTTCTACTTCTTCTTCGAAGATCCGTCACTAACTATATCCCCTGTTCCTACATGTCCAGTATGTGGAGATGGAATAACAGAGGGCAGAGAAGACTGTGAAAACATTAGTGAATGTAGTACAGGAGAAGCATGTACAGATTGCGAATGTGTATCTGATGGAACCTGTAACAATGGATATATAGATGATGGAGAAGTTTGTGGAGAGCAAGGACTTGATGATTGTTCGATAGGCCAGGAATGTAATCTAGACTGTGTATGTCAGGATCTATGTGGAAATGGCAGAGCAGATGCTGGAGAACAATGTGGAGACGCCACCCTTCCAAACTGCACAGGAGGTGAAATATGTGCTGCTTGTCGATGTGTGGATACTTGTGGAGATGGAATAGTTGATCCATATGAAGAATGTGATGATGGAAATACTAATCCAAACGACGATTGTACAAATTCCTGTCAGGACGCTAAATGTGGAGATGGAATTACATGGGATCAAGAAAGTGGAAACGAAACTTGCGATGATGGCAATACTTCAGATACAGATGGATGTCTAAATAGCTGCCAGATAGCAACTTGTGGAGATTCATTTATAAGAGACGGAGTTGAAGACTGTGAGGTAGATTCTGATTGTCCAACAAATCAGGGATGTACTATAGATGCCTGCCAATGTATTAACACATGCGTAGGCAATACATGTGATCCAAATGAAGACTGCACATGTCCTGATTGTTATGGAGAACAAGATGGATGTCCTGATCATTTTGTATGTGATGCAGTCACTGAAGCTTGCGTAGAAATACCATGTGGAAATGGAAGAATAGATGCTAGAGAATATTGTGATCCATCTGTTCCACCATCTGACAGTGGTCCAAATTGGACATGTGATATCGATAATTGCACGCTTATAAATACATGCAATAACGGGATAGAAGAATTGGGAGAACAATGTGAAGTAGGCGATCAATTCTGCCGTGCAGATTGCACGATAGATGCTTGTTCAATAGTTGATCTCCACGATGGAAATGGATTTGTAGGAAGCTACTTCAATATGCCTTCATGGCACTATGGAATGGATGATAACACTGTAAATGGTCCACCAGATCCTGTGCCAGATCCATATCTATGGTTCTCTGATCTATATCTAAAAGATATAGAAAACACATCAGCACAACTTCAATTCCCTGCACCATTTAATGGTCCAGATGATAGTCTTCCAGGAGATGCAGCTCATCACAGTGCTTTGTGGCGTGGGACTGTAACTGTACAAAATACTGGAACATATCAGTACACACTTACAACTCGTGATGATGCATGGATAGTTATAAGAGATGGATTCACAAATGTAATTGTAGATGCAGTAACAGGAATACAAGATACAGTCAGTTCTCATTCGAGTAGTATTTTCCTTACAGGCGGAACTCATATAATCGAAATTTATTTCGTAAGCAGGCAAGGCGAAGTAGGCATGGAAGGAACCTTCTTCTTCTCGTTTGATAACACAGGAATATCAGTGGCTCCTTATTACCCTGGATGTTCATTCTGTGGAAACGGATTAAAAGAACCAGGAGAAGCTTGTGATGATGGATTTGTAAATGGATCTGGAGATGGTGTCTGTAACTCTATATGTACAGGATTTGGAAGTGCAACATGTGGGAATGGAGCATTAGAACCAGGGGAAGGTTGTGACGATGGAAATCTAATAAATGGAGATGGCTGCTCAGACGAATGCTTAGAAGAACCAGAATGTGGAGATGGAATAACAGAAGGAATGGAACAATGTGATGATGGAAACCTAATCAGCGGTGATGGATGTTCTGCAACTTGCACACTCGAAACAGAATGTGGGAATGGCGTAGTAGAACAAGGAGAACAATGTGATGATGGAAGGCATTGCATCGATCCAACTGGCCTAACTGTAAATTGTACAAACAATAGTTCTGTATGTGCCGATCCTTTGAGCTGTGATCCAGTAGATAATGATGGCTGCTCAAGTACATGTCAGATAGAACTAGTGCGATGCGGAAATGCAATTCTGGAGCCAGCACTGGGAGAACAGTGTGATAATGGTGGGCTTTGTATAGGAGGAACGCAAAATGGCATAGGATGTACAACTGCGCTTGGAGCACTAAACTGTGCTCTAAACGGAGGCTCATGTACTGCTCAAGATGGAGACAGTGATAATTGTGATTCAAGCTGTCAGATAGAAACCATCGAAGAATGTGGAAATGGAATTCCACAAGGAAATGAAGAATGTGACTACGGAGCATGTGAAAATTCACCTGTATATCCATGTAATTCGGATTCCGAACCAGATATGTGCAGAACAAGTTGTAATTTGCCATTCTGTGGTGACAACGTCACTGATCCAAGCAATAACGAACAATGTGATACAGGAGATTCAAGAAGCAATAGTATGTCCAATGCTTGTAGGCTTGATTGCCAGAATCCAAGATGTGGAGACAATGTAATTGATCCAGTAAATTCCGAAGAATGTGATAATGGATCATTAAATAGCAATACTATTGCTAATAGATGTAGAGAAGATTGCTCTAATCCAATATGTGGAGACAATATTGTAGATACTAATTACAGTGAAGTATGCGACGACGGAAATACAAACGATGGAGACGGATGCTCTGCTAACTGCCAAGAAGAAGAACCTGTATGTCCAAATGGAATACGAGAACAAGGAGAGCAGTGTGATGACAATAATCTATATAACAATGATACTTGTAACGATCAATGTAATCTTACTTTCTGTGGTGATGGAATAATGCAAACACCAAATGGCGTAGGATTTAATGAACAATGTGATGATGGAAATAACATAGATGATGATGAATGTAGTAATTCATGTGAAATACCTGCAGTATGTGGAAATGGAAACGTAGATCAAGGTGAAGATTGTGATGATCAGAATCTAGATGAAAATGATGAATGTGATAACTCATGTTTGTTTACTTACTGCGGTGATGGCATAAGACAAGTGCTAAATGGCACAGGAGCAAACGAAGAATGTGATGATGGGAATAATATAAGCGGAGATGGATGTTCTGATATTTGTGAAACAGAAATTCCACCAAATTGTGGAGATGGACAAATTCAAACAGACGAAGGAGAAGAATGTGATGATCAGAATCTTGACGATACAGATGCGTGTACAAACATATGTCAAAATGCAGAATGTGGAGATGGAATTATATGGACTGATATAGAAGATTGTGATGATCAAAATCTTGATCTAAGCGATCAATGTAATAACAGTTGTGAATTTACCAGCTGTAGTGATGGAATTATTCAGGATCCAAATGGAAATGGAGAAACTGAAGAATGTGACGATGGAGATATATTTAATAGAAATCAATGTACAGATGCGTGCACTATTGCAACCTGTGGAGATGGAGTAATTTGGCTAGGACACGAAGAATGTGACGATGGTAATACAGATAACGAAGATGGGTGTTCTGCAATTTGTGAGACAGAAATTCCACCAAACTGTGGTGACTCACAAATTCAAACAGATGAAGGAGAAGAGTGTGATGACGGAAATATGAGTGAAGATGACGAATGTAGCAACGCATGCAAATTTACTATCTGTGGAGATGGAATTACACAAGATCCAAATGGCATGACAGAAAATGAAGATTGTGATGATCAGAATATTATAGAAAATGATGAATGTACTAGCTCATGTGAAGTTACATATTGTGGAGATGGGATAAGACAAATTCTAAACGGAATGGGATCTAATGAGCTATGTGATGATGGTAAGAAATGTGATGACGGAACAGGAGCAATGGTTGACTGCACAAATGATAACTTAGTATGTGATAATCCATTTACATGTATGGCCGTAAGTGGAGATGGATGTTCTGAAACCTGTGAGATAGAAATGCCACCAAATTGTGGAGACTCACAAGTTCAAACAAATGAAGGAGAAGAATGTGATGATGGAAATAGTGATGACACAGATGCATGTACAAACTTCTGTCAGGACGCAGAATGCGGAGATGGAATTGAATGGAATGGCGTAGAAGATTGTGATGATCAAAACTTTGATCTAACAGACTTATGTAGTAGCACATGTGGATTCACACATTGCGGTGACTTCCAAATTCAAAATCCTAACGGAATGGGCGTAGATGAAGAATGTGATGATGGAGACAATATTGATAGAAATGAATGTACAAATAGTTGTGCTGTAGCTACTTGTGGCGATGGAATAATATGGGCAAACATAGAACAGTGTGATGATGGTAATACAGATGATGAAGATGGATGTTCTGCAATTTGTGAAATAGAGCTGCTTACATGTGGAAATGGAATAGAGGAAGCAGGAGAACAATGTGATGATGGCAATACAGATGAAACAGATCTCTGCAACAACGATTGTGAATTCACACTTTGTGGTGATGAAATAATCCAAAATCCAAATGGAATAGGAGAGGAAGAAGAATGTGAAGATGGAAACAATATAGGTACAGATGCTTGCACAAATAATTGTATGAATTCTGTATGTGGAGATGGAATCACACAAACTCCAAATTCAGATGGAATATATGAAGAATGTGATGATCCTACAGATATAGATGGAACTAACTTATGTAATGCATCATGTATGAATACTTACTGTGGAGATGGAACTATCCAAGCGCCAAACGGATTTGGCCTAGATGAGAGCTGTGATGACGGAAATCAAAATACTAATGATTCATGTACTAATTTATGTGCAACTGCATCATGTGGAGATGGAATAGTATTTGCCAACGTAGAACAATGTGATGATGGAAATAATATAAGTGGAGATGGATGTAATGGCATATGTATTACAGAATATGATACTGGGACTGGATCATTTTTATGCGGCGATGGGACAAGAGAAATCTATGAAGAATGTGACGATGGAAATATAACAAATGGAGATGGATGTAGTACTACTTGTACTACAGAATCTGGATCATTCTTATGTGGGAATGGAATAAGAGAAAATTATGAAGAATGTGATGATTATAATATAAATAGTGGAGATGGATGTTCGTCTAGTTGTTTAGTAGAAAATTACTGTGGAAATAATAGAGCCGATCCAGGAGAAGAATGTGATGACGGAAATCTAAGATCTGGTGATGGATGTAGCAGAAATTGTGTATCAGAAATAAGTCATATACCAGATGTTGAATGTGGAAATGGAGTAGTAGAAGCATCCGAACAATGTGATGATGGAAATAGATTAAGAGGCGACGGTTGTAATAGATGGTGCTTAAGCGAGGGCTCAGATGGAACTGTTGACACTGGCACTTGTGGAAATGGAACACAGGATCCAGGCGAGCAATGTGACGATGGAAATCTAAATAGCGACAATTCAAGTGGTGCTTGCAGAACAAACTGTAAACGATCTCACTGTGGCGATCTGGTCGTAGATCACAGACAAGGCGAAGAATGTGATGATGGAAACAGAATAAATAACGATAGATGTTCTAATCTGTGTCAGGCAGTAGATGCTGTTGTTACCTCTCCAGACACAGGTACAACTCCTCCTCCTACACATGGAGCAGCTCCTCCTGTTACATATAATGACACTACTAATCCAACTAGTGCTTACATAGGATCTCTACTCACAACTCCTCCACCTGTATACATAGATATTCCAGATCCAGTTGTATATCCAGATACAGATCCAGATCATGCAGATCTAGTATCTAAACTGACTGATGATGGTCATTACAGCGCTCCTCCTATTACACCTGGAACAGGCCCTGGCGCTATCAGCTTGGTCGCAATTGCTATCGTTGGAATGCTGTTTGGGATTAGGAAATTGATAATTAAGAATTAACCACACTACAATTATTCCACCTCTCCAACCAAGTCTGGCGGAAGATCTGTCTCTTCTTCTAGCTCTCCTAATTCTTCCTCTAGCCCTTCTACAAGCCCATCTTCTAATCCCATAATATCTTCTCCGCTCATAGTACTACCACTCAAGCTACTACCAGATAGAGCCGCTTTCCTCGCCTCTTCTGCTTCTCTTGCTATTCTCTGCTTCTCTTTCTCTATCTCTCTCTTCTTTAAGAATTCCGCCTCTTCTTCCAAATACTTATCTGAATCTTCCTTACTCATTCCTATAAAGATTCTGGATGATCCAGATGCAGAAAGTGGCCCATCAGCAAGTCCAGAACGAACTATAATCTTGTATGGTCCATTATTTAAGCCTTCCTCATTATGTAACGAAAACTGTGCAATATTCTGATTCGGTTCCATGTCTATAACATGTCTTGCAATTGGCGGCCTTAGATCATTTGGATAGAACCAGGATATTTGAGTTTTATAAGCACCTGTAAGTGTTTCTGTATTCTGGAACCAGATATAGCTATATATAACTGAAGATCCTGTCTCGAAAAACTGTTTGAACTCCGGAATATCTGTCTCTGATTCTATTGGCTCAGATGTAAATGCCATACGTGTTACCTCAAGAGAAGGTGCAGAATATTCTTCTTCTGCTGAGCAAGAAGAAAGTATCAAAATAGTAATTACTGATGCGAATATCTTTGTTTTCATAGGATATGAATCGTAAGGCAATTTGCCCTCTATGAAAAGTTGCTTAATTTTGATTTATGTTTTGTAGTACTTAATATCTGGACACGCCGCTCGCGTGCTACTTTTCCTGACATTTTGAGGATGATCCTTTATAAAAAAATAGGACTAAGCTTAAAATCATAATAAATAACGGAATAAGCATTGTTCTACTAAAAGTCTGTCCATTTAGTAAATATTGAACATTTGGAGTAAATATAAATATGACCAATGATTCTACAAAAACAATAAGTCCAAATAACAGTACTAATGCACTTTCATCACATTTACTTTTAGATTTACTAAACTCATATATTTGAAATATTATGAATATAGGAACCAAAAACCAAAATATACCAAATGATCCATAAGAAAATAATGCTTCTGCAATCGGAATTATGGCTTCTGTATGCAATTTTATTGCTAAATCTTCGGGATGCGGACTAAGTGGTAATCCTTTTATAAGTAATAATATTGGCCAAAGAATAGACAAGAAAAAAGCTATTACTGGAATATGTAGCATTTGTTTAAAATCTTGCGATCTGCATTTGTATAAGAAATAAAAAGAGAAAACAAAAATAAACGGAATAACACCAAGTATAAGCCCATCCATTTTTACCCATGAAGAAGCAGCAACCAGAAGAGCCGATATTATCAGGGCTCTGTAATCTTTCTTAGATTTTATATACAAAATCGTACATAGAATTCCTACAAGCAAATATTCTATTACATGTATATCTCCATATCCTTGAGATAGATGCAGTGGCACAAGAGGAATCATCATAAAGAGTCCTAAGCATACGAAGCTAAATAAGGGACTAGTGATCCTAGCAAGGATTAGAACAAATGCAGCAAATGCAGATATGGACAGAAGTAAAGTAGATGCGTTTGCCCTATGATCATTCCAGTCAGCCTGTGGCTGATTGAAATAAATCTGAAGTGAGTGAACCAGTATAGGATACTGTGGTTTTGAATGTCCTCTGACTTCAGTTAGATCAAATGCAATTTGACGATCTTCGTAACTTATTTTTGCTCTAGTATTCCATTGACTCAAAGTATCGTAATAATACGATGGCACGAAAAGCGCATGACTAAGCGAAAAAAGCAGCTTACAAACTATGGATACAGTCACCAAAACCATAAGTATATTTCTCCTGTTTATTACTCCCCCGCTCTCAAATATTTGCAGAGATCCATATGGCTTAAAGTGAAACCATAACCTTTCTTTGTTTACAACAAATACAAGAGCAGAGACTATTAAAATATGTGTGATATATATCACTACAAAATTAATTGGTAATCTAAAAATAATACATAAAAAGAAGATTAAAGCATTCACAAATACTCCAAGCATAAATCCTATAAAATATTGTTCGCACTTTCTAAAAGATTGTCCTGCAAGAATAAGAACTATGAGCTTACCCTCATACATCAGTAGAAGTGCCGAAAGTATAAAAAGTATAAATGAAATCATTATTCTATGAATCTATAAAGGGAAACATCTTTTGAAAAAGTTTTTAAAACTATTGCATGTCTTTTTTCTGTATCTCCACACGAAATCATTCCCTCTTCTTCTTCGAGCTGATTTGTAGCAAGGGAAACTAAGTGTGTTGCATCTTTCCAGTTATCACTCGCTCGCCTTACTGGAACTGGATATAAATCATAACGTAGATATTTATGAACTATGTCACTGGAATCAAAACACATAGCAATATTCATATTTTTTTTGTCTAAATCAGCATCCATCTTCAAATAATCAGCAGCCTTATATAAAGGCCCAAGCTGTCTATATTCATGCACAGAAGTCCATTCAGATAAATCTGTAAAAGTCGTTTTAATCATATCTAGTGAAAATCTAGCGTCATATATGAAGATAAATATAAATGATGCAAACACTAGAAAACTAAATAACTGCTTTTGTTTTTTGAACAAATAACAATATAAAACTTTTGATAAAATCAATATAAGAGCAACAAATCCCAACATTTTGGAAAAACTAACTCCAAGCACCTTATAACCATAGAAAAAGTTTATAGAAGAAAGTAGCTTTGGTTCATCTACCAATAAATGTGAGAAAAAGGCTTTTACAGTTTTGCCAAAACTAGGCGACTTTGGGCTTACTTCATTTAGCGATACCACTCCACCGTCCTCCCCCGCAATATACAAGTTATATTCCTCTCTTCTGGGGCTCCATGCAGGAGACATGGTCAGATCTACATTTATTTCCCTATTCTCTCCAGGCTCTGCATATATAGATATTATGTCCAGTGGATTTATCCGTACCATCTCTCCCCTATCTTCTGGATATGAAACAGAAAACTTGAGTGGAACATCAGATGAATACCTTATTTTCATACTCTCTGCCTTGAACTTGAGTGGCACATTTTTCTGCTGCATTTTTGGCTCTAGACCAAAAAACTCTCTAGATAGCTCTGAAGCTAGCTTTTGCTCAGCGGCATAGGAAATAGGAGTGAATTGTAAGGCCAGAAGAAATACTGCAAATATTCGAATCATTATCATTCAGAATGATACAGTTATATCTTCGGTACTTTAAGTACATTATGTATCCAATGCGCTTTATGACATCTGCTCTGTAGTTCTAGAAATCCAGATCATTTTCATAAAATAGCCATATTCAATATCGTTGCAATTAAGACAGCTCAAGCTATATAAGACAATGATTTAATCATATGTCTATACTTCGAAGATTTAAAAAAGTCACTTTCTGAGTACAAAATTTGTTCATATGTAAAACAGTCTATACTCTATTCATGGCTTACTTAAGCCATAAATCACTACTCCAATATCAGCGTCAAACTTACTATGCAAGCTTTACAACATATCACCTATCTCTACAATGCTCCGGCATGTCCGAATTTCGTAAAATAGATAACGTGAGTAAATCACGAACATCAATAACTCAGGCTTCCTGGTCACTTGCTATCGTTCACGCAGTAATGATTGTGGCAGTGATGTGGACAGTAATAATAAGCGCTCCTATATACGGGTAAGCCTCATACAATCTCTCGCTTTTCAGGCTCAACTGAAGTCATAAGTTGTCTACTTCCAGAGGCAACTATCACCTCTTCTGACGTCCTGGTATCTGGAAGCTTTTTCAGGAATATCATTGGTATGAAACTAGATAGGATAGCTATCCACAATACCTTATCCAGATTCTCATAATTTGCAGATAGTAGATCTGTAGCTTGTCTTACATCAAATATAGAAGATAACCATGCTCCACCGAGATCCGATACTGCAAGTCCTATATTCATAATGCTCGCAAATACTGCAAACATAGTGGCCTCTATGCCTTTTGGACATATTCTGGCAGCTAGAACAAGTAGCGGGAGGAATCCTATCTCTGTAAGAGGTCCAGATATCAAAGTATCTGCCATAGCGAACCACCTTGCACTTACTCCTATGTATTCATACCAACCGTATATGAGGCCAACAGATGGCAAAGAAAGCACTACACTGGCTATTATTATCCAAAAGAACAGTGTTCTTAGAGGGATAGAGATCAGGTATTTACGGAAAATAAGTACTCCTACTATCCCCGCGGCATAACTTATTAGAGACAATCTCCCAAAGAATTCAGGGCTGAATTCTAGCTCATCTATCAGGAAATAATTAAATGCCCCTCCGCTAGAAGGAGTAGCTCTCCACACAAAAAGAAATAGTACAGACCATAGTATCGCAGGGGTCAATGCCCCCTTAAATTTCCTCCAAGTTTCTAAGATTGAGAATTTCTGTAGCTCTTCTGCTTTTTCGGTTATAAATATCGTAAATATGCATGTAAATAGTGGCAGAGTCCCCACAATATAGAAAACATTACGAGCTCCTATCTTTTCTACTAATACTCCAGACAAATACGCTACAGCTAGCGCCCCAGTAAGTAGTGATGCCCTGCATATACTCTGTAATCTGCCTGCCACCTTCTGTGTTCTGCTCCTCTCAGCCACAATCCCATCCACAATCACATCAGCTAGTGCAAACCCCATTGCAGAGACAAATACGGCTATAAATGCCCCATAAAAGCTCTGTACCCAGGTGGCTAGGGAATAATATCCAATGGCACCAAGTATTCCGGAAAGAAACAGATAGGGCCTTCTTCTAAGACCATATATAGGAACTCTGTCGGAAATCATTCCATATATTGGCTTTATGCTCCACGGAATCAGAGATATCGAACCCAAGATGCCAACTTGCGGAATTGTTAGCCCTAAATCTTGTTTGTAATAAAAAGTAGTAGCAACTCCAGCTAAAGCTGTAGCCCCTGCTATAAAATAGACAAATGGAATTATTATGTTTGTAAAATCTCTTTTATTCATCCCGAACAGTATATAGGGTGGATTTTTTTCGTAAAATCAGTTATAATTTCTTGATAATTTAAAAAATCCCAAACAAACACTATGGCAACAAAGAAAAAGGCAAAAACTACTCGCAAGGCAGCAACAAAGACAAGAAAAGCTTGTCGCAAAACTTGCACAAAAAAAACTAGAAAGTGCACAACCAAAAGACGCATCACTAGAAAAGCCAATCAGTTTGATTGGGAGATTGTTCCATTTGTAATTGCAATAGTCGTAGCAATAGTTGTCGTTATGCAAAGCATACAATCTGCTGAATATTTCAAGAGAGGTGGAAATACTGAATCCTTGCAAGGTCCTCTATATCATATGGCTGGAGGATGTGTGGTAGACGAAGGAACTGTACGTACAATTAGATCAGTTGAACGCGGCGTAAGCAGAGCTATAAACCATGGAGATCCAGAATTAGTAGCAAAAAAGATGAAAGAACTTAGAAGGATTAAAGTTGAGGCTTGCCTATAAACAATTAACAAACAAAACTCTGAAATACAATTATTCCCGTATACTAGTATACGGGAATTTTTATTATAGAAACTATACTCATACCCATATACCGGTATATAGGTATATAGGTATATTAATAATATTAAAACTTGACGCTAACCGCTAATTGTTCGTCAACCCTTCCATCAATTCAATCCTTTTACTGATAAGTCCTTCCGTACCAATGTCCTTTCTAAATCTAACTGGACCTTTTACTTGTTCACATATATCCAAAGCAATCTTCTGTGCCTCGCTTATAGTATCCCCTATCCCAACTATTCCTGCAGTTCTGGATCCACCTAGGTGCAGAGTTCCATCGTCGTCCTCAGATATATCTCCATAAAAGATTATGGCATCATCCTCTATATCTGAGAATTCAACTACCTCCCCTTTTAGGTCTTTACTATTTGGATAGCATTCCGGCGTTATATACAAACAGACAGTAGCTTTATTGCTAAATTTCACCATATCTTCACTTAAGCTCCCATCTATTACTGCCTGACAGATATCTACAAAATCAGTATCAAGTAGAGGCAGTACATTCAAGCATTCTGGATCACCAAACCGTGCATTATATTCTATGAGCTTTACACCGTTCTTAGTAACTATAAATCCTCCATATAGGATTCCTTTGAATGGCTCTCCACATTCTTTCTGCAAAGCTTCTGCAGTTTCCACATTTATCTCATGTGCTTTATCTATGTCATCCTTCGTAAGAAACGGCAAAGAATGGTCTGCACTTGAATATGTGCCCATGCCACCTGTATTTGGCCCAGTATCCCCCTCATGTGCACGCTTATGATCCTGAACCGCAGGCATAGATACTACATTTTTACCAGAAACAAAAGACATAAGACTAAATTCACATCCTACAAATTTTTCTTCTACTACCACTTGATCTGATTTTGAAAGACACTCCATAGCAAATTCCACTCCTTCATCTACTGTCATCAAATGTTCTCCACTTACCTTCACACCCTTTCCTCCAGCAAGCCCATCGAACTTAACTACATAATCCCCTCCTAGATCATTTTCTATATATTTTTTTATTTCTTCTTCTGAATCATTTTTTCCAAATATTTTAAATTTAGGATTACCCTCTATTCCGTATTTCTCAACTAGATCTCTCGTAAAACTTTTACTGGATTCTATCCTCGCAAGTGATTTTTTGGGTGCCATGCTTTTCACACCTATTTCTTCTAGTGCGTCTACCAACCCTGCACCAATTGGATCATCCGGAGCGACAATTGCAAAATCTGGATTTGTTCTTTTGGCAACTTCCAAAATTGGATCAAAATCCATAAGTGTATCTACTACTATCTGTTCGCTAGCTAATTTCTTTATTCCTGGATTCCTGGAATTACAAACATGGATAATCTCGGGATTATGCCGAGATTTCTTCAGAGCCTCAGCTATAGCATGTCCACGTGCGGAACTGGTTATTAGTAATATTTTCATGTGTTAGATTAAACTTAAATTCTTGTACTGATCTGGGGTATCACTATCATCGTCTGTCCCATCTCTACCATGAGCATCACGAATTGCATCACGATTTACACTCAGTTTATCTAGATACTCTTTTGTAACCTCTGGAGTTGGATATTTTCCTGTAAAACACCCTTCACTGAATTTATGTATATTCCTATTCCCCACACGAACAGCCTTTCGCAGATCTTCTATATTTCCATAGAAGAGATCATCAGCACCTATAAAATCACAAATCTCTTTATTAGAATGATTGGCTGCAATTAACTCCTCTGTCGTAGGCATATCTATGCCATAAGGATCCTGACTTATTATTGGAGGAGCAGCAGTTGCGAAATAAACTTTCTTTGCACCTGCCTTTCTCGCAATTTCTACAATCTTCTGACTGGTATTTCCACGAACAATAGAATCATCTACCAAGAGAACATTCTTATTCTTGAATTCCAGATCTATAGGATGAAGTTTAAATTGTATGTTTCTCTTCCTCATTCTCTGCCCAGGCATTATAAATGTTCTGCCTATATAACGATTCTTTACAAACCCTTCTCTGTAACGAACTTTAAGTTTATCGGCTACACCCTGTGCAACCGGCCTTCCTGTATCTGGAATAGGAATAACAGAATCTATCTCTATTCCTGATTTCTTTATTCTCTTACCCAAGTATTCCCCCATTCTCACTCTTGCCTTATACACATTCACACCATCTATAGTGGAATCTGGTGCAGCCAAATATACCCACTCAAAAAGACATGGTGTGTGCTGAGGCTTTCTAACTTGCTTGCTATGTAGCTTATTATTTTTGTCTATAAATATTACTTCACCTGGATTTACATCCCTCACAAATTCATAATCGAGAGCTCGGATAACTGTACTCTCAGAGACAATAATATATTCTTCTTTTCCATTAAAAATACGCTTTCCAAGCTGCAAAGGGCGAATACCATGTGGATCACGAAATCCCACTATTCCATGCCCACCTATAAGAGCAACAGCAGAATAAGCACCTCTACATTTTCGAAAAACAGTAGATGTAGCTTTGAATACATGATCAGGAAGTAGATTTTTTGGTCTTTGATTCTTTAATGCTACAGAGAATACATTAAGCAATGCCTCTGAATCGGAAGTTGTATTTAAATGTCTGAAGTATTTATCTTTTAGTTCTTTTTGTATTTCATCTGCATTAGTAAGATTTCCATTATGAGCAAGCGCAATACCAAAAGGTGTATTTACAAAAAATGGCTGAGCTTCGAACTCGCTACTACATCCTGCAGTTGGATATCTCACATGCCCTATCCCAACAGGTCCACGCAGACGAGCAAGAGACTTAGCATGAAATACATCTCTCACCATTCCATTGCTCTTCTTTAGGTGAAACTGGCTATTGTATGTGACTATTCCTGCTGCATCCTGACCTCTGTGCTGAAGAACAACTAGGCCCTCATATAGATCCTGTATAGCATCGTGATAGCCCGATACTGCAATTATTCCACACATATATTAGTGAGTAGTTGGTAATGGGTAGCGAATAGAACAATTAGCAAAACAAGCCCTTCGAAAGTTTCGAAAGAGCCCAAAATTACGTGGAAAAGTGTCAACCACGAGGAAATTCTAGTGATTTTTGCGAAAAACGCAAGCATTTTGGGCAAAAGTGGATCATTTGCTAGAATCTCATTATGACTCAAAGATCGTTACTAATAACAGTAAAAGCAAATCCGGGATGCGGTAAAACAGAGATAAGAGAAAAACTAGAAGATGGCACTCTAAAAATAAATATCGCAGCTCCTGCAGACAAAGGAAAAGCAAATGCAGAGCTTATCAAATTCCTCGCAAAAGAGTTTAAGGTACCAAAAAACAGCATAGAAATAGTCTCTGGAAGAACATCACGAGATAAGCTTGTAAAGATATCTGGGCAAAGAGTAGGATGACGCACAACATGTCTACACCGGAATCTCAACAACCATCGAGAGAAGTAGATTTTATTAAGATGACACAAAAAGCTTACAAAGAAGGAGAGAGAAGGAGGATAAGAAATGATTCAAAAACAAATCGTTTTATAGAACTTCTGGACAGTCCATCCGCCTCAGCAAAAGTTATAATACTTCTAACATCTATGTGGCTAGCAGCCGCCGCCACGCTATCTATAGAATCAGACGATAACACTGATGCTAGTAATCAGTCATCACCATCTTCACTTTTTATAGGCTGAATATTCTAACTAATAAAATCTCAATTTTATCTTGTAAAGATATCTGGGTGAGGGGTAGCATGCCATCTTATGGCACAAACGGAACAGATGAATCACACAGATTGGCTAATAGATGAAGCGCATCGACTTATATCTGAAAAAAAACAAAAAGATAAAAATGAAAGAGTTAAATTAATTAAATCAATTATAAAAACACTGGCTTATACAGCTCTTGCCTGTTCTGCAATACTCGCAGCAACAATTGCAACAGCAACCAAGCCACCCCCAAAACAAAATGATTCTAACACTCAACCTGCCTCTGCTTCGCCTTCAGACAATTCACAATCAGACTTGCCACAGTATTTGGACCTATTCCGCCAGGAACTGGGGAAAGTGCGCTAGCTTTCTTACTCACAGCGTCAAAATCGATGTCACCAGTAAGTCCATCATCTGTTCTGGTTATCCCTACATCTATTACAACAGCACCTTCTTTTACCATATCCTCAGTTACAAACTTTGGCTTGCCGATAGCAGAGATCAGAATGTCTGCCTGAACGGATAATTCTTTTATATTCTTAGTTTTACTATTACACACAGTCACAGTCGCACCCCTGTTTATAAGCATTACAGCTAACGGTTTTCCTACTATGTTACTTCTGCCAAGAATAACAACATGTTTACCCTCTACAGGAATTTTGTAATAACTAAGTAGATGAACAACTCCAGAAGGAGTAGCAGGTGGCAGATGCTCGAACTCCTTAGATAAAAACATCTTTCCTAAATTATATGCAGTAAAACCATCTGCATCTTTTTTTGGATCTATTGCACGAATAACTTGTGGAGCATGTTTTTGTAATGCATCAGATAGTGGCATCTGAACTATGAATCCAGACACATCCTCATCTGAATCTAGATCACTTATAACTTTCATAAGTTCATCCAAAGTAGTTTCTGCAGACAAATGTATGTGCTCACTTCTCATACCTACTCTTTCACAACTTTTGAATTTTTGCCTTACATAAGCATCGCTTGCAGGATTATCCCCTACTTGAACAACTACCAATTTCGGATCCAACTTCTGCACATCTTCCTTGATGGAATCAAGTAGTGCTTCTGCCGCTATTTTTCCGTCGAGTACCTTTGCAGACATGATGTAATCATATCATACACATTTTTACCGCTGTCTTCCTTATCTCCAGATGTATCTATGATACAAACATCTGGATTCTCTTTTACATAATTTGAATACCCCTCATATACCTTCTTCATAAATTCTTCTTTTTCGAATGCATCTTTCTCATCTCTTCTATTTATACGTTCAAGACACACATCAAAAGGTGGCAATGTAATAACAGTACAACCAGGAATAGGAAATCCTTCATTCCAGCTCTCAAGCAGCGCTCTAGATACACCTGTTGCTTCTCCATAAATAATTGTAGAAAGAGTATATCTATCTGTTACTACAATCTTTCCTTCTTTTAGTGCTGGAATAATTACTTCTCCTACATGTTCCGATCTATCCTCACAATAAAGCTGTTGAAGCTCCATAGGAGAAAGTGTTATCCCATTTCCAAGCTCGCCTCGAATTTGCTTCCCATATTTCCCATCAGTAGGCTCATATGTATTTATGACACGATTCCCCTCTTCTCGCAATCTTTCACAGAACATTCTCACCTGAGTAGATGTTCCACTTCCATCTGGCCCTTCAAAGACTATAAAAGCACTATTCATAGATAATTTGCAGTACATACTAGCTCTTTATGATCACTTGAAGCTAGGCAAAATATTAAAACAAGAATTTGGACGTGTTGTTAGAAATATCTTACAGAAAGAGATAAAATTACCTCCTTTTTCCTAATTCCACCCAAATCTGACCCATGGAAAACTTAAAAAAACATCTTGCAAGATTATTTGCATTTATAATTTTACTTCAACAAGTAAGTATAGGCCTGTCATTTGATTCACATTTTGTAGTACCAAATATAGCAATTGCACAGAGCCCTTTATGTCAGAACGCAGAGAATGTGATCAACTCTATATATAGCAGTGTAAATGAGGGAGCTTCTTTATATGATTTGGATCAAGGAAAAGAAATAGCATATTGCGATGGCTTAACAGACATAGTTCTCGCAGGTGGAGGATCAAGTCCTAGATGTGATGATATAAATACAGATCCAGCATGTGGAAGATATTCCACATATGAAAAAAATGAACTCATGGTTGCAAGCAGTGACAGAAAAGGATGGGTATCTATTTTTGATTCTCATAAAAATGGAACTCATGACACTGTTCGCACAGAAGCAGTGTGCCTCGCAGATACAAGTTATTCTCAATTTTTTGATACCTACACAGTTCAATCAAATTCTACAGGAGATGAACTTTCATTTGATCAGAATAAAACCACTGCACTTTGTAATATCGGAGATACTGTAATAACAGGACGTGGAGCAGCTCCTAGATGTAACACTGTTACAGATCCTGCATGTATAAATGAGCTTCCACAAACTCTAGAATTTAATGGTCCTATACAAGTAGGCAATCAAGAAGGATGGAAAGTGGAATACGATATTCAAAATGGAAACAATATTCCAGATACCATTCAGACAACTGCAGTTTGTTTACATAAAACTCCTGAGTTTGATAACTACTTCAATTTATATAAAAACGAAAAAACAAGTTCCGATACAACTTCACTTGGACAAAACAATAATCAGGTTTTCTGTGAACGTGGCGACATCGCAATAGGTGGAGGTGGTTATGGTCCAAGATGTGATGATCCTAATGATCCAGTATGTGGATATGACCAATATATCGAATATGATGGAAAAACAGGTAATGCAAATATACAAGGATGGAGGTTTGCATTAGATATTCTGGACGAACCTAATTACAGTACACAAAGCGTATTTGTTACATGTCTTGGCCTGAATCAATGTCCTGCCCCACCTACTAAAACAGCAGACCTAGAACTAACTAAAGGTAAATCTGGTGTAAATAATTTGATAGTTCAGGGAGAAAATACTTCATATGTTCTTAGCGTAAGAAACAATGGTCCAGACACCGCAGAAAATGTAATAGTTACAGACACTCTTCCTGCAGGCCTTAGTTATTTAGCTTCCTCTGCTGGATGTAGTGAAAGTAGTGGAACTGTTACTTGTAATTTTGGAGATCTTACTAATCAGCAGTTAGCTATAAAAAGTATCATGGTAGATACTTCTGGACTTGCTTGTGGTGCAGGTCAGAGTATTACAAATACTGCAGACATTAGTTCTAATACTTTTGATAATGAAAGCAGTAATAACAGTAGTAGCTTGAGTAGTAATGTTGAATGTCCACCAATAACAGAGACAGATATAGAACTAGTATCTAAGACTGTGGATGATTCGTCTGTAGAACAAGGTGATAATGTTACATATACAATTACAGTCAGAAATAACGGACAAATAGATGCACATAATGTTGTGATAGAAGATCAGCTAACTCATGGAACTACTTTTGTTTCTGGATCACTAGGATGTAGTCACTTTGGTGGTAACTTTATTAAATGTTCTCTCGGAACTATAAATCCTGGAAATTCCGAAATAGCATCAATAACTGTAAATACGTCAGGTGCTCTGTGTGACAGAGCGGGTTTTGAAGTTTCGAACACTGCAACTGTTCGAGCTAATGAAACTGATCCTGTATCGAATAATTCTAAAACTGTTGGAATAGATGTTTCATGCCCTTATGTTCCACAAGCAGACCTAGAAATTACTAAAGGTAAATCTGGTGTAAATAATTTGATAGTTCAGGGAGAAAATACTTCATATGTTCTTAGCGTAAGAAACAATGGTCCAGACACCGCAGAAAATGTAATAGTTACAGACACTCTTCCTGCAGGCCTTAGTTATTTAGCTTCCTCTGCTGGATGTAGTGAAAGTAGTGGAACTGTTACTTGTAATTTTGGAGATCTTACTAATCAGCAGTTAGCTATAAAAAGTATCATGGTAGATACTTCTGGACTTGCTTGTGGTGCAGGTCAGAGTATTACAAATACTGCAGACATTAGTTCTAATACTTTTGATAATGAAAGCAGTAATAACAGTAGTAGCTTGAGTAGTAATGTTGAATGTCCACCAATAACAGAGACAGATATAGAACTAGTATCTAAGACTGTGGATGATTCGTCTGTAGAACAAGGTGATAATGTTACATATACAATTACAGTCAGAAATAACGGACAAATAGATGCACATAATGTTGTGATCGAAGATCAGCTAACTCATGGAACTACTTTTGTTTCTGGATCTGCACAATGTAGTGACATAGGAGGTGGTTTGATTAGATGTTTACTGAATACAATGACACCTGGTCAAACTAAGAATGTTTCGATCACCGCAAATACATCAGGTTCTTTATGTGATAGAGCAGGATTTGATGTTTCAAATATAGCAACTGTTCAAGCAAATGAAGTTGATCCTGTATCTAATAATACTAGAGGCGTAGGAGTAGATGTTAGTTGTCCTTACGTTCCACAAGCAGACCTAGAAATTATTTCCAAAACTGCCAATCCAACTAGTGTGGAGCGAGGCGAAAATCTGACATTCACAATCAATGTGAAAAACAATGGAGGTGATACTGCTCATAACATCGTTGTTAATGACACTCTTCCTCCAGGAGCTTCATTTGTAAGCTCTCCAGATTGCACAGATACAGGCGGTGGAAATTTGATTTGTAACATAGGAACTCTTACATCTGGACAAACAGACTCTGTAAGTATCGTTACAAATAGTGGTAACGCCAGATGTGATTTAGTAGAACATGAGATTAATAATACTGCGACTATAAGTGGAGATGAGAATGATCCTAATATGAATAATAATATGGATAGTGTTGGAGTTCATGTTTCATGTCCTCCTCCACCAATAACAGAGACAGATATAGAACTAGTATCTAAGACTGTGGATGATTCGTCTGTAGAACAAGGTGATAATGTTACATATCAAATAACAGTCAGAAATAACGGACAAATAGATGCACATAATGTTGTGATAGAAGATCAGCTAACTCATGGAACTACTTTTGTTTCTG
>Ga0233431_1001419_pt1 | contig 41680 bp, 30 predicted proteins | sample SI_118_April2016_FD_179867 | JGI IMG/M metagenome (GOLD analysis project Ga0233431, IMG submission 179867) | Seawater microbial communities from Saanich Inlet, British Columbia, Canada - SI_118_April2016_200_MG | ecosystem: Environmental > Aquatic > Marine > Inlet | place: Canada: British... | reverse complement strand
GAGATAAGTTCCCAAGTGCATATCTGATCTAACACTTAGATCAATGTCGTACTGCTTTTCAATGGTCCCCATATGGGTATCATCACGTTTATCACGTAATAATCCATTAGAATTTCTAGAACGACACCCTTTCATACCAGGGGCATCATTTTTACATCCCATGTTTTTCTTTTTAATCATATTAATTAAAGAGATTTCGACTACCTTTCTCTAACCGCTTTCGCGATCTGCTCCAACTCGCTCATAAGGTTATACAAATAGCCGTAATGAGATAATAAAGATGAGAAATGCCTCGTCTTTCACTCTGTATTATATAATTAGCACTCATGATAGTCAAGTGCTAATTATAACTATAAAACAAAAAAACAGCTTCACAAAGAAGTTGTTTTTTAACATCCTCGAGCGCTCGAGTGTCTCTAGATCCTCGTGCTAGCTCGATGTGGCGGAGAGGGAGGGATTCGAACCCTCGATCCGGTTTAACCCGAATAACACCTTAGCAGGGTGCCGCTTTCGACCACTCAGCCACCTCTCCATAATTAATGTGAATATTTTTTCTGGTGTCCCCGGCAGGAGTCGAACCTGCGACCTTTTGGACCGCAACCAAACGCTCTATCCACTGAGCTACGAGGACATTATTGTTATATGGCGGAGAGTGAGGGATTCGAACCCCCGGTCCCGTGAAGGACAATAGTTTTCAAGACTACCGCATTAGACCACTCTGCCAACTCTCCATATAGGCGATAACAGGCTACATCATAGTATATTTTAGACCTTTTGGCAAGACCATCATCTTTTAGCTTAAGTTTAAATATGCTATAATAAAGCTATAAAATTTAGCATAAAAATATGGCTAAAAAAGAAAAAGAAGAACAAAAAAAGGACGACTTAGACTATATCGGAGAAGAAGACACCATGGATATTGGCGAAACTTTATTATCCTGGCAAATGCCTGAATTTGCCAAACATGAAAAATCCAAAAAATGGTACCTTTACTTTGGCATCTTAATCGTAGCCTTATTGGCTTACGCCTATTTTTCTAGCAACATCCTATTTGCAGTGATTATCATATTTTTCACTATCATGTATTGGCTCTTAGAAAAAAGAGATATAGCAGAGCTAGATTTTGCTATCGCTGAAGACGGCATTGTGATTGGTCATAAATTTATCGAATGGACCAGCATTGCTAATTTCTATTTGATCTACCAGCCACCAAGAATCAAAAATCTATATTTCCGTCCCAAAAATAATATCAAACAACTGATCATCATTCCCCTACTCGATGAAAACCCAGTTGAAGTCCGCAAGGCTTTGTTAGAATTTTTACCAGAAGATTTGGAACAAGAAGAAATATCTGGTTTAGAAAGTGTTGGTGAGATTTTCAAATTATAATTTACATCCAAAATACAGGCCTAAAACTGAACATTGCTTGTTCAGTTTTATTGTTATAAAATATAAGCAAATCATATTTTATGTTAAGTGCCAAAACAGATATCAAAAAGCTGCATAGAATAGCAGTCGCCAATGCAAAATACCTCACCAAAATCGGGATTCATACCATTGGTGATCTTTTGTGGCACTTTCCTTTTCGCTATGATGATTTGAGTGAAATCAAGCCTATAGCAGAATTAAATGAAGGAGAATTGTCTACTATAGAAGTGACTATTGAAAAACTCAAAAGCGGTCGCTCTTGGAAAAGAAAATTAATGATCACAGAAATTACAGCTACTGATGGTCGGGACAAAATAAAAGCTATTTGGTTTGGCCAAAAGTTTGTCGGCAAAATCCTCAAAGAAAGAGATCATATTTATATATCTGGTAAGCCGACCATGAAAGCTAATATTTTTCAATTTAATAGTCCGACTTATGAAAAAGTAAAAGAACATACTTTGCATAGTGCTCGAGTTGTTCCTATTTATCGTTTGAGCGGCCGCATGACCCAAAAACAATTACGTTTCTTGATGGATTTAGCCCTCAAAGCCGTACCTTATACTGATGATCCTCTACCGGTAGATTTATTAAACAAAGAAAAATATCCTTGGCTGCACGAGGCTTTGCAAGCTATTCATTTTCCGGAAGATGATGATGGATTAGAATCTGCATCTGAACGCCTAAAATTCCAAGAATTATTTTATTTACAATGTAAGTATCAATTAGCCAAAAAAAATTATTTAGCTTTACCTTCTTGGTCACTAATTAAACAAGAAAAAGAAATAACTAGTATTATTTCTGATCTTCCTTTTGAGCTAACCTCAGATCAAAAAAACACTCTGGAGGAAATCTTGGATGACATGGCTAAAAAGCAACCAATGAATCGGCTAGTTGAAGGAGATGTTGGCTCTGGTAAAACTATAGTAGCAGTCTTAGCAACTCTTAATGCTATAAATCAAAAAACAAAATTACAAGCTGCTTTGATGGCGCCTACTGAAATATTGGCTCGCCAACATTTTGAAAGCATCCATAAAATATTGCCAGCTAAGTATCAGAAAAATATTGCTTTATTTACAAAAGACCAGCAATATATTAATAATAAAAAAATAGATAAAAAAGATCTATTAGAAAAAATAGCTAATAGCGAAATACAATTTATTATCGGTACTCATAGCTTGATCCAAGACAAAGTAAATTTTGCTAAATTAGCTTTGGTGATTATCGATGAGCAACATCGTTTTGGCGTCAAACAAAGACAAGCTTTAAAACAAAAAACCAAAAAGAAAGTCCCGCACCTTTTATCTTTGACGGCTACTCCTATTCCCCGTACTCTAGCTTTGACTTTGTATGGTGATTTGGATATTTCTATTATCAAAGAAAAACCAGCCGGCAGAAAAGATATCAAAACTATGTTGGTGCCAGAAAGAAAACGAGCTGATGCTTATAAATTTATTCAAGAAAAGATTGATGCCAAACAGCAAGTTTTTATTATCTGTCCCCTGATCGATGATAGTGATAAGATGGATTATAAATCTGTCACGGCTGAATATGAAAAAATCAACGAAACTATTTTCCCTGATTTAGAAATTGGTTTACTACACGGCAAACTAAAGACTGACGAAAAGAAAAAATTAATGGAAGATTTCAAAAATAATAAATTTCCTATTTTAGTGTCCACTTCAGTAATTGAGGTTGGCGTAGACATTCCAGCGGCTACGGTTATGATCATCGAAAGCGCCGAAAGATTTGGCTTATCTCAGCTTCATCAATTTCGTGGTCGCATTGGCCGTAATGATTTAGATAGTTTTTGTCTATTATTTACCACCGAAGCTTCTCACATGACAAAAGAGCGACTAAAGGCTTTGACTACAACCACAGATGGCTTTAAACTAGCCGAATTAGACCTAAAGCTGCGTGGTAGCGGCGAAGTATTCGGTACTCGACAAACTGGCTTAGAAAAGCTAAAGATCGCTACTCTGACTGATTCTCAACTAATCAAAAAGGCCCAAAAATGGGCCCAACAAGTAGTCAATAAAGAAAAATATTTATCTAATAAGCAGCTGCAAAAATTATTAAGCGAACTAAAAACAGAAATGCATTTGGAATAGATTAACCTGCGAGGTTAAAATTCCTCATCAATATTGTTTAAATATAATAAATAATCTTTATCTATTAAATTATGTTTATTATTACCAACATAATTATGATGTGAAACATATGGCCAATCCTCTATTTTTTTAACAATTTTATGTTTTACAGGGTTCAAATTAATATATTTTACTAAAACTTGCAAATAATCATCATCAAAAACTCTTTTTGATTTAAACGGTCCTTGCAAAATTCTACCAGAATGATCTTTGTTAAGATTAAAATATTTAGTATAAGAATTTGATAATAATGAAACAAATCTTGATATTTGCGATGTCCAACCCGTCGGGTTAGAAACTGACCTTGGTTCTCTAAATAAAAAATGCCAATGATTTGGCAAAACACAATAAGCAATTATTTTAACGTCTGTTTTTTCTTTAAAAAATAAAACTTTATTCAAAAAATACTCATAGTCTTTCTCTGTATAAAATATTATTCTTTTATCTGCCGCTCTATTGTATACATGATAAAATTCTCCTACAATAAAAGCCCTTGGTTTAGTTGCCATAAAAAATAAGGTAAATCATTAAATAATCGACCTTATCTAACCCGTCGGGTTGTTTTATGATAAAATCGCTTTTCTTCTATTTAATTAATTACACCTTAATAAAAAAATTATATTTTGTCAAACAACCCGGCGGGTTAATTAACCCGCCGGGTTGTTTTTTGAACGAGTTAAATTATTCTAATAACAATCTGTACCTTCCGCATCTCTTAGTCGACATTCATTAGCGCCAAACTCATGACTACAACAATAATCTGGATCATAAATATCACAATCTGAATTTTCATTACAATTCATATCATTTACTGTACTACCGTCCTCTTCCATGCATCTATTTTCTCCTTGTTGTATCCAACGACATAAACCAACGTATGTTTTACATTCATCCTCATCACGACCTACTAGCGAACACTCTTGACGTCTACATATTTGAGGTTGAGCATCATCATAACCATCTCCACAAATTTTCTGACATGTTTCAACAACGGAACCTGCTAATGAATATCTCCAGTCACCACCTAAAACATCATGGGAACAACACTTTAATCTAGGATTATCTTTATATTCATAAGCATCGGCTATTGAAATCTTACAAACTGCCTCATTAATACATGCGGCGGGCGTACCGGTGATCTTGTTTCCTTCGGACCAAACACAAAATGGCTGATTGACACAGCCACCCCTATCTAAATCACTACATACTCCCGAAAATGTATTTGGTTCAATACGCGCAATCTGCAAACTATCAAAGCTTACTAATCTTTCAGAAATACTATTCATCAATAAATAGCCACCAAATATCAAAGCTAATCCTATCAAGGCACCACGAATGGTGTCTTTTGCAGTGTCTATCTTACCGGCATTACCAGCTGCCATAATCCATTGCCAAGCAGCAAAAACAATCATAAACATAGCCACAATACCAGCTATACCGGCTACATAATTATATAAACCTTTTACATAATTAGCTATCGAACAATTATCTATCTTAAAACCAGCTTTAGTGTCTGAGACAATAACGCCATCCTTGTTTAAAACTTGACGTGTTTCTGAACATTTTTCTATGCCTGGCAAACTAGTTAAATAAGGTATAGTAACATTGGGGATAAAACAAATATCCGCATTACTCAAACATTCATTATCGCCAGCTGCGTGAGCTACTGGCGTATTAACTAATCCTAGAAATAAAAAACTAGTAAAGATAGCAAGTAAACCAATTGTGATTTTTTTCTTTAGCATGTAAAAACTATTAAGCGAGCTTAAAACTGAAATGCATTTGGAATAAATTAATTGTGATAACAATTATGCCCATCATGCTCATTAACCCAAGTAATCAATTCACATTGATCAAAACCCACGTCTTCATCACAACAATATTCTGAAACATGGTCACCATCCAAATCTAAAATACAATCTGAATTACTATCACACATATCTCCTGGTAAATTTGAATTAGCAGCTGGTAAACAAATACCCGCTCTACTCAATCCACATATACTCGGATACACCGTCTCATCATCTGCCATCGTTTCACCATAACACAAGTTTACAGCGCAACTTTCACTATAATGATCTTCATAAAGATTATATACGCCACAATCAAATCTAAGGAGGTTATGACAAGGAATAATCTGTGCACAAGAACAACTGACGCTAGCACCCTCATCAATAGTAGTAGGACAATCTCCAATCCTCTCTTCATATTCACTATATTGATAGCACCTATAGCTAGCAGGACAAGTGTTATCTACGCAATTTACCGAAAAACCATTAGTAGAAGTTGCATATGTTGTACCACAACTATTTAGTGAACCAAATTGCCCATCCGCCAAAAGCGCACTACAAATATCCTTAGCCATCTGTTGAGGTAATACCCGCTGAATCTGCAGTGAATCAAAACTAACTAATTTTTCCGAAATACTATTCATCAATAAATAGCCACCAAATATCAAAGCTAATCCTATCAAGGCACCACGAATGGTGTCTTTTGCAGTGTCTATCTTACCGGCATTACCAGCTGCCATAATCCATTGCCAAGCAGCAAAAACAATCATAAAAATAGCCACAACACCAGCTATGCCGGCTGTATAATTGTATAACCCTTTTATATAATTAGCTATTGAACAATTATCAATCTTATAACCATTTTTCGTGTCTGATACAATCTTTCCATTTTTATCTAAAACTTGACGTGTCTCTGAACATTTTTCTACGCCTGGTAAGCTAGTGATGCCTGGTATGACAACATTTGGGATAAAACAAATATTTGCGTTACTAGTACATTCATTAGGGCCAGCTGCGTAAGCTACTGGCGTATTAACTAATCCTAGAAATAAAAAACTAGTAAAGATAGCAAGTAAACCAATTGTGATTTTTTTCTTTAGCATTCAAAAACTATTTATTGTAAACGAATACTTTGTAATCTGCCCGTACTCTGATCAGTAAAATATAACATTGAACCATCATTTGAAACAAAAAGATTATAAGCTGTATAAGCTCCACTTTCACCTACTGGACTAGCTATCAAAGTTTTGGTGCCAGTGTTCAAATCAATATGATAAAAATTATCTGTATAATTATCAGCTATTTCTGGATAAAGTCCGGCTCCCCTTGGTAAGCCTTGTGGTACAGCGCAATACAGTGAGTTTTCACTAGAAAAATTACACTTATCTGGCCAAGTAGCTAAATTTAAAGATACTTTAACGTCACCCAGATTATTTGTCTGGCCATTGGTTACCCATAGATTTGGTAAATAATCTGTGGACTCATTATAGATGCTATACAATAAACTATCGCCAGCTGGAGACCATTCACTGGTAAAACCACTGCCCTGCACCACAAAAGAGCGTAAGTTTTCTCCATGCAATCCGATTGGGAAAACTTCTTGGCGTTGCAAATCAACACTTTTACGATGCAAAGCTACTACTTGGCTATCAGGAGAATAACCTATGTCTGTATTATGTTGCTGATCGCCCAAGGGCTCAATCAATCCTAAACCAGAGCCATCATCATTGGCAGTGACAATCCAATTATCATCACTGTGTGGGCCAATCCAAGCAGCTGCTATTTCGTATCCAGAATTTTTGAAACTAAAATCTTCCATTTCAGCTGGTAAGGTCACTTGCTCACCAGTTCTAAAATTATAAAGCACATTCATGCCATCTGGATATTCCAAAATTGCCTTGTCGTCTTTTGGTGACCACAAAACATTATCTACTTCATAAAATTTCTTATCAGTAATCAATTCTGGCTGACCTTGATCATTTATACGGAAAAACTGATCTTTACTCTCATCATAATATTTAATTCCCTGCTCTGTTGTTTGTAAACCAGCTACACTACCTTCACTCAATTTTGTAACTGCCGTCAAGCCACCATTGGCTACTTCAGAGATTTTGTCTTTAAATAACTGCTGCCAAGGTAATCCTTGATTTTCATCTGGATCATCTTCTTCTATAATATTTACACCCTCATCTACACCTGGGATAGTACCCCCAATAAATCCTGGATCATCTGTCACCGTAGATGATTTATCTCTAAAAAATACCCAATACAAAGACCAAGATACAAAAACTATAAATGCTACAAATCCTATAATGGCTAATATTTTTTTGATACTCATAAACTAAATCCTCCTGAAATAAATGCGAAAAAAGACTGCGCTGGATGTGCCAAGGAATAACCCAGGGCTAAAAATATAATCAATGCTACAAATAAAGCAAAATTTAATGACAGCCAAAGAGCTGCTTCCAAGCCACTTAAAGCAACTTCGTCTCTACCTAACAAATTACCAACAAAAAACTGAAACCCCATAATAAAATAAGTCACAATCAGACCAACTAAAGTCGCTGCAAAAGCAGAATTAATCGATCTTAAAACAGCTCTTTTGCTTGCTTTAATAACTTTTTTCTTGACTTGATCAAAGGCTTCCTGTTTTTTACGATCCAATGCACCTTGCTTCAAGCTATTAAGCTGTCGCTTATTCTGTTGTTCTAAAACAGCTACTGTCATAATATTTATTGCCACTCAGCTTGGTTAACCAGCCAAGTATTATTATTCAAAATTAAACCAACTAATAAACCTTGATATTCCGTGCTTTGATTCAAGTCTTCATCTGTGGAAATCCTTTGAGTGCCGACTAAGACTTCAGCTTGCCCTCCGCTCTCGTCCAAAAATTGGATTTTCGTTGAAATGGCTTTGCTTGTTACGCCATAAAAATCTCTCTCTTGATAAGAAATCAAATTTTCTAATTCTGCCTCAAAATTGGCAGTAATGATGGCATTTAGATCAGCTAAATTTTGTCCTGGATTATCTGTCGACCAGCTACCAAAACGCTCAGCAAAAGTACGACTCAAATTTTCTATAGTAAATTCCGTGCTCTTCTCTGGAGAAATAGCTACTGGCTCAGTAAATTCTGGACTGTTAGTCTCAAAACGTGGCTGACTATCAGTAGAATAAATACTATCATCTACTGGCTCAAATTTAAGCAAAGATATAGTTAGCCAAATTAACCCTACAATAACTAAAATGATAATCGCTAGCCACAAAAATTTTTTCTTTTTTTTATCCATATATTTTGTTTACTCCACCTCTGGCGGAAAAATAATTTTTTATTTTAAGTCTCACCTTCTAACATTGCTTCTTCAAATTCTTTCTTGGCATCTTCAATTTCTAACAACTGCTTTGGATCAGAGGTAATAATCTGATGTTCAGCGTAAGAAGCCTGTACTTTAATAGCAGCATGTTTAGATCCGGCAAAAAATATACCCTCACCAACACCAGATTCTAATAACAAATATTTCTCACCATCTGTTAACATAAATGTCTTCTGAATAAGCGCAATAGAAGCTGGAGATTGTTTTAATAATAATTGCAAAGAAGAGTTAGTGACGATAGCTGCACCATAAGGTGAGGTCAAAAAGTCATTAACATCCTGAGTGATAGTAGTAATGCCCAAATAATATTTACGACAACGCTTGACTAGGGCGTACATAAACTTGGCACTATCTTCATAACGCATCATGATCCAAGCCTCATCAACTACTAAAATACGCTTTTTCATTTCGCTACGAATCATATTCCAGATATAATTCATCACCACATACATAGCGATTGGCCGTAGCTCATCTTCTAAATCTCTGATGCTAAAAATAACCAATTGATTGTCTAATTTAATATTAGTGGGGCTATTGAATAAGCCAGAAAAAGTACCTTCCGTATATTTCTTGATACGCAAAGCCATGTCCTCTCCGCCTTCCATACTTAATAGCACTCCTTCAAGATCTGACATGAGCGGTGCTTCTATATTGGATAAATCGGAAGTAGCAGTAATATCTTTTTTGGCATAAGTTTCAATCAAGGCTCGATCCAATAAAGAATCCTCCGTGTGAGTAATGTCACCAATCATCAAGCGAATCAAACCTTTGAGAGAAATGACTGCACTACGCAAAATGTCTTCTGGCTTGTTATCACCGCTGACACCGCGTGGTAAATCAAATGGATTAAGCTTGCTCTCAGAATTCAACGACACACTGATATAGGCTCCACCGACAGCCTCAGCCAAATGCTCATACTCGTTTTCAGGATCGATAATAATGACATCAGTACCGAGCATCAAAGATCGCAAAACTTCTAGTTTAATAGCATAACTCTTACCAGCACCGGAAGTGGCAAAAACCACAGCATTAGCATTTTGTAAACTAAAACGATCAAATAAAATCAAACTATTGTTATGTCTATTTATGCCATACAAAATTCCCTGGTCAGAAGTCAACTCAGAAGAGACAAATGGAAAGGAAGAAGCAATTGGTGAGCTATTCATGTTGGTAGTGATGGTCAACTCATCATTGCCTAGTGGTAAAGTAGAATTAAACCCTTGTTCAGTTTGAAAAAATGCTTTACGAGAATAAATAAGCTGAGTACCAAGTAAGTTTTCTACCCTATCAGTAGACAATTCTAATTCATCTTCAGATTTTGCATAAATGGTGACATATAAACCAAATTGAAAAAACTTTTCTGTGCCTTGTGATAGTCCATCGCGTAAAGCTTCAATATCTTGCAAAGCAGTTTCGACAATCGGATCACGTGGAGCGCCTTTTTCATGATCAGCTATAATTTGAGCCTGCATCGTACCTACTTTATTACGTAATTGCTTCAACACCATAGCAATATCCATGGGATAGAAAAACATAGCCATGTCCAAAACTAAGCTCTCATTAATAATCGGTGCAAACCAACCAACGGTCACATAACGAGGGTAAGTCATCACAAACAAAGTCCGAACAAACAGATTATTCAAATGAAGCATGTTGCTATCTACTTGAAAAGCAGCCGGTGCAACAATATCTCGCACAGATACCACTCCCTCTCTGAAAACTTTTTCCGCTTCTAGTAAAGACTTATCCTTGCCTGCTGCTTTTTTGGTGTCTTTGGGAGTCTTAGGGGCAACATTTGCTTGAGGAGCTTGTCTTTGCCTATTGGCTTGTTTTATTTCATTGGCTTCAAACATCTGTTTCTACTTTTAATTTATTTATGTCCTCTAGGGGTTGTTTTTGAAATAAATCCGGATTATAGCTATTATAATATAATTCTATCAAAGCCTGTGTATCTAAACGCTGAGCACTAATACCTAAACTAGACAAGCTGGCGTTGATAAAATTACAACGCTTATCAAGCTCGGAGCTGGCCTCAGCAAAACGCTTGCGACTTAATTTGACAACTTTAGCAGTAGAAAATACAGCCGCTGTTCGAGCAGCAAAATTTTTCTTGGTATCACCGACTGCGCTATAAGGCACAACTACGAAAAACTTTTTACTCATAATCTTTTCCAAAGTCAACAATTCGGAAATAAATTTAGTATAATCAGCAATCTGCATTCTTAATAATTCATTGGTGTGTTCTTTTTCTACGGTATGTAACCTCTCCAAATAATCATCAATATTCAAAGGACGAGACTGGATCACAACTTGTAATGGATGATTTAAGGTGTTTAAAAAACCAACATAAGCGCCAATAATAGCCTTTTGCTCATCTTCCGATTTTAAATCAAAATTGACAGAAGAGACCATTAAGACTCCCCGCACCGTGCCATCATTTAAAACCACCAAATCATCCTGAATAGAAGCGATGTCCAAAAATTTTTGGGTTGAATTTTGTGGTTTGCTACCGGCTAATTTTTTATTTTTCATGAATATTAAATTAGCTATTATTATAAACTTTATTAACTTGGTTAGCTGCCCGTTCACCCTTGTAAACACCACCCGTATCTATAATCAAGGATAATTCCGATAATTTACTAGTCGGTAATATTCTTTTGCGCTTTACATAAGTACTCGCCTTTCCTTCATCTTTAGCTTTAAATTCTTCTACTTTTACATATTCTTTTTTCCAAACTCTGATCTTTGGTTTTTTGAAAGTAGAGATAAAATTGATAAAAAATAAGTGAAATGGCGCACCGTTCACTTTGACAAAGGCAAAACCAAAAGTAAACACAGCAATAAAAAATGTCTCAAAGGCAAATAAAGCAAAATCTGCTAATTTATAAGCACCGAAAATTAATAAACCACCAACAATCATAATAATGAATTGACGTACCGTAATCGGACCCAAAATTTTATCCTCAGTATCGATAAATTGTGGAACAATAAAACGTTGATCCATTTCTAAAATCTTAAATGCTTATTTAAATCAGAAATAGCTGAAAATTCCTCTAAATTTAAAGACTTATTATCATTTGCTTGATATTGATTAATGATTTCAGCCACATCTTTATTTTGACTCAAACTTTCTTCTCCTAATTTTAGATACAGAGTATAAATCTCACTATTCCTCCAAGCTTCAATGCCTTGAGCTTTTTTGGTAACTGAATCTTTTTCAAGTAAATTGATCTTGGCTAACAATTTTTCGGCTTGCTTGGAAGGAGAATCCCCTAAACGACGAAAGTTGTCTAGCGTTAATGATTGTAATTCTTCAACTGCACCGGTTAAAGTGGCTTTTGCTGGCTTTTTAGCTGGCGGCACTTCTTTTGGTGGTTCTACAACTTTTGGCACCTCTTTTGGCGTTTCTTTAGCAACCACATCTTCTACTTGTTTTCTGTCGCTTGATTTTTGAGTAGGTCGAGATACTTTCGGTAAATTGATTTTTTCTTCTGGCTCCTCTACTTTTTCCTCAACTGGTGTTTTTTCTATCTCTTTAGCAATATCTTCTGGTGCTAATTTTTTTACTTCGTCTTCTTCCTCTTCTTCGTCTTTTTTAGCTTTATTACCGTTTAATTCTTTGGAAATCTCTGTGATTGCTAATTCTTCGTCAGATTTAGACTCTTCTTTCATTCCCTTTTCATCAGCTATAGTAGGAAGAATATTTTTTATTTCATCTTGAGCGTCCTTGGTTTCTGCTACATCTTGGTTTAATTCTTTTTCTATATCAGCAAGTTCTGGCTTTTCAGCACTAGAGGTAACCTCTACTGGCTGCAAGACCTCACTAGTTGCTGGCTTTGGCGCTACCATGTCTTTGGCCCTCACTACTAGACCTCCTTCTTGATTTATATTTTCTTTGATCGCTTTAGCGACTGAAACCAAGCTATTAACCACGTCTTCAGACAAGACACTATTATTCATCAAAATATTCTTGGACAGTAGTTCTCTGATAATAATAGCATTCTTACGATTACGAAAAAAATCAAAGAAAATATCGGTAAATTTAGATTGCTCTGCTGCAACAAATTTTAGATTATGCTTGGCAATCAATTTATCTGTAATTTTTTCTAAACTATATTTTTTACTATCATCACTGGGTAGGCTAGCAGCTATTTTTTGAATTTCTACATCATCTTCGGGATGAAAAGATAGCTCTTTTTTATCATCAGCAAAGCCGGTGGGCTCCGCAACCACAAACTTATCATCCTCTGGAGCGGGTGCAGGTTTTGAAACCGGGCTCACTTTAGAAGTAACTGGAGACACAACATCAACAGCATCCTTTAAGGGCTGCATATTTCCTTGTTCGTCTTTGATCATCAAGTCATCAGACCAATCTTCTGATAAAACTTTGAGATTATTATTGTTTTCTGGCATTATAATATAACTAATAACACTTATTAGAGCCATTTAATCTTACTGAAAAAAATAGTAAACAAACCCTTTGATTGTTTTTAAATTGACTCTAAAATTAAAATAATTCATTTATATTATAACATATTTCATGAGCCAAAACAAATAACTCACCCTAAGCTATACCCAGGATGAGTCATTTAAATTATATGAGATATTTATATTCTTTCGACGTATTCGCCAGTCTCTGTATTGATCTTGATTTTGTCACCAGTTTTGATAAACATTGGTGTGCGAATTTGTAATCCGGTCTCCAAAGTAATAGCCTTGGTAGCAGCACCCGAACTATTACCTTTTACTCCATCAGGAGCGGACGTCACTTCCAGTGTCACCTTTGGCGGTAAGGCAATCGCCACAGGTTGATTATTAAAAATCAAAACATCAACTGTTTGTCCTTCGCTCAAATAGCTAGCTGAACTTCCAACGGTATCTGATGAAAACTGAAACTGTTCAAAATCTGCATTGTCCATGAAAAAAAAGTCATCGTCTTGATTATACAAAAAATTAGCTTGCTTTCTTTGTAAATCAGCTTCCTCGACAGTATCGGATCCAGAAAAAGTTTTTTCTAGAGTTGAAGCACTAATCAAATTTTTTAATTTGGTTTTCAAAACTGCTCCCCCGCGAGCCACTTTTATATGTTGAGTAAAGACCACTTGATAAGGGTCGTTGTTAATAGATAAAACCTTACCTAGTTTAATATCGCTCATTGATAGCATAAATGTTTGTTATTTGGAAATATATGGTAAGAAAGCCATAAAACGAGCACGTTTAATGCCTTGTGATAACTTTCTTTGGTGCTTTGAACAAGCTCCACTACGTCTTTTTGGCACAATCTTTCCATAAGATGAAGTAAATCTTTGTAGTTGTTGCCAATTTTTGTAGTCGATCTCGTCAACATTATTTACACAAAAATAACAATATTTATTTTTTAACTTAGTATGCATAATTTTTAAAAATTTAATTTAAAATGGAATATCTTCCACGCTAATCTCTTCTTCATCAGAACTTGCAGCAGCTGGTGCGCTAGGTGCAGGCTGTGAAGCATCAGAATTTGGAGCTGGCTGAGCATAATCATTGCCACCACCGGCATTATCACCAGCACGATCAAGCATGATCATATTTTCGACAACAATTTCAGTACGATAACGCTTTACACCATTTGGATCATCCCAAGAACGAGTTTGCAAACGACCCTCTGCATAAACCTTGCTGCCTTTTTTCAAATATTGGCCAGCAATTTCAGCTAATCGACGCCAAGCAACGAGATTGTGAAATTCAACCTTCTCTTGCTTTTGACCACTTTGATCTTTCCAAACTAAATTGGTAGCAATAGAAAATGAAGTGACATTTTGACCACTAGGAGTAGTGCGCATTTCTGGATCGCGTACAATATTCCCGATGACCATTGCTTTGTTTAAATTCATAATAATATTGATTATTGATCTTTTTCTAAAATTTGATCTAATTGAGAATCTAAATCTTTCAAATCGACCTTCACTTCTGGTTTATCCTCTTTCTTTTCTTCAGCTGGCTTTTCTTCTGAAACATCAACTTTAGCAGGCTTAGCTACTTTTTTTTCACTTACCTCTTCAGCTGGCTTACCAACTGTGCTTTTCTTAATTACCAAGTGACGTAAAAGATTTTTGTTATGCTTCAAATCGGTGTCTAAATCTTTTAAACCTGATCCATCTTCCAACTCAAATTCCACGGCTACATAAAAACCGTGTTTTTGACCATCGATAGCATAAGCTAATCTCTTTCTTCCTAAAGAATAAGGAGCTGTCACAATTTTGGCCTTTGTGCGACCAAGATACGCCAAAACTTCCTCTTGAATTTTAGCATGTTCTGTTTCTGGCACTACGCTAGAAACAATGTAAACTAGTTCATAATACATAGAATTTCTTCTAATTACCTTATCTATAATGTTAATGTGATAAGGGCTACGCTCTGCGTAACATGGTTAATTAGTTATCAGTCTATAAGACTTCGCTTACTTTAACATAATCAAGTATTTAAGTCAATAAATAAGGCAAAAACGCTAATAGTTGCCAAAAAGGCTGATTTTCTCTATTATTATACACATATGTCAAACTATATATTTATTGTAGGGCAATCCCCTCACCTAGCCAAAGAAGAACTAACCAACCTACTTGATCTATCCAAAAATGATGGCTCGATTATTGGTGATAATTTTTTGATGGCTGAAAATGATCTAGAGCCGCAAAATTTTATACACCAATTAGGTGGCACAATCAAAATTGCTAAACATCAAAAAACTGTTGAGCAACTTGATATTACTCCTCAAGAATGGCTAGCCATGATAAAGACCAAAGAAGATGGTAAGATAAAATTTGGTTTTAGTCTTTATAATGGTAATAAAAAAGAATATAAAAAAATTGAAGCTTTGGCTTTATCTGTCAAAAAAGAATTAAAAAATCAAGGACATAGTGTCCGCTTAGTCTCCAGCCAAGAAACTGATCTATCTTCTGTCATTGTTACTAAAAATAAACTAATCAATGCTGAATTATTATTTATTAAGCATCAAGGAAAATGGATCATTGGCACAACAGAAGCTGTACAAGACTTTGAAAAATACGCTCAAAGAGATGCTTATCGCCCCCGCAAAGACAATCGCTCTGGAATGCTACCACCCAAAGTAGCTCAAATGATGATCAATTTGGCTGGGCCTGATAGAGATAAAATTTTCTTAGACCCTTTTTGTGGCTCTGGTACCATTTTACAAGAAGCAGCTCTTTTGGGATTTTCCAAAATATACGGTAGTGACTCAAGTGAAAAAGCAATAGCAGATAGCCAGGTTAATCTTGATTGGCTACAAGAAAAATTTGATACCACCGCTCAAATTAATATTAAAAAAATTCCTGTTGAAAAAATCTCTACTAATTTAGACACTAAAGTCGATCTAATAGTTGCTGAACCATTCATGGGTGACGCTCGTAATTTATTAAGTATACAAGACACCAAGTATTTAGCGCCTATTATAAATGAACTAAAAATGCTTTATAAGAAAGCATTTGAACAGTTCAAAAAAATTGCTAACCCTGATGCTAAAATAATTTTTATTTTCCCAGTAATAGATTTGGATGGACAAAAAATATATACTCTAGAACAAGACGTGATCTCACAACTTGGTTGGCAAGCAATGCCATATCACATTAAAACAAATCAACTATCGCCTGCTGGCAATGTAATCTACAATAGAACGGGACAAAAAATCCAAAGAGAGATCACTATTTGGAAAAATATATAACAAAAAAACCTTTACCCCCCCCCGATTCGGCCTGAGCTCACAGCCGAAGGCTAAATCCCCCTTAACAGGGGGACTTTTTATTTTAAAAAAACTCCTCCCCTATCAAGGGGAGGTCGGGAGGGGTAAAGGTTTTTATTTTAGAAAAGTAACTTTATTATTCATCAAGTGAACGTCTCGCCATCTTAGCTCTTGCTCTTGAGTATCTAGGTAAACTACCTGACCAGACTTTGGCGTCAAATTTATCAAATAATAAGCGGCCGTTGTGGCTTGTAATTGAGATAGGCCTAGTTTATCGACTAATATTAGCTCAAAAAATAATCTTCGTAATAATAACTTGTTATTATAATCAAACTGTGATTGTTCACCATATCTGATACTGACAAACCTTTTTAGCAAACCTTGAAAACGACGATCCTCTTGCACCATTAAATCTAAAGATTTTTTGTTTAATAAAACCCTTAAGCAGCCAATAACCTTGTCTTTGTCCTGCAAGGCTAGAGCCCTCCATAAAACATCTCTTAATTTATGTAAACTATTTCCAGTTTCTGACAAAATAATATTTTCTGGCACTAGACTCTTATCTAATTCCAAAATATTTTTATGAATCTTATCTAAAACTTCTTGCAATTTTGGCTTAGCTATCTCAGCCGTAATTTTTTCTTCTTTGACTTCTTTGATTTTCAAAACAGCTGTTGAGCCATCTATTTCTACTATGACTCCGTCATCATACGAAGTAAAAAAATGACGTAATGTTTCTCGCTCATCTTCATCGGTGTCTAAAATATTTGGACTCTTGGCTAGATATTTTGATCGTTGTAAAGAATTGTGATAGCCAGCTCCTAAAAAATGTATGTAGTCCTCTATCCAGTTACTAATACTAGGTAAAACTCGACGACCATCTTTGGCTAAAATCTTTTTCGAACTTAATCGTTTATCTTTGAGATCTGAATATTGTTCTAATAAAATTTTAACCACTCCTTTAATCATTACCGGCAAAACAGAGCTCTTGGCTTTGGCTCGACGTAAACGTTTCATTCTAGGCACTTTACCCCCCAAACGTAAAATCAATCGATCAACATCTTTTAAATACTCCTGTAAAGGCCATAAAACCTGCAATGATATCTCCAGGGCTATCTCACGAATATCTAAACCTTCTGCCTGATCCATTTCTTCTAGCTCTGTTGGCAAGTCTAAAACAGCAGTTTTTTTGATCCAAATATTTTCTTCCACATCCAAAATAAAACTTAACTGACTTTGGCTCAGGCCAAATGTATCAGCAAGTTTTAAATTTTGATCTGTGATATCATCAGAAAATATCACATCCTGAACTTCAGGTGGTAACTGTTGTAAATCTATTAAAGACATTAAAAGTTAACTTGAATATTCTAATTATCGTCATCATTAAGATCATTTTCTTCCGCATCTCGATCAAATTGTTCTTGCTCTGCTTTAGATTTTTTCTTAGATTTAGATTTTTTCGGCTCATCAGGTTGTGGATGCTTTTTTGCATGCTCGCTATTTGCATAGTAATGCCTAGTAAGAATGCTACTCGATAATTTTCTCAGCTCACTCTGCCCTTCCAAAACTTTAGCCATCCCATTATCACCGCCTTCTGCTTGACCCGCCTCTATTTTAGCCTGAGCCGCCTCAGCTCGCACATTAACAATTACTCGCATATGTTTACCGGTATTCGCCTCACGTGAAATTGCACCCACCTGTGCGTCACTCAAGTGTTTGACAACCTCTTTAAAAGCATCTATATCTGGCGACATCCTAGCCAAATCTTTACCTTCTAGCCCTTTGGCCAGTGATTTATGCATAGATTGAATATCAAAACTCATTGGCTGTGGTGATGCAGCTGTGTCTGAATTAGTAAAAGGCTGTTTCTTGCTATCTTTTTTGTCAGCCACTTCCTTGGATGCAGCGGTCTCATAATCCTTGGATGCAGCGAGCGCTTCTTTGGAGCCAAATCTCAATCGATTTAGTACTTGAGATTTTTTGTGTACTGCACTATTTTCATTTGCAACTCCTTTACGTTCAACGACATTACCATCTTCATCTTTCTTTTCTATAGTGGTGGTCAATTTTTGCTTATGCTCATCATCAATCTCAGCTAGCTGTTCTGGAGGTACGGCCGCCACATTAACAAACAGAGCAGCTTGATCTTGGGGCGTCATAGCATTTACAGATGTTACCTGTTGTTTTGGACTTAATTCCAAAAATCCTCTAGCCATTAAATTACCTAATTTTCTATATGTACGATCATTGGATAACTCTGCGTTACCATGTTCATCTTTATCAACTGTAGCGCCTAGATCAAGTTTGCCAGATGTAAAATTTGTGGCCAACTCGCCTGTTTTAATAGCCCTTATCATGGCACCTTCATCATAAGCAACAGCAGTAGTCTGGCGCATTTTAGCTAAAGACTCATCATCAGCCATATGCTCAAAAGCCTGTCTATCTTCCTCTCTTTGTTCGTTTGTAGTGGGACCTCCTTCAGCTAAACGAGTCTTGGCGCGTTCATATTTACTAATATTACCCACACGACCCTCCCAGTATTCCTCTTGATCTTGTGGACGAATATTTTCAGCACCCTTTTCTATGATCTGTGCTTTATCTTGCACCCGCTTTCTCTCATTTCCCTGCTTACGCATACCACCTCTATTAATAACAGACCCTACTACTGGAATCTTACTGCCCACGTTTCTCATAAGTCCTCCCGTTACATAAGCATCTGCTCTCTTTAAGCCGCCCTTAATGCCACCTACACCAGTGGTTCCTTGCCAGCTAGACTTAGCAGCCCAAACAGCTGGCCTAGCAGCTTGCTTGCCTAGTTTACGATAAGCTGAGCCTACCATCTTTTGTGCTTTACCACCCCAGGCTGCTCCTACACTACCAGCAGTGGATCCAAATTTTGAAGCCACTTTCAAAGAGCCAATTAACATTGATAAACCTACTATATAGACTAAAATATTATCCCATTGACCTGCTTGCGTAGGACCTACTGATGAATCAACCAATGACTCATCTCCTGAGATCTCCTCTTGAGTACCACCAGTTGTCTGTTCATTGATAAATTCATCTCTGACACCTTGCCCAACGATGGTAAATGATAGCCACAAAAAGAAAGCTAACAATGGCCCAATGATGACCTCTTTGGTTAAGGAACCCATCCATGATTGAAATTGATTTTTAGTATTAGGAAAAGTATTGGCCACAAAGGCTAATGGAGCTAGGACTACTAAAATCCATAGCATTACTATCCTCATGACCAAGGTCACTATGAAGGCTAAAATTACAATTACTGTCCAAACAACCATGATACTGGCTAATAAATAACCTAAAATTATTTGCCCAAAAGCCCCTGTCGAAGACACGCCAGCATCTCCTTGATTGGTTGCAAAGCTAACTAATTTGTCTAAACCTAGGGCCACGGTAATATTACCAGCAGCCACATCTTTGAAAGCAGATACAAAAGTCAGCATGATCACTTGAAAAAAATCTATCACAAATCCAACTATAAATTTACTAAAGTTGACCAAAATGGCCATGATGATCAGATTACGCAATAGCTGACGATAACCGTAAGCTTGAAATTTTAAAATAGTAGAAAAAGCCATGACCAACAAAACCACAATAAAAAACATATTAGCCAAATCTCTCATAGCTGTCCAACCGATAACCACGCCTGGTAAATCAGTAAAATTATTAAATTGAGCAATGATTGGTAATAAGATCAGCTCTACTTCCAAAATTTTTATAAATGGCGCAAATAAGACATAAAATATGACATTACCAATAAACTGTGCCACATCATCAGAAAAACCAGAGGCCCAAGCTAAGTTTGGTACCAGTAAAGCAACACCAGTAATCACTACTAACCAAAACCAAAATTTATTGGATAAAAAATTCTTTTTCATTGTCTTCATCGTCAAAAATTTATGCATATATATCAAAATTAATCTTGATAAATGACCACCCAATCTGAGTAGACTTGGATTGTATCCTTGCCCCAATTATCAGTCACTCTCACTTGTGGTTGATAACAAGAAGCATTTTCTATCACTGGACTACCATCGGTACCATCACAAAGATAATTGTTTACGCCATCATCATCAAAACTATAAGTTGAGTAAAAAGTCTTATACCCTGTATGGCAAGCCCTAGCTAAACCACCAAAACCCAATTCTCCTTCTCCACTAGGCACAGTGTCTCCTGGCTTACACTCCGGCATATTATTTTTATACTTGCCAAGTGTTGGCGCAATGAAACCATTGCCCTCTGGATCAAACTCGACACTAATAATCGGCATATGATCTGGATGAGCGTGGTAATAAAATTTTATAGCAGTAAATAAATCACCATGACTAACAACGTCCCCAGTATTGGCATTATTTATCGTGATACCTTCATTGCCGCCATCACATAAAACATTACCACAAACTTGATAAATATAAGGGTCGTAATCTGCGCCGGCATCTGGATTATAATCATTATTGGTATATGTACTTCCATCAAATCCAATTTCATCATACTCACTATCTATGCTATCCCATTGAAAATTATAAAACTTCGCTAATAACCACTTTAGCCTACCTCTACCATCGGCCCAAGGATCGGCAGCCTGAGGAACACCAAAGAAAATAGAAGCTGCATTTGGGTCAAAATTCAGAGGTATTTGGGTTAATAATGGCTGATTAACATTGAGACTGCCCGACATGCTACCAAAATAAGCATTTGAGTCAGCAGCATTTATTTTGTTAAAATATATACCCTGTTCAGTGATATAATTTGGACCCGCATAATAACGAGCATTCCAAGTATTACCGCCTACTACATTATGATAGGAGCTGGGCTCTTGTTTTGCTCGCCACCAAATGTCTGTTCGCACCCACGATTTATCACGGTCTCCTTCAGCGCCAATAGAAGTTACCATCGCACATTGTTGATAACAACCAGTAGCATCTCCGCAATCTGTCCCCGAACTATTTTGATAAAATGACGGATCTACAACTGCTGCACATAATGGAACATTGGAGCTTAAACATCCATTATAATGAGGAGCTACTCCTATGGCTTGTTGTTCTAAAGCTAGACTAGCGATAATACCATCATCAACATCATATAAAGCAGCGTAACATCCTGTTAGATCATTAACTGGATCGCCAACTGTATCTCCATAAATGCTACAGCTATGATCCATATCTTCATTCACAGTAATTCTTTCTACACATGTCTTAAAACACTTGTCTATTACATCTGTAGTTGTAGCATTTAAACCAATGCCATTATTACAAATATTGGGGTCTCCCCAGGCTGATGAAGCAAAAGGAGTTATTGTGTTATACGGAGCACCTGCACCTAGACAAGCCCTACCCTTAGAAGGACCACTACAATTAGTGTCAGTACAATTAAGATTTGGGGTAATCTCAGCTTTTGCATAATAATTATAAGTCAATGGATTACAAAAACGATAGCTCCTATGATGTCTAGGGCCAAAAAGACTGCAATGACTACCACCATGCCAACTACGAACATATATTTGGTGCATTCCAGCAGGACACTCATCGTTATGTATGTCTCTTCCACAACGTGAATGATAGTTATAGCTCCACTCATTAAACGGGTCAACATTAGCAGGAACATTATTATCATCACCAAAAGCGCCAGCTAAAACTCCACTGTGATCTAGCCGGTCTCCATCAGAATCTATCTCTTCATCAAAATAGAAATACTCAATATCTGCTGCTATGTCACCAGCATCAAATAAATTTTCTAGTTGTTCTCGTGTTATTAGTATTGATGCCATATTTGTAGCATCTTTAAAGTCGCTAAATATAAACACGCTTGCATCACCAAAACATTCATCTTGATCATTTCGATCTTCATTTTCATCTGCATCACCATAGCCACAATCGTTGGCTCCCACACGAACTATGATGTCCTCTCCACCAACCAGCTCTATCGTAAATGCTGGTGGATCTGATTTTAAATATTTACCAACTAACAAGTCTGCATTAGCTTCCACAAGAGATGTGACAAATTTGGAACCCGCTGGAACTTTAGCTAATATTGAACAAAATCCATAAGTGTCCTCTTCTTTTACACAGTAATACCTATCCTCCAATGTACTATAAGCTTCACCTACAGCACACATTTGAACATCAGCACCTGTGTCAGAATAAAATCCAGCTTCTGTAAAATTATTATATAAACTTTGAGCACCTTGCACTTCATCAACTGGATACCATTGGTTACAATAATATTTCTCTGCTAGCTCATCCCCTGCGCCATCCATTAATACTGGAGTAGAGCGATCATATTCTAAACAAACACCTGGCCAATTCATGAAAGTTTCTATTTTATTAGCATCCTGACAACGACCACCATTTTCACGACCACCGCAATTATCATTGGTTAAACAAGGCGAGCCCTCAAATGGCTTTGTAATGTATGTACCATTGTCATTATATGCCTCATCATCTGGAATTTCTTCACCAGAAACAGAGATACAAGCACCAGGCGCAAAACTATCACTGTAATATTTTGTGACGCCACCTAAACCGTAGGTTACTTTCTTGTATTGAATCTCACAAGAATTATCCCCATCTTCACAAATGTTAGCTTGACTATAAGGTAGGGGATCAGCACTTCTATTAACATCTATATTATGAGCAAAAGGAGCATTTTGAGCAGCATAGCCACGCGTGTTAACTCCAAGAGCATCTTTCCCTAATATTGGATTAATCCAACAAATTTCATCTTGACAGGTACCCGCCATGTTTTCGTCGCCTACATCAGCATGACACACAGCACCGTTTGGCCTACTTTCACACTCAGCTTCATCTTCTGACTCATAGACCAATCTTGGATCTGGTTCCGTGGTGGTAGAAAAATTATAAACTACTAAATCCTTCACTGGCAAAGAGTTAGGAGTGGAATAACCAAGATAATCTTGATCCGACCATTGCAAATGATCATTAACGCCAGTTGCTCGTGATTGGTATTCTTCAAAGGTTAATGGCGTCGTGTCGGTATTAGAGCCCCATTCAGCACATTGCGTAATATTGTTATTATCTCCATAGCCGATACAACTATCTAGAGCGTCACAGATTACTTTATAAGAAGCAGTATTTGGATCGAAAACAGCTGTAGAAGATTTACAAGACAGCCATTCAGCACATTGCCTATCTTTAGCTACTTTAACTAGTATATTAGAATTATCACCAGGCAATGGGTTGACTGGAGCATTGTCTAAAATATTCTGATCATAAGTAGCGTTAGCATCGTATTCAGCATTTACAAAGGTATGTTGTGCGTTCCAATCATTAGTTTCATATAATAATACACAACCACTATTTCTATCTACCTGACCATTACAACTACTTTGGTCAATTTTATCATTGTTATAATAATAATATGACTGACAGCTACCAGCTACGTTGACATCACAAGTGGCTGGATCTGCTGGGTCCCTATATTCAGTACATAAATTTTTATGAGCTGGACAGGCAGCTGCCCAATCAGTTGGTAATTGAAAATCAGCACTACTATATGCGGCATCTCCATTATCACTACAGCCAACCGGTGTATCAGTATCTAAGCTATCACTAACAAACCACCCGGAAAACAATCCGCTAATTAGCCCGATTGACATATTAACTTGCTCTCGATAAACACAGGTGCGGCTACCAGGATCCCGGAAATAATAATTCCCTTTATCTGAACTATAAGCCTCACAATACAAGGCATCAGCAGCACACAAAATGTTTTGATAATTATCTGGATCATTCATTTTATAAACCGTACTAAAACCAGTAATCGAATCAGTGGCTTGATCCACGCTCGGCAATCCCAAAGCACTACAGCCTTTATAGGCTTGTGGGCAGTAATTATTTGGATTTGGTACTAGATAATCAATACTGTCGCTTGCTATAGTGATTTCTGAATATTCATCAGTCCACGTCTCTCCATTTAAATTACATGAAGCCTCTGTGTTGAAAATTAAATTACTACAATAAGACTCATTAAATGTTTCCGAGAAAGGATTGCTAGTGTTATTAGTGTCGATCACAGCCATGCAACCGATAGACTGTTCACGACATAAATTGCTAAATGATTTTAGATTATAATCTATACCATTGGTATCTGTATAAGATTGACAACCTAGATACGCACCTTCAAAAGGGGTATCGCATTGTATCGGTGTATTCCAAGAATTTTTGACAAAGGATAGACTATCGATCACTTCTTTCAAAATAACATTATCCAAGAAAACTTCACCGTTACCAATGAACTCAATACGTAATTCCAAAGAGCCATCGATGTCTATATTAAATATTTCACTAGCTGTTAATTCATAACGACGCCAATCACCAAAGCTAATTACACCTGTGTTACCAATGTCAAAAATGTCAGTACCATCAGACAAGGTAACTATTACATCATCTAAATTACCAGAATTCTTCATCCACCAGGATATTTGATATGATTGATTAGTTTGCAAACCTGTCAGTCCACGACTAATAGTAGTATTAGCGTTGGCTTTTAAGGAGTGCCCATTATTGGCCATAGATTGATTAGAAATATCTAGGCCAGCTCCTGCCCATGGAACATAAGAACCGCTTTCAAAATTATCAATAAATATTTGTCGAACATTATTAGCAGCATTGCCAGTATAAGATTTACAGCCATCAAATTGGGCCGCACAACTGAAACTTAAGCTTGGTATAGCTTGATATTGTTGTCCTGTAGCTGACCGACGATAATCATGGCAATCATCAGAAGCAAATACTACTCTATCTTGTAAACGATAATGTGGATTACCGGCTACATCAAAAAATTCTCTACAGTTTGGATTAAATTCAGGCCCATCAAATGGATCTGGAGTTTCTGGACCACAAGCCCTGACCTCATAATCGTCCCAAAAACTGTCGTCATTAAATGCCGTGTCTATACAAGTATTTGAACCTGGCGAGACATTAGTACATGGAGCAGCGCTTAAATTACTGCGTAAAGTTGTCCAGGTCTTTAGTTGATACCCAACCACGTCTTGTCCTTCCCAAGTAAAATATGTTTCTATATTACCAGCATCCATCGGCACACACTGACGTAGATAAGTATAGTATTCTTTTCCTTCTCCACCTTCAGCTATTTCATCTAAATTTGTAAATTCTTCACAACCGATGGCTATCGAAGGACAGCTATGAGCTGTAGTAGGAATAAAGTTATAATACTCTGGATCTATTAAACCTTCTAAAATATCAAAAGTATCTGGCCTTTGAGTGAAGGAGGAATAACCAACGCATTCAGCTGGACAAATATCATTTACTGAAATCATAGCTGGAATCATAGGATCACCATTATCTGGAAGATAACCCTGACAGCCTACCTCCTCTGCCAAACACATATTGCGACTATCGTCCATAAATATACGACCACCATCTCCATAAGTAGTATAGGCCGTAGCACTAGCACTAGAATTTAATACTTCTTCTAGTTTTACAGAATCAATAATGGCCCCTGGACCATTAATAAGGACAGTAAATGATGTGTGCTCTTCATCTGGATCAAAACTAAATTTAAACTCTTCCCATGCCCAATTTGGTGTTATGTCGAATAACTCGCTAGAACTATCAACGCCATCAACCTTTGTTTTAAGAGTGTAATTATTTGCACTAGAAGCTTTGCCAAAAAAACTAACAGCAAAAGTTCTATTAGCTAGAGCCAAGCCCGTGTCAAAAGTGGTAGAGATACTATTTTGGAAACTAGCTGCTGTTGCGCCATAATATGCATCTGACACAATCTGCATATTTGGAGATGTCCAGCCATTAATAATATCACTCACGCCATCATCTATATCACCTGTATAATAATTAAAATCACCATTGTCTAATAAATTAATACCTAGCCCCGTGGCCATCACAATGTACTCATTACAACCAGCCTGATCTGATGGACAAGAACTTGATTGGTTATTCAAAAATAGATCATTGTCATCAACCGCTATGTCATCTAATACCCAAGCATTATCTACATTTTTTTCTTGAGAATAACGCAAGCAACCAGCTTGATCAACTGTACAATAATCCAAAGTCTGTTCTAAATAAGATGCTTCCCCTAAACCATCATTATCAAAAGTCAGACAGCCCGAATATATTTCTCCATCTTCACAAATATCGCCATTTAGACGCCAAATATTTTCTGAACGAGTACAATAACCATATTGCCCATCTATACAATTTCCCTGATCATCTTCGGCTAAACAAGTTTCCACATCGGCACAATATTCTTGTCTAGAGCTAGTTTGACTAGATTCTAGAGTAGGCGCATAGACCAAGGCATTACAACGAGCAGGTGGATTTTTCAGTACCCAATCTGGATCAACCAAATGATAATAGGGATTATGATCATCATAATCTGGAGAAGTAGCAAACACACAAGGCGAAGAAGGCGCATCTTCAAAACAATCTATTGCTTGTTGTAGAGTGACAGCGCGTCCAGTTGGACTACGCTCAGCTGCTAGCTCCCAACCCACTGATACAACACCTGCTTCTCTTAGTTTAATCAAGTTATGATAACAAAGACCTTCACGATAACACGTGTCACTATTATTACGAGGATCATTCAAACTAATAAAAGGAGTACTACCATCTATCAGGCCCTGTTCAATAGCCTCGGTAACAGTTTTTTTCTGAGCTAATATCTGTAAAAACTCTGCCTTCATTACACAATTATCTGGATGAAGAAAATCAACTTCATCTGGACAAATAACAAAATTTTCTAGGCTATTATAATTTTCTATTTCACCAAAACTCAAAGTTTGCAGATCTCTAAAAACATCTGCTCCAGCTGGTGGACGACGTAAATCTACGCCACCTCGTAATTTGTCTAATAAACTCGCTCTAAAGCTAGTGTCTTCATCATACCAACTAGCAATTTGACGAATACCCTTATCAATATATAGTTTTAACAATTTAGAAGATAATGTCTGCATAAACATGTTTCCAGCTTCTTTCAAGACCAACTTCAAGGTGCTGTCCTCTTTTTCATAGCCAAACATAAAGCCTTGATCAGTACTGTTAGCTAAATCAAACTGTATTTCTGAGATTTTTAAAATCTGCGCACAATGAGTCTTCACTTCTTGAGTGATAACTGTCTGCTTATCTCTATAACCCTGACATTCAGCTGATGTAATTTTACTTACTTCTGCTGCTCTTTGTTCTCTTTCTTGTGCTTCTGTCAAAACCTTAAAAGCAATATCTAAATCACTTCTGCCAGGATCAAACTGAGACCAAAAATCATTCCAAGTTTCTTTATTTCTAGTATTTGTGTTTAGGCTGATTTTTATAAAATCTTGCCAACGACCATCCTTGACTTGACTTGAAAATTGACTCCAATTTTGCTGTATTTCTTGCCAATTACATTTTGGTGCTGGTGGCGCTTTAGAATCAATCAAGCCCAAAGTTAAGGTTAATTTAACTTCAATGGAAGGATCACATAAATTTAGACCCAAATCAGCAAAGTGTCTCTCTGACAAATCTCCAATAAACTCACCGATAGCCGCTTCTTCAGATTTACGCAAAGCATTTTTAATCGAATCTGTTCTAAATAATGGTTTGCCTCCCTCTGCTCCAGTGACAATGGAATTAGCTACTTCATAAGCGAAATTATTAGCCCAACTTCGAACAGTGTTATTCACTGTTTGATTGAGTACTTGCTTATAAGCCTTACTAATAGCCTTCCCTATCTTCTGCCAAATTGTTTCTCTAATTTGCGGAACAGATTCTAGCTCGGTCGTTGCAATTTGAGCATGTACAACTGAATGAAGTTCAATATTAGGAGTAATAGATACGGTAAACAAAAAAAGAAAAATTCCTATCCCCGCTAAGACTCTTTGGTACTTTTTCATAACTATTTTGACTAATTGATATTTATAAATCTAATAATTGATTTCTAAGTCCTAAAAGCTCTTCTTCGCTTAAGTTATTAATTTCTTCAGCATCTGCCCCTGGTTGAGTCAATAAAAATGCTCTAATATGTTCTACTCCCAAATCTTCAGGTGATTCGGAACCAATGCCACTCTCATCTAGAATACTAAAAATATATAACAAATCATCATCTGATAAACTATCTACATCTTCCTGACTCATGCCATTGTCTACCAAAAAATTTCTAAACTCAATCAAGGCTGCCTCTTCAATCGTCAAATCTGGATTTAAGGTAACTTCTTCTATAACCTGAGACAAGCTAGTGTTTGGGGTGATCAAGTATAATAAATTACAATCTGCGCCTGATGGGCATAAAGGGTCATTATTTGAGTTGACTTCTTCCAAATCTGTATAGCCGTCACTATCAGTATCTTCCAAAAACATACTAGTGCGATATTGATAAAGCTCCTGATAATCAGTTAATCCATCTTGATCCGTATCATTGTTTTTAAGATCCTCTACTAATTGGGCTTCATTTTTTTGATCTGGATTAAGCTGATCTTGCAAAAAATCTGGCACATCAAGAGCGAAATGCTTTTCTAATAATTGCGTCTTAAAATACCAGCTGCCAACAAAAATAATAGCTATAACTAGAATTAAAAAAGGCCAAAAAGTTTTGTTCTTTAAGATATGTCGCCAGCTCGAGTCACCAAAATTCGGCGCATGAGAACTAGCAAAATTAACTTGAGAATTTCGATCTGCTTGGTCTTTGATTTTATATGGTTTTTTGGCCATGTATATAAGATTAAGTTGTACTTATTATAACATAAATTTCCGAAAATAAAAAACAGCCCAAAGCAACTCTTTGGGGCTGTTATAAATTCTGTCCTAAAGCAATCCAATCATCAATACTTAAGTCCTCTGCTCGTATATTTTTGTCTAATTTTAATTTTGTAAAAACTGCTGATACCGCATCTTTATCTAAATTTTGATCACTTAATAAATTATTAGCTAATTTCTTTCTTTTGCTGGCAAAGCCATAATGCACAAGTTGCCAAACTCGCCTTTCGTCAGCTTTGTGATCCCAATATCTAATGTTATCAATATGCAAAATAGCCGAATCAACTTTGGGCACTGGATAAAAATCATTTTTATCAACCAAGCCAGCCATTTTGGCTTGCGCATAAAAAGATACGGCCAAAGATAATAAACTATGCTTGTTCTTTTTTGCTATCACTCTTTCTGCGACTTCGCGTTGTATCAATAAGGTCATTGATTGTGGCTTGTGTTTAGCTGATACAAACTTATTAATCAATTTACTAGTCAAATAGTACGGAATATTAGCAACAACTTTATAATGCTTAGCTTTGTGTGTAAATAAAATATTTTGCCATTGCTCATCGGTGAGCGATAAAATGTCTTGCCATTTAATTTGCAAATTTTTATTTACTTTGACTAATTTGTTTAATAATGGCTGAAAATGTTTATCTACTTCAAAGCTGACAACTTGTTTTGCTTGTTCTACCAGTTTTTGAGTCAGAGCGCCCAAACCAGGGCCGATTTCTAAAACTAAATCATCTTTTTCTATCTTAGCAGCAGCAATTATGGTCGCTAAAACTTCATCGGAAACCAAAAAATTTTGACCCCGAACTTTATTTGGAGTTAATTGATATTTATCTAATAAAAATTGTAGCTGACTTATATCCATGACAAACTATAAAAGCATATAAAGCAAAGACATGCCACCAGCTAAAATGAAAGTTAATTTGAAAGCAAAAACCTCATCGGTGATAAAGAATAAGGCAAAATAAATAAGTAAGATGGCCACTAATTTTCCAATCACCAGACTCATTTCAAAGAAAACAATAGTACGCATTACATTTTTTGTTTTTGCCCTCTCATAAGTAATAGCTAACAAAGGGATGTTAATCACATTTTTAGCCAAACGAGACATGGTATCTACAAAAAATATACCCAGCTGGTTAACTATAAAAATTCTAATAAACCAAGCCACAGAATAAAAAGCGCTACCTAGTGCTAAAATTGAACGTTTATTTTTAGAATCTGATATTTTACCAACATATAGGCTAATAATCACGGTAACTAAAGTGGCTAAAGCAACGATCAAGCCCAAATCTTTCATGTCAGCTATAATCAAAGAAATAAAGACTGGCCAAATAACCATTACTATCAATTCTTCGCCAAAACCAATATAGGCAAATAGTGATTTTCTGTTTTTTTTGTCAAATAAATCTTTGAACGCGCTAGTGTAGCCAAATTTTTGTGGTTTAAATTTTTCTTTAGTTAATAAGGTAGGAATATTTGATCCGATAAATAAAAGAGCGGATAAAATAAATAATATACCGTAGCCCCAGAAACTGATAATAAATCCAGCTACAGCAATTCCTAAAATATAGACCAGTGAAGTAGAAACTGTAAAACTGCTCAACTCCCTGCCCTCTTCATCATCATCGGAAAATCTAGCAAAATCGGCATAGTAAGCTGGCCAATAAAATGTTTTTTGTAAGGCAAAGATAATTGGTGCTATATAAAATAATATTGAATAATCTTGAATCAAAAATAAAACAACATAAAAAGTAGCAAACAAAATGCTACCAACCAAAAGACCAGCTTCATAGCCTTTGTAGCGAGCAAATTTTCCACCCAAAGGCATTAACAATAAATAGGCTCCGTAGACAATCAAATAAAAAAGCATTAAATCCTGCAAAGAATAGCCTATTTTATATAAATAAATCGGCTCAAATATAACTACTAAAGATAAGGCTAAGTTTAATAAAATAGAAGAAACAAATAATTCCTTCACCTGGCGCTTCATCTTTTTGGGAAACAAACTATGGAAAAATCTTTTATACCTCATATTATATATCTATCTTTAAACTACCCTGTCTTAAAATCTGCACTTTATTATCTTTATCTATCTTAATAGTAGTTGATGGCTGATTTTTGGGCAAATTACCAAAATTGATAAATAAATCCGGCTGATGTTCAGCCTGCTTAAATTGTCGGCGAACATTTTCAACTGTGTAACAATCTCCTTCATCAGCAATATTGGCGGAAGTAGAAATAATAGCCGACCCAAAATGAATTAAGAGATCACGAACAAAGTGGTGGCTAGATACTCGCAAAGCCAAAAAATCATTATGACAATGATTTGCCTGACAATAACGATAAGGCAGGACTAAATTCAATGGCCCTGGCCAATGCTCGGTAGCAAGTCGCAAAGCTTGTTGCGGAAATTCAACCAAAGTTGTAGCTGTCATCATGTCTGGCACTATAACTGGCAGCGGCTTATTTTCATCACGTTGTTTAATCTGATAAATTTTATTAACAACTTTTTTATCAAAAAAATTACCACCCAAACCATAGGATGTTTCTGTTGGATAGACTATCACTCCTCCTCTATTTAACACATCAACAGCTTGTTGCAATACCTCTAAACTGTTTCTAGAATTTAACTCTACTTCTCTCATTAACGTAATAAATTAACAAATAAGGCGGCTACTCCAGCTACGACAAAGCTGGATTGCATTGGTAAAAATAATAATAACACAGCCAATAATATTAAACCAAGCACTCGACCAAATGATCCTGCCATTTCTTTGATCACTGTGTACTCATCGACATAATGTCCTCGATCAGCTGCCTTCTCATAAACTAAAGTTTGTAAAGACGTCTTTAAAATAATTAAAGCCAAGGCGTGATAAGTAGACACTAAAAATATATGAAAACCAGAAATGACTATGGTCTTTAAAAACCAAGCACTAGCGTTTAAAGCCGCACCAATGCGCAATAATTTATGCTTATGCCAACGATCCAATAAATTGCCAATAAATAAACGCAAGACCATGCCAATCAACAAAATACCAGCCGTCAATAATCCCATAGCTGCATATTTTTCATCTAAGATAGAAAAAATAAACAGTGGCCAAAAAATTTTGTTAACTATATTGACCAAGCCATCAGACATATAGGCGAAAACCATACGCCGATTAAATGGATGAAAAAAATATTTCCAGGCCTCTAAATATCGCCAACTAAATTCTTCTTTACTTGGTGGTAAATACAGCAATGGCCAAATGGAAATCAAAGATAAAGTCGCACCGATCACAGTCACTACCGCAAAACTCCATCTTTCCAAAATAAATCCGGCAATCAATGGAGCAGCAATACTCAAAACTGAGGCAACGGAAAATAAAATACTTAATTGTCTGCCACGAGTTTTTTTGTCTGATAATTTCGCTGTTTCGGTATGAAATGGTATCCAATATAAATTACGAATCATGGTTATAGTCACTATAGCCAAGACAGTATATAAAAATGGATCATTAGGGAAAAAATAAAAAGCGGCAAAATAAGGTAAACGGAAAAAAATAGAAACAATCAAAGCTTTTCTAATACCAATTTTACTCATCAACTGAGCGCCAAGCGGTAAAGTCACTACATATAACAAGTGGCCTAATAAATAATATAAAATTACCCAATTTATATCATTATATTGTTGATATAAAAAAATTGGTAAAAAAATACTAAAGATATTTCCGCCAAAGTCTAACAATAATTTGTTCAAATACAAACTAATCAAGCCTTTAGAGAAACGAACTTGTTTAAATTGAGCTAGCAATTGCATTTATTTTTGTTTTTGTCATCAGCTAAACAACAATGCTGATAATTTTATTTTTAATATGAATGTATTTTTTGATTTCTTTATTTTCTAAAGCTTTCTGGATTTTGTCTAAAGCTAAAACTTGCTGTTTTATTTCTTCGCTATCTTCACTGTCCACTGGCAATTCGATGGTATCACGAACTTTACCGTTTATCTGAATGGCTAATATTTTATTTTCTAATTTAATAAAATTTTCATCATACTGAGGCCAAGCTTCAGCAGACAGAGAATCTTTATTACCTAATAAATTCCACATTTCCTCAGCTATATGCGGAGTAAATGGGGCTAAGATTAGAGTAAAATCATGCCAAATTTTTTCAGAAATTTTTTCTTGTTTTTCTAAAACTTTGATCAAAATCATTAATTGAGAAACAGCAGTATTAAAATGCATGTTTTCAATATCATCTCCTACTTTTCTAATTGTCTGATGTAAAATTTGTAAAACTTCTTTACTATCTTCTGTGTCTGCAATTTTATTTTTGAGATCCCAAACGCGATTCAAAAATCTATATGCTCCAACTACACCTTTATCATCCCAAGCGATTGATTGATCAAAAGGACCCATGAACATTTCGTATAAACGAACAGTGTCAGCGCCATATTTTTCAAGATATGTATCTGGATTTATCACATTGCCTTTGGATTTGGACATCTTCACTCCTCCTTCACCCAAAATCATCCCGTGAGCTGTTCTTTTTTTGTATGGCTCACTGCCAAGCTCTTGCGGCACAGCTTTGATGTCATACAAAAATTTATAAACAAAACGAGAATACAAAAGATGCAAAGTTGTGTGCTCCATGCCACCATTGTACCAATCAACTGGTAGCCAATATTTCACTTTATCACTATCTGCTAAGACTTTATTATTTTTAGCATCGGCATAACGAACAAAATACCAATTTGAGCCAGCCCAATTTGGCATCACATCAGTTTCTCGTTGAGCTGTTCCTCCACATTGAGGACAGGTAGTATTTGCCCATTCGTTGACTTTGGCAAGTGGCGATTGTCCGTCGGCTGTGGGCTTGAAATCATCAATGTCTGGTAGCTCTACTGGCAGCTGATCTTCTGGAACTGTTTGCCAACCACATTTTTGACAATTAATCATTGGGATTGGCTCGCCCCAATAACGTTGGCGAGAAAAAATCCAATCACGTAATTTGTAATTTGTAGCAAATTTACCTAAATTTTTATTAGCTAGGAACTCTGTAATTTTTTGTGAGCATTCTTTTGAGCTAATTCCATCAAACTCACCAGAGTTCTTCATCTTGCCTTCTTCAATTTCTGTAAAAGCATGCTCTGTAACATCTCCACCGGAAATAACGGGAATTATTGGTAACTTAAATTGTTTGGCAAACTCCCAATCACGTTGATCATGAGCTGGCACGGCCATAATAGCTCCCGTACCATAAGAAGTCAGCACATAGTCAGCTACAAAAATAGCTAATTTAGCTTGATTTACTGGATTTACAGCCTCTAAACCAAATAATTTAATGCCGGTCTTGTCTTTGGATGCATCTAATCGCTCTATATCTGTTTTATTTTTAGCTTGATTGATATATTCCTCTACTTCACTCCAGTTTGAAATTTGATCTTTGTATTTTTCTAAAATTTTATGCTCTGGAGCAACAACCATAAAAGTTGCGCCAAATAAAGTATCGGGACGTGTTGTAAAAACTCTCAATGTATCTTCAGTATCTTGAATAGCAAAATCAACTTCTGCTCCATGACTACGACCAATCCAATTTATCTGTTGAGCTTTGATTCGTTCTAAAAAATCTACTTGATCTAAATCATCAATCAAGCGATCAGCATATTTAGTAATTTTTAAAATCCATTGTTCTTTTTCTTTTTTCGTTACTTCACTGCCACAACGCTCACAAGCCCCACCAATAACCTCCTCATTAGCTAGGCCGATCTTACAAGCTGGGCACCAATTAATAGTCTCCGAAGTTTTGTGTGCTAAACCACGTTTGAACATTTGGATAAAAATCCATTGTGTCCATTTATAATATTCAGGATCAGTTGTGGAATATGATCTACTCCAATCAAAACTAAATCCAGCTTCTTTAAGCTGTCTAGTAAAGGTGGCAATATTTTCTGCTGTAACTTCTTGAGGCAATCGATTTTGTTTGATTGCGTAATTTTCTGTTGGTAAGCCAAAAGCATCAAAACCAATTGGATATAAAACTTCTTTGCCTTCCATACGACGTTTACGACAAATAATATCCATGGCCGTATTAGAACGCAGATGTCCAGTATGTAAACCATCACCCGATGGATAAGGAAACTCGATCAAACCATAAAACTTCTCTTTACCGGATTCTTCCTTGGCGGCAAAAGTCTGATTGTCCTCCCAAAATTTCTGCCACTTTTTCTCAATCTCTTGTGGCTGATACTCGGTCTTCATAAAAACACAAAAATCAAATGATTATAGACCAATTTTAACAAAAAATCCCCAAAAAATCAACTTAAAATACTAATGCTAAACTAATATTTTTAGATTAAGTGAACTCCTGATGGGTAGACAAAAACCTTTTATTTTGTTATGCTATGCTTTATAATATAACTATATTGAGCTAAATATTAAGCACAAATATATTAGTATTTTATTCAAGAAAATCTTAACTAAATCAGCACTAAAGCTGATCGATAGTATTATCGCCTTAAAGAAACCACTAGCTATCATAGCTAGTGTTTTGGGTGCAACCATATACGGCATTGGCAAACTATTTTTCTGGCCAATTATTTTACCTTTATATAGATTAACTTTAAAAATAAAAAATAAATATAAAAATTTATCAAACAATAAAATTAATTATTTACCTTTTATCAAAAAATATTTACCTCGCATTACTATTCTGCTTATCATTTTTGCTGTCAGTGCTAACAATATTTTTGCTCAAACTTTTGGCGTTGATGAATACGCTAATAATAGCTTGCTACCTAGCCTAATCACGCCTTCAGAAGAAGGCTGGAGTGAATTGATAGAAGAAACTGCTATCGTAACTAATAATGCCCCCATTGCCAAAAACTTTACCGAGGAACAGGGCGTCTTACAGGAAATGGTCATCAACACACCTTTTGCAGCTGAGACTAATACTGCGGACATCGATACTAGTCTAGTCTTATTAACTTCAGAAAGTAACGAAGAAAATACTGACGATATTAATCGTGCTGATGCTGTTGATTATACTGTACAAGCTGGTGATGTTTTAGGAAAAATTGCTGAAAAATTTAACATTACCGTGAATACTTTGCTATGGGAAAATAATCTAACTTGGAATAGTACTATTAGACCAGGACAAAAATTAACCATCCTGCCGAACTCTGGAATTAATCATGAAGTTACATCTGGTGATACTGTATTGGGTATTGCTAAAAAATATCAAACTGATGCTGATAAAATTATCAATACCAATAAGCTAGCCGATGCTGGTGATATCAAAATTGGTGACTTATTATTCATCCCTAATGGTATTAAGCCGACTCAAGTTCGATCCTCCTACACTCCCAAAGCAGTCACTTCTGTTTATAGTAATGAAAAAGTAGCTTCAGCTACCAATGATGCCGGCACTAAACTTTTGTGGCCGCTAAATAGCCATCGTATAACTCAATATTATCACTATGGTCACTCTGGTTTAGATGTTGGTGACAAAACTGGTAACCCTATTTATGCTGCTGAAGCTGGCAAAGTAGAAAGATCTGGTTGGTCACGTGGTTATGGCTATAATGTAGTGATTAATCATGGTAACGGCATGAAAACTTTATATGCTCACGCTAGTAAACTTTTAGTTCAAACTGGTGATTCTGTCAGCCGTGGACAAACCATTGCTTTGATCGGATCTACTGGTTGGTCAACTGGTCCTCATATTCACTTTGAAGTACGGATCAATGAAGTAAGAAAAAATCCTTTGAATTATATTAAATAAAGTATTATAAAAACCGCCGCCCAAATGGGCGGCGGTTTTTTATTTGTATAAATTTTATACTTCTAGTAACCCCTCACCAAGTGGATTATAGCCATTCTCTACTTCATCGCCATCATTATAACCATCTCCATCTGTATCTGGATTGTTTGGATCTGTGCCGAAAAAATCTGTTTCAATTAAATCAACTAGGCCATCTCCATCGGTATCTACTTCAATAATGTCATAAGTCCCACAGTCCATCTGATTACAATTCTCTACGCAAGTCTGCATAAAACAACCCATTTCATTACAAGCGATTCCGGACATATCATCACTGTAAGCACAAAATTCAAAGCTACCTGAACTTGGATCTGAAAAAATGTATTCACTCCACTGATACCCGTATGCTAAATTCGGCCAGGTGGAAGTGACTTCTACACCATTACACATCGGTACACCTACTTGTGGTGTTACTAATTCCTGTTCAGCGTCAAAACAAATGCTAATGCCTGCGCCTAATTGTTCCATCTGTTCTTGAATAAAAATAACACTGGGATCAACTTCAGAGCCAAGAGTATTTCCATTTGTACTATAGCCTGATGACATACCCATAAATAGCGTCTCCATTACCTCTTCGATGCTTATCGTCTCTGTTGGCGCTACAATTTCACGAGGCTCAATATTGTTTATTATTTGATTAAATTCTAAACTAATATTTGCAACGTGCTGACCATCATTTTTTAGCTCAAAATCTGTCACACTCAGACCAAGACCTTGAACTTCTTTTGTCTTGGTGTTTACCCAAAAACCAATTTTTGATGTAAACATTAAATCTTTAAAATTTTGATAATTTTGATTATCATTTTTAAAATCTTGATATCTATCTTTTATCTCTTCTATCACATCTTCTGGGTATAAAGTTTCTATCAACCCAACTACAAATGCATCTATTTTATCTAAATCTAATTTAAGATTTATTTTCTTCAATTTACCATCCACGCCATCTTTATTCTGATGTGGATCAGACAATGAAAACCACTTTTCATCTTTACCGCGCTGTAAAAAATTGTTTAATTTTTTATTAAAATCTTTAACGTATTTATCATAGTCACTTGGATCAAAGTTGGTCATAGGCAATGCGTTACCACCTTCCATGTTATTCTTATCAATCATTAACCATTGATTTTGCAAAACATCTGGTATGTTATCAACTGCCTCACCTGTAGCTGCTAAAGATAAATAGATAATATCGGCAAGTTTTTTATATCTAAAATCCGCATGTATGTCCATCATCTCCAACATGGCAATATCTATACTATTATTTCCCTCGATATTTAAATTTGAACTTACATGTTGACCCTCTATTTTTATATCTACTGTCTCTGGCAAATAAAATACACTGCCACTGTTGCCATTTTTAATATCTGTCACGCTAAGGTCTAAATTATGATCCATGGAATAATTTTCATACTCAATTCCCCAATTCCACGACATATCTTTAACTAAAAGCATAGCCTGCCCTTTAGCATAATAAAACCAACCACCAGTACCGATTAAAACTAAAATGATAACTAAAACAATCCAAAGCCATAATTTAGATTTTTTCTTTGGCTCAATTGCCACTGGCTGCTGCTCAACTAAAGAAGGCTCTACTTGTTGCGGTGCAACATTCTGATTACCTTGCACCGGCTGATTATTTTGTTGTTCTTCCATATTTTTACTCTAAAATTTTATATTCTTCACCTATTTTGATCATTTTCATAGGATCTTCTTGAAAAGCTTCACCATTTAAAAAGGTAATCACTTGCAGATCTAAAATATCTGGCGTTACTCCTTCAACAGATGATGTAATTTCAAAAGAAACAGTTTTGTTCTCAAAATAAATTTGCATAAAAGCAATCAAGCTAGCACCATCATCTATTGCCATCTGATAATCTGGATTGTCTTCTGCTAAAGTCGTTACCAACAAATCAGCATCGCTGTTATTAAAAGCTTGAGCAAATATAGCTAAGGTCCCTTCTGGAGAATTAAGATCGTTGTTCACAATAAGCTCCTCTTCTATCGGAGGCACATCAATCCGTCCCTCACCTAAAGGATTATAGCCATTTGATGTTTCCTCAAAATCTGTGTAGCCATCTCCATCTGTATCCGAATTATTTGGATCTGTCCCCCATCCTAATTCTTGATCATCAGCAAGACCATCTCCATCTGTATCCGAATTATTTGGATCTGTCCCCTGCGAAATTTCATCAACATCATAAATGCCATCTCCATCTGTATCAATTTCCTCTACCGGCTCATCTTCAATAATTTCTTCTTCTGGTGGAATGATTTCTTCTACTGCAGCCTCTTCTGTTGGCACTATCTCAGCTGGTGGCGCGTCAGAACCCTTACTTTTCATAAAGAAATACCAGTACAATACTCCGGCAATAGCTATAATGATGATAGCTAAAATAATCCATTGCCAGGTTGGCGTACCAGATTTAACCTCACCGTCTTCCAATGATTCTTCGTCAGTAACCGGATCATGTCCCGCGCCCAAATCTACCCTAGCCACCTCATCAGCAGCAGCCTCTACTTCTGTATCATTCATAGGCACCTTTATTTTTTTTACTGACTCGGAAACTGATGGTTGTGTTTGATTTTCTTGATTATCAGCTCCATTATCAGGAGTATTTTTTTGTCTTTCTTGATCCATATTTTTATCCTCTTAATACTAAATATACGATGTAAGCCACATATAATCCAATCATGACAATACCTTGCCAGCGTTGCAAAATATTTTTTTTGCCTACAAACATAAATAAAAATAAAACAATAGTTGCAATAAACATGACATAAATATCTATGTTTAAAGAATCGTTAAACAACAAGGGTTTTGCCAAGGCACTAAGTCCCAAAATCCAAAAAATATTAAAAATATTTGATCCAATAATATTACCGATAGCGATATCTGGATTATGTTTCCAGGCAGCCACAGCAGTCGCAGCTAATTCTGGCAAAGACGTACCAATGGCTATGATAGTCAAACCAATTAAGCCTTCGGACATGCCAAAAAATTGAGCGATAACTATGGCTCCATCTACAATCCATTTACCTCCAAAAGCTAAGCCCAACATACCAGCTATAACCATCATTACAGATATCCAAATGCTGTGTTTTTTTACATCTTCACCTTCACCCTCTACTTTGCCAATGCCAAAAGTATAATAAAGAAAAATTATAAAAAATAATAATAGAATACCACCGTCTATCCTGCTCAACAAACTAGCGCTACCAGCGTCTATCAAAGTATCATTGATCAATAACCATAGTGCTAATATGGCTAATAAATTAAAAGGAATCTCTTTCCAAGTAGTGCCTCTTTTTACAGCCAAGGGGAAAATAACTGCTGCTATACCCAAAATCAACAAAACATTGGATATATTGGAACCAATAACATTACCAATAGCCAAATCTGAACTACCTTGAAATGAAGCTATTAAATTAACGATTAGCTCTGGAGCTGAAGTACCAAAAGAAACTACTGTCAATCCAATCATTAAATTAGAAACTCGAAATTTTTTGGCGATTGATGAAGCGCCAATAACCAACCAGTCGGCTCCTTTGATTAAGAAGTAAAAACCAGCCAAAAATAAGGATAAAGTTATATACATATTAATTTTATTATACCATAAAACAAAAAATCCCGCGAAGCAAAAAGCTACGCGGGATTACAAAAAATATTAATTTATTTTTCACTAACCACCTGTTTGGTCACTGCTTTTTCAAACAAAATTGCGCCCAATACTGTCACTAGAATAACTGCTAATAAAGCGGCTGAAGCCATGGTTTCATCCAGAGCATGATTAGCTAGCGCTACCGCTACAAAAACCAAGCCAACTTCACCACGAATAGACATGGCATATCCAACTAATTTGCCATTTTCTTTATTTTTGAATAAATACTTTACTATGTATTTACCATAGAAACCTACGACCGTAAATAGAATGGCCCATAGCCATACTTTCCAATCAACTAAAGCTGCCCGCGGTAACATGGTGCCGATACTGACCAAAAATCCACCGACAAAAATATGCATGTAACCTTCAATTTTTTCCCAAGCACTATGTTTAATTTCATTATCTACCTTGGATAATACTACACCAATGCCAAAGGCTCCTAATACCGGCTCTAGGCCCAAAACTGCGGCAATAGATGCACCTAGCATCAACATGCCAAAAAAGAAACGAGTGAAAATACCAGTACTATTTTCAGAATAATGTTTATTTAAATATTTTACGATTTTATCAGCCACACCCATCTGCCATAAAACATAAGTACCAACCAAAAATACCACTACACCAATAGCTAAGGCTAGGTATGGATTCATAGCTGCCTCCTCTATTCCATGAGTACTACCTGCAGATGAAACTTTTGCTAAAACTGTCAAAATAATAACACCTAAAATATCATCGATAACTGCTGCACCAACGATCTGATTACCTAGGCTTGTTTCCAGTTTACCAGCTCTCTTCAAAGCCTCCACTGAAAGTCCAACTGAAGTAGCCGTAAAAATACCACCTAAGAAAATACTAGCCATCAATGGCAAATGAATAACATAATATCCTAGAGCTGTAAAAGTAACCAATGGAACCAAAACACCCACAACAGCTACTAGCGTAGCAATTCCAATATTTTTCTTTAAAAGATTCATATCAAAATG
>Ga0233431_1001418_pt1 | contig 41681 bp, 34 predicted proteins | sample SI_118_April2016_FD_179867 | JGI IMG/M metagenome (GOLD analysis project Ga0233431, IMG submission 179867) | Seawater microbial communities from Saanich Inlet, British Columbia, Canada - SI_118_April2016_200_MG | ecosystem: Environmental > Aquatic > Marine > Inlet | place: Canada: British... | reverse complement strand
CTCGTTTCTCTTTTCGCCGATATCGATAGCGGCAAAAAAGCGACCCCGGTTGTTGCAATCAGAATTTGTAAAATTTGCGGGCAGGCTCCGCTAGAGTCATTTGCGTGCAAAATTCAGGTATTAACTTGGGTCTATTTAACGTCTTTTACATAATTCTGCAGTGCAGGTGTGTCGTCAATGGCCCCCTGGACAATTTTTTTGTAGCCCGCACCCGTAACAAATCTTGGTGTGAAACCGGTCTGCCCCATTTTCTCCATAAGGGCCTTGTCCTGCATGACGGTTTTTAATGCATTTTCCAATTTGGCTCTGATCTCTTCCGGTACGCCTTTGGGCATTGCCCAGCCATATTCCAGCATGGTGGAAAAAGTGTATCCCAGATCTTTCATATTCTTTATATCCGGAAAGAAAGGCACCTTGTCGGTTCCAAGATCGACCAGCACCCTCAATTTGCCCTTACGTGCGGCCTGGTAAGCCGGCGTTCCGGTTCCGGTTTCGCATACGTCCACATGCCCGCCCAGAATAGCCGAAGATCCTGCCCCACCGCTTTTGAACATGACGTATTTCCATTTTATGTTCTCTTTTTTGGCAATACTCTTCATGACCTCAAGCGCCCATTGCGCGCCGCCGGATCCGACTGACACTTCGCCGGGATTCTTCTTGCTGTATGCAATGAATTCGTCCCATGTTTTATAGGGTTTGTCCGGGGTTGTAAACAGAACACGCTCCTGGGGCATATAGCTGCCGATATAGGTGAAATCATCGACTTTAAACGGTTCGGCATCTAAGAAATAGGGTGAGGTGAAGCCTAAAGTCAAAGCCCCTGAAGCAAGCGTATACCCATCGGGCTTGGCGCTTTTTAAAGCCTTGAGCCCGATGATGCCGCTGGCACCCGGTTTGTTTATGTATACAATCGGCTGCCCTAAAATGTTTTTTACCTGCTCACCCAACATCCGGGTGCTGAGATTAGACATGCCTCCCGCTCCCCAAGGCACAATGATGGTGATCGGTTTTGTGGGATAATCACCAGCCACAGCTGCGCTAGTACAAAAACCTGCAATCAGGACTAACGTTGTGAAGATTATGAAAACTTTTTTCATCTCAGGCCTCCTCTTTTAAGGGTTAACGTTAATGGCATTCACAAATAACAGGGAAACATTTTCTTTGCCGTGTCTGGCCAATCCAGACGAAAAAAAAGTTTTTTATCTTAATAGATAGGGAACCTCGACCCAGAGCGCTTCTTCCGGGCACTCCACTTCACACGGCAGGCAGAACCAGCAGGTACGATACCGGCCAAAAGGATTGCCGCAGGAATAGCAGCGTTGAGCCTCCATGCGGGCTTGCGCCTCGTGATAGGGCTGTTCGATCTCTTTAAAATCCCCTGGTGCTTTAAAAATGTCGATCCCAGGAACCACACGTTTTGCCTGGCTTCCGCGACGGGTGTCGATGTCAAATTCCGTGACAAACGGTCCGGCGTAGGCCCGGTTATATTTCAGATGTTCTCCCTTGAGGTACCTGTCTACAGATATGGCGGCCTGACGACCCGAAGCCATGGCTTCGACTATTGTGGACGAGCCGCCCACTGCATCACCCGCCCAAAAAACAGACGGTTCGTCTGACTGGAGGGTCATAGGATCGCAACTGTCGGCATTTTCGACCCAATCCGGATCCCGTTCCTGACCGATCGCTATGATGACGGTATCGGCGGGTTCCGTTTTAAGCGAACAGTCGTCAAAGCGGGGTGCAAATCGGCCCAGCGAATCAAACACTGCCAGACATTGCTGTAATTCTACATGGGTTGCCCTGCCGTTTTCGGTCAGAATCCGGGTGGGACCCCAGGAGCCGTCCAAAACAACGCCTTCCGATTCAGCCAACATCAACGCTTCTTTGCAGGCCGGCATGATATCCCGGCTTTCCAAACTGATGATCAGGACTTTTTCGGCACCCAACCGGAGCGAGGTCTGGGCAGCATCAAGGGCCACCTCGCCGCCGCCGATAACAACGATATTCTTTCCGATTTCAGGCGGCCGGCCTCCCCGGATTTGCCGCAGCAGGTCCAGGGCATGGATAACACCCTTTGCCTTCTCGCCGTCTATACCCAGATGTTTGGGCCGCGGACAGCCGATCGCAAGAATAACGGCGTCGTGATTTTCGATCAGTTCTTTCCGGTTGATATCCCGGCCCAGGGCTTTTCCACCAACAAATTTCACACCCAATGCCGTCAGCTTGGCCCATTCGGCTGCCAATATTTTTTCCGGCAGCCGGAACGTCGGAACTGCCCAGCGGAGCATGCCGCCGGGTTCATCTTCGGCATCATAGATGGTTACCGTGTGCCCCTTTACGAGGAGATCGAAAGCGGCCAGCATGCCCGCCGGTCCGGCGCCGACAACGGCGCAATGCTTTCCGGAAGGCGGATCTTTTTCAGGCACCCTCGGTTCGCCGCTTTCGGCCAGATCACTGACATAGCGTTTCAAGTAACGGATTGCCACCGCTTCGCCGTCAATCTCTTTGCGATGACAATTCTGCTCGCACTGGGCCGAACAGAGCCGCCCCAGGATGGCAGGAAAGGGCAGCTCACGCTCAACCATCTCTAAGGCCGCTTCATCGCTGCCCCGTAAAATCAGCTGAATATAGCCCTGGCAGTTTACCTCCAGCGGGCACGCCTGGCGGCAGGGCGCCAGTTTCATTCGCAGGTTGTCCAGGATGCAGGTGTCTATACATATGCCGCACTGGACACACTTGTCCGGATCGATTTTTATGTTATCGGCAAGTGCTTCAAGAAGGTTCGATCTGTCCATCATGATGACTCCATTTTTTCAATTTCCTGATAAGAAACGCGAATGTCCTCGAGCCGGTCGCCCATGGTTAAAACAATGTGTTTCATCCATTGATCATCGTTTCGTTCGGGGTAGTCAGAGCGGTGGTGCCAAATGCCCCAACGGCTCTCGGTTCTTGTCTTAGAGGCGATGGCACTCATGTGGGCAGACTGGATAATATTTTCCACCTCATATAGCTTAAAAAGGTCATGAATATTATCAACCCTTACCATGGTGCGCGCTTCGTGCCGGAAGCGGTCCATCCACCAGAGTGCCCGATCCAGTTTGTGTCCGTTTTTAGGAGGTTTGATATAGTCATTGATCGTCCGCCGGACTTTGAATTCGAATTCCTCTACTGAAACAGGGTTTTCTTTCTGGGAAAGTTTTTCTTCCCGGTCGCTTATGAAAGCCTCTACCTGGTCCTGATTGATTTTCGGCTCTGGCGCAGACCGGGCGTACTCGGTGGCATTTTCAGCAGCGATCATTCCAAAAACCAGGGCACCGCTCAGGTGCCCCCGGGCAACCAGAGATGTGTCGCCGGCAGCGTAAAGCCCCGGTACAGAGGCTTCGGCCCTGTCATTTACCATGACCCCGGTAAGCCCGTGACCGCCGCAGAGATAACAGTCTGTCGGCCAGAGTTCAATTTCACCGGACCGGAAATCAACCCCGCGTCCCTTGAAGAAACGCTCCTGCACGGGCCGTTCGGTTGTGAAAAGAAGATCTTCAATCTCTTTGATTTTTTCTTCCGAAAGGTGGTCCATTTTAATGCGCATGGGGCCTCTGTTGGCCTGGTGCTCGTCGTGCATCAACAGGACGCCGGGGTGATCTTCATGGAAGGTTTCGCCAAAGGCGTTCAGGAGATGCGCACCACGGGTGAGGGTAATATAGAGCAGGGGCGCGTTGATATCTTTGATGATATAATAAATCAGGGTATATTCAAATCCGCTCAGCTTGGCTCCGGCGCGGTAAGCCAGTATATAGCCATCTCCGGTATTACCCGGAAAATCATATCCGCTGTAGAGATAACCATTTTCCGGTAAACCAAAACGCGCCGTTCCGCCGGCTGACAAGATGACGGACTTGGCTTTGCAGATGATCATTTCACCGCTGCGAACGTCCATACCGATGGCACCGCAAACCCTGTCACCATCCTTAAGCAGCCGAACGGTTGTGGTTCGATTAATCACTTTTGTGCCCAACTCCAAAGCCCGATTTGCCAGAATAACCTTGAGTTCCGGCTCTTTCATGGTGATACAGAATCTGCCTTTGGGGTGAACCTGGAGCCTTTCATATTCGCCGTTTTCATCCTGGGGGAAATAAACGCCCAGATCAATAAGCTTCTGCATCATTTCCCAACTGCGTTCCGCCATCACATAGGACGGCGATTCGTCCATGATTCCCTGGCATGCGATGCCGTTGGATTCCACATAGAGCTGCGGGTCCTCTTTTCCGGGAATGGCGACAATGTTCAAGGCATCCATACCCCGGGCGATACAACCCGAATATTTAAAATCACTCTTTTCAAAAACGACGACAGTCTGATCCGGATTTACTTCCTTGGCCCGAATGGCCGCCATGGACCCGGCACTGCCGCCGCCGATGACCAGAACATCTGCCTCTAAGACAGGGTAATCATACGCGGTTTCAGTTTTCACATCTATTTCCTCATGGTTACTTTCTTTGGCGGTATATGCTTTAATATTTATGCTGTGCAGCCGCCCGGCGGTTATACAGAGTTTGAAATTTTGCTGAGAATATGCGCCGAAGGGAAACTCATCTTTAATCTTGGAATAAAAGTATCTAAAGGTTTTGTCAGATATATTGTTTAAAGAAAACAAATAACAGGCTGAAATATATAAGTATTTAAAAAATTCATATATATGATTAAGCAAATAGATTTTTTTTAAAATTTTGTCAAGCAAAATAATTTCCGGGGACACCTTACTTAACTATTGACCCTTTGCGTTCTTGTCATGATCGCGCTCATCGTGCGCGTGCTGCTGCGGCCGCATCGGGTAGCACGGGTCGTGGTGCATCATTGACGAAGCCCAAATTTTACCGGCATTGTTCACCGTTCTCAGATCGATGATCGACCAGGACAGACAGCAGAATGGCCGGTATTGCCTGCTTGGATCGGTAAGCCCTGCTCTGGTTAAGCATATTTCCGAGAGCCTTGCCGAACGGGTCGGAATTGTCGAACTGACACCATTTCTCTTTTCTGAAATATCAAATCTGGATATCAATCTTCCGACGCATTGGTTGAAGGGCGGTTTTCCCGATGCATTAAAAGAGAAAAAAGAATCAAAATGGCAACGATGGCATGAAAATTATGTTCGCACGTTTATTGAACGTGATATTCAGCGCCACGGTCCCAAGATATCATCCATACAAATCAGACGGCTCGTGGGCATGCTTACCCACCAGTACGGGGGGCTGCCTAACGCCTCCGACCGGTGAAAGGTCCTTGTTGGAATCACCACAAACGGGGAAGCAGCTGGGAAGGGTTTATGATTGAATATACTCGCCCTCGGTTGTGTTTTTTCATAGATTTGCATCAGCTCCCCGGCATTGCGATGTCGTTGGAGCTGATTTTTTCAAAAGATCAGATTCAAGACCGCATAGGATAACAGATGGATTCGGGTCTTTTTTAAAGAAATAAGTAAAATCGCGGTAAAAAAAGTTGTAAAATCGCGAGGTTTAAAATATAAAAATAGCGATCCAAATAATAACCATATCGCGGCAGCCATACCCACTATGACCGCAATGCTCTCTTGGAAATCGCTTTCAGGGGCGGCTTTCCAGAGCCGATGTTGCTTCAGGATCGCGGTCGAAAGCGATGGCACACCGACTATGTTAATGCCATACTGGAACGAGACCTGAAAGAGATCACCAGAATTCATCGGAAAAATGCTATGCGGGAACTGGTGAACACACTCGCAGCCTGGTCGGGCAAATTCATGGATCTGTCCGCCATCGGCTCCGGGTTATCCATCCGGCGTTCCACAATCGAAAGCTACATCAACGCACTATAGACACTCTATCTGGTTGAGCGCGTATACCCTTGGACAAAAACAGACTATGCCCGTGTCGGTAAGCAAAGCAGGCTTTTTATGGTTGATAGCGGTCTGATGGCGTCCCTGCTCAGTTGGAAAATAGACCCAGTGCGCTTGGATTCTGATCGCTCCGGTAAACTGATTGAAACGTTTGCCTTCAATGAAATCATGGCACAAGTTGACGCCGGCGAGGGCCGCTATGAACTGTTTCACTATCGGGACCGTGAAAAACGCGAAATCGATTTCTTAATAGAACGGGAAGACAATGCATTGCTTGGCATTGAGATCAAGGCTGGATCTGCCATTGGGAAAAAGGATTTCAACCATATGCGATGGTTCCAGAAGAACCTGGCAAAGGGCCGGACTTTTATCGGCATCATTCTTTATACGGGGGAATTTCCCGCCTCTTTCGGCAATAACCTGTGGGCGATCCCCTTCGGCCTCTTGTGGTCTTAGCACTTAACTGAGAAGAGATTTAACCGCTTCATTCGCCAGTCCATCCATAGGGCACTCAATATCCGAGGTAGGGTATGGATTACAAAGAGCTGCTTGAAAGAAACAATCTCTTACTAAACGAGAATCGTCGTCTGATACAAGAAAACGAAAAGCTGAAAGCGCAGCTCGGGCTAAGGAAGCGCAAGCCTTCTGAAAATCGAATTCAGGGAACAACCACAGAAAAGAGCATTATCGCCGGTGAGCCGACAGACAGCCCGTCGTTTCCAGATGTAAACAACACATCGGATTCGGTCTCAAAGATCAAGCTATTCATGTCACTTTTCAAAGGTCGTGGTGATGTATATGCGAAGAAATGGGAGAACAAAAAGAGGGCAACATCGGGCTATTCACCTGTTTGCCTGAATCAATGGCAGGTTGGATTATGCGGCAAGCCAAAGGCGTCCTGTTCCAGATGTGCCAATCAATTGTATGACCCATTGGATGAACATGTCATAGAAGACCATCTGAGGGGGAGTATCGTTGCCGGTATCTATCCGATGCTTCCGGATGAAACCTGCCACTTTTTAGCAATGGATTTTGATGAAGCCGGCTGGCAAGACGATGTCACAATAGTTAGAGAGGTTTGCGTTGAGTTTGATATCCCTGTGGCAGTGGAGCGATCGCAATCCGGTAACGGCGGGCACCTATGGCTTTTCTTTGAAAACCGGTTGCCCGCTGCATTAGCCAGAAAGTTCGGCGCCGCCATTTTGACCTTTTCCATGAACAGAAGACATGAAATACATTTCAAATCATATGACAGATTGTTCCCCAGCCAGGACACAATACCCAAGGGGGGCTTTGGCAATCTGATTGCGCTGCCATTTCAAAAATCCGCGAGAAAGAACAATAATAGCGAATTTATCAGCGAAAACCTTGAACCCTATAGTGATCAATGGGCGTTTTTATCGTCGATTCAAAAGATCTCTGAAGATCGCATTGAAAATCTCATACAGGAGCTTTGTCATGACAATGAACTTGGGATCTTGAAAATTGACGAAGAGGAGACACAAAAGCCATGGGAAACACACCTGGTCAGCCTGCAAAAGAGTGATTTTCCGAAGCAAATCGACATCGTGAAAGCAAATATGTTGTTTATTCCAAAAAAAGATATCTCACAAAGGGCATTGAACCGCTTGAAGAGATTGGCTTCTTTTAAGAACCCGATGTTTTACAAGCAGCAAGCCATGCGGTTGTCAACGTACGGACACCCGAGGATTATCTCGTGCGCGGATGAAACAACAGACTATCTGTGTTTGCCGAGAGGGTGCGAAATGGACCTGCTCACTGAATTAGAACAATATGGCATAGATGTTCACCTTATCGATAAGACCCATTGCGGGAAAAGAATAGCTGTAGCGTTCAATGGTCATTTAAGGGATGAACAACCCTTGGCACTCGAACAGCTATTGCACCATGATACAGGAATACTCTCTGGAACAACCGCATTTGGCAAAACCGTCGTAGCCATCAAGCTGATTGCCGAAAGAAAAGTCAATACGCTTATCTTGGTGGATAGGATCACTTTACTGAAACAATGGCAGGAAAGGCTGTCTGATTTTTTGATTATAAATGAAACTTTGCCTGAGATGGATATTCCTGCGGGCAAGAAAAGGGGGCGGAAGAAAAAAACAAGCGTCATCGGCCAGCTGGGTGGAGGCAAAAGGGAATTAAGCGGTATTTTGGATATTGCCGTTATGCAATCCCTAAGCCGGAAGGGAGAGGTAAAGAATTGTGTTAAAGACTATGGGATGGTCATTGCCGACGAGTGTCATCATGCTTCAGCTTTCAGCTATGAAAGTATTCTGAAAACCACAAATGCCAAGTATATTTATGGCCTGACAGCCACACCGACACGAAAGGATGGGCATCATCCGATACTCTTTATGCATTGCGGCCCAATACGGTATCGCGATAATGCAAAAAAACAGGCAGAAAAAAGACCTTTTGATCATTATATCATTCCTCGGTTTACGTCCCTGAGAATTCCTTTGAATAGCGATGAAAAGGATGTCTCCATCCAGGGATTGTATTCTGAAGTGGTTGATAACGACACCCGGAATCAGCAAATTGTCGAAGACGTTCTATACAGCTATAAACGAGGCAGAAACTGCATTATTCTAACATTAAGAACCGCTCACGTTGAATTGCTTGTAAAGAAATTAAGAGAAGACGTCCCGGATGTTGTGATGCTGATGGGGGGTATGGGGTCAAAGACAACACGGCAGGTTTTTAAACGCATCACGGACACACCGGCAGATAAGAATCTACTATTGGTGGCGACAGGATCTTTTATCGGAGAGGGTTTTGACGAACCTCGTCTTGATACGCTGTTTTTGGCCATGCCGATATCATGGAAAGGCACACTCCAGCAATATGCCGGAAGGCTTCATCGACTGTTTATGGATAAAAAAGAAGTGCAGATATATGATTATGTGGATATCCATGTAAGGATGCTTGAAAGAATGTATCAGAAAAGGCTTACCGGATATGCCTCGATGGGATACAAGGCAAAAAGCGAGGATATCACGTCAGCATCATTGGATATTATTTTTGATAAGGATAGTTTTTTGCCTGTTTTCAGCAATGATCTCGCAGGTACCAAGAAAGAAATTTTAATCGTAAGCCCCTTTGTGAGAAAGAGGCGCTCCATGCAAATGATACAACACTTGAGAATTGCCCTCGATAAAGGCATCCGAACAATTGTCGTGACCAGACCGGCAGAGGCTTTTAAAGCTGAAGATCGACTTGCTTTGCAGAGAGTGCTGGGGGTACTGAAAAAAAACGGTATAAGTGTTCTTTTTAAATCCAATATTCATCAGAAATTCGCAATTATTGATCAAAAAATTGTCTGGTATGGCAGCATCAATCTCTTGAGTTACGGCAGTGCTCAAGAAAGCATCATGCGTATTGAAAGCGCTAATATCGCAAATGAGCTTATTAAAAGCATAGAAAGCCCGTAGACGCTGAAAACTTGAATTCCATTATTGTTCGACCGATACAAAGAAATGACATCTAATGGCCTCGACAACGCATGACAACCCGCTGATCGTTTTAAGTGACCGTACAGTCCTGCTCGACACTCATTCTCCTTTGAGCGATGAAGCCCGTGACAAATTGGCCCGGTTTGCCGAAATGGTCAAATGCCCCGATCATATCCATACTTATCGCCTGACGGATCTCTCCACTTGGAATGCCTGTGCGCTGGGGATGATCGACACAGAAATGGAAGCGGTGTTGATCGGCTACAGCAAGTTTTCGCCCCCGGAATCCGTATTGGCAAAGCTCACCGATCTGTCCGGCCGGTATGGAAGGGTCGTATTGGAGCGTGACGGCGATGATCTCCGGTTGTCTGTAAGCGACGACGTAACAGCTACGGCATTGAGAGGCGACGAAAATGTGGGGGCCTTGATCGGGGAAAGAACAGGTCCATTAACCTTCCGTGTCGCTGCCGCCGAACGCGGACGTCTCAAACAGGCTTTGGTTCATGCCGGATATCCTGCTCAGGACCGGGCCGGTTATTTGGACGGAGAGTCTCTGAATATCCATTTCCGTCGAACCACTCGATCCGAAAACACTTTCCGGTTGCGGGATTACCAACGGGAAGCAGTGGATCTCTTTTGCCGCAATGGGTCGAATTTGGGTGGCAGCGGCGTGATATGCCTACCCTGCGGCGCCGGGAAAACCATGGTGGGGCTCGGCGCTATAGAACGATTGCAGCAAACGGCTTTGATCCTGACAACAAGTATGACATCCGTGAAGCAGTGGCGACGCGAATTGTTGGACAAAACCGATATCGATGAAGAGGCGATTGCCGAGTACACCGGGGAAACAAAGCAGATTGGCCGGATTACTTTGTCTACCTATCAGCTCATGACATGGAGACCGGACAAGGCAGCCGATTTTCCCCATTTTAAGCTGTTTCATGCCCGCCCCTGGGGGCTGATCATTTACGATGAAGTTCACCTGCTGCCGGCGCCGGTTTTTCGAATTACCGCGGATTTACAGGCAAGACGGCGGCTCGGGATGACAGCGACACTGGTCCGTGAGGATGGGCGAGAAGCTGACGTATTTGCCTTGATCGGCCCCAAACGCGTCGATACCCCCTGGCGGAATCTGGAAACCGACGGATGGATCGCCCGGGCGGTATGCGCGGAAGTTCGCATTCCCATGTCGGAAAAGAATCGACTGGCTTATGCCGTAGCCGACAAGCGCGGTCAGTTCCGAATAGCGGCCGAAAACCGGGAAAAGATAGCGGAAATTCGGAGAATTCTCGCGGACCATATCGATGCCAAGGTATTGATCATTGGTGAATACCTCCGTCAGCTCCATGACGTTGCAGACCGATTGGGTGTCGACCTGGTAACGGGCAAGACGCCTGCTGCCCAAAGAGAATCCCTATACAATCGTTTTCGACAAGGAATGATCTGCCGGTTGATATTGTCACGAGTCGACAATTTTGCGCTGGATTTGCCGGATGCGGATGTTATGATCCAGATTTCCGGGATGTTCGGCTCCCGGCAGGAGGAGGCCCAGCGGCTGGGTAGGATACTGAGACCCAAACCCGACGGAAGACAGGCCCGTTTCTATACCGTTGTCTCCAGGGAGACACGAGAAGAGGATTTCGCGCGCAACCGGCAACGGTTTTTGGTCGAACAAGGGTATTCATACGAAATTCGACAATAGGAGAAGAGCACATGTACCGATCGGACCGCCCTATGAACCTTGAAGAGATGCTCAACGATCACACAACGGATATCCTGAATGCATTCTGCAACTTTTTAAAGAAGACCATAACAGAATCCCGAATACGGCCAACGGGACTGGACCTGTCGCCGCCATCGAACCGAAAGGCAGACCGCATTGCATGGATCCGCGAGTGCATGCGGTACAGGCCGTTGATGGAGCATCTTTACAACGAACGGATGACCGATCTTGAGAGATCGGCAATGCAGGAAACGGTCCATTCAGCCGATAATCGCTTTGACAGTATGCGCTTTGAGGCAAAATACGGCAGTATTCCTGCCTTGGTATTTTCGCGATATCCGCGTTACCGAAGAACGGAAGGCCCCCCAACCTTCCCACCATTGGCATTGTTTATCGATGGGAACCGCGCCATGCCGCCGGAATTGGTGGACTTTCTTACCGCATTCATTCCAAAACCTCAGGAATTAGAGAAGAAAACAATGGCGAGTTTGCCGGAGACAGTGGAGATCGATGGATATGGCGAGGATGATATCGCGCTGTTGACCCGGCATCAGACCGAACAAGCCGCCCTGAATGATCTGATGGCTGTTTTGCTTCTGGTGGACAAGGGAAAGGTTTCTGTGGGCGCTAAAACCGGTAAGCCTACCAAAATCGCTGCAAAAAATATCCGGGAAGTGTTGATGAACGGCGATTTTTATCCACCCGAATGCGAAGCATCGCACCACTGGGATGTCCAAATGGGTCCTCTGGGCATTCGGCCCTTTGCCTGGGCCATGCTGCTGCAGGCCGGCGGGCTTGCAAAGATAAACGGAACCAAACTGGCGCTCACCCGGCTGGGTAAGGCAGCTTTGAAAAAGCGGCCCCAGGAAACCATGGCCAGGTTGTGGGATCGCTGGCTGCGCAGTAATTTGACGCATGAAATGAGACGTATCGAGATAATCAAGGGGCAAACATCTAGAAAGCGACCGTTGTATGTGGCACCACCCTGTCGCCTGAGTATCACGGGAGCACTTATGGAACTGGAAGAGGGCGAGTGGGTGCGTATCGAGGATTTTTTCAAGATGCTGATCGCAAACGGCCATGATTTCCTCCTTGTTAAGAATCCGTGGGCTCTTTATCTGGGTGACGCAAACTACGGCAGCTTTGGATACAACCATGTCGGGTGGGGTCATATCGAAGGCCGTTTTGCCAGGGTGTTTCTCCTGGAATATACCGCCACTTTAGGATTGATCGACGTTGCGTTGGTCGAACCCTGGAATGCTTTAAACGATCTCTCCGATTTTTGGGGAGCGGACGATATCTCTTGCCTCAGCCGTTACGATGGCCTGTGGGCCATACGCCTGACCGCTCTCGGGGCCTGGATGTTGGGGAAAAAAGATGCTTACGAACCCGCCGTTTGCGATGAAGCCGTACTCCGAATCCTGCCCAACATGGAGATAACGCTGTTGTCTGAAAGAACGGCTTCGCCCGATGCTCTGTTTTTGGACCGTTTTTGTAAGAAAGTATCCGAGCGGGTCTGGCGGATCGAAATGGTGAAGCTGCTTCAGGCAGTGGAGGAAGGTGTCGATATTGAAAGCATCGTCGATTTTCTCGCCTCAAAAAATCCTGAGGATTTACCACAACCCGTGGTGGTCTTTTTCGAAGATGTGCGAAAGCGTGCCCGAAGCCTCCGGGATGTGGGCGATGCACGACTTATAAAATGTTCGGATCATGCACTCGCCCTGTTGATCGCCAATGATTCCAAGTTGAAGAAAATCTGCATGCTTGCCGACGACGATTATGTGGTGGTGCCAAAAGGTAAAGAAGCGTTGTTTCGAAAAAACCTTAGACAACTTGGATATGCCGTGACCCTTTAGTAAGGTCAGGCTAAAATGGCAGATCTTCGTGCCAAAGGATGTCAGGCAGTCCCTGGACCATAAACCGGGGATAATGTAAGAGTGGGGCTATAAAGATTGGCTGAAATGATCGGTTCATGTCATAGTATGGGGTTCATTCGAGGCATTAAAACAATACAATCAAAAATATTGAATGAAGGACTATACCGGAAAAAACAGATAACTCAAAAATCCGGTCTCATGCACGACCTCCTAACCGGTAAAGTCCCGGTCACCATTGATCCGGAGGAAACCGCCCATGGCTCGTGAAAACGCTTTTGAAAAAAAAGGGGAATTCCTTCTTTACAAGGCCCAGGACGGGGCCATCAAAGTTGATGTCTTTTTTCAGGATGAAACCGTCTGGCTGACCCAGAAAGCAATGGCTGAACTGTTCGGGGTACAACGGCCGGCGATTACCAAACACTTAAAAAACATATTTGAAAGCAAAGAGTTAGAGGAAAAATCAGTATGTTCCATTTTGGAACATACTGCCGCGGACGGCAAAAACTACCGCACCCAATATTACAGCCTTGATGCCATTATTTCGGTGGGCTATCGGGTCAACAGCTATCAGGCGACTCAATTCCGTATCTGGGCAACCCGGCATTTAAAAGAATTCATTATTAAAGGGTTTACCCTTGACGATGAGCGTCTCAAGCAGGGCAAACACTTTGGCAAAGACTACTTTGACGAACTGCTGGAGCGCATCAGGGAAATTCGCGCCAGCGAGCGGCGGTTTTATCAGAAAATTACCGACATTTACGCACTCTCGGTGGACTATGACACCCATGCACCCATAACCAAAGAATTCTTTGCAACGGTCCAGAACAAACTTCATTGGGCCATTACCGGCAAGACCGCCGCTGAAATCATTTACGCCTCCGCCGACGCTGACGCCCCCTATATGGGGCTGACCAACTGGAAATACGGCCCTGACGGTAAAATTTTAAAATCGGATATCACAATTGCCAAAAACTATCTGAACGAAGCGCACATCAGGGAACTCAACCGCATCATTTCCGCCTATCTCGATTTGGCAGAAAACCGGGCCGAACGCGGAATTTTGATGAAAATGACGGATTGGGTTCAATTTCTTCATGGCTTTCTGGAGCTGTCCAATTATCCCATCCTGGCAGACAAAGGGGCGGTGAGCGCACTTGAGGCCAAGCTTAAAGCGCAGCAGGAATATGAGGTGTATCGAAAACGGCAGGACAGCGAATATATCTCGGATTTTGATCAGGAGATCAAACGGCTAAAGGGGGAAAAATGATTCAGGGCTCTGCCAATGTCTGAATATACCGAAGCCGAACAATTCATGGAATACGCAGCGGTGAAAAAAAGGGCAGGATACGGGGAAAAATTGCTTGAAGACTTGTCCGCCTGCCTTGCTAAAGGGGGAATCACAAATTAATGGTGTGATTTATGGTAAAACAAAAAATTAAGGTAAAAGGGACGGAAATTGTCATCTTTTTACAAAAAAAGGAGGATTATATTTCTTTTACCGATATCGCAAGACATAGAGACGCTGAAAGAACAAATTATATTATCCAGAACTGGATGAGAAATTGGAGCACGATTGAATTTATCGGACTGTGGGAGCAGATACACAATCCGAATTTTAAAGGCATCGAATTCGATGCCTTTAAAAACGAAGCAGGCTCAAACAGCTTTACGCTTACACCAAAAAAATGGATATCCACAACAAACACCATCGGTATTATTTCATAATCCGGCAGATATGGCGGTACATTTGCACACCAGGACATTGCCTTTGAATTTGCGTCATGGATAAGTGCGGAATTCAAGCTGTATCTCTTAAAGGAGTTCCAACGCTTAAAGCAGGAAGAGATAAAGAAGATGATGACAGTCCCGGGGTATTTTTTCGATGTTAACCCGGGGAAAGAACGGAAAGGTGACTCCCCGTTCAGGCAATGGATCCGGTTTTCATTCGGGCCACCGGAGGACAATGTAAAAACGGGACTCGAAAGACTGGCTGAAATGGTCAGTTTGTATTGAACCATTTTTTAAAATTATGTTAAAGAGCGTCCATGGGAAAACCGACTCACAAAAATTCAGTACGATTGTTTTTTAGAAATTCCATTACAAAAGCGAGGGGCGAATAAAATGATTGATTTGAAAGCGGTAAATGACACCCTGATCGAGTATGTCAAGCTCATGGAGTTTCCGGTGGCGGTTAAAATGCTGCCGGACTTTAATATTGAGAAACTTCGCCAAGAGCATCCAAAGGCCAAGATACCCCACTTGGATTTAGGTATGCGCGTGATTACCTGCCAGGCCATGGCCATGGCCAGAAAATATGAGTGGGAGCTGATTTTGAACCAGGAAGACCTCATCTGCCCCACCGGGCTGGTGGTCATGGGTTTTGCCAAAATGCTGGATTCGATGTTAAGCGGCGAGGACCCGGTGGCGCCCTTTAATCAGAGCAGAGAAGCCCGCGCCCGGCGGATCCGTACGTTGCCGAGATTTAACCACGGCGATTATAAGGCAATGCTGATCGCACCCCTCCATCGCGCGTCATTTGAACCGGATGCCGTCGTGGTTTACGGAAGCTCAGCCCAGGTGATGCGGCTGGTTCAAGCGGCCCTGTTTTTTGAAGGCGGCAGCCTGTCGTCATCATGCGGCGGGGGGCAGGGCTGCTCTCAATATATAACCAAAACCATTATGGACAAGCAGTGCCGGTATATTCTGCCCGGAAACGGGGACAGGATATTCGGTCTGGTCGATGATGGGCAGATGATATTCAGCATGCCCAAGGAGCGTGTGGAATCCGTCACCGCGGGCCTCCGTGAATCTCACATCGGCGGCCAGCGCCTGCCCATTCCATCCTATCTGAAATTCGAGGTCCAGATGCCTGAAAAATATCAGGCACTCACGGAAAAACTATTAAAGGATCATCCGAGTTAAACGGACCGTTCGGCGGCCAACCAGTACCAGACGGTCTGCTCCAATTAAAGGTTAATTAAATTCTATGGCTTTCAATAAATTCCGGATTTAATGTGTGCCCGACCCCGGGGTTGTCGCTCAGAATAAGCATGCCGTCAACGATCTCTTCAGGGGGGTCCAATAGACGGGCCCGCCAATTCACCTCACCCCAGGCGTACTCCAGGTGCCAGAAAGAAGGGACAGAAGCCGCCACCTGGGCAGAGGCCGCAGTGGCCAGGGGACCGGCCGGATTGTGTGGCGAAAAACGCAGACCGCATAGGCGACAGGCTTCGCCGATATTTTTCAGCTCCCGGATACCGCCGACGTGTTTAAGATCCGGCATGAGAACATCGTATCGCCTTTCGGTTAAGAATCCTTCAAATTCTTCCAGGCTGAAAAGACGTTCCCCCCCGGCCAGGGGTTTGTGCGATCTTGTGGCTATTTTTCGGATGTCGGATAAATGATGATTTGGAACCGGTTCTTCCACCCAGAACAGATCCAGCATATCGAGTTCATCCAAAACGGGAAGAAATGAGGCATAATCAAATCTGCGATGGCAATCGACACCGACTTCAATTTCAGCCCCGACAGCCTGCCGAACCGCTTTTACCCGTTCAATTCCTAACCGCCAGTCCGTTCTTGAACTGCTGATTTTACTCAAACCGGAAACTTCGTCAAAAGGAGCCAGTTTTAGGGCTTTGAATCCTTCTTTTTCAGCCTGTGCCGCTGCATCGGCAAATCCTCTGGGGGTTCGGTCCCGGACGAAACGATTAATGTTTGCATATAGAGGCAGCTTTTCAATTATCGGACCACCGAGCAGGGCGGCGATGGGTTTACCCAGTGTCTTTCCCAGAATATCCCAACATGCGGTTTCCAAGGCGCCCAGGGCGGTCTGATGGATACGCCCCCGGCTGGTATTGAGCAGCTGCCGATAGAGGCTGTTTATCTGTTGAGGATCTTTTCCTTTTAACCATTTTCCGCATTTTTTGATTTCCGCTGCAAGAAGGTCATCGTTTCCGCTGTGGCTTGCCTCGGCAATTCCGCTGATCCCTTCATCGGTGTTAACCTGAATAAAAACCCAATTGCCCCGATGGTTTACGCTTACCTTAATTGTCTCGACGCCGGTTATTTTCATAAGATCGTTCAGTCTATGATTTTTTCAGGACGTTTTAGCCGTGGGAATGATCAGGATGTTTTATGGATGAATTGTTTTTTGTCATCCATGGTCCAGATACCCCGGGACAGTTTTTCAGCCCTTTTCTGCTTTAAACGATGTAAAAATTCAACCCCCCCCTTTAACACCAGACCGCCGTGATCATCTTCTTCGGCATTTCGAATCTGTTCCCAAAACCCCACCTCTCTGTGTTCATCTTCAATCGTGTAACCGAATTCCCGGAGAAGTGGTCCGATGGCTTCAATCTGCGCCTGGCGCTCAAAAAGAGGCAGTTTTTTGTATATACCGACATATTCGTCTGTTATGGGTTGATTTGTCTTCGCGTGATAAGAAGAACTTGTCATAAAATGATCCGTTGCATTTGAATGAAAATCCAATACAGCGGGCTCATACTCAAGTTTTAGAAAATCAAAGATACCCTTTACGACTTCATCCGGATTCTGCACGAGTGCTTCGTAGTAAATTTCATGGAAGCTTCCCGCTTTGAGCGCCTTTTTGGCTGCACGGATAGACTCCATATGCCGTTTCCAGACCATGCATGCAGAAAAAATATTGTTGGGTCCCCAGTTAACTTCTTTTAAGTCTTTACTGACATCCCGGCCGTCGCGGTATATGAATACGAATCGGGCGCTGGGAAAATCTTTCTGTACTTCACGAATCCAGAAGGCGTCGCCGGGTGCTTTTGAACCCCAGATGGAAGCGGCCTGTTTCTTTTTTGCATAGATTCTTGATAGCGTGGACAAAATTCCGCGGAAACTTTTTTCCGGCAGCAGGGAAACAATCTGTTCCGGCGTTTCATCAATATTCCAGTATTTTTTTACAATGGGAAGATCCAAGCAATCCTGTGTCAGCTCTAAAATATTTTCAGATCGGGCCAGATCCCCATAGCTGTAAAGATAAGGATAAATATAATGATAGAACCAGCCCGGGGGCGGTATTGAAATCGCAGAATGTGAGTCGATAATTCTTCTTAAAAGGGTTGTTCCGCCTCGCTTGGCGCCTGCAATGAAAACCGGGCATTCTTTTTCAATGCGAATCTGCTGCTGCATAAATATCTTCTCCTGTTAAAATTTCTTGCCGATCATGTGATCGGGTGCGGAATCGCCGGGCCTGAACCTGAAGGGCTCTGAATGGCCTTGGGTGAATGTCTTTGAATATGCTCCAGGACGGTGGCCATCTGCTCCGCCATATGGGCCCCATCTCCGGCGGTGGTCAGCTGCCCGTGGGAGGCCACCCGGATATTTCCGGATTTCATGTATATGGGAGCACAGATCCTGATGATTTCGGGCATTTCGTAAACACGTATAAAGCCCCCGGAACCCGGGGGATTATCTGCATGGATATCCAGCGGCACGGACAGGGTCTGCCGTAAAGCAGCCAGCATGGGCAGGCTTAAATCACGAACCGGATTCAGGGTGTCGGCCCCAAGTTGTTCCAGCAAAAGCAGGGAAGCGGGGTTGGCGCATCCGGCGTGGGCGGATATTTTTAATTGAAGGCCTTTGGGCAGGATTTTTTTTAGTTTCATCCGGTGCAGTACCCACAACAGCCCCTCATCATATAATGTGATCCCCCGACAACCCAGCCCAACGGCCCGCTTTACATCTTCTATGGCAAAGACAACCTGGTCCATCCCGCGCAAACGATATCCCAGCATCGCACCCTGCGGCGTCCGGGCGGTGGCGCTGACATCATAGGTTGCTCTGGGGCCCACAGACAGGTTCAGCTCCACGCCGCTATCACGGCAGATCTGTAGCATCTCCTTTAGCTCAGCGTCCCGGTGCCGGAAAATACCGTATGTCTCACCGACCCGGTTGATCAGGATCCCCAGCTGCGCAGAACGGTTCAACAGGGACCCGAGGGCCACCGCAGAGTTGATGGTGGAAACTTCGGTTCTAAAATGGGCCCCGTCGCTGAAACGCGACGCTGAAGCGGGTAAATCAAACAGGTCTCCCGCGGGCAGACCCAACTGATTCAAGAAGGTGCGGTCCGGATCAACCATCGGCTTGACTCTCCAGATAGGTTTTTCTTTTTGACTTTATGGCGTCGGATACCGCTTCCACCTGCTCGACAACGGTTCCAAGATAGTTTTCGGGTTTTAACACGGTTTCTATTTCATCACGGCTCAGGTAATTCGAAACTGTAGGATCGTCCATGAGCGCCTGTCTGAAAGATTGTCTGTTTTCAAAGGCGCGTGCGGCACACGCCTTTACCAATCCATGGGCCTCGATTTTGCGGCCTGACTTCTGAAACAGTTTCAGCATCACCGCTTCAGACAGATTCAGATCCTGCTGGAGGTTGAAATTTTCCCGCATCCGATCCGTATCGATGTAGAGCCCCTTTAGAATATCCTTGGACGAGCGAAGAACAGCTGCAGCACAATGAAAGCTTTCCGGGATACAGGCAAACTCAACAGCGGTCCGGGTCGCATCCCGTTCGTGCTGGACCTGCATGTCCATCATGGCGGATGCATTGGCTCTGGTTATTTTTGCAAGGCCCTCCAGCCAATGGCTCGGTTCGGGGTTCCGTTTATGCGGCATGGAGCTGCTTCCATCAATCCGGCTCTCCCACGGCTCTGCAACTTCTGCAACCTCTGTTCGCTGAAGATCCCGCAATTCCAGGCCGATTTCGCCCAGAGAGCTGCATAATAAGGCGATGGCGTTTAACATCTCGGCAAACCGGTCGGTCCGATGGTGAAGATCGATAACCGGACAATCCAGGTCCAATAATTCAGCGACCCGGGCCTCCACATGTGTTGCACGGTCTGCACCCACCAGTAATGAAAACCCTGCCTTTGTTCCCATGGCACCGGAGATGTTGACCAGAAACAGCCGCTTCCTGAGTTCGTAAAACCGATCGATATGATCCTGAAGCTCTGATGCCCATATCGCCGCCTTGAACCCGAATGTGATGGGGAGTCCCTGTAATCCCTGGGTGCGACCGGCCATAATCGTTTTCTTATGACCCTCTGCTAATATGAGCATCGCATCCTGAAGTGCATGCATCTCCTGCCAGAGAATCGCGTACCCCTCTTTAATGAGGAGAACCAGACCGGTGTCCAGGATGTCCTGGGTTGTCGTGCCCAAATGATAGTATTCGCCTTCATCCCCACATTTTTTTCTAAACGTTTTCACAAACCCGGATATAATGTGACGGGTATTTTTGGTGACCGCCCGGATATCGGCGATGCCGACCTGGGTTGTGCTGCTCAGGGCAATTATTTTTTCAGCGGCTTTTTCCGGGATAATCCCTTCTTCGGCGAACACCTTTACAAGGGCAGCCTCGATATCGAGCCATTTCTGAACGAGATTTTCCTCTCTCCAGACATCCTGCATTTCCGGTGTACTGTACCAGTCCTGCCATAAAACGTATAAATTGTGAATTTTCAGTCTCCTTTCTTCTTGTTCAACATCATCTTGACGACCGTTATTGCGGTAATCGCCAAAAATATGAGCGCAATGGGATGATGGAAAAAAATACCGATACTCCCCTGGGACAACATCATCGTATGCCTCAGGGTCATTTCAGCCTCAGGTCCCAGCAGAAAACCGATGATGAGCGGAGGCAGGGGGATGCTGAATTTTCTCATTGAATATCCGAGACCGCCGGCTGCCATCATGACGCCCACATCGAACAGGTTCGTATTGATGGTATAAACCCCCATCACACAGATAACGGTGATGATGGGGAAAAGATATTCTCTGGAAATTTTTGTAAGAATGACCCCGCAGCGGATAAAATAGAGCCCGATGAGCCAATAGGCAGCGATGGTGATGAAGGCCGCTGCAAAGATCGCATATACTGTCGAACCTGCCTTTTCAAATATCATCGGGCCCACGGGAAGACCGTGAATCATCAAGGCCCCGGCGATCAGGGCGGCAGCATTGTTGCCGGGGATCCCCAGTGTCAAAAGCGGAATCAGGTTTGCGCCATCTACGGCATTGTTGGCAGCCTCTGCGGCTGCAACCCCTTCAATATTTCCTTTACCGAACGTTTCCGGGTTCTTTGACGCCTTCTGGGCCATTCCATAACCCAGCCAGGCCGCTACCGAAGCGCCCAGACCCGGTAAAATTCCGATAAAAGTTCCCACCGTACATGAACGGAAGATGGTTCTTATGCATTTTTTTAATTCCGAAAAGGTAACCTTGCTGTCATCAGGATTTGACGACACCGACAACACCGCGGCCGGCGGTATTTTTTCTCCATCATTTTTCGGCTTTTTTCTCTCTTCAACCTGTTTCAGCACCTCGGCAATCCCGAAAAGTCCGATCATGAGGGGTACAAAACCGATCCCGCCGCTCAGGTTTATATTGTCAAAGTCAAAACGGGGAAACCCCACAATCGGATCCATGCCGATGGTGGCCAGGAGCAGGCCGATTCCTGCGGATAGAAGTCCCTTGGGCAGGGATTTTCCCGAAACCATTCCGATAATGGTGAGTGCAAAAACGATCAGGGCAAACCGTTCCACCGGACCGAATTTGAGGGCCACCTTGGCAAGTTGGGCAGCCACCAGCACCAGCACAAAATTGCTGAACAGGTCACCGATGGTTGAGGCGTGGAGGGCCATTTTCATCGCCTTGAGGGCCTTGCCCTTTTTCGCCAGTTCGTAACCGTCCATGGCGGTGGCCGTTGCGGCCGGTGTTCCGGGGGTATTGATCAAGATCGCGGGAATGGATCCGCCGAATGTGCCGGCCTTTGTGATGGCGATTAAGAATGAAACCGCTGCCACCGGCGGCATGGCATAGGTCAGCGGAATTAGCAGGGCCACCGCCATATTGCCGGTTAATCCGGGAATGGAGCCCATTGTTAAACCGATCAGCACGCCGACCAGTATGAGGAGGACGGTAAACCAGTCGCTGAACACACTTCCGAAGCCCATTATCAATTGTTCAAGCATTTAGGTGTGATCCTTTTTCTAAAACATGCTTCCGATATATCGTTTATGCCCTAAAACAGATTGCCGGCCGGAATCATTACCTTGAGAACTTTTCCGAAAAACAGAGACAATGCAGCGGTGGTAACAATCGTGGCCATGATCATTTTAATCCAGCTCCTTGCCCCGAAAAACCAGAGCAGACCGAACAGGATCAGGGGGGTCGAGAGGTAGTAACCGACCCACTCAAGCAGATAGATGTAAGTAAAACCGACCAGCAGGACCCCCCCGGCATTTATAAACGCCTCAACATTTTCGCGGGAGTCCGAACCGTCAACCGTCCTGTTTTTTACGGTGCTGAAACATAACATGACCGACAGGCCGGCAATGATGATGACGATAAACCGGGGGAAAACCCTCGGGGAGAAAAGGCCCAGTTCCTCACCGGTATCCATGCCCAGCGGAATCATCGGTATCCATACAAAATAGGTCAACACACAAAAGAAGAATATACCCACCGCCAATAGTATTTCGCTTCTCCGAGACATCATAATCTTCTATATCCGTAAGATCGTTTAATATAGATGGCTCTGCCTATGAATCGTTGCAAGAGTTTGAAGTGAACTAAAGTTTAAAGTGAGCTAAAGTTAAGGAATTCTGTCATTTATATAAAATCAGCGGAGCAAAGCGACTTCATAGCTTTAGGCACTTTAGCTCACTTTAGGCACTTCTAACTTGTCGGGCTTTCAGGCAGAAGCCCCTTTCTGAGGCAAATCAAAGTCTGGTCCCCCGCTGCGCGGGATCTTCGACTGGCCCGGATCTTTACTTCTTTTTGGCCTTGAGCCCTTCCGCTTTGATAAATTTACCCCAGCGATCATATTGTGCCTGGACAAACTGGGCAAATTCGGCCTGCTCCATGGTCACCACCGGTTGATAAAAACCTTTCATCATTTTTTTAAACGGCTTTGTTTTCGTAGCCTTGATAATGGAATCGTGAAGCTTGGCTACGATTTCCGGAGAGGTCCCTTTGGGCACGGCAATCCCCTTTACATTACCCAGTACGACATTATATCCCTGCTCTAAAAATGTCGGGACCTTGGGGGTGAACTTATTTCTTTCCTTACCGGAGGATGCCAGGAACCGGACCTTTCCGGATTTGTAGTGCTCTACGGATATGGGGTGGCCCAGAAAGGCAACATCGATATGGCCGCCCAGCAATCCGGTCATGGTTTTGGAACCGCCTTTAAAGGGGATGTTGATTTTCATACCGATTCCGGCCTCTTTTCTAAAAAGAAGCGACACGATATGATTGGTTCCGAAGGTGCTGCTGCGGCCGAATTTGATTTTGCCCGGATTTTTTTTGGCATCGTCAACAAGCTCTTTTAAGTTCTGCCACGGCGCGTCGGCCTTTACGAGCGCTACACAGTCGTAAATTGAAATCGTCGTAATGGGGATAAAACCGTTTATGGCATCATAGGGAAGTTTCCGGATATGAGGGGCAAACGTCTGTTCCAAACCGCCATATGAAATAAGCAGGGTATGCCCATCGGGTCTGGATTTGGCCACAAAAGTCGATCCGATCTGTGCGCCGCCGCCGGGTTTGTTTATAACAACCATCGGTTGGCCTAAAAATTCGGCGATCACGCTGCTGAGCGCCCTGGAGGGAAGGTCCGTTCCCCCGCCCGGTCCATAATTAACGATCAGATTAACCAGCTTTGTCGGGTATTCCGCCATTGACGGTGCGGCAAACCCAAAAACGAGCAGCATGGTTACAAAAGAAGCCAATACTTTAAATTTTCGTTGCGGTGTTCTTGAAGTCATGATTCCCTCCCTTTTTTTGTGTTTCCTTCAATACGATTATCCGTTTGATAGATGTGTTGCAGACAACCTGCGATCGCCGAATATCCTGAAATCAACTGTTTCCCGGATGAATTAACCGTTTGGAAAGAAGTTGAATTTTGTCGAGCCCGTCCACCTTCAACAGGCGACTGTATAACTGACGGCTGTTCTCCCTTCCGATGACAGGCGCGCTGAGGGTGAAAAATTTTTCTTTTAAGAATTCATTTGAAAGGGGGTTTTCCGGTTCTCCGGCGGGGAGTTTGACTAAGACGGATCGGGTTCCGGCAGAACCGGTTTTTACGTTTACCGCCACTTCACGCGAAGTCGGGGGAAGGGTCGGGTCGATAATAACTTGAACACGTTTTGCCAGACCGGTCACCTGGGGGTCGTTCAAACCCTTTTCGACGTCGATGGGCATGGTCTTTCCCGAGATCAAGGCGAGTGCCACCGAAAAAGGCGTGCTGAGCTGGGCAGCCATGACGGTTTTGGGTTCCCGGTTTCCGGTCTGGTCGAAGAGCTGTTTGCTCCCGTGGACCTCGATCGACTCTATGGCCATCGGGTCGAGATCGGCATCTGCGCGGATTTCAAGAGCGCCGTCAATGGGCGCGTGACAAAACCGGCAGGCCGAGTGGGGCTTTATACCCATTTCCATGATATGCCAGTGTGCACCGAGTTTTCTGGTGACCGCATCCGGATCGAACCGATCCGACATGACCTTACCGAATCCAAAATCCCCCTCCAGAATCCGGGGAGAACCGGTCAAACCTTTTTCTGCAAAAAGTGCCGCCAGCACGCCGCTTTGTGCACTTCTGCCCGGGTGGATCCGTTTTGCCATGGATCCGTCATAAAGAAACTGAAAAAGTCCGGCTGACTGGGTTCCGGCCAGACCCATGGCATTAAGGACCTGAGAATGTTTCAGGTTCAGCAGAAGAGAGGCTGCCATTGCAGACCCGAAAACACCGACGGTGGCAGTGGTGTGGTATCCTTTGAGCCGGTGCTCCGGGCTTACCGACAGGGCAATCCGTATGGCGGTTTCGTATCCGGCAATAACAGAGAAAAGAAAATCTTTTCCGGATGCCCCTGTTTTTTCTCCCATTGCCAGGGCCGTTGGAACGACAAAAGCCCCGGCGTGCAGATAGGTTGCCCTGTGGGTATCATCCAATTCAATGCAATGTGTAAATGTGCCGTTGACAAGTGCCGCCGCATGGGTCGGCACCCTGGCATGATGTCCCCAGACAACGGACTCTGCAGCACCGCCGGATTCAAGTACGACATCGAGGACAGGCGCACCATCCGGATGGGCAGATCCATTCAGGCCGACGCCGATGGTGTCTGCAATGAGTTCCCGCGCCTTTTCCAGAACGGCCGCAGGAATATCTTCTATCCTCAACGACAGGAAAAAATCGGCAAGAAGCCCGGTCAGGGATTTTTCACGTATAGGATTCATTGATTTTCCTTGAGCGTTAAGAGCGATATTCCGGCGTAACCGGCTATCCGGGCTAACTGGGAAAGCCGCTATATTAAAATTCTTTCAGAATAGTCTTCATCCTTGTAGACTTCATATTCCAGTTCAAGCTTATCGGAAAGGTAGGTGATTCTTCCGGACATCATCGGTTTATCCATTCGGTTATAGAAAGACCCGTATTGAATCAATGCCAGAGAGTCAAATTCCACACCCATCATTTCAGCTTCCATATTGAGGACAAGCGAACTTTTTGTGCGATAAGAGATGCGGTGAATACTCGTATCCGGATATCGATTCAACAGGTCTAAAAACGGTTCGGTCCTAAGCTCTTCAGGATCAAATTTTCCCGCGACATCGAGGGGGAAATGCCTTGTCTCGATACCGATCACCGCTTCACCTATTTTAAGGAGTCGGCGAACTTTCAAATCCTTGCTCCCCGGGGGGAGGTTGAGGGCTTTTATATAATAACGAGTCGGGTGTGCCTCATAGGCTTCGATAAATACGTTTTTTACCCGGACGCCCTGGCGGTCAAGTTTTTTTTCAAGAGAGTGAACCCCGCGGATGGGTGCTTTGATTTTTTTTTCCGCAACAAAGGTTCCCTTTCCCTGAATCCGGTTTATGATGCCTTCGGTTGCAAGGCGCTGCATGGCCAGCCGAATCGTAACACTGCTGATTCCGTAAATACGGATCAATTCATTTTCAGATGGAATCGGGTCGCCGGGTTTAAGCCCGTTCGATTCGATATACTCGATAAGATTATCTCCAAGCTGCGCATAAAGCGGCTTGTAGTCATCCCTGTCGATGTCTTTGAGTTGTGACGCCATTTTACCCCGTATGTTATGTGCTTATTATACTAAGTTGCTGCTGTCAAGGGCTGCAATCTTTCAGGAATGTCGGCACCCGGTTCAAAAAACAGCGGCACTTTTTTCTTCCATTCACTTTTTTTTTACTATAAGTATCGTCAATGCAGCCGCCTCGCAGGGGCCGGACGGAATATAGAAGATGCCTTTGTGTCCCGGTGCGATGTTACAGTCAGGGAAAAGAAACTGCTGGAAAAGGGCGGGCCATTGGCGTATTTGAGGCTTAAATATTTTCATGCTTCTTGAAAAGCACCGCCGACAGACAGGCATTTTATATTGAATCAGCAAACCATTAAACGTTTAAAACGGAGCCGGAATCATGCAGAACAATCCCCATGCAAAGGTACCTGAAAAGATGGCGGTCACAGCTGCTGCTGCAGACTTTGTCGAAACCGTTCAATTTGAAGATATCCCCGAAGAAGCCATCCGTATCGGTACACGCTGTGTACTCGACGGGCTGGGTCTTTTTGTTGCCGGCACAGATGAGCACACCGTGCGTATTCTGGCTGAAGATGCGCGTGAACAGGGGGGGCTTGAGGAAGCGCTGCTGCCGGGCTGCGGCGATGCTAAGGTGCCGGCTGCAATGGCTGCCCGGGTGCTCGGCACGTCGGGTCATGCCCATGACTGGGATGACAGCCAGGTCAGTTTGGATCCCGATCATGTATACGGGCTTCTCACCCACCCGACCATTCCACCCCTTTCGGCCTCATTGGTAGCCGCCCAGAAGGTCGGCGGTGTCAGCGGCAAAGCGTTTTTGCTCGGATTTCTCACCGGTTTTGAAGTGGAGTGCAAGATCTCCGAGTGGATGTTTCCCGGCCACTACAAGGGGGGGATGCACTCATCGGGTACCGTGGGCACCTTCGGCGCCTTTGCCGCCGCTGCCAAGATAATGGGGTTGACCGGAGAGCGGCTCCGGTGGGGTTTTGGTATTGCGGCAAGCCTTGCGGCCGGAATCCGGGTCAATTTCGGAACCATGACAAAACCGCTGCATGTGGGGCGTGCGTCTGAAAACGGTGTGACCGCAGCCGTCCTTGCTTCAAAGGGCTTTACCGCAGACCCGGATGCTCTGGATGGTCCGTGGGGGTTTTTCGCTGCCCAGGGCGGCGGTATCAGCGAAGCGAAGATAAAACAGGGCTTCGGGAAAACATGGACCATTGTCGATCCGGGGGTGAGCATAAAACCCTACCCGTGCGGTGTGCTCACACACCCCTCCATGGATCTTATGGTGAAACTGGTTACTGAAAATGACATAAAACCCGAACAGATCGAGGGGATAACCCTCTATGCGGCCAGTAATATTTTGAATCCGATCCGTTACCCCATTGCCGTAAACCATCTCCAGGCGAAATTTTCTCTACCGGCGGAGCTGGCCATGATTGCGTTGAACCGGAAGGCGGGTAAAGTGGAGTTTAGCGATAAATTCGTCGGATCCGAGGCCATGCAGGTCATGCAGCGTAAAATAAAAACCCGGCATGATCCTGAAATCGAAAAGCTCGGATTCGATAAAATGAGATCTAAAATCACCATCCATCTGACCGGCGGACAGAGCGTTTCCGGATCTGCCGATGAACGCTACCGGGGCGGGCCGGACCATCCGCTCACAGACGCCGAACTCGAAGGAAAGGCACGCGCCTGCTGTGAGGGGGTATTGGACCATGACGAGCAGGAAAGGCTGATAAAGACCGTATGGCGCATCCGGGATCTTGACGATGCCCGTGTGCTGGCAGATGTGATACAGCCAAAGAGCGATTTAACCGGGACCTGATCCCTATGAAGTGAGAACCGGTTTGATCTTATGGGGAGCGATAAGCCGCATCAGCAGTATGCAAAGCAAAAGGGATACCAGCAGAATCAGGTAGGTCGAATTGTAGCTTCCGGTTTTATCATGAAGAAATCCAGCAAGCCATGGTGAAAAGGCTCCCCCAAAAGAAAAGCCGAATATCACCGTGCCCTGGATCGAACCGAAATATCTTCCTGAAAAGAGGTCTGCGACGATGGTAAAGAAAACAGGTGCTGCAAGACCCATCCCCAGCCCGAAAAGGCCGGAAGATAAAAACCCCAACCAGGGCCGGGATGCATCTTCAATAAAAAAGAGTAGAATCACAGACACTGCACAGAGCAGGCAGCCGGGCATAAATATCTTTTCTCGCCCCAGCCGGTCTGAGAAAAAACTGCAGATATTGCCCAGCAGAAAGGCGATCCCGAACATACTGTAGATATTGGCCGCCAGCATGGGCCGGTAGCCCGCATCCAGAAAAAAGTAGACCTGATGGGCGATGATAATGTGCTCTGCGATTCCGAGCAGGAAAAATCCGACAAAGACAAGCAGCCAGAACTGATAGGTTCTTAAGGCTCGTGAAAGTGTCCAGTCCGTCTCCGCCCACTTTTGCCGGAGGCTGTCTGCGCTTCTCTTCTCATATTGTTTATCGACGTTTTGGGGAGATTCTGTTTTGTCATCCGGCGTTATTGTCGTATATTTTGGGCTGCGACGCATAAAAAGGCCGCAAAGGGTTGCGATAATGGTCATGGAAGATCCACCGATAATGATATAGGCGGCTTTCCATCCGAAGGTGGAAATAAGATACTGGGCAACAGAGGCATATACCAGGCTTCCGCCGAAACCGGCCGTCATGATGCCGTAGGCAAGACCGCGTTTTTTGACAAACCATCTCGAAACAATGGTGGTCAGAGGGGTCCAGCCGGCCAGGCTGAGACCCGCAGCCACCATCACACCGTAGAAGAGATAAAACTCCCATTGCGTTGTGGCCCTGCTGCACAGGGCGGCGCCCCCTCCCATCAATACGGCTCCGATGGGCAGGATCACTCTCGGCCTGAACCGATCAACAAGTCCGCCGGCCAAAGGGGCGATCAATCCGTAGATGATGATACTGAAAGAAAAAATCAATGCGGTGTCGCCGCGCTTCCATCCGAATTCCGAGACGATGGTCGGATAAAAGACCGAGAAGCTGTTTCTGATCGCATAGCCGAGTACCAGGGTAATAAAGGCTACAGAGAGTACAACCCAGCGGTAGGAGGCGTTATCCGGTTTCAGCATGAAAAGTAACCTAACCCGGACAAGCCGGAATCGAAAATATACAATCGTTACAAGATAGTGAACATATCCGCTATCAATTTTCTTGCAAAAAATGCATAGAAATAACAATTAAGACGCTAACATATTCCGCCAAGCGCCCCCTGCATGACTGGACCCATCCGGGGCCAGACCTGCGCCTTGAGGTTGTTTAAGATTTGCTGCAGGTGGTCCCAGTCGTGATAGGCCCATTCATAAACAAAATCCGAAATCCGGAATGCACCATGCGGCGGGTATATACCGGATCTTTCCATATCCCCGGGGCTCAGATTCATGATCATCTCAGCGCAGGTGATTCGCTGACGGTCAAGTTCATCGATTAATTCAAAGACATCCCGTTTGTGGTCGCTTCGGCCGGCAGCAATTTTATCGGCATCGACCGCCCGGATTTCGAAACGTTTTTCCGCCAGCATGCCTTTAATACGTACCATAAACGCCTGGCGGTCCGCCTCGATCAGATGACCCACCACCTCGTTGATACACCACTGCCCGGGTGCCGGACGCCAAATCAAAATTCTTTTATCCACATCACACAACAACACACGCAATGTTCTCGGCGTTGCGCGCAGGGCCGATGCCACCTGTGATAGTTCCATATTTTTTTAACCTTCTATCTTTTGGGAAGTATCCGAATAACCCCTTTCCAAAGCGATTTGTCTTGCTAAAAATATTTCCTCTCTTTACGATTCATATCCCTTGCTTCGAAGAATCCGCGTCGAGTTGACAACCGCAAGGAGCGCGGTGCCCACATCGGCGAAAACAGCCTCCCACATGGAGGCAAGCCCCATGACGCCGAAGATAATAAAAAAACCCTTTATCGAAAACGCAAGTATGATGTTCTGCCAGACAATGCGCTTTGTCTGGCGGCTGATTTTTATGGCCGCTGCTGTTTTATTCAGATTATCGTTCATGATGACGACATCGGCGGTTTCGATGGCGGCATCCGAACCGAGGCCCCCCATGGCCATACCGACATCCGCCCGGGCGATAACCGGCGCATCGTTGATGCCGTCTCCTAAAAAGGCGATTTTCCCGTCATGGGATTTTTCTTTTTCCAGGGTATCGAAAACCGCCACCTTGTCTTCGGGCAGCAACTCCGCATAGTAGGTATCGATATTAAGCCGTTTTGCAACAGACGCTGCCGCACAGCTGTTGTCACCTGTGAGCAAAACGATATTTTCAACCCCCTGCTCCCTCAACCGGGAAATCGCCTCAGCGGATTCTTTCCGGATCCGGTCACCCAGCAGGATGTAGCCCGCATAACATCGATCCACCGACACGTGAACCGCGGTGTCATCAAAAACGCATCGGTCATGGGCGATTTCTTCACGATGCATCAGGCCATCGCTTCCCACCAGGATATCGTGGCCGTCGATCTTTACCTGCACCCCGCTTCCCGAGACTTCCGAATGGGATAGAATCCGGGATGGGTCCACTGCCCCGCCCTTTTTTTCATATGCCTTTAAAATTGACCTTGCGATGGGATGCGTGGAGTGGTATTCGGCGATCGCTGCAAATTCAAGGAGTGCATCGGTTGAATACCCGTTTATGCCCACCGTTTCTTTTACCTCAAAAACCCCCTCGGTCAGGGTGCCGGTTTTATCGAATACAACGGTTTTTATTCGGGCCAGGGCATCGATAATGTTGGACCCTTTTACCAGTATCCCGTTTTTGGAAGCCACTCCGATTCCGCCGAAGTAGCCCAGGGGAATGCTGACAACCAGGGCACACGGACACGAGATCACCAACAGCACCAGTGCCCGGTAAATCCAGTCTGAAAAGAGCTGGTCTTTTAGAATCAGCGGCGGGAGAAACGCGACACATAAGGCGGCAAGCACAACCGCCGGGGTATAGTACCGGGCAAATGTGGTGATGAATTTTTCGGTCCTGGCTTTTCGGGCCAGGGCATTTTCAACCAGATCCAGGATCCTTGAAATGGAAGAGGCTTTAAAGGGCCGGGTCACCTGTATGGTGAGGGCACCGGTCAGGTTTACCTGGCCCGCCAACGCATCGGAGCCTATTTTAATCGAAACGGGTACGGGCTCACCGGTTAACGCCGAGGTGTCCAACTGTGAGACACCGGATATCACGACCCCGTCTAATGGGATTTTTTCTCCCGGTTTAACCACGATGAGATCGTTGATCCCGACTTTTTCCGGTTTAACCGAGCGGATACCCGCATCCGTTTTCAGGTTGGCCAGATCCGGCCTGGCGGCGAGAAGTGCCCAGATGGACCGCCGGGAACGGGAGACGGCAAGGTTCTGCAGAAACTCCCCGATTTTAAAAAAGATCATCACCCCGACGGCTTCGGCCACCGCATGGATGGCAATTGCACCGGCCGTGGCAATGACCATCAGTACATTTTCGTCAAAAAAATTTCTCTTAAAAACGGTTTTCCCCGCCCCGATGATCACATTCCATCCGGCCAGCAGATAGGCGGTCAAGACAAAGACGTACTCAAAAAACGGGTCAAAATTTTCATGAATATGCGTTTCAAAGAGCAGGATAGCGACAAACATCAGGCCTGCGACCGTCAGGATGATCCCTTCCCGTTTCGGATTAAAAGTCTCTAAATGTCCTTGCGCCTGGTGATTTGATCCGTTTCCATCCGGCTCATCACGGTCCAGTAAAAGATCTGCAACCGGCTCAATCCGGTGGAGTTCATCGATGACCCTTTGAATGTCATCCGCTTTAAGATGCAAGGTCAGTGTGGCGAAATCCAGTACCGCCTGGTCGACCCCCGGCACCTTCAGCAGTCCTCTTTCGATCTTTGCAGCGCAGGCGGCACAGTCTACATTTCGAATCTGGTATTTCTGCATTCGGTTATCCCCAGCCGTAGAAGCAGTTCCGATATTTCTATTCATCCAAATGTTCCATTCCGAAATTAATTAACTTCCGTATATGATCATCATCAAGGGAATAGTAAATGTTTTTCCCGTCTCTTCGGGATTTAACCACCCGGGCCTGTCTCAGTGTTTTTAACTGATGCGACACCGCCGACTGCTTCATATCCAAGGTGATGCACAGTTGGTGGACGCACATCTCCGATTCGCTCAACGCCCAGATGATGGAGACTCTCGAACGGTCCCCGAAGATTTTAAAAAACTCGGCCAGACCGTTTAACCGCAACCGGTCCGGCATTTTGTTTCGTACGCTCCGAATGATCTCATTATTTACCCCTTTTAGGGCATGATCTTCGGGTTCGGGGCGATTTGCCGAACGAGCGGGCGTTGCCATCTGCAGCCTCCTTTAATATTGATACATGATCATATGTTCATATAACAATATTAACTGCAAGTACCGATGTCAACTGTTTTTGTCTGGCTGGCGTGAAAGTCGAACCAAGGTCTGATAAAAACGGGGATTGACCCGACCCGATGGGAACGGGTCAATCCATCAATGACATGACAGGGGGGGTACCACCAATGGGGGGTTACCGTTGTGATGTGACGCCGAGCAGGTCGATGATGAATGCCGCATACACTTTGCTGGCATCGAGCAGGTCGCCGATGTTGATATGTTCATCGGTTCCGTGCGCTTTTGAACCGTTTCTGGCGGCCCCGAGCTGAACCGCCGGAATATTAAGAATATTTCTCATAAAACAGACATCATTTCCACCGAGTCCGCCGAAGACGGGCATTTTCCGGTTCAGTGTTTTCTCTGTGACGGCCTGAAACCGGGCAACATACGGATGATCCGGTGGCGTATAGGACGGCTGGCGGGTGTTCATCTCCTCATATTTCCACTTGGCCGAGGGGTCGCCTGAAACGGCCCTTTCCACAACGCCGAGAAATTCTTCTCTGGCACTTTCAAGGGTTTCCCCCGGGGTGACCCGGCGATTAAAGGTGATGGCACAGTAGTCCGGTACGATATTTTCTTTCAGCCCGCCTTTAATGGTGCCGACATTTGTTGTGGGATAAATATAATCTCTTCCGGTGGAAGGCGGGGCCGGGATGTCGGTCGACCGTGACCGCAGCTCTCTTCCGTGTTCCTGGATCGCCAGAACGATTTTTGACATGGTTTCAATGGCGTTGATGCCGTCCTGGGCTCTGGATGAGTGGACTGCCAATCCTTCGGTAATGATTCTCCCTTTGAATCGTCCCTGGTTGGATATCCCGATGCTTTCCTGATCACCATCACACGATACCCCGTAATCGGCTCGAACCACCCCTTCTTCGATCACCGCACCCAACCCGGCGATCCCTCCAATTTCTTCATCGACGGTAGCGGTGAGTATCACCTTCCCTTTCGGCATCAGACCCGCATCGATCAGGCCCTTGACGGCCATGATCATGGCAACGACCCCTCCCTTGTTATCCCCGGAGCCCCGGCCGTAAAATGTCTCGCCGACCAGTTCACCGTAGGGATCCTTGGTCCATCCCGCACCGATGGGTACGATATCCAGGTGGCCGTTGAACAGGATGGTTTCGCCTTCTTCCGAACCGTAGGTTCCGATCACATTGGGTCTGGGGCCTGACAACGGCGGATCAAACCGGTCGGCGCCGCTCTGCAAAAGATATTTTTCAGGGGGATTAAAGACGGTGACCTCGCAGCCCATATCTTTTAGATATTTTTCCACGATCCCGGCAATCTTAGCATAGTTGTTTCCCGGCGGTACCACGGTATCGATTTCCACAAGCGCTTTCAGCAAGGCTTCGGTCTCTGATCGGTATTCTTCGATTCTCTGGATAACAGATTCAATTTCGTTCATACTCTCCTCCATGATTCACTCGGTAAGTCCGACAATCCCCATCATACCTGTTCGCGTGAGCGCGGTTCAAGGGCGTCTCGAAGCCAGTCTGCGATCACATTGATGCAACCGACCAGAAGCATAAGTGCAAAACCCGGAAAGATGGAAACCCACCAGCTTCCGGAAAACAACACGCGGTATCCCCTGGCGATGGCCAGGCCGAGGGAGGGGGTCGTGACGGGAACCCCCAGCCCTAAAAAACTCAATGTGGATTCCAACAAGATGACCCTGGGCACATCCACTGCTGCGAGGATGATGACCGGTGTGATGGCATTTATTAAGAAGTACTTGGTCATGATGATACCGGGACTGAGACCCACCGCGTGTGCGGATTCGACATATTCTTTCTCACGAATGGAAAGTACGGTTCCCCTGACCGTTCTGGCATAGGTTGCCCATCCGGTAATGGCGATAACAATGATCATTTTCCCCAACCCCCTCCCGAACATCACCATAAAGCACAGGGCCACCATGATCGTCGGCAGGGCGAGCTGGATGTCTACGGTCCTCATGATAAACGCCTCCCAAAACCCCCTGGCGTAGCCGGCCATGAGCCCCATAACGACACCGAAAACCATGGCGATTGCGGCACTGACAACACCGACCGTCAGGGAAATGCGGAGTCCGTAAATAATAACCGAATAGACGTCGCGTCCGAGTCGATCGGTGCCGAGCAGATGCGGTGCCTTGCCTCTTTCAAGCCATATGGGGGGGCGGAGTCTGGAAATCACGTTCTGCTTGGTCGGGCGCAACGGGGTGATCCATGCAGCAAAAATGGCGCACCCCAGCAAGATGACGAGCAGCACCACAGCCACCATCACCATTTTATTGGTTAAAAAGGAGTGCAGGATCTGTCGTTCGGCCGGTATATACCGGAAGCCGAGGAATTTGACCGTTGGGGGTGCGTAATCTGTGTAACCCGTATCCATTTCTGGTTTCATTATTAATGCCGTATGCGCGGATCGAGCAATACATATACAAGATCCACAATAAAGTTGACCGTTAAAAATATGGCCGAGGTGATCAGGGCCCATGCAATAATCACGGGAAAATCCATATGGTTGACCGCATCGAGGAACAGGCGGCCCATTCCCGGCCATGCAAAAATCCGTTCGGTGACCACAGCCCCTGCCAAGAGATGCCCCATCTGCATGCCGGCGATGGTAACAAACGGAATCAATGTGTTTCGCAGTGCATGCCAGTAGACGACGGTTCTTTCACTAAGCCCCTTTGAACGGGCGGTTCGGATATAATCCTGGGTGAGTACGTCGAGCATTCCCGCCCGGACCAGACGGATAAAGAGCGCGAGTCGATAAATACCCAAAGAGCCGGCAGGAAGCACCAGGTGCGCCCATGTTCCGCGTCCGGACGAGGGGAGCCATTTGAGTTCGACGCAAAAAACCAGAATCAGGGCAATCCCCACCCAGAAATGAGGTGCGGAAATTCCTATCAGGGATCCCAGCAATGTGATCCGGTCAAACGCTTTCCCCCTTCTGGTTGCGGCCATAACACCGAGGGGTATGGATAGAATCAAACTGATGGAAAAGGCCACAAACACCAGTTCCATAGAGGCCGGAAGGCGTTCGAGAACCAGTCTGGCCGCCGGCTGTCCATGGTGGTAGCTGACTCCTAAATTTCCCTGCAACGCATTTTTTAAAAACAACCCGTACTGGACCCAGAGTGGTTTGTCGAGTCCCAAGGTACGTCGCATGGCATCGAGATGCTCCTGATTGGCTTCAGGAGGCATAAGCAACTCCACCGGGTCTCCCGAAGCATGGAGAATAACAAAGACGATAAGCGTCACACTAACAAGGACAAGGAGTGACTGAAGCGTCCTTCTAAAGAGATAGATGGACATTGTGACCTTTCAAAATTCATTAAATGCAAAAGTCGCTGCCGGGGCCCATCACACAGCGAGGCCGGTTTTTAGACCCGCTGTGTGATGAAGATTTAATCCGCCAGAGGCGGACAAGGGTTAAATTCCCCGCCCCTTGGGGCGTTAAAACAATTTCCGATGGATACCCCGTAGCTTGCTGCGGGGTAGTTCATCCGGTTTAATTCGCTAAATTGAAATCATAGGCATGGACCTGTTCATTAAACCGACAGATATCCGATTTGATCCGGGATGAAACCCCTGTCACCGTCTCCTGAAAGTAGAGGGACAGAATGTAATAATGGTTATCCACCCGCATCGAGCATGCCTGACGCCGTTTGGTTCTCAGATCCATATCCAGTGTGGTGTTTGCCTCGTCGAGCATCCGTTCCAGTTCCGGGTCATTTAAGCGCCCCCTGTTGTTGCGGCCGTACTTTTTGGTTTTGACCCGGACATACTTGTTATAGCTGGCCTGAAAAGAGGGGCTGCTCCATCCGGCCAGGTACATGGGGGATTCAAACCGGCCGATTTTCGGGAAAAAGACCGCCTTGGGCACCGCCAGTACGTTGAGTTTGATGCCGACCTCCTCAAGCTGGCCGGCGATGGCTTCCGCCATTAACCCGTCATTGATATACCGATTGTTCGGTGCATCGAAATCGGCTTCAAAACCGTTTGGATACCCGGCTTCTTTGAGCAGCTTCCTGGCCAGTTCGCGATCGAATTTGGGTTTCTTGATATCCGGATTATAACCATTTACATGCGATCCGATCAGTTGAGTGGCCGGATAGGCGCTGCCTTCCATGACATGCTTGATGAGTTCGTCGATATTGATGGCATGGGCAATGGCCTTACGAACCCGGATGTCTCTGAAGGGGTTGGGTTTTCCGGCCGGAATTCCCGGCTGTTTCTCCGGTGCGGGTCCGCCCTCTTTTGTGTGAACATCAAACATGATGTAGATAACCCGCTGGCTTGGGCATCGGACAACCGATGTTTTCTTATATTCGTCGATGCGCGGAATATCAGCAATGGGCACATTGGCACAAACATCGATCTCGCCGGACAGCAGTGCGGCCACCCGGGTGGCGTCTTCGGGGATCGGTTTGAACATCACCCGCTTGAAATCCGGTTTTTTAAGGGGCCAATCCTCGTTTCGAGCGATTTCAAGATACTCGTCCTTTACCCATTTAACAAACTTATAGGGTCCTGCACCCACCGGATGCGTGGCCACATAGATGTCATCTTTTTCCTGGTAGTATTTTGGCGGAACGATATTGAGCCCCTGAAGCATATACAAAACCTCGGGATTGGGTGCTTTCAGTACCATGCGGAGGGTATGAGTATCCACAGCCGTGAGTTCCTTGTAATCCGGCACCATATACGCGTATTGGCTTTTGGGGTGGTTCAGCGCCCGCTCCAGGGAGTATTTTGCCGCAGCGGCCGTGACAGGTTCGCCGTTTGTAAACGTGAGCCCCTCGTGAAGATAAAATTCCCATGTATTGGAATCGACATTTTTCCAGCTCTTGGCCAGTTCGGGTTCAACCTCATTGTTCGGTCCCAACGTCACCAGCTTTGAGAAGATGTGGTTCAGGATCATGGTGTTGGTCGATTCGGTTCGTCCGTGCGGATCCATGGTGGTCGCATCTCCCCGGTAGGCGATTACCATCGGTTTTTCATCCGCAAACCCGCTGCCTGCCATAAAGATTCCCAAAAGAATCACAGGTACAACAAAACCCAGCAGAATGCCCTTTCTCATAGAGACCTCCTTTTTCTGATGATTGAAAAAATGGCGGTGCAACGGTTACCTTGCACCGGCTCCACCGCGTACCCACGAACACGGTGTTGTTCTGTCTATCGATATCTCAATGACGCTTGCGTCACTGAAAGGCTTTTGCTGCTTGTTTTCTCTGTGTGATCTTGATGAAGTGCCGACACCGGTCTCCTCGAAAGATTCTCTGTGTAACAGCGATGGGGTTGCCGTGATCTGCAAAAGAAATCCTTTCCACCAACAGGCCGGCAACCGGTTTGCGGTGAACTTCAAGAAGCTTTTCCTCGGTACGGCTCAAGATCACAGGTTCCAAATAAACATGTGTATCACGCAGTGCAATGCGGTAGCGTCTGGGTATCACTTGGCGAAAAATATTCGTCGATTCAAAATCGCCGGGTGACAGATCCGGGAAACGGGTTACGGGGAGGTATATTTTATCGATAAAAAGCGGCGATTCGTTTAGTATACGGAGTCGAATAACATTGAACAGGGCGTCTCTTTGGTCAAGCATCAGCATTTTTTAAAGCTGATAGTAGTATGGAAGGATACTGTCTTTACAGATTTTATCCATAATGGATTCCTTCCAATCAGAAGCCCTGGGTTTTGCCCGTTATGAGGGGGCTGCAAAATGCCTTTAAGTGGTTCGGTTGTACAGACCAGTAACTTTTTAAAAACACATAATATATATCATGTCAAGCGGATTTCCTTTTAAATCATCCGTATCGCTTTATTCCCCCACTGTCATCATATCCACAAATAACACTGACCCGGCGACCTCCATTCCTCATGGTTTACGGCGATCAGCGGCGTTTTCTATACCGGCACACCCTTTTTTCTTATGCACCGGCAAAAAAAAGCCCTTGACGCCTGTTTCTAAACCATTCTATTTTGACGCCGTATTGCTGAATTGCGCAACCTATCTATTTGAGACAGCGCACCGGGAGGATGCGATTTATGAATGTCAGGTCTTTTTGGGAAGAGAAAGTATCCAGGATTCCGGATAAAACCTTTCTTGTTTTTCAGGGTAACGCGTATACTTTCAAAGCCTTTGACCGGCTGGTAAACCGGGCGGCGAATTCTCTTTCGGAACTGGGGGTGAAAAAGGGCGACCGGGTGGGCGGCTTTATGCCGAACTGTCTCGAATGGCTCGTGCTCTATTTTGCAGTGGCCAAACTGGGTGCGGCCAATGTGTTTGTAAACACTCAGTATAATGCCGAACTGCTGCTTCATGCCTTTAAATCCACCGATCTAAAGGCGGTGATGGTTGCCGCAAGCCTGTTGCCGGTTTATAAAAAAATCCGAGAAAATTTTTCAAACCTCTCCCCCCAGATACTGGTCAATGATCTTGGGAAAGACCATCCCGTACAGGCCGGGATGATCGATTACAAACAGCTACTCAACGGGTCTTCGGCTGCACCGCCTGAAGTGGATCTGCCGCCCCGGACCCCGTTGCAGTTTATATTTACATCCGGAACCACCGGGCTTCCAAAGCCCTGTATCACCAGCCACCGCTATCTGCTTGCCATGACCGGCAATATTGCCCGTCTGTTGAAGGCAACCCCTGAAGACCGTTTTCTTTCATGTCTGCCCAATTATCACGGTAACGTCTACATCGGCACCTTTTCAGCGCTCATGGCCGATGCCGTGGCGATTATTGAGAGCCGGTTCAGCGCATCCCGATACTGGCAATGGGTCAGACAGTACAATGCCACGGTGCTGATGCTTCACATCACCCCCATGAACGTGCTTTTGAAACAGCCGCCAAAACCCGATGATGCCGACAATTCTGCAAGAGCCGGTATCTTTATGGTGGGAGACGGCGCGATCCCGTTTTTGAATCGATTCGGTCTGCCACTCGGTCTTTCCATGTACGGTTCCACGGAAGCGGGCGGGTTCTGCACCATGAGCCCCTTTGCACCGGATGCTGTTCACGATTCACGGTTTTCCGGAAAAGCCCGGGACGACATCGAACTCGAGATATGGAATGAAGACGACGAGGCGGTGCCGCCCGATACCGTGGGCGAGATTGTCATCCGGGATAAAGCGGCACACACCATCTACTCCGGCTACTACAACATGCCGGAAAAAACAGCCGGCGCCTGCCGCAATTTCTGGTTTCACTCAGGCGACATGGGTTATCTGGATGAAAAGGGCGGTCTGCATTTTGTCGGCCGGACAGAGGAGAGCATCCGGGTCAAGGGGGAGTTTATTCCGGTGGACAGGCTGGAAGCCTGTGTGCGTCGGCATCCGTCAGTGGCGGAATGTGCAGCAGTGGGAGTTCCTTCGGACATCGGAGAGGAAGACATAAAGCTCTACATAAAGCTTCAGCCCGGAGCCGACCCGGACCCCGCGGCCATCTGCAGTCACTGCGAAGATCATCTGCCCCGTTTCATGATCCCACGGTACATCGCCTATGTAGACGCGTTTCCCCTGGCCAGCAGTGCGTTAAAAATACAGAAGGTCAAGCTGAAGGCAGAGGGCGTGGGAGATGCCTGGGATCGATTGGCTTATACCTGAAAATAGATTGTACGGTTATTTATAAAGCTCAAATTTAGACCGATCAGCTTTCTAATACAGGATCCACTTGGTCTTATTAGATAAGCGATATAGATTATAAACAGACATTTATATCGGGAGAAGAGATGAAAAAATATGATGTTATTGTGGTGGGGGCGGGAATCGCGGGTTTGGGCGCGGCCTCCCTGCTTTCAAAAAAAGGTCACAGCGTCCTGCTCCTTGAAAGAGAGGAGATTCTGGGCGGCCGATCCACCTCTTTTGAGTTCAGGGGATATCTTGTGGACGTTGGTCTTCACGCCATTGCCAGCTTAAGCTCCAGCGGTATCGGACAACTGCTAAAAGAGACCGGCGCCGAATTTGAACAGGTACCCATAAAACCTTCCCTGATGCATTTTGATCTGGAGAGCCGTTCCTACCTGCGGGCCACCGGCCCGGAAAGATTCGGTCAAAAACTGTACCAGGATTTTAAAGACCTGGTCCGGGCGGTTGCCAGGATGGATCGAGAAGAGATCGACACCTATCACGAAATCTCGGCGCAATCCTGGATCATGGACAACTTCGGCAACCCCGGTCTCATCGAGTTTTTTAAAAAAATAACCGGTTTTTCAGGACAACCCATGGACAAGGTGTCCGCAGGCGCGTTTCTGGAAACGTTAAACGATGCCGTAACCTCCGAGGCCACCATCTGCTATCCGGCCAAAGGCGGCATCCGGGCACTGCCCGACAGTCTGGAGAAAGTGATTCTGGACAACCAGGGAGAGATCATCACCGGGATCAGTGCAAAGAAGCTTCTTTTTTCAAACAACCGGACAATCGGGGTGACGGCCCGGATATCCCGGCCGTCTTATATTGCCGAGATGGATTTTTTCGCCCCCACGGTGGTCTATACGGCTCCTCTTATCACCCTGCCGCGGTTATTGCCGAAAGACAAATTGCCGGAAGCCATGACATTGAAGCTTGAAAGGATCCGATCTGCCGAATATTACTATAACGGCATCGTCATCGGTGCGAAATCGAGCCTCATGGACGGTTTTTCCGGCCAGTTTTTTCAGTGGACCTTTGACCGGCCCGGTATGGACTGGCACGGCATCGTAACCGTTCCTACCTATGCGGATTCCGGACTGGCGCCGCCCGATCGCCACCTGCTGTTTATCGATTGCCACGGCCCCATGGCCCAGGGCCGGCCGGACCTGGCAAAGGCCAGACAGGAAGAGCTCATCGTCCTTTCCCGTGAGATCTGGCCCGATTTTGATCGGCAAATCGACTGGATCCAGAAACTCATCTATCCCACCATACTTCCGTTGGCCCAACTCGAGCTTACCGGGCCGCATCGGCCGGGTTTTCACGTGCCTGAAGTATCCGGCCTGTATCTGGCGGGGGATGCGACTTACCTGACCGGCTCCGGGATCGGCAGTGCCACAAAGAGTGCGTTAAAATGTGTGGAAGAAATCGAAAACAGGATAAACAGTTAACCCTGTAGTTGCATAAAAAAATGAGGAAAAAGGAAGTAAATAACTTGCGGAAGCCTATGAATAGTGTGTATATATTGTTTGAGAGAACAAAAAAACCACTATTCAGGAGGCCACCGCAAGTGA